>ENA-OUQM01000307-OUQM01000307.1-human-gut-metagenome-genome-assembly--contig:-NODE-307-length-35484-cov-9.106466_pt1 | contig 35484 bp, 31 predicted proteins | sample MGYA00237949_ERZ548830 | MGnify/ENA primary metagenome ERZ548830 (study PRJEB26490, sample SAMN05194706) | human gut metagenome | biome: terrestrial biome; feature: human-associated habitat; material...
GGGGCGAGTTCGAGTATCTGGTGGATGCCTACACAGGGAAGGTGCTCAGCGGGCAAAAGGACTTGCTGGCCACAGCTCCCGTGGGGGATGCGACGGCAAAGCCCTCTGCGCCGTCCGGTGGCGCGGACATCGGCTATGCCAAGGCGAAGTCCATCGCCCTGAACCACGCGGGCGTGAGCGAAAATAAAGCGTATGACATGGAGATCGAACTGGACGACGAGGACGGCACGCTCGTCTACGAGGTCGAGTTCAAGTCCGGCGGCATGGAGTACAGCTACGAGATCAACGCCGCCAGCGGCGCGATCCTCAAGCACGAGGCGGAGATAGACGACTGAGAGAAAAGGCGCAAGCCCGCTGTAATACAGCGGCTTGCGCCTTTTTACGGGTTATACAGGATCATGTGCAGAATGGTGGTTTGGTCGGAGATGTTGCAGTAGGCGTGGGTAGTGTCACCCTGAAAGCGGACGCTTTCGCCCGCCAGAATGACAATGTCCTTCTGATCAGCTGTGATTTCAATTTCCCCGGCGAAAAGGGCTACAAACTCGGTGGCATCCCGCAGATGTGGCTCCGACTGCCAATGGCTGCCGAGAGTCAGCTCCATATAGTAGACGGAGAACTTCCGGTTTTCATCGTCAGGAAAAAGGCAGTAAGGCGACACATTGAAAATGATCAAAAACCTGTTTTCCCTCTTGCAATTTTGGGCACACTTCGCTATACTGATACTTATTGATACTAATTACAATCAGGAACGGGGGGTGCTTTCATGGATGCTGCATTGTTTACCAAGATGCTGTCCGACAAAAATGTTCTGGATTTGAGGAAACTCGGCTATCAATTCCCGCAGGCCGACATCAAAGAGTTCACGGAGCTGCTGAAAAACGGCTTCTATCATTCGCTGCCGCTCAAGGACTTCTCCGGGCAGAACCTCGTCTATCTGAGCAGCATTGCGCAGGTGCGCCTTTCCGCTGCCAAGGTGCTTTTGACGCCGCAGAACAGCACAAAGCTTTACGGCGTCAAGGCCATGGAGGAGGAGATCGTTTCTACCTTCACTATTGAGCAGGTGGACTTCACCCGCGACAGCGTCCGCAAGATCCTCTCCGGCCTTGCTCCCACAGACGAAAGCGAAAACCGTATTTGGGGCATGAAAAAGGGGCTGGAGTTTATCAGCGACCCAACGAACCAAATCACGGAGGAGACCATTCACCACCTCTATGAAATGGCCATCGGGGCCTATCTTCCCGAGGAGGACCGGCTGCTGCCAGGTCATTTCTACCGGCATGACAGCGTGTATGTAGTCGGCTCAAAGGTGGAGCACACGAGCTTTCCCTGGCAGGCGCTGCCGGAGCGCATGGGAGAACTGGTTGCGTTTATCCACGAAGATGCTGAGATTGACGATCTGCTGAAAGCGGCGTTGATCCACTTCTACATGGCGTATCTGCATCCGTACTTTGACGGCAACGGCAGAATGGCGCGGCTGATGCATTTGTGGTATCTGGTGCAGCAGGGATATTCCTCTGCGCTGTTCGTGCCGCTCTCTGAGTATATCAACAAAAGCCGCAAGGGGTATTATAACGCCTATACGCTGGTGGAGAAAAACGCGGACATCAGCGGTATGCTGGACGCGACGCCGTTTTTGGTTTACTTCATCGAACGTGTATATCATAAGCTGAACGGGGCGCTTCCGACCGCTCAGACGACTGCGGCATTTCAAGAAGCCCTGTCCCACGGGCAAGTTACAGAGAAGGAAAAATCACTGTGGGAGTTTGTCCTGTCGGCTTACGGCGATGCGGAGTTTTCCACCAAGCAGCTGGAAAAGGACTTCGGAAATGCTGCCTACGCGACGATCCGCAGCTTTGTCCTGAAATTTGAAAAGCTGGGCCTGCTCAGATCGACGCAGTATGGGAAGCGCGTGAAGTACGCGGTTCGCGTATGCTGAAAACGGGAGCGGCTCCATGAGATTGCATGACCTGCGAAGCGCGCAGACTACTATTTGACGATTCTTCCTTGCTGGGGCAGATAACGAGAATTGTTCGATGGATATCGGACAAGCATAGGAATTAAACTTTTACTTTTGCACTTGTTGTGTTATACTACGAACAGTCCATTTGCTCAAAGAAAACAGTTTTTGCAAAGTCTGAAGATGCTTTGAAGCGATAGAACATTTAGAAATGAGGAATTGCAGCCTATGTTGAACATTTATTTTGGAGATATGCCGTCTGCAATTTATAATACTGAGATTTATTTTAAAAACACCTATGAGGATAGTTGGATCCTCGATGATTTTGCAAAAAAAGTGATCAAAAAAGTGGACGGCTCTGATGTGATCGACGCACAGGCGATCAAGAGTCCCGTGCTTGGTGTTATTCCCCCTACCGAATTGTCCGGCGGCGTAAAAACTCTGCTGCTTATTAAAAACTGCCCGGATGAAGTGTTCAATGCTTCAACATGCGGCGACAACTGCGCGCGTTTCATTTTGGAGCTGGCAAAAGCAAAAGATGTTACGATCAACTTGCGCCATATTATGGATTTTGACAAGGCAAAATTTACGGCCAAAGTTTTGAATGATAACAGTATAGCTCATAACATGGAAGAATTGCTGCCGATTGCAGCGCGATATGTATAAACGGAGGCGGACATGAAAGGGAAGCATAGTATCGTTGTTCGCAACCGCAGAGTTCAGTTTTCCTTGGAACTGGAACGCAATATCACAGTCATCCGCGGCGATAGCGCAACAGGAAAAACAACCATGTTGGGGATGCTGCGAGATTACGAGGAACAGGGGGCACAGAGTGGAGTTGCTGTCCAATGTGATAGGCCGTGCCGTATTTTAACTTCCCGCGACTGGGAAAATCAGTTGAGCCACATTGAAGACAGCATCGTATTTGTAGACGAAGGAAATGCTTTCGTTTCTTCTCGTGCCTTTGCACAGGCAATTTGCGGGTCGAGCAATTACTACGTTCTTATCACAAGAGAAAACTTGTATCAATTGCCGTATAGCGTAGAAGCGGTTTTAGAGCTGCGAATCACAACTCGCCGCAAGAAGCGTACTTACAACAAAGCATATCTCTACTATGGAGCGCTTGAGAATGCTGCAAGTGAGATGGCTCGCTCTGACCGTATCTTAACCGAGGATTCAAACAGTGGGTATCAGATGTTCTCGAAAATCGCGGAGCAATATCATGCGCACTGTGAAGCTGCAAATGGAAAATCAAATATTTTTACTTGCTTGGAAGAGCGTTCCAATGATAAGACCTTGGTGATTGCAGATGGCGCGGCGTTCGGTGCAGAGATGGAAAAAATCTACAGCTTTCTGAAATTGCATCCGAGCCAAGTGACACTTTATTTGCCGGAGTCCTTTGAGTGGCTGATCTTGAAATCAGGAATCATTCATGACGCAAAACTTGCGGATATTTTAGAGAGACCGGAGAAATATATCGACTCTGCTAAATACTTCAGTTGGGAGCAGTTCTTTACGGAATTACTGATTCAACTGACGAGTGAGCGGGACTATATGCGATATGGAAAACAGAGTTTGGCTCCGTTCTATTTACAAGCTGAGAACATTCAAAAGGTAATCAGTGCCATGGAAAGCGACTGACAATTCTGTGTATAAACCGTATCCTCGGCCAAAAGTTTAGAACGTGGAGCTTCCGGGGGGATATTTCGATAGTAGGACAATTAAAATTGAAATTTTGAGGTGGGCGGTAATGGGCGATAAAAAGATATATATCGTTGCAAAAATCTTTGACCAGCAGGGCTGCCTTGCCTACCTCTGCAAGACGCCCAACGAGGCTCGCTGTGTTCTTGGAACGCTGGAGGCGCTGAGGGCGGATGGGGTGCAGATCGTTATTCTGGATTCTCCTGAGATCTATTCTGAGTACGCACCCTATACCTATATTGAGGATTTGAAAGAGTTCATCGATAAGGTTGCGCAAATGAACCGAGTCTCACCCGTGTTCAGAAGTTATTGAGAAGGCTGAAAGAAACTGCCATAAAAATCGTTTTATTTTTGATAATTTCATGTTATACTGCAAATAGAGAATTGGCTGTGAGGGGGCGATACAGTGGAAAAGCTAAACGCGATTCGAGAACAGGTTATCCAGCTCTGTGATCCGTAGAAGATCTTGCTGTTTGGCTCGCAGGCGAAGGGAACCGCGATAACAAAGAGTGATGTTGACCTTTGCATCATTGCGTCGACCAATGATAAGCGCTCACTGCTGACAGATTTGTATTGTGATACGGAATCTGATACGCCGATTGACTTCCTTTTGTATACGCCGGAGGAGTGGGAACGCAGTGTGGCAGATAGCCAGAGCTTTGCCCACAAGCTGAACAGGGAAGGGGTCGTACTTTATGGGTGACAGCCTCCGTTATAAGGACTGGTTTGAAAAAGCGGCACATGACTTGCGAGGCGCGCAGACTACTATTTGACTACTACCGCAAAAAACCTCGGAAGCCCTGCCTTGCAGGGCTTCCGAGGTTTTTTTGTAAAATGGTGGAAATTTGTGCAAGACCGTAACCGTCAAAACAGGCAGCGGCTGGACAGACATGGGACAATAGTGGCGGGGAGTTGTGAAACTTTCCACCACTATAATGTTCAGGGTGTGAAGTAAATGACGAGCAATGAGCTGAAACATGAAGCCAAGAAGCAGGAATGGAGCATGTCTATACAGGAATGCAGGGGCAGCGGTCTCTCTGTAAGTGAATGGTGCCGGCAGCGGGGTGTTACGACAGCCACCTATTACCGTTGGGAACGCGAACTGTTGACAGGCGTGCGGAAAAACGGAGCACCGCCATCAACGGCCGTGACCTTTGCGGAGTTACCGGCGCCGAAACAGGTATCATGCAACGTAGCGGAACGTTGCGCCACACTGCGTATCGGCAGTGCCAGTCTGGACATTTACCCCGGTTGTGACGCGGAGCTGCTGAAAATGCTGGTGGAGCTTCTGCGCCTATGCTGAATGACTTCACCGGTGCAGATCAAGTCTACATCGCCTGCGGCTACACGGATCTGCGCAAGGGCATAGATGGTCTGGCGCGGCTCGTCCAGCAGCAGTTTGAACTGGATCCGTTTACCAACACGCTGTTCCTGTTTTGCGGACGGCGGCGAGACCGTATCAAGGGCTTGTACTGGGAAAAAGATGGCTTCATCCTGCTGTACAAGCGACTGGAGCAGGGCGCGTATCAATGGCCGCGCTCTGAATCCGAGGTGAAGACTTTAACACCGCAGCAGTACCGCTGGCTCATGGAGGGACTGCAAATTGAACAGCCGAAAGCCCACCGTCCGGTGACAGGATTGAGCGCAGTCTAAGTAAGGAAGAATGTCCAAAAACCATTGAAAATACTGGCTCTTCTCTCTGCCTTGTGGTATAATTTCCTTATGGAAAACAGAGAGATGCAGACAAGCAACACGGAAGAAATGGTGACCATTTCCCGTGCGGAATATGAGCGCTTGCAGCAGGAAAAAGCACGGAATGCAAAGCTGGAAGCAAAGCTTGCTGCCCGTGAACAGGAACAGGCTCAAGTCATTACCAGCCTGACGCTGCAAAATGAGTGGCTGCTGGAGCAGCTGAAGCTGTCTAAAAAGAAGCTGTTTGGCCGTTCTTCAGAACAGGCGGAGCAGATGGTCATGGACCAGCTGAGCCTGACCTACAATGAGCTGGAGGCCTACGCCTTCGGCACCAAAGCCGCCACAGAGAAGCAGATCACCGTGAAGGCGCACGAGCGCAAACGGCAGTCTGGCAATGTGCTGGATGTCGTTCCGGAGGGTACTCCCACCGAGGTGGTGGAGCACCGCCTGCCGGAGAACGAACTGACTTGTTCTGCCTGCGGCAGCAAATTGGTGGAGATTGGCAAGGAAGTCCGCCGCAGCTTAATGATGAAGCCGGCGAAATTCTGGGTGCGCGAGGACGTGTACTACACCTACGCCTGCAAGAATTGTGAGCAGGAGACCGGTGAAGCCAACATTGTGAAGGCGGCGAAAGAGCCTGCGCTGCTGCCCGGCAGCTTTGCCTCTGCGGAGGCGGTGGCTTATCTGGCAACGCAAAAATTCGTCATGTACTCGCCGCTGTACCGTCTGGAGCAGGAGTTTAACCGCCAGGGCTTGAGGCTATCCCGGCAGACGATGGCCAACTGGCTGCTGAACATCTCAGAGAAATGGATGCGGCCGGTCTACGATGTGCTGCGAGAGCAGCTTTGCAGGGAACTTGTGCTGCACGCGGATGAGACCACCCTGCAGGTGCTGAAAGAATCGGGACGCATGGCCACCAGCAAGTCCTATATGTGGCTGTACCGTACCAGCGGCTGCACAAAGCAGGCCATTGTGCTGTATGAGTACCAGCCCACGAGAAAAGCAGAGCATGCAGAGACTTTCCTGCGAGGATTCAACGGATGGCTGCACGCGGATGGGTACCAGGGCTACCACAAGCTGCCTGAGAATATCCGGGTGGTTGGGTGCTGGGCCCACGCGCGGCGAAAATTTGACGAGGCGTTGCAAACGCTGCCCAAGGAGATGCAAAAGGACTCGCCGGCAGCGATTGGCGAATGCTATTGCTCCCGACTTTTCAAGCTGGAGCAGACGTTTGCAGAGCTGACACCGGAGGAACGATATGAAAAGCGGCTGGAGCAGGAGAAACCTGTTTTAGACGCGTTGTTGTCATGGGCAAATGAGATGCAGGCGAAAACCGCGCCGAAATCTGCGCTGGGCAGGGCCATCCACTACCTGCTGGAGCAGTGGCCGTATCTGACAAGGTATCTGGAGGATGGCCGTCTGGAGCTGAGCAACAACCGTGCTGAGCGCAGCATTAAGCCCTTTGTGATGGGCAGGAAGAACTGGCTCTTTGCCAATACGCCCGGTGGCGCGCAGGCCAGCAGCTTGATCTACAGCCTGAATGAAACGGCGAAGGAGAATGGCCTTGATCCGTACCGTTATCTGCTGTGGGTTCTGCAAAACGCGCCGCAACTGAGCGAAACTGATGAAACATGGGCTGAAAAGCTGCTTCCCGCGAGAGCCCCGAAAGATGCTATATGCCTCATAAATAAAAGACCGCCATCTCGCTGAGCAGCAGCTCACTTTGAGATGGCGGTCACTATTTTTGATGTGTGCAAATTAGGGCCGATCACTGTGCAGTGCATCGTGTATCCGTTCGACCAACGCCCTTGCCGTAAAAGGCTTCGGGAGCACAAAGCTTGCGCCCAAACGGTATGCCTCCTCTATGACCCTGTGTGTCGGCAGAGCCGTCATAAAAATCGTCGAGATTTTGTACCCGTCCTCGCGCAGATGCTGCATAACGTGAAAGCCGCCCTTGTGCGGCAGCAGAAAATCCAGCAGAAGAACGTGAGGTCGGTGCCGGTGGAGCGCCTTGGTTGTCTCGTCCTCATCCTTTGCGTGAAATACATGGAAGTTTCCGCGCTCACGCAGGGAATCCGCCAGGAGCATGCTGAGGGCTTCATTACTGTCTGAGAGTAAAATCTTCTTACGGTGCGGCATTTTTATCCGCCTCCCCCTTAAAAATTTGATTTTACACACTCACCTTGTATAAAATAGTCCCGTCAGCTTATTTTTTCAATCCGCTGCGCAGCATTTTAACGGTTTTTTTACTTGGCAGGATTTGAGCTTCCGCAAAAGAAAGAGGGATGCCTGAGAAACTTGCCAGGAGTGTTGTTGTAACACCTTGCTGCCGGCACCATTCGCTTACGGAGAGACCGCTGCTGCGGCATTCCTGGATTTGTGCCGCCCACTCCTGTAGCTCCGCCCGATGTTTCAACTCTGCGCTTGTCATTCTGACACCCCACAATACAATAGTAGCGAAACCTTTCGCAACGTTCCGCTACTATTGTCTCATGTGTGTCTATGCGCGGTTAGATTTGACGGTTACGCAAGACCAATCAAACCCCTGCGCCGCAAGGCTTTCCGGTTTGACGGCCTGATAACTCCGACTCTGAAGGCCGCTGGTTCAAATCCTGTCGGGCGTACCAAAAAAGCCACCTTAAACGACAAGTTTAAGGTGGCTTTTTGATGAAAAGATATTTTCAAAGCGGTACTACTTTCTGCATAGAATGCTGAGAACAATACGATTGGTGTAGTATAAGGTGTGGCGACAAATGATCGATCCCCCGGCTGAGCCGGGGGATCAATTGGATCTGGTCTTGCAGATCCCGGGCCTTAAAGAGAACGTATGGAAAAAAGTAATCAGTGTTAAGCGGCGGTGTGCTTCTCGCTGTACTCGTCGTGGATCATGCCTTCGCTTCTGGCGACGGCGATAGTGCTGACAACGTCACCGGTGCAGTTGATGGTGGTGTGCGCGATGTCGATGACTTTATAGATGCCAGCAATCATACCCATGATGTCGACGGGGAGCCCCATGGTGGTGAGCAGCATGATGGTCATTACGATACCGCCGCCCGGGATGCCGGGAGAGCCGACGGAGATAAGCGTCGCGAGAATGACGATGGTGATCTCCTGCGTGAGCGTCAGGGGCACGCCGTAGATCTGAGCCGCGAAGACGACAGCCGCGGAGTAGTATGCGCCGCCGGCGTTCATGTTGATGGTCGCACCAAGGGGAAGAGAGAAGCCGTAGAGCTCTTCTTCGACCTTGAAGTCATCGCGCGTGATGCGCATGGTGACGGGCAGAGAGCCGGAGGAGCTGGTGGTCGCCGCGGTCATGGCCCACAGAGGCAGGATCTTGCGCATAAAATACGGGAACTTGACCTTGCCCATGAACTTCAGGATCAGGAAGTACATGACAAAGACGATGACGGCGCAGTTGAGATAGTCGCAGAGGATGAACTTGCCAAGGGGCCCAAAGATCTTTGTGCCGTACTGGCCAATCGCACAGGCCATCAAGGCGCAGACACCGAACGGGGAGGTCTCCATGATGATGGCAGTCATTTTGTACATGATATCCGTGGTCTGAACGATGAAATCCTTGACGACAGAGACTTTGGTGCCCAGCATGACCATAGCGCAGCCGAAGATCGCACAGAAGATGATGATGCCCATCATGTTGGTGTTGGCCATTGCATTGATGATGTTATCCGGAACCATGGCCAGCAGCGTGTCGGAAACGCTGTTCATTGCGGTGGCTTCATAGGAGCCGATTGCGGAGGAATCGATCTGGAAACCGACACCGGGATTGATCAGGTGTGCAATGCCAAGGCCGATGAAACCAGCCAGCAGTGTGGTGACGACGTACATGCCAAGGATCTTCGCGCCCACGCGCTTGAGTTTATTGACGTCCGTAAGGTTGGTAATGCCGCTGATGATGGAGAAGAATACCAGGGGAACCGTCAGCATCTTGATGAGCTTGAGGAAGATATCGCCGATGATCTTAATGACAAGGACCTTTTCGCCGAAGATAACGCCGAGCAAAATACCTAAGCCGAAGCCGATAAACACTCGCGTGGATAAGCTTAGCTTTTTCACAATGTTTCCCTCCTGTTGTGATGTCTGATTAGAATTCAAGGTCGCGGTAAACGACCTGTCCGTCCTTGATCGTAGCGACTGGCTTGAGCAGCTGGTGACCGGTGTAAAATGCTCCGCCGCGGTCGCGGTAGATAAAGTCTTTATCTTTCAGGTCAAAAATTGCAACATCTGCAAAAGAACCGACGCTTAAGCATCCGATCTGATTTTCCATGCCGATCCATTTGGCGGGCTTCTCGGTCGTGGCCGAGATCGCATCCGTCAGGCTCAGACCCAGACTGAGCATCTTGGACAGGATAAACGGCATGGAGAACATCAGGTGCTCACGGAATGCGCCTTCTTCGCAGGCGTCGGTGCCGATCATATCGGGAAGGAATCCCTGCTCGATGGCCGCTTTAGCGACGGAAACGTCGCAGTGTCCCTGTGCGTGGCCTACATCGAACAGAACGCCGCGCTTTCTCGCCTCCCATGCCTCGGGACGGACCTTACCGTCAGGACCGAGCAGGATCGAGTCATTGCGCTTGTTGTACATGTGCGTCAGGATGTCATCCTTACGCAAAAGATCGCACAGTCGCCCGAACGGGATCGCCGTTTCTGAAGAGTGGATGACGAGGCGCGTATGGCAGCGCTCTGCCAACTCCAGCGCCCGCAGCAGAGGCTTTTCACCCATGTCCTTGATGACGCCGGTGTTGACGCGCAGCTTGATGCCAATCAGCTCGCCGCGATAGCGATCAAACAGCTGCTCGATCTCCCGCTCGTATACGCCGCCGAGATAATCCGGGTCAACATTTTCAAGGTATCCGTTGCACGGCAGGCCCATAGGGCTGACGTTGACCAGCGTTTTTACACGTACCTTGCAGGTGTTGATGAAGCCGCGGCTCGTCTCGTAAGTCGCCCAGCCGGCGCTGCCGGCGTCGATCGCCGTTGTGACGGCACTGGGGATACAGGTGCATTCTGTGGAAATGCCCATTTTGGTCAGCGGCCACAGATGCGCGTGGGCGTCGATCAGGCCGGGGGTAACGATGTGCCCTGCGGCATCAAGAACGCGGTCGCTTTCTGCGTTCTGATAATCACCGACGCCGACGATTTTTCCGTTGTAGATGGCTACGTCCGCTTTGGCGTCGAATTTATTCTGCGGGTCAATCACACGGCCATTGCGGATGATGATGTCATACATGATGAATCGTTCTCCTCCTTTTGCACTTTTACACAGTACACGCGGTTTTTCATGGGGTAAGTGAACCATATCACGCACAGCGTTCAATGAAAAGAGCTGATTTGTGGAGCGAAATATTACGCGTGAGAATATTTTGACAAATCTATGAAAACCACGCAATATGTTCTTGCGAAAAACTGCACGATCTGTCATAATATCGCGTATAGGAATATTTAATGATAAGATTATTCTCTTTTGTTCCGCGCGTGCGGATGGTATACTCCAAGCATAACGCAGCGCATGCTGCATGGGGTATCCTTCGTTATACCAATGTTTACCGGAGGAAATATGATCGACTATCGTTATATTGAAGCATTTTTGGCAGTGGTCAATACCAACAGCCTGTCAAAGGCGGCGGAATCCATGTATGTCTCGCAGTCGAGCATCAGCAAATGGATCTGCCAGCTGGAAGAGGAGATCGGTGTTGAGCTGATCGTGCGCCACAAAGGTCAGCGCTCGATAGAGCTGACTGCCAGCGGCAAGGAGCTTGTCCCGCTGGCGGAGGAGTGGATGAATCTGCACGGCCAGATCATCGGGATGAAGGAGCACAACCGCACGAGCATCCGCATTGTCAGCGTGGATTCGCTGAACAATACGCTGATGCCGCCGATCTATCAGGAGCTTCTGCGTACGGATCCGGAGCTGGAGCTTTCGGTTCTCACCGGGCAGTCTCCCGATATCTATTCGATGGTGGAACGCAAGCAGTACGATGTAGGCATCGTGACCGTGGAACTTCATTCTCCCAGCCTGATCGTAACGCCGCTGCTGACGGAACAGTTCGAGCTGCTGCTCTACTCGGAAAAGGAGGTGGACACATCCGCGCCGGTCACTCCGGACTCGCTGGATGTGCGCAAGAATCTCTATATTCCGAGCGGATATTCTCTGCGGCAGTGGCATGAGTACTGGTTCCACACTGCCAAAAGCTATCTTTGGGTCGATCCGCAGACTCCGGCAAGAATGCTCTTCTGCGAGGAAGGACTTTGGACGGTCGTACCGCTGAGCGTAGCCGCGCAGCTTTCCAGACAGCCGCATGTGCATCGCCTGCAAATGACCTCGTCCCCATCCCCAAGAAGCACCTATTATATTACCCACAAATATCCGCGGGACAACTGTAAGGCGGTGCTGCCCATGGTCAAGGACCTTTTGCAGCGCTATGCTTCGGCCTACCCCCTGGATGTTTGAAACGGAAAGGACGATTTCTATGATTTCTCAGCGGGCACAAAATATTGTCGCATCTGTTACCGGTGAGCTGTCTGCAAAAGTTACGGAGCTGAAAGCACAGGGCAAGGACGTTATCAAGCTCAATATTGGTGAGCCGGATTTTCGCCCGCCCGAAAATATTGCGGAGGCGGCGATCACCGCCATTGAAGAAGGCTTTTCCAAGTATGTGGCGATCCCTGGCATCATTGAACTGCGCAAGGCGATCTGCACAAAACTGGAAAAGGACAACCATCTTGTTTACTCTCCCAATGAGATCTGCGTCAGCACAGGCGCAAAGCAGGCTGTGATGAACGCCCTGATGGCGCTGTGCGATCCGGGCGATGAGGTCATTATCCCCACGCCATGCTGGGTCAGCTACAGCGAGATGGTCAAGCTCACCGGTGCTGCGCCCGTGTTTGTTCCCTGCAAGGCGGAGACGGGCTTTGCCCTCAATGTTGATGACATTGCCGCGGCTGTTACGCCGCACACCAAGGCGATCATCATCTGCACGCCCAACAACCCCACCGGCGCGGTTTACAGCGAGCAGACGCTGCGCGCTCTCGCGGCGCTGGCCGTTGAAAAGGACTTTTACATCATTGCGGACGAAATATACGAAAAGCTGATCTTCGGAGATGCAAAGCACTTTTCCATTGCATCGATCTCCGAAGAGGTGCGCGAGCGCTGCGTGACCATCAACGGCTTTTCCAAGGCCTATGCCATCCCTGGCTGGCGTTTGGGTTATTCTGCCGCCGTCGGTGAAGTTGCCGCCAGCATCAAATCCATCCAGAGTCATGCGACTTCTGCGGCAAACTGCATTGCGCAGCGCGCGGGCGTTGCGGCACTGACCGGACCGCAGGATTCTGTGGAGGCCATGCGCCGCGAATATGAACGCCGCCGCGATTATGCTTTTGGTGCACTGAAAGCGATGCCGGGCGTGGAGCTGGAAATGCCGCACGGCGCGTTCTATCTGTTCCCCAAGGTTGATTCGTACTTTGGTACGCAGTATCAAAATTATCAAATCAACAGCTCAAAGGACCTTGCCAATTACCTGCTGGACGAGGCGGAGATCGCCGTTGTGTTCGGCGAAGCATTTTACATGAACGGCTATCTGCGCATTTCCTACGCAAACTCCATGGAGAATATCCAGGAAGCACTGCGCAGAATGGCGGAAGCGCTGAAAAAGCTTGGAAGGGAGTGAAGAAAATGTCCTGCGGAAATAGAATCTATACCAAACGGACCTTGGCTGAACCGGAGCTGATCGAAAGCTTCCGTGAGCTGCCTGCCGCAAATGTGGCTGACTGCATGGGCCGCTCCTGCGCCATGAACCCGCGCATCCATCTCATCAGCTCGCCTAAGCGGCCGCTGGTCGGTTCTGCACTGACGGTCAAATGCCGGGCAGGCGATAACCTGATGATCCACGCCGCGATGGAAATGGCGGGGGAGGGCGACGTGCTTGTCGTTTCCAATGAAGGAGATGACAAACGTGCGTTGATCGGAGAAGTCATGATGACCTATCTGCGTTATGAGAAGAAGATCGCCGGCATCGTGCTTGACGGACCAATCCGCGATATAGAAGAGCTCTCACAGTGGGACTTTCCCATTTATGCGACGGGCAGCACGCCTGGCGGACCATATAAAGAAGGCCCGGGCGAGATCAACGTTCCCATCGCCTGCGGAGAGATCAGCGTGTATCCCGGCGATATCATTCTTGCCGACCACGACGGTGTGATCGCCATTCCCATCAAGGATGCGCCGACGGTGCTGGAGGCAGCTCGCGTCTATCACGAAAAGGATGAAGCTAAGGTAGCGGCGACCAAAGCCGGAAAGGCTGACCGCGGCTGGGTAAAGAAGTTGCTGGAGAAAAAAGAAGTCGAAGTGATCGACGACCTTTGCGTTTCCGGATGATCAGCGGCGGATAGCTGTGATAACGAGTGATTCATGTTAGAAAATTAAAAAGTCGAAAAAAGAGCAGTTCACGGTTTTATGGACCCCGCTATTCAGGCTGTTGACGAATCGCTTAAGGTCGTCGGCCCTGCCTTTACCATTAGTTTACCGACCAACGACAATGCCATGCTCTACTATGCCATGAAGCAGGCACCGAAGGGCTCGGTTTTGGTCATCAGCCGTCTGGGTGAGGACCGCTTTGCCTGCTGCGGTGAGATCGTTGTCCTTTCCGCCAAATCTCTCGGCATGGCCGGTATCGTGGTCGATGGTCCCCACACCGACATTGTGCGTATCAAAGAGATCGGCCTGCTGCCGGTGCTCGTTATCGTTGTCGGTCTGGCAGACAGTCTGCTGCGTAAAAAGAGGTAAAAGCACCAAAGAAGCATTTCGCCCGCTCCGCGCGCCGAACCGCACGGAGCGGGCGTTTTTTTGCCGCACGCAGCGTGTGCTGCCGCGCTTTTCTCATTGACAATTCGACGGGAAATGCTATAATCTGCTATGTCTGAAAAAATGTAAAATTGTATCGCAGAGGTGCCGCCGCGAGGCGGAGAATAGAGAATCCGGTGCGAATCCGGAACGATGCAGTCACTGTGTACGGGAACGGCCTGCGTAGCCACTGGGAAACTGGGAAGGGCAGCGCCGCGATGAACGAAGTCAGGAGACCTGCCTCTGTGAGAAATCTCAAGCCCGCTGCACACAGGCTGATATTTCTGCGAGTTTACCCGCGGCGCGATTTTTTCGCGGCGCGGTGTTGCTGGTTGGAATCGTGAGAGCGGCTGTGGGTCACCATGGCCGCTTTTATATTTCTTTCAGAACGATTTTTGAAGAAGAAGGTAAAGAGAAACATGAAAAAAGCACTTGCGATCCTGCTTACAGCCGTAATGCTGCTGGGCGTGCTGACCGCCTGCGGCAGCAAGAAAGACGATGCTGCCGACGACACGCAGAACACGGAGGACACCGACAAGGCCGCAGCCGACAATGTCGCCGCGCTCATCGACGCGATCTACGTTCAGGAGCGCACCGATGAGACCGACGCGCAGTGCGAGGCCGCCAAGGCTGCCTGGGACGCGCTGACCGACGAGCAGAAGGCCATGGTCGAGGGTGAGGAAGCGAGCCCTGAGTACTTCGGCCTTGACACGGGCGATGCGTCCAAGGACGATCCCCGCAACCAGGACGAGATCGGCGAGAACGAGCTTCTGGTCGTTTCCTTCGGCACGTCCTACAACGACAGCCGCGTCAACGATATCAAGAGCATCGAGGACGCCCTGCAGGAGGCCTATCCCGACTGGTCCGTCCGCCGCGCCTTCACGGCTCAGATCATCATCAACCACATTCAGGCCCGCGATGGTGAGAAGATTGACAACATGACCCAGGCGCTCGACCGCGCCGTGGCCAACGGCGTCAAGAACCTCGTCGTGCAGCCGACGCACCTGATGCACGGCGCGGAGTATGACGAAATGTGCGCCGCCATCGACGAGTATCGCGATCAGTTCGAGTCCGTCTCCATCGCGGAGCCCCTGCTCGGCGAGGTCGGCAGCGATGCGACCGTCATCAACGCCGACAAGGAAGTTGTCGCCAAGGCCATCACCGCCGCCGCGGTCGAGGCAAGCGGCTTTGACTCTCTCGAGGCTGCCAAGGAAGCCGGCACCGCGTTCGTCTTCATGGGCCACGGCACCGCACACGTCGCCAAGGTCAGCTACAGCCAGATGAACGCTCAGATGCAGAACCTTGGCTATGAGAACGTCTTCATCGGCACGGTCGAGGGCGAGCCGGAGGAGACCTCCTGCGAGTCCGTCATCGAGGCCGTCAAGGCCGCGGGCTACACCAACGTCATCCTGCGCCCGCTGATGGTCGTTGCGGGTGATCACGCCAACAACGACATGGCCGGCAGCGACGACGATTCCTGGAAGACTATGTTCGAGGCTGCCGACTTCACCGTCGACTGCCAGATCGCGGGCCTCGGCGAGATTGCCGATGTGCAGGCGCTCTACATCGCCCACACCCAGGCTGCCATTGACGCCCTGAACGCGTAAATAGACCCAAAGGGCTCCGAAGCGATTGTGCACCGCTTCGGGGCCTTTTCCGGATGGAGGTACTTCCCAATGAAAAGAACACTGACACTGATGCTGACTGCCCTGGTGCTCTGCACGCTGCTTTTCGGCTGCGGGCAGAGCAGCGGGAACGGCGATCCGCAGGACACCAACACCGAGCCTGCGCTCGCCGACGGCGTTTACACCGCAGACTTCAATACCGACAGCAGCATGTTCCACGTGAACGAGGCATGCGAGGGCAAAGGCACGCTGACAGTCAAAAACGGACAGATGACGATCCACATCAGCCTGCCGTCCAAGAGCATTCGGAACCTCTTCTGTGGCACGGCGGAGGACGCGCAGAAGGACGGCGCGTCGCTTTTGCAGCCCACGACCGACACCGTCACCTATTCCGACGGCCTGAGCGAGGAGGTCAACGGCTTTGATATCCCCGTGCCCGCGCTGGACGAGGAGTTCGACGTCGCCATCATCGGCACGAAGGGCAAGTGGTACGACCACAAGGTCTCCGTGACGAACGCCGTTTTGAAGGAAGACGACGCCGCCGCGCCCGCCGAGACGCTGGCCGACGGCACGTACACGATCGCCGTGACGCTCGAGGGCGGCAGCGGCAAGGCGAGCATTCAGTCGCCCTGCACGCTGACGGTCGCAGACGGCAAAATGACCGCCGCCATCGTCTGGAGCAGCAGCCACTATGACTATATGCTCGTGGACGGCGAGCGCTGCGACGTACTCTCGACCGAAAACGGCTCGACGTTTGAGATCCCCGTCGCCGCGCTGGATACGCCGCTTGCCGTGGTCGGCGATACCACCGCCATGAGCACGCCGCACGAGATCGACTACACGCTGACGTTCGACGCCTCAAGCGCCGAGGTGAACGGATGAGACGCCTGCCGCGCGCGCTTTTGACGCTGCTGGCCGTGCTGACGCTCTGCGCCTGCGGGGACAAAGCGCAGGACGGCGCGAACGGCGAAGACGCGGCGGTTTCGTGGGATGAGCTGTCGTTTGACGAGACCATGCCGCTTGACTACGCCACGCAGTTTTCCGTTTCCTATTCGGGCGACGACTACAAGCGCATCACCATCGGGCAGGATCAGGAATTCCTGCTTGTGGCGGAGGGCGCGGCCGTGCCCGGCGGCGTGCCGGAGGGCGTGACGGTTTTGCAGCAGCCGCTCGATGAAATTTATCTGGTCGCCAGCGCGGCGATGGACAGCTTTGCCCAGCTGGACGCGGTCGACAGCATCCGCTTCAGCGGACGCAAGGAGTCGGACTGGTACATCGAGCAGGCGAAGGAGGCCATGAGCGCGGGTGACATGCTTTACGCGGGCAAATACTCCGAGCCAGATTACGAGCTTATCTTGTCGCAGGGCTGCGATCTGGTGCTTGAAAACACGATGATCTACCACTCGCCCGAGGTCATCGAGCAGTTTGAAACGCTGGGTATCCCCGTGCTCGTGGAAATGTCCAGCTACGAGAGCGAGCCGTTTGGCCGCATGGAGTGGGTCAAGCTCTACGGCGCGCTGCTCGGCAAAGAGGACGAGGCCGCGGCGCTGTTTGAGGAAAAAATGGACAGCGTTTCGGACATTCTAAATGCCGAGCCCACGGGCAAGACCGTCGCTTTCTTCTATGTGACGAGCAACGGCGCGGTCAATGTGCGAAAGTCGACGGACTATGTCGCCAAGTCCATCGCCATGGCGGGCGGGGAGTACGTCTCCTTTGACAACACAGAGGAGGAGAACGCCCAGTCCACCGTCACCATCCAGATGGAGGCATTTTACAGCGGCGCGCACGACGCGGATGTGCTCATCTACAACAGCATCATCGACGGCGGGCTCACGACCATCGACGAGCTTTTAGCGCTCGAACCGCTGCTTGGCGACTTTAAGGCCGTGCAGAACGGGAACGTCTGGTGCCTGACGAAGAACTTTTATCAGGAATCGCTCGAATTGAGCGACCTCGTCGTGAATCTCCACACCGTTTTGAGCGGGACGGATACGCCGCTCCGGTTTTTGACAAAGCTGCAATAATTTTTGACTGGAAAGTTGAAACAGACAGGAGGGACGGGCATGGAGCAGAAGCGGAGAACACGGACGTGGTGCGCCTTTTTGCTGCTGCTCGTCCTTTTGGCTGTTTTTTTGATCTGGAATTTATTCGCGGGCAGCGTGCAGCTCTCCGCGTCTCAGATAGGACAAATTCTGCTCGGCGGCGGGGATGACCTGACGCAAAAGCAGATCATTATGCAAATTAGATTGCCGCGCATGGCGTCGGCGCTCATTTTAGGCGGTGCGCTGTCCGTGTCGGGGTATCTTCTGCAGACGTTTTTCCACAATCCCATCGCGGGGCCGTTCGTGCTGGGCATTTCGTCGGGCGCGAAGCTCGCGGTTTCGATCGCGATGATCGTTTTCCTCAGCCGCGGCGTCAGATCGTCGTCGGCGCTGCTGATCGGCGCGGCGTTCATCGGCGCGATGCTCTCGATGGGCCTCATCCTGCTCATTTCGCAGCGGGTCAATCAGATGAGCCTTCTCGTCGTCTGCGGCGTGATGATCGGCTACATCTGCTCGGCGCTGACGGATTTTCTCGTCACGTTCGCGGACGATTCAAACATCGTGAACCTGCACAACTGGTCGAACGGCTCGTTTTCCGGCATGAAGTGGGAAAACGTGACGACGATGGCCTGGGTGTGCGGGATCGCGCTGATTTTGACATTTTTCCTCTCCAAGCCGATCCGCGCCTATCAGCTCGGCGAGGTCTACGCGCGCAACATGGGCGTGCCGATCAAGGCGTTCCGCGCGGCGCTCATCCTGCTCTCCAGCGTGTTATCTGCCTGCGTGACGGCCTTCGCCGGCCCCATCTCGTTTGTCGGCATCGCGCTGCCGCACCTGATGAAGGCGCTGTTCAAAACGGCGGAACCGCTGCTGATGATCCCGGCGTGCTTCCTCGGCGGGGGGATCTTCTGCCTTGCGTGTGATCTCATCGCGCGCACGGCCTTTGCGCCCACGGAGGTCAGCATCAGCTCGGTCACGGCGGTGTTCGGCGCGCCGGTCGTCATCTACATGATGGTGCGCAGAAAGGCGGGGCGGGAATGAGCGGCTATTTGGAGACAAAGAGTTTATCCGTCGGCTACCACGGAAGACCTCTCATCGAGGATGTGTCCCTCTGCGTGCAGAGGGGAAAGATCGTTACGCTGATCGGGCCGAACGGCTCGGGCAAGTCGACGATCCTGAAAACCGTCATCGATCAGCTGCCGGAGCTTTCCGGCACAGTGTATCTGGATGGCGAGACGATGCGCTCGCGCAGCCGCAACGACATCGCGCGGCGCATGGCGATCTTGATGACCGCGCGCGTCGAACCAGAGCTCATGACCTGCCGCGATGTAGTGAGCTCGGGCCGCTATCCCTACACGGGAAGGCTCGGCGTCCTGCGGGACGAAGATAAAAAGATCGTCGAGCAGTCGCTTTCTCAGGTGGACGCGCTCGCGTTCGCCGACGCGCCGTTTTCCGCCGTCAGCGACGGCCAGCGGCAGCGCATTCTGCTCGCAAGGGCCCTGTGCCAGCAGCCGCAGCTTATCGTGCTCGACGAGCCGACGAGCTTTTTGGACATCCGCTACAAACTGGAACTGCTCTCCGTCCTCAAGCGCATGGTGCGCGAAAATGACCTCGCCGTGCTGCTCTCGCTCCACGAGCTCGATCTGGCGCGGCGCATTTCGGACACGATCGTGTGTGTGGCGGGCGACCGGATCGACCGCATCGGCCCGCCGGAGGAGATCTTCACGAGCGACTACATCGCGCAACTCTACCATTTGGAGCACGGGAAGTACGACGAGTGCTTCAGCACATTGGAATTTGTACCGTAGCGCATACAAGTAAAAACGCTTTATAGAGATTGCAGAAGGAGGGGAGACCATGCAGGAAGCGGTGCCGAGATTGCTCATTGCCGGGACGAACAGCGGGTGCGGCAAGACGACGGTGACCTGCGCGATCTTGCAGGCGCTTGTCGACGGCGGCGTTTCTGTCGCCGCGGCGAAGTGCGGTCCCGATTACATCGACCCCATGTTCCACCGCGAGATCATCGGCGCGAAGAGCAGCAATTTGGACCCCTTCTTTTTTGACGACGACACGCTGCGCTTCCTTCTCGCGCAAAACGGCGCTGGGAAGGACGTGACGGTCATCGAGGGTGTGATGGGCTATTACGACGGCATCGGCCTTGATTCCTCGCGCGCGAGCACCTTTGAGGTCGCGCAGCGGACGGAGAGCCCCGTCGTGCTCGTGCTGAACGCGAAGGGCGCGGGATTGTCAGTGCTGGCCGTGCTCGACGGATTTCTGCACTTTGCGACGGAAAAACGCATCCGCGGCGTCATTCTGAACGGCTGCACCGCGATGAGCTATCCGACGCTCGCGCGGGCGATCGAAGAACGCTTCAGCGTGCGCGCCTGCGGCTTTCTGCCGCAAATGCCCGACTGCTCGCTCGAGAGCCGCCACCTTGGCCTCATCACCGCGGCAGAGGTGAATGATCTGAAAGAAAAGATGCAGCGTCTCGCCGCCAAGGCGCGGGAGACGATCGACCTGGACGCGCTGCTGCAAATCGCGAAGAGTGCGCCGCCGCTCGCATTTACGCCGCCGGACATTTCGGATGCAGGCAAGCACGTCCGCATCGGTGTTGCGCGCGACAAGGTGTTCTGCTTTTACTATGAGGACAGTCTGGACCTGCTGTGTCGCCTCGGTGCGGAAATCGTACCGTTCAGCCCGCTGTCGGATGAACGCTTACCGGAAGACCTGCATGGGTTATATCTTGGTGGCGGCTATCCCGAGCTCTACGCGGAGCGGTTGGAGGCAAACGCCGCCATGCGCGCTTCTATCCGCGCGGCGGTGGAAAGGGGACTGCCCTGCGTCGCCGAGTGCGGCGGCTTTATGTACCTGACGCAGTCCATCGCGGGACATGCGATGGCGGGCGTTTTATCGGGCAGCTGCTTCGACGCGGGGAAGCTGACGCGCTTTGGCTACGCGACATTGACGGCACAGCGGGATTCGATGCTGTTTGCCGCGGGCGAGCAGATCCCCGCGCACGAGTTCCACCGCTGGGATGCGGAAAATCCGGGCGAGGACTTCCTCGCGGAAAAGCCGAGCGGAAGAAGCTGGCGCTGCGCGTATGCGGGCGAAACGCTCTACGCGGGCTATCCGCACTTCCACTTTTACGCAAACCTGAGCGCCGCGGTGCGCTTTGTTGAAGCCTGCCGAAAGGAGAAACCCCGCCATGAGTGAGCCGATGAAGCCGATGGAAATTGAACAGCGCAGCTTCGAGATCATCACGGAGCTGCTGGGAAACCGCGTGCTCGACCCCGAAAACGAGCTTGTCATCAAGCGCGTTATCCACACGACGGCGGACTTTGACTATGCCGACAATCTGACGTTTTCCGACCACGCGGTGCAGAAGGGCATCGCCGCGCTGAAAGGCGGCTGCGACATTGTCACCGACACGCAGATGGCAAAGGCGGGCATCAACAAGACGATCCTCGCGAGCCTCGGCGGCGAGGTGCACTGCTTCATGTCCGCCCCCGACGTCGCGCAGGAGGCGAGATCTCGCGGCGTGACGCGGGCGTTCGTCTCGATGGAAAAGGCGGCGGCGCTTGAAAAGCCCTGCATTTTCGCTATCGGCAACGCGCCGACGGCGCTGCTGTCGTTAGAGCAGCTGATGGAAGAGGGAAAAGCCGCCCCCGCGCTCATCATCGGCGTGCCGGTGGGCTTTGTGAATGTGGAGATGAGCAAGGAGCTCATCATCGAAAAGGCGCGCGCGCCGTACATCGTCGCGCGCGGGCGCAAGGGCGGCAGCAATGTGGCAGCGGCCATCTGCAACGCCCTGCTCTATCAGATCAAGCGGTAAGATGATGGAAGAATATCTCGTAAAGGACGGTAAGCGCCTGCGCCTCGGCTACACAACCGGCTCGTGCGCTGCGGCAGCGGCTAAGGCTGCGGCGTGGATGCTGCTGACGGACAGGAAGAAAGAGACGATCTGCCTGCAAACGCCGAAAGGCATCGAGCTCAATTTAGACGTGCTGGACATTCAGCGGTCCGCGGACGAGGTGCGCTGCGCCATCCGAAAGGACAGCGGTGACGACCCCGACGTGACGCGCGGTACGCTCATTTTTGCCGCGGTGAGAAAATCGGCCACGCCTGGCGTGACCATCGACGGCGGCGAGGGCGTCGGCCGCGTGACGAAGCCGGGACTCGACCAGCCCGTGGGCGCGGCGGCTATCAACTCCGTGCCGCGGCAAATGATCGAAGAAAACGTGCGCGAGGTCTGCATGCTCGTTGGCTACGACGGCGGCCTTGACGTGACGATCTCCGCGCCGGAGGGCGAGGCGCTCGCGAAAAAGACTTTTAACCCGCGCCTCGGCATCGAGGGCGGCATCTCCATTCTGGGCACGACCGGCATCGTCGAGCCGATGAGCGAGCAGGCATTGCTTGACACCATCCACGTGGAACTGCGGCAGCGGCGCGAGAACGGCGCGGACTACATCCTCCTCGCGCCCGGCAACTACGGCGCGGACTACATCCGCGATTTTATCGGGCTTGACCCGAAGACGGCGGTGCTGACGTCGAATTTCATCGGCGACAGTTTGGAATTCTGCAAGGAATTCGGCTTTCGCGGCGCGCTGCTCATCGGGCACATTGGTAAGTTCGTCAAGCTCGCGGGCGGCATGTGGAACACGCACTCGAAATTCGGCGACTGCCGCATGGAGATCATCGCCTCGCACAGCGCGGCGCTGGGCCTGCGCGCAGAACGCACGGAGGAAATTCTGCACTGCGCCACCTGCGACGACGCGCTGCGCATCCTGGACGAAGAGGGGCTGAAGGATGCCTTCCTCGTGCGTCTGGGACAGCGCATCGGCACGATGCTCGGCTATAAGAGCGGAGAGCTCCAGAGCGGCGCAATCTTATTTTCGAAAGAATACGGTTTCCTCTGCGAAACGGAAGGCGCGGAGGAACTGCTCGAACAGATCAGGGAGGGCTGAACGTGGTACATTTTGTTGGCGCCGGAAGCGGCGCGCCGGATCTCATCACGCTGCGGGGCGCAAGGCTCCTTGGCGAGGCGGACGTAGTCATTTACGCGGGCTCGCTCGTGAATCCCGATCTCTTAACGCTCACGAAACCGGACTGCGAGGTTCACGACAGCGCGAAGCTGACGCTTGAAGAGGTCATCGCCCTCATCGAGCGGGCGGAGCGCGAGGGAAAGACCACCGTGCGATTGCACACGGGCGACCCGAGCATTTACGGCGCGGTGCGCGAGCAGTTCGACGCGCTCACAGAGCGCGGCATTAACTTTGACGTCTGCCCCGGCGTCAGCTCGTTCTGCGGCGCGGCGGCGGCGCTGCGGGCGGAGTACACACTGCCGAACGTGAGCCAGACGGTCATCATCACGCGCACGGCGGGCCGCACGCCGGTACCCGAGCGTGAGTCGATCCGCAGCTTGGCCGCGCATCAGGCGACGATGGTGCTGTTTTTGAGCACCTCACTCACAGAAAAGCTGCAAGGCGAGCTCCTTGCGGGCGGCTATGGAGAGACAACGCCCGCGGCCGTCGTTTACAAGGCGACATGGCCGGAGGAGAAGATCTTCCGCTGCACGGTGGGCACGCTGCATAAGACAGTGACGGAAAACGGCATGAAAAAGACGGCGTTGATCGTGGTGGGCGGCTGCCTTGGCGACGAATATCTGCGCTCGCTGCTCTACCACCCCGACTTTACGACGGAATACCGCAAGGGGAAGGCATGAAGATCGCAATTTTTGCCTACAGCCACGGCGGCTGCGCGGCAGCGCGGCGCGTTCGCGCGGTGCTGGCGGAGGCGGAAACCGTCTGCTACGCGGTACCGCGATTGGAAGAAGCGGGCTTCCTGCCGCTTGCGAAGGACATCTACCGCGAGCGCTTTTCGTCGATGGATGCGCTTATCTTTATCGGCGCCTGCGGCATTGCCGTGCGTGAGATCGCGCCGTATCTTGTGAGCAAAAAGACCGATCCCGCGGTGCTCTGCATCGACGAGAAGATGCAGTTTGTGATCCCGCTGCTCTCCGGCCATATCGGCGGCGCGAATGATTTGGCGCGCCGACTGGCAGGCGCGCTCGGCGCATCGGCGGTCATCACGACGGCAACGGACGTGAACGGTAAATTTGCCGCCGATGCCTGGGCAGCAAAAAATGAATGCGCCATTTCGAGTATGCTGCTTGCAAAAAAGGTCGCAGCGGAAATTCTGGAGCGCGATGTACCGCTTGTGAGCGATTTTCCGATCAAGGGTGCATTGCCCGGCGGAATTGTGGAAAAAACGCAGGGCGCGCTGGGAATTGTGATCGGATACTGCACGAAAGAACCGTTTGCCGAAACGCTGCGCCTCACGCCGAGAGTATTGCGTGTCGGCATCGGCTGCCGCAGGGGAACTGCACAGGAAACCGTTGAAGCCGCCGTTGCGGCGGTGCTTTCTGCGCATCAGCTGGATCCAAGCGCGGTCAAGGGCATCTATTCCATTGACTTAAAGCAGCAGGAGGCGGGGCTGCTTGCCGCCTGCGCGAAGCACAACTGGCCGACGGTATTTTACACGGCAGAGGAATTGCGCAGCGTACCGGGCGAATTTACGGATTCCCCCTTCGTGCAGGAGATGACGGGTGTCGGCAACGTCTGCGAGCGCGCAGCGATGCGCGGCGCGGAGAAATTATTGGTGAAAAAGACTGCGGTGGACGGCGTGACCGTCGCCGTGGCGGCGGAGCATTGGGAGGTTACCTTTGGGTAAAGTGATCGTGGTGGGCATCGGCCCGGGAAGCTATGAGGATATGACGATCCGCGCCGACCGCGCGCTGCAATCGTGCGACGCCATCGTCGGCTACGGAGTTTATGTTGACCTTGTGAAGGAGCGCTATCCGGACAAGGCGTTTTATGAAACGCCCATGACGCAGGAGGCAAAGCGCTGCGCGCTTGCGCTCGAACTTGCGCGCGCGGGCAAGACTGCGGCCATGGTCTGCTCGGGTGACAGCGGCATTTACGGCATGGCGGCGCTCGTGTACGAGCTGCGCGGCGAGAGCGAAGAACCTGAGATCGAGGTCGTCCCCGGCCTGACGGCGGCGTGCAGCGCCGCGGCGCTTTTGGGCGCGCCGCTGACGCACGATTTTGCCGCCATCAGCCTGAGCGACCGCCTGACGCCGTGGGAGACCATCGAAAAGCGCCTGACGCACGCGGCAAAGGCCGACCTGACCATCGCCCTTTACAATCCCGCGAGCCGCTCCCGCCCCGAGCATCTGAAGCGCGCGTGCGATATTCTGCTGCGCTTTCTGCCTGAGAATCGACTCTGCGGCATCGCGCGCAACATCGGCCGCGCGGGGGAAAGCTGGCGCACCTTGACGCTCGGGGAGCTCAGAGAGGCAGAGGTCGATATGTTCTGCACGGTGATCGTCGGCAACGTATCAACGAAGGAAATTGCGGGGCGGCTCATCACGCCGCGAGGGTACAAAAATGTGTAAGATCTGCATTTTCGCAGGCACGACGGAGGCGCGCCAACTCGTGGAGCTTTTGAGCACCCAGCCGGTCTCCGTCACGGCCTGCGTAGCAACGGAATACGGTGAAACGCTCCTGCCCGAAGGGGGCAACGTGACGGTGCGCTCGGGGCGTATCCCGGTGGACGGGATCATTCAAATGCTCTCCGACACGAAATTTGATTTGGTGATCGACGCGACGCACCCCTACGCGGCATCGATCACCGAGAGCGTTGCGCGTGCCTGTGCGGAGACAGGGACAGAATATCTGCGCCTTCTGCGCGAGGAATCTGACAAGGTATCTGACTTTACATGCGTGTTGAATGCGGAAGCAGCAGCGCTGTTCCTGTCGAAGACAGACGGAAATATCCTGCTGACGACCGGCAGCAAGGATCTGAAAACGTATAGCAAGGTAAAAGGCTTTACAGATAGAGCCTATGCGCGCGTGCTGCCGCTGGACGCGTCGCTCGCGCTCTGTCGCGAGGCGGGCGTGCAGCCGTCGCACATTTTAGCGATGCAGGGGCCGTTTTCCGAGGAGATGGACACGGCCATGCTGCGCGCCGTGTCGGCTAAGTGGCTTGTGACGAAGGACGGCGGCGAGGCGGGCGGCTTTGCCGCCAAGGTCGCCGCGGCGCGAAAGGCCGGGGCAAATGTGCTCGTGATCGGACGGCCAAAGCAGCGGGAGGGGAAGTCCTTTTCGCAGGTGTTGGACAGCTTGGAGTGCCGCTTTGGTTTCCGATTCGCGCAGAGTGTGAAGATCGTCGGTATCGGGCCGGGCAGCAGGGATGCGATGACGCAGGAGGCGCGCCGCGCGATCGAAGAGGCGGACTGCCTCATCGGCGCGAGACGCATGCTGGATGCCGCCGCGCGCGGCGGGCAGAAGACTTATGCTGCCATCGCACCACAGGAGATCGCGGATTTCATTCACGCGCACTGTGAATACCGGCAAAGCGCGGTCGTGATGTCGGGCGACACGGGCTTTTTCAGCGGCACGAGGAAGCTGCTGCCGCTGCTTTCTGACTGCGAGGTCAGCGTGCTGCCGGGCCTGAACTCGCTTTCCTACCTCTGTGCAAAGCTGCAAACGTCCTATGAGGACGTTCATGTCGTCAGCCTGCATGGCCGCGCTCACGACATCACGGCAGACGTGCGCGCGCACGCGCGCGTTTTCGCGCTCGTCGGCGGCGAGAATGGCGTGAACGGCCTGTGCCGAACGCTGGCGGAAAACGGACTCGGCACCGTGACGGTGAGCGTCGGCGAACAGCTGAGCTACGAGGATGAGACCATTACCACCGGCATGGCGGAGGAGCTGCAAAGTAAGGCCTTTGCGCCCTTGAGCGCCGTGCTGATCGAAAACGACCATCCCGATGCCATCGTGACGCACGGACTGCCGGACGAGGCGTTTTTGCGCGGCGCGGGCGAGGGCGGCGTTGTGCCGATGACCAAGAGCGAGGTGCGCGCCGTCGCGCTCTCGAAGCTCCGCCTGACAGAGCGCGCCGTCTGCTATGATATCGGCGCGGGAACGGGTTCGGTCGCCATCGAGATGGCGCTTCAGGCGAAGCACGGTCATGTCTACGCCGTTGAGCGCAGAGACGACGCGGTCGAGCTGTTGAAAAAGAATCAAGCGGCGTTCCATGTGGAGAACCTGACGGTCGTTTCCGGCACTGCGCCGGAGGCGTGCCGCGATCTGCCTGCACCGACGCACGTCTTTATTGGCGGCAGCGCGGGCAACCTGCGTGATATTCTGTCGATGCTGCTTGCCAAAAATCCGCACGTCCGCATCGTGGCGACGGCCGTCTCGCTTGAGAGCATCGCCGAGCTGACGGCGTGCATGAAGGATTTTGCCTTTACCGAGGCGGAGGCCGTCTCCGTCCAGATCGCCCGCGGCAAAAAGGCGGGATCGTACCACCTGATGGCGGGGCAGAACCCCGTATATATCTTCACGATGCAGTCGGGGGAGAAACCATGATTTGCCTCGTTTTGCCGCTTCTCATCGGCTTTGGCATCGACTGCATTCTGGGCGATCCGCACAGCCTGCCGCATCCGGTCGTGCTGATCGGGAAGACGATCAGCGCGCTGGAGTGCGTCCTGCGGAGAATATTCGCCAAAACGCCGCGCGGCGAGCGCGCGGCGGGCGCGGTGCTGTGGGGGATCGTCTCGTTTCTTGCGGCGGCGGTGCCCGCGCTGCTTCTGTGTTTGTGCGGCAGGGTGAGTCCGTGGCTGCGCCTCGCGGTCGAGAGCGTCATGTGCTGGCAGATCTTGGCGGCAAAGTCGCTGCGGGATGAGAGCATGAAGGTGTATCACGAACTCGAGCACGGTAGCATCGAATCCGCGCGCCGCGCCGTTTCGATGATCGTGGGACGCGACACGGCGGCGCTCGACGATGCGGGCGTGACGCGCGCCGCGGTCGAGACCGTGGCGGAAAACACGTCAGACGGCGTGGTCGCACCGCTGCTGTACCTTGCCATCGGCGGCGCGCCGCTGGGTTTTTTCTACAAGGCTGTGAATACGATGGACTCGATGCTCGGTTACGTCGAGCCGCCGTATAAGGACATCGGCCTTGTGCCTGCGAAGGCGGATGATATTGCGAACTATCTGCCTGCGCGCCTCTCTGCATTGCTGATGCTAGCGGCGGGCGGACTTCTGCGCATGGACGTGAAAAACGGCTGGAAGATATTCCGCCGCGACCGCTACAAGCACGCGAGCCCGAACTCCGCGCAGACGGAGTCGGTCTGCGCGGGCCTTTTGGATGTGCGCCTCGCGGGCGACGCGTGGTATCACGGCGTGCTGCACAAAAAGGAGTACATCGGCGACGCACTGCGGCAGATCGAGCATGAGGATATCCCGCGCGCCTGCCGGCTGATGTACGGCACGACGTTTCTGGCGCTGCTGCTCGGCTGTGCGGTCCGGCTGCTGATTTTTTCGCTGTGAGGGAAGAGAATGCTTTACCAAACGGAAAACCGCCACGGCGGAGATATCTACGACGGCGGTATTGCGCTCGACTTTTCGGCGAATGTGAGCCCGCTCGGCACGCCGAGAAGCGTGACCGACGCGATCGAACGCGCGCTGCCCGAGCTCTACCGCTACCCAGACCCCTACTGCCGAGCGCTCATGCAGGCGATATCGGAATACGAGGGCGTGCCGAAAGATTTTATTCTCTGCGGCAATGGCGCGTCCGAGCTGATCTATGCCTATTGCGGGGCCGTGCGGCCCAAGCGCGCGATGGAGCTCGCACCGACGTTTTCGGAGTATTCGCTCGCCTTGCGGCGGACAGGCTGCGAGGTCGTGCGCTTTGCGCTCAAGCAAGAGGAAAACTTTGACTTGCGGAAGGACTTTTTGCCGTTTCTTGCGCGCGAAAGGATCGACGCGCTGTTCCTCTGCAACCCGAACAACCCGACGGGACGGCTCATTGCGGACGATTTGCTGGAAGAAATTCTGCGCATCTGCCGCGAGAAAAATATCGCGCTTTTTGTCGACGAGTGCTTTTTGAGCCTGTCGGACGGCGGCGTTGATCTGACGCCGTCCCTATCTGACTTCCCACAGCTTTTTATCCTCAAGGCCTTTACGAAGAGCTTTGGCATGGCGGGGCTGCGGCTGGGGTACGGCCTGAGCGCGGACGAGACCTTGCTGCGGAAGATGTCGGCAGCGGTGCCGCCGTGGAATGTCTCGACGCTTGCACAGGCGGCGGGCGTCGCCGCGCTGGGCGATGCGGAGTTTCTGGAGAAAAACCGAACCATCATCCGCGCGGAGCGCCCGTGGCTCGAGGAAAAACTGAGGAAATTCGGCTTTCGGGTGTGCCCATCGCAGGTGAATTACATCTTATTCCGTGGCAATGTGGGCTTGACGGAACAGCTGCGAGCGCGCGGCGTCGCGATCCGCGACTGCGCAAATTTCGAGGGCCTGACATCCGGCTGGTATCGCGTCGCGGTCCGGCAGTACGAGGAAAACGAACAGCTTATCGCGGCAATCAGAAGCGTGGGAAAGGAGTGAGCGCATGGCAAAAACTATCATGATCCAGGGGACGATGTCCAACGCAGGCAAGAGTTTGCTGGCCGCGGGGCTCTGCCGCGTTTTGAAGCAGGACGGCTATCGCGTTGCCCCGTTCAAGAGCCAGAATATGGCGCTCAACTCATTCATCACGAAAGATGGCGGCGAGATGGGGCGCGCGCAGGTGGTGCAGGCTGAGGCCGCGGGCATCGAGCCGGATGTGCGCATGAATCCGATTTTACTGAAGCCGACGACGGACGTCGGCAGTCAGGTCATCGTGAACGGACGCGTACAGGGCAATATGCCCGCGATGGAATACTATCGCAGAAAGCGCGACTTTATCCCCGCGGTGATGGAGGCCTATGAGAGCTTGGCACGCGAGTACGACATCATCGTCATCGAGGGCGCGGGCAGCCCCGCGGAAATCAATTTGCAGGAAAACGACATCGTCAACATGGGTCTTGCCCGCATGGTGGATGCGCCGGTGCTGCTGGTGGGCGACATCGACCGCGGCGGCGTGTTCGCCCAGCTCTACGGCACGGTCGCGCTGCAAAGTGAAGAGGACAGAAGGCGCATCAAGGGCGTTGTTGTCAACAAATTCCGCGGTGACCGCGCCATTCTGGAACCGGGGCTCAAAATGCTTGAGGAGCTCTGCGGCGTACCCGTGGCGGGCGTTGTGCCATACCTCCATGTCGACATCGACGACGAGGATAGCTTGAGCGAACGCTTCGGGCGGGATAAGGAGCCGCGGCTCATCGACATTGCGGTTATCCGTCTGCCGCGCATTTCGAACTTTACGGATTTTTCGCCGTTTGAGCGCTACGAGAATGTCTCGCTCCGCTATGTGGAGCGGGCGCGGGACCTGCGCGCGCCGGATATGATCGTGATTCCCGGTACGAAGAGTACGATCGCCGACCTCCAATGGCTCCGCCAGAGCGGGCTGGAGGCGTCGATCCAAAAGGCTGCGAGCGGCGGCACGCTGGTTTTCGGCGTCTGCGGCGGCTATCAGATGCTCGGGTGGCACATTTCCGACCCCGAACAGGTCGAGGCCGCGGGCGTGACGGAGATCGACGGCATGGGCCTTCTGCCGATCGAAACAGTATTTCAGGGCGAAAAGGTGCAGACGCAGACAAACGGCGTCTTCTCCGGCGTCGCGGGACTGTTCTCTGAGCTGAACGGCAAGCGCTACGCGGGCTACGAGATCCACATGGGCCGCAGCGAAGAAGCGCACGGCGCGCTCATCAGCGTGGGCAATGTCTACGGCAGCTATGTCCACGGTATTTTCGATGAACAAGAGGTCGCCGACACGATCTTAAAAGCGCTGTGCACGAAAAAGGGCGTTTCCTTTGAATCGCTCGGCAGCTTTGACGCGAGGGCCTACAAGGAGCGGCAGTATGATCTGCTGGCAGACGCGGTGCGCGCGGGGCTCGATATGCCGCTCATCTACCGCATTTTGAATCGGGAGGTGTGAGCATGCAGGGGCTTATTCATCTGTACTTCGGCGACGGCAAAGGCAAGACGACCGCGGCGGTCGGACTGAGCGTCCGCGCGGCGGGCGCTGGAAAGCGCGTGCTGTTTGCGCAGTTTTTGAAGGACGGCAGCTCGTCGGAACTGAACATCCTGCGCGCGCTGCAAAATGTCGAGGTTGCATGCTGCGAGCAGAACTTCGGCTTCTTCAAGTCGATGGACGGGCAGACGAAAGCGGCGGCGCAAAAGGCCTATTCCGCGCTGCTGGGAGACGTGATGCGAAAGAGCGTGGAGGGCGTTGATCTGCTCGTGCTCGATGAGGCGGTCGCTGCCTGCAACCACAGCTTGATCGAGGAAATAAAACTGCTTGACTTCCTGTGCGGCAGACCGGAAACGCTCGAAGTTGTGCTGACGGGACGAAATCCGTCGCAGCATTTGCTGGACGCCGCCGACTATGTGACGGAGATGCGCAAGCGCAAGCACCCGTTTGACCGAGGAATCGCGGCGCGGCGCGGCGTCGAATTTTAAGGAGGGAAGAGCCATGCAGAAAGAATTGGACGCGCTCGTGCGCGCAGTCGCGCCGCTCGATCGCGGCACGATGACGGCGGCGGAAGCGTATCAGGCGCGGCTTGCAAAGCCCCCCGGCAGCCTCGGACGGCTCGAAGAGCTCTCCATCCAGCTCGCGGGGATCACGGGGCAGGTGCACAATGAACTCACTCAAAAGCAGCTGCTCGTCTTCGCTGCGGACAACGGCGTGGTGGCCGAGGGCGTTTCCAGCGCGCCGCAGTCCGTGACGAAGCAGCAGACGATTAACCTGACGCGGGGCAAGACGGGAGCGGCGGTGCTGGCCAAGCACTTTGGCTGCGGCCTGACCGTGTGCGATGTCGGCGTGAATGCCGATATTTACGAGAGCGCCGTTTTGAACCGCAAGATCGCCTACGGCACGCAGAACATCTGCACCGGCCCCGCGATGACGCGGGAGCAAACCTTACAGGCCATCCTGACCGGCGCAGAGATCGCGAGGACGGTCGACGCGGACGTGATCGGTGTCGGCGAGATGGGCATCGGCAACACGACGACCTCGTCGGCGGTGCTGGCCGTGCTGCTGGGAGCGGACATCAAGGCCGTGACGGGGCGCGGCGGCGGCATCACGGAGGATAGCTTTCGCAAAAAGAAAGCGGTCATCCGCACCGCCATTGAAGTAAACCGGCCGAACAGGGACGATGTTGTTGATGTGCTCTCCAAGGTCGGCGGCTTTGACCTCGCGGCAATGTGCGGCGCATTTTTGGGCGCGGCGGCGGCACGCCGGCCAGCGGTCATCGACGGCCTCATTTCCGCCGCGGCGGCGCTGTGCGCCGTCAGGCTGTGCCCGAATGTGCGCGGCTACCTGGTGCCGAGCCACGCCTCGTTTGAGATCGGCTACCGCCTCGCGATGGAGGCGATGGACCTGCGCCCGCTGTTTGACCTCGGCATGCGATTGGGCGAGGGGAGCGGCTGTCCGCTCGCCTTTCAGGTGCTCGACGCTGCGTGCGCTGTCATCAACGACATGGCGACCTTTGACGAGGCGGGCATCAACGACGACTATCTGGACGAAATTCGCCGGGGCGACCAGTTCACGCCCTGAGAGAAGGGAACGCGCATGGGAACGCTGATCATGATCTCCGGTGCAAACGGCAGCGGCAAGAGCCGTTATGCCGAGCGCATCGTCGCGCGCACGACAGGCGAGCGCTATTACATCGCCACGATGCGCCCCTGCTCGGAGGAAAATTTGCAGCGCATCGAAAAGCACCGCGAGCAGCGAAAGGACCTGCAATTTACGACGCTCGAATGCCCATATCAGGTCGGCGCGGCGGAGGTCGAAAGGGACGGCGTCGTGCTGCTTGAGGATGTGTCGAATCTGCTGGCAAACGCGATGTTCGAGCGCGGCGGGGATGAAGCAAGCGTGTACGCGGACATCGAAGCGCTGTGCTCGCGCTGCCGTCTGCTCGTCGCCGTGACGATCACAGGCCTGCGCGCCGACGGCTACGACGGCGAGACGGCGGCTTACATCCGCGCGCTGAACGGCCTGAATCAAAGACTGTACGACCGCGCCGCGGCGGCGGTCGCAATGAAAGACGGCGCGTCGTTTGCCGAAAAGGGAGACCTCGATGAGATTATTTGAATCGCTTTTGATCGCGCTGTCGACGTACAGCGCGGTGCCTGTTCCGCAGTTTGATTGGAACGAAAAAAATATGCGCTACGCGATCTGCTTTTTCCCCGCGGTGGGTGTTCTCTGCGGCGCGGCGCTCTGGCTGTGGGCTGTACTTGCGCAGGCGACGGGCATGAGCGGCGTGCTGTTCGCGGCAATCGCGGCGTGCCTGCCGATTTTAGTGACAGGCGGCATCCATATGGACGGCTATCTCGACACGGTGGACGCGCTCTCGTCGCACCAGACGCGCGAGAAAAAGCTCGCGATCATGAAAGACGCCAACTGCGGCGCGTTCGCGGTGATCTACGGTGGCGTGTACCTGCTCGCCTACGCGGGCTTTGCCTACGAGGTGTTCGCCGCGGGGTATATCTTGCTGCTCTGCCCGCTGTTTGTGCTCTCCCGCGCGCTGTCGGGCCTGTGCGCGGTGAATCTGCCGAATGCGCGAAAGTCCGGCATGCTCTGCGCCTTCACAAGCGGCGTCCAGCGCCGCACGGCGACAGCCGCGCTCGCGCTCGTCGGCCTCGCTGCCGCGGCGGGGATGGTCTGGATGTCTCCCACGGCTGGCGGAATGGCGGCGGCGTTTGCGGTGCTTTCCGCGCTCAAGTATCGCAGATTTGCGCTGGCGCAGTTTGGCGGCGTGACGGGGGATACCTCGGGCTTCTTTTTGCAGCTCTGTGAGCTCTGCGGCCTGATCGGCATTTGGATCGGAGGGCTGCTGTGATCGAGCTTCTTTTCATCCGCCACGGCGCGACGGCGGGGAATCTCCGCCGCCGCTACATCGGCCGCACAGACGAGCCGCTGTGCGGGGAGGGCATTGCGCAGGTCGAGACGCTGCGAAAGCAGGGGCTTTTAATCGACGAATTGTTCGTCAGTCCGCTGCTGCGCACGCGGCAGACGGCGGACATTCTTTTTCCGAAGATGCCCTATACCGTCGTGGACGGCTTTGCCGAGATGGACTTTGGCTGCTTTGAGGGGAAGGCCGCCGACGAGCTCTCGGGCGACCCCGCCTATCAGGCGTGGGTCGATGCGATGTGCCTGACGCCCATCCCCGAGGGCGAGAGCGTGACGGACTTCAAAACGCGCTGCTGCAAGGCGTTTACGGAGACGATCCAAACCGTGCCGGACGGCTCTCGCGTGGGATTCGTCGTCCACGGCGGCGTCATCATGGCGATCATGGAGGCCTATGCGCGTCCGAAGAAGGACTTTTATGCCTACCACATCGGAAACGGCGAATGCCTGCAAGGCGTGTATGACGGAGAAACGATCCGGATAAAACAATAAATACCGCCCGCGTTTCGGATATCTTTCCGGAACGCGGACGGTATCTTTATATGGTATTGGTGTGGTTACACCGTCGGCGCGGCGTAGGCCACGTCGTACTCGCTCCACTGGATGCGGATGGAGCAGCGTGCGCCGCCCGCGGAAAGGAACGAATTGATCTCACACATCGACCAGAGCTTCGTGACGGGATCCTGCTGGCGGATGCGCATGTTGTGCGTCTCCTGCGAGTTTGTGTACACGGTGCCGTCGATCGCAATGCTTGCGGAAATGCTGCTGCCGTTGAGCGTCTGTGTCTCGATCGCGCTGCCGTCGTAGATGGTCGTTCTGCGCAGGTCGACCAAAACGGGCGCGGCGGTGTTCTTCGGCGCGATGCTGATGCGCAGCGCGCTGGCCGACGCGCGCTGATAGGTCAAAATCAGGTCCTTGAGCGGAATATTCAGCGTGCTGTCTGCCGCGGAGAGGTCGACATGGTACTCGGTGAACGGCGCGAATAGATTAGGCGTCGTCAACTCCTGCTCGCTGGTTTGGAAGTGCAGCTTGTAGCTCAGTGGGGTGTCCTCCGCGACGGTGATGACCGGCGTTTCGCCGGTGTCGCCTTTCTCGCCTTGGATGCCCTGTTCTCCTTGAGGTCCCTCGGGACCCGTAGAGCCATTGATATATGCACAACCAGAAAATGCCGCAACCATGCGGCTTTTAGCAATTCTAAAATAATTTAACATCCTCTATGATTACACCTAAAACGCCGTAGCAAGGTTGGACAAGCCTTGATATGGCGTTTTTAAGGTAGAAGCAAGCTCACGCCTTAGTTATCAGCGATTATTGAGAATCAAAATCTGCTGTGGACGAAACGTGACGATGCACAAGTTAGTTTGCCCATAGAGATCAATACGAAAGGCAAAAGGTATCTTAGTTGAGTGCCATTTTATATATCAGGGAAGTGATAAAAGACATGAGGCTACCGCTAAATTTGCCCTATTACTACGGACACACTGGTGAACAATACGCTTTTTTCAGTATCCCCAAATTGTTAATTACCGACAGTCATTTTGATGGTATTTCTTCTGATGCGAAGCTGTTATATGGGCTTCTGATGGATCGTATGGAATTATCCTACCGAAACGGCTGGATCGACGAGCAGAATAAAAAAACAAACGCCCCTTCGTCAAGCAGTGAAGTGACCCCAAAAAGTTAGACAATATTCTGAAGTAAAAATTGTTCAAGCAGC
>ENA-OUQM01000312-OUQM01000312.1-human-gut-metagenome-genome-assembly--contig:-NODE-312-length-35229-cov-13.587963_pt1 | contig 35229 bp, 31 predicted proteins | sample MGYA00237949_ERZ548830 | MGnify/ENA primary metagenome ERZ548830 (study PRJEB26490, sample SAMN05194706) | human gut metagenome | biome: terrestrial biome; feature: human-associated habitat; material...
GGTTCGACTCATAAGAAAAAGGAAAACAATACAGATGATAAATAATTTCCTGCTTGTATTGTTGGAAAATCGGTAGTTATGGAGGTGAAAAATGTATTTCACAGACGAAAAAGACTATATTATGCGAATGATAAAAGAAATGGTAAGAGTATTATTTTCTTTAATGTTTGGGAAAAAGTATGTTTCTGTTGAACTTGAAAAAGAAAATAAATATGAAGTATCAGGGAAAAATTTGAAAGATTTTCTTGATATGATTGATTCTGGGGAAATTAACGAAGCAGAGAATATACTTTTAGATAGCATTGATTATACAGACAGAAATGAGGTAATGGCAGCAGCTCTTTTCTACCAATACCTTAGTGAGAAGGATAGTGAGTTTTTGAAAAATAATAATTATACAAAAGAAGAAGTGATGTCTGGTTTTAAGCAATTACTTATGCAGTCAGGATATACTGATTTGCTATGTTTGGTCAAAGCTGAAGAGTAATGTAGAAAATTCAAAGAGATAAGAGTGATTGGCTGAAAGGAGAAATTGTATTATATGTTCTATATTGTTTTTGACTTTATGATGGCAGTGATTATGTTTTTGTTTGGAATGGGGTTTTATAAATCAGAAGGAAAAGCTGCTAAATTCTTGTCGGGTTATAATATGAAATCAGCGGATGAACGAAAGAAATACGATGAGAATGCTATGTGTAAGGCATATGGAAAAAGAATGATGTTTATGTCAGTTCCTTTTATTATTGGAATAATCATAGATATCCAATATCAAGGAATAGGCTCTTGGATCGCATGGGGGATATGGCTTATTATGTTTGTTTTGTTGCTTATTGATAGACATAAAAGAGAACGTTAAATTCTCGTTTGTAAGGGACGAAAATGCCGGAGGAATAATTGCACCTCCGGCATTTCTTACATCATATTCGCTTCCACAGCCAATCTATTTGCCAGCAGCTCATAATCTTCCTCAAGCAGATGATTTTTTGCTGTCCGCAGTTCACTTCTGGCAATCTCTGTATGCCCTTGCGTATGTATCGCATGAATCAGCCAGTAATAAATATCTGCGCTATGCGGAACAATCGCCAGTGCCTTTGCCGCATAACGATGGACGCAATGATAATCCTGATCCTCATGTAGCGTTTTCAAAAGCTCTGTCACTGCACCAATATAGCGATGCTGATAATGTACAGACTGTCCTATAATCCAATGCTCTGAACTGGCAGAACGAAGTAAATCTCCATTATAAAGATCAACAGCCTTTTTCAGCAATTCCACTTTTGTCCCTGTCGATGAAGCATTTAGCGCCATTCTCCACTTACGTTCAAACAGCTGAACGTCTGTAAAAACATTCAACTTAGGATTGATCTGGTAACCGTGAGTAGTTGATTCTATTAAGCGATAATCTGAAATCAATGAAAATGACTGCTGTAAGCGATACACCAATCCTTTCAGATTTTTCCCTGGAGCATCCGATTCTTCATGCGGCCAGATTGCATCTACGATTTCTCTTGGCACAGAAGCTACTTTTTGTGATAGCAATAAGTACACCAACATTCTTACGATTTTTGGAGATTTTAATTCCTGCTCTGTCAAAACTCCTTTTGATGTTGCAATTTTCAGTTCACCAAACATACTGATATAAACATCGGTATCTTTTTCAATTCGTGGTGCCATGACAGCAAGTTTATTGGTCTCCATCAAAAAATACTCATTTAATGCTGACTTAATCGCATGATTCAATAATCGTAGTAAACTTCCATGATTTTGGTATCGCTTTGGGTTCTTCAATACAAGAAATCCCGTAGGTCTTTTCCAAAATGGAACAGCTAAAACGGACTGAACCCCCAGTCGTTGATACATTTTATATTCTTCTGGATTATTCTCTCGAATTTCTTCAACGTCTGATATTTTAACAGAAACACGATCCTTTAAGCATTCTAACCATCGACCGCAATAATCTGATAATTCATATTCTTTACAAGTATTCGGTGCCATCGGTCCGTTCTTTGTGTCATACCACCATAACGGAGTCCATACACCAACATCCAAATCAATATGAATAATTCCACACCAATCGGCATCATAAAACTGAGATACTGTCTCCATAACAGACAATGCAACTTTTTGGGGATCGCTACATCCTGCAACTTTCCCATGTAATTTGTGAATAGTACGCTCGATTTCAACTGCATATCGAACGTATTCTATATCATTTCCAACATCTTCTTCACTGGATTCCGTAAGGCTCTTGTAACTCTCCGACATACTCATACCTCCTCATAAAAAATGTAAAAAAAGACCGCAAAGCTACACTGGTCATAATAACCTGACAGCTTTACGGTTAGGGATTGCAAGTTGTGAGTTGGCTGTCATATCTTATTAGATACTTACAGTCAAGACAGCTTTCATATTTGGAAATGCTATATTAGTATTCGGATTTTACCGATACTCAAGGGCATCCACAGGAACCAGCTAAATAAGAACAACTGGCAAAAGTGTCTTGCTCCAAAGTAACAAAGTGCATTGTTACAAGTCGTTTGTAACTTTACGATTTTTCCGAATTACTGTTTTTGTCGTCTGAATAATTTCAAGAAAAGCCTGCAACTCAGCAGCATCACAATCAGCCAGTTCATTTGCTATTCTTTGGTCATATACAGGTTTTACTTCTATCAGACTGTCACACAGTAATTCATCCACAGAAACTGAGAGAGCATTTGCAATCTTAACGATAGCTGGCAAAGATAACTTTGTCTGGGCAGTCTCAATATGGCTTGTATGTGATGTCGTCAGTCCTGCACGATATGCAAGCTCAGCCTGTTGCAAGCCCTTTTTATTTCGGATTTCTTTGATCCGTTGCCCAATCTTTACATAGTCCACTTCATTTGCGCCCATCGCTTCGATCACCTCCTACCCATTTTCCGTATTTTTTTATTTTATTGGCTCTGAGTATTATTGTCGATTTGCTATATGGTCTCTGCCGCCTATACAATAAAATTTCATTGAAGAAATTTTGTCTTTATGGTCAGTAATTAGTCCATAAGCGCAAAAAAGCCCACATATCCGATACATTCTACCGGCTATGCAGGCTTCTCTTTTCTTTATGTTATTGTGTCCTCTTTTTCTTCGATGTGGTCAGTTCAAAGCTCAAAGCCAACAATTTTTTAATGGCATCGTCCAGCTCCGGCTTATCCAGAAGAATACTAATCCAGTTTTCTTTATTCATGTGATATGCAGCAAAGAATCCCTCCTGAGTACGATAAGAACCGATCAACATCGGGTCACTTTTCACATTCAGAATATCAACTTCACCGTCACCGGAAAGCCCTAATTTATCTCTGCTGACTTCCATTATCAAGCCATACCACTTTTGATTGTCTGTGTGACGCAGAACAGCATTCCAGTCATTCCACGGATATTCCGGTTCTGTACCGTATTGCTGCCTGCACCAGTTAAATACTTCTTGTCGTGTCATTCATCCCATCAATCCTATCTCTCTAAAGTAACACATAGGCATTATCCTCATAATATTTTACCACAGGCCATCCTCTTTGAACAGATAACCGTTATACTCAAAAAGAGAACAGCCTGTGAAATTTTGATTATACAACAAGGTTCATACAAAATCTTACAAAAGATCATTCAGCAAATTCATACACTTAACTTTCTGCTGAAGATTCGCACTTCCGTAAACATTCAGCGTAAAAGATACATTTTTGTGTCCGAGAATTTCCGAAAGAGATTTTATATCAAACTCTGGTATCTCAATAGCTCTGACAGCAAAGGTATGGCGAATTTCATGGAATTTTACTTTTTCTAATCCATTTCGTTTCAAAAAACGAGTAAAGAACTGCCGATAGGTACGAGGTTCAGTCGGCTTTATCTTTCCCGTCAAGAAATAGTGGTTAGGATTATCCGTATAGAACTTCTTAATGATGTTCATAAGCAACGATGGAACCGGTATCGTTCTTGCAGAAGTCTTAGTTTTGGGCGGTCCGATATGAACATAGGATTCCCCCTTCTTCTTGTCATAGATACGCTGAACCGTCTTATCGATACTGATTGTTTTATCCGCCAGTGAGATATCCTTCATCTGCAATCCGCAAAGTTCGCCAATCCGCACTCCGGTAAACAATGCAATAAGAATACCTGCGGTCTTTCTGTTCAGATTCATGTAAATGCACTGGATCAGTGCTTGCTCTTGATCCTTTGAAAGTGAGACAACCTTTTTGATGCCAAGTTCCTTCGGATACTCAATAAGATCCCAATTTAACAGTGGTATTGCTCTTTCTTTGTACGCAAATTCCATTGATAATCTGAGAACAAGGATTACGTCCCGGATAGTTTTTACCGTTAAACCTCCAGTGTTGTCCAACCGACCGGAATCATGGAGATAAGAAATATAGCTCTGGATGTCCGCTTCGGTGATGCTGCCGATCTTACGCTTGCCAAAGTATGGAATAAGATGATTTTCGGCAATCAGCGTAAAGCTGGCATGAGTTGACGGTGTGATCATTGGCTTCTTCTGATTTAGCCAAGTATTCACAAGCGTCTTGAATTGTGTATTATTAGTCATTTTGACCACCTCCACGAACATTATCCAATGGAGGGGTAATCAAAGACATTATGCACCTCAAGTAACGGTCTTGAAAAGCGTCCGAAACTGCGGTTTCCGGGCTTTGACGAGCCGTGGAAAGTTGAGAAACTTTCAGATTTTGCAGAGCGTGTCACACGGAAGAATACCAATAATGAAACGAGTCTGCCACTCACCATTTCATCAAAAGACGGGCTTGTTGACCAGATTAGTTACTTTAATAAGACTGTTGCCAGCAAAGATATGAGCGGATATTATCTCTTGAAAAACGGAGAATACGCATATAACAAGAGTTATTCCGTTGGATATGATTTTGGCTCAATCAAGCGGCTTGATCGCTATGATATGGGGGCACTTTCTACTCTTTACATCTGCTTTGCTCTTAAAAAACATGATTCCGATTTTATTAAAGCGTACTTTGATTCTCTTAAATGGTATCGTGAGATTTACATGATTTCGGCAGAAGGAGCAAGAAATCATGGGCTTTTGAATGTGCCAACCAATGAGTTCTTTGATACAAAGCATTATATTCCACAGAATATTACAGAGCAGAGAAAAATTGCCGATTTCTTAATCATATTAGACCGTCGAATAACGGCACAGCAATCTCTTGTAGACAACCTCAAGAAGTATAAAAGAGGATTGTTACGAGAAGTTTTCAATAAATCTCGCTTGACATCAGAATATAAGTATAACTACTGGAAAGAGGTTAAGTTAGGCGAGATATGTACTTACAGGCGTGGTAGCTTCCCTCAGCCATACGGACTACCAGAATGGTATGACGAAGATCACGGAATGCCGTTTATTCAAGTCGCTGATGTGAACGACAACATGACCATAAACCTTGGCACCAATAGGCATATTAGTGACACTGCAAAAAATCGTAGCGTTTTTATTCCGGAAGGGACTCTTATCGTAACATTGCAAGGAACGATAGGACGGGTTGCAATCACTACATACGATGCGTATATAGATAGGACACTTCTTGTCATCCAGAATATTTCCGATTGCGTTCTAAAGGAATTTTTGATGTATGCTATATACATGAAGTTTGATGTCGAAAAGCAAACCGCCGATGGCAGCATAATCAAAACTATTACGAAAGAAACACTTACAAATTTTTCAATTTATCTCCCGCCAATGCATGAGCAACAAAGAATAGTCAATCTCTTGCGGTCATTTGATAGAAGGTTGGAAAATAGTGTGGTTGTTCTCGCAGAGCTTCAAGAGTTTCGGTCTGCATTACTCCAACAGCTATTTATATAAAGAGTTGCTGTAACAAGCCCTTTTTTGTAGAAACAAGTTTTTTTAGAACTCCCTCGTGAATAAGCAAGGATTTCTCTAATGCCAACAGAAAGTTCGTTATTTGCTTTTGCTCAGTGATGGATGGCAAAAGAACATTTTGATTCAATACCGTTTTTCGATCTATACCTTCAATTAAGCCCGTAGCAGATTGTTTCATTCTCTCGGATAAATGAAGTGTGAGGTAAAAACAAAATTCTTTTGTCATGTTTTCGTGAGGGCGTAACGCCATAAACTGCCTTGCAATATGTACCTCATCTTGTGATAACATCACTACTGCACCCGATCCAGAACCTTTGCATACAAGGAGGGTGTCTCCGCGGTGTGCAAAACATCGTGGAATGGGTGTCCATCTTGATACGACAGTCCTTCCATCGACAATACAGCTTGCTCCTGTCATATACGGTATTCCTTCGCCTTGATCGTTATAATCAGACGGGGCGAAATCTTGACCAGATTGAAGCGTAATAAGATCCCCCATCTTATGTTTTTCCCATTGGGCAGGGATTCCGGCAAATGATATTTTTTGTGTGAAAAGGCTTTTAATAGCACCTCTTTTATACTTCTGATCAAGCAAGCAGAAACAGCTATATAACCGACAAAATCCCTTGAAGTAGCAAAATATCTCCGCTACCATAAGGGATTTGCCTTTGTTACAAGTTTGGATTAGATTGTTGAAATAGCCCTCAAGTAACGGTCTTGAGAAGTGTCCGAAACTGCGGTTTCCGGGCTTTGATGAACCGTATAAACAATGCCATATAGGTGACATCTATGAGGAGAGAAGTCAGCGTGGTGCATCCGGCATGGAATTACTGTCTGTCACAATGAATGATGGTGTTATGCCCCGTTCCGAAATTGAAGGCAAGGACAATTCCAGTGAAGATAAAAGCAACTATAAAATCGTCCGCAAAGGTGATATGGTCTATAATTCCATGCGTATGTGGCAGGGTGCAAATGGAATTTCTCCGTGCGACGGTATTGTCAGTCCTGCATATACAGTTCTTATGCCAAAGCAAGAGATCAGCAATGGCTATTTTGCGGCACTTTTTAAAAGCACGAACCTGATCAATGAGTTCAGGAAGAACTCCCAAGGTATGACATCGGACACATGGAATTTGAAATACCCTCAGATCAAGACGATAAAGGTGCTGATTCCCTCTGTTTCTGAGCAGGAAAAAGTTTCAGAATTGTTCAGTGTTCTTGATGCAAGAATAGCCACACAAGCTCAGCTGGTCGAAGTTCTCAAGAAGTATAAAAGAGGTGTCATGCAGTCAATCTTTCGCCAATCTTCACAAGATGGATGGACTACTGTTAAGCTCGGTACAATTTTCAAAAAAGTTTCCCGTAGAAATACTAATGGCGACATCAAAAATGTCATCACTAACTCTGCGGAATACGGACTGATTCCTCAAAGAGATTTTTTCGATAAAGACATAGCTGTTGATGGAAATACATCAAATTACTATGTGATTGATGAAGGGGATTTTGTCTATAACCCAAGAAAATCAAATACCGCTCCGTATGGTCCGTTTAACAGATACACACTCAAAGAAAAAGGTATTATTTCTCCGTTATACACTTGCCTTGTGTTGCAAGCAGACATAAATCCTGCTTATTTGGCTTGGTACTTTAAGAGTGATGCATGGTATCGTTATATCTACGACAATGGTTCTCAAGGAGTCCGACATGATAGAGTTTCTATGACAGATGATCTCCTCATGGGCATTCCGGTTTCCTTTCCTGCTATCAGCAAACAGGGTGAAATAGCAGAACTCTTGGATGCAATAGAATATCGCCAATCTGCTACCCAGAACGAATATGATATGCTTATCAAGCAAAGAAATGGTTTCATGCATAGGCTTTTTATATAAAGAGTCTCTGTAAAAATGCTTTGCGTTGATCTTGCAATAGTTCAAGTTCTCGGACATTCTGTTCAATCCGCTCTGTAATTGCCGCTAAGATTGCAATTATTTTCTTTTGAGATAGTTGATCTGGATAAGTTATTTCAATCTTAGATATTTCAGCCGATTGAACATGAACAATAGACTTGCCTTGAGCTACACGGGCAATCCTATCATTAACCACATGATTTAATATATAACTCATAATCCGTCCATCTACTTGAGTGCAACGATAAATGTTGAGATCACCAGCCAAAATAATATCTGGGAGCATTACACATGAAGCTGTCGATATTTCCTCAGGTGTTTCGCCAGAGGTAGGGATAATAACATCCCCAATTTGACTGTAATACTGTTTATCCACAGATGCCTGTGTTTTGCGAACTACTGTGGTTATAACCTCGTTATAAGTTGTATAAAGTTCTCCATATAAGATGAATGGTGTGCCATCTGACGAAATATCCGCTTTAGATAACGGTGCCCCTTTTATGAACGAGCCGATGTCACCGATTGTTGATGTTGTCCACTTAACATTTTTGATACGACAATGCTTTGGAGATAAAAGTGTGCGAACGACACCTCTTTTATACTTCTTGAGGTTTTCTACTAAAACAGTTTGCTTTTCTATTCTGGTGTTGATTTTTTCAAGAAATGTAGCAATTTTGCTTTGTTCTTGCTCCGAAGGAATCTTAATTGGCATAGCAAAGAAAGTGGTATCCTTAATACTTACTCTGTCATGCCTTGCACCACTATCACCTGACATATAGATGTATCTGTGCCAAGCGGATGAACGAAAATACCATTCATAATACAGCGGTTTTATCTCTTTTTTTGCATGAAAACAAAGATATAACGGAGAAACAATACCATCATCTTCATACTTGTATCTGCTGATCGGACCATATGGGGCATCTGCTGATTTGCGTGGATTATAAACAAAATTATTTTGCTGTATAATATAGTAACCATTTGTATTATCGCTGTTTGCAATGTCCTTATCAAAATATTCTCGTTGTGGAATTAAACCGAGTTTTGCCGAGTTACAAATCACATTTGTAATCTGTCCATCGGAGTTTTTCTGTGTGCTTTTTTCAAAAATCGTAGATAACGAAATTTCTTTCCACGGCTCACCGAATCCTGGAAACCGCAGTTTCGGACGCTTTTCAAGACCGTTACTTGAGGATACATTTGCCATAATTATTTGCCCTCCTCATCAAACGGGAAATCAAGTCCCAATTCATCAAAAAATGGTTTCAGCTGTGCATCAATGTCTTTTATTTCAGCTTGAAGATTGCGGATCTCCGATGCAACAGCATTGAGGTCAATTTCCTCCTCCGGTTCAAAAGTATCAACATATCGAGGAATATTCAAATTGAATCCGTTTTCTTCAATCTCCTGCATAGTGGCAACATGAGCATACTTATCTACATCTTTACGCTGCTCATAGGTTTCAACGATCTTATCAATATCACACTCTCGGAGAATATTCTGATTCTTTCCAGCTTCAAATTCTTTAGATGCATCAATGAACAGAATATTGTCCGAATTTCTGCTCCGATCTCTCTTGAGAACAAGAACGCAAACCGGAATACCTGTTCCGAAAAAGAGATTTGCCGGAAGACCAATGACAGCATCCAGTACATTCATTTTCTGAATCAGATGCTTACGAATTACTTCTTCGGCTGCTCCACGGAATAGAACACCATGCGGCAACAGGACTACGGCACGACCATCTTCATCCATGTGATAGACCATGTGCTGCACAAATGCGAAATCAGCTTTACTCTTAGGTGCAAGTTTTCCGTACTCGTTAAAACGCTCATCCTCCATGAAGTGCATATCCGCAGACCAATTTGCAGAATATGGTGGATTGGCTACCTGCACACGGAATTTCATATTACCAAAATTATCATGCTCAAGGGTATCCCCATTATAGATATTGAAATTACGATACGGGATTCCACGAAGAATCATATTCATTCGAGCCAAATTGTAAGTAGTGGAAGTCAGCTCCTGACCGTAGTAATTACGCACATTTGCATAATTTTTAAGACGAAGCAGCAACGAACCAGAACCACAAGTTGGATCTGCTGCATCCTTTACATCAGTTAAGCCAAGGCAAGCAAGACGGCACAACAATTCCGCCGGTCCCGAAGGTGTATAAAACTCACCTGCTTTCTTACCAGCCGTAGCAGCAAACTGACCAATCAAATATTCATAAGCATTGCCCAATACATCAATCTTGGTATCTTCAACACCAAAATTGATTTCATCCAGAGAAGCAATGATCTTTGCCATGACGGCACTTCTATCCTTAACGGTATGTCCCAGCTTTGTAGAATCAAGCTGCATATCAGAAAACAAACCATCAAAGTCTTCCTGCGAATCATTGCCAATGGTAGATTCCATCAATGAGTTAATTGCACTCTGCAAAAACTCAATGTCAAAAGAACGGTTTTCTACCATTTTTACCATCTTGCAAAAGAGATACTTCGGCTCGATGACATAACCAAGATCTCGCAGAGCTTCCTCAATGACAGCTTCTTTGTATTCTTCATCCGCCCAGGCATCTGCATAACTGATGTTATCGTCTTTCAACAGATTAGCCATGTATTTCTCAGTTCTGTCAGAGAGGTAATAGTAGAAGATCATACCCAAGATATAATTTTTGAATTCGTATGCTTCCATGTTTCCACGCAGGGCATTTGCCATTGCCCAAAGTTTATTGCAAAGCTCCTTCTGATGAGCCTGAATAGAGTTATCCATTTTTCTGTCTCCTTATTGATATTTTTCTGTATGTTGTCTAATAAAATCCACAATCCGATTAACCAAAGAACGCTTTTTCAGCAACGGCATTGGCTTTTCAATCCGGTCACGGATATTACCTGCATCCATCGTCCCTGAGAACTCATATTCTGAAATGATGTCCGTTAGCATAGAGGAATCAATATCCTCCGTTTTGGCAAAAGCAATGATTTCTTCTCGTTTTGCCTCATTCTCAAAGTCATTGTACGCAGCATCAATTTCATCTGCACTTTCAAGACCGACAACGACACGATCCAAGAATGCTTGCAGAATTTCAACTTTGCGAAGCAACTGAGGATTATCCGTTCTGCCCAGTTCCTCTTTGATGTGTTTGATGTCATAATCTTTCTGCTTTTTATCATCGAAATGAATGTTACGAATCAAGTTCATAATATAGGCAACATTGATCCGGTCACTTTCCATAAGCTCAATACAGAAATCCACATCATTCAAAACAGAAACTACTTCCCGATCTGTTTTTTGTTTTGCATAAAGCATCAAATACTTACTCTTATAGTCCTGATATTCCTGTTCAGACATAATGAGTGCATCCTGATCAAAGCTGAACTCAATAAAGGTTTGCAGTGACTGGAGATACTTTGTCAGCTCACGGAAGATAACAACAAACTTCTTTTGGTCATCCTCGTTCTGCATGGTATCAACAGATTCAGGGAATATAGCAACTTCTTTGAGCTTCATAACCATCTCATTGAATTTTTCAACGAAATACTGATACCCTGGCACAACAATTCCAGAAGTGTCCTGACTCTTAGAAAACAACGTCAAGGCATCATCGGTCCGTTTTTTAAGGTTACGGTAACAGATAATAATGCCAAATGGCTTTGTTTCTTTCTCCACACGATTAGTACGAGAATATGCTTGCAGCAAATCATGATATTTCAAATCCTTATCTACATACAACACTGCAAGCTGTTTGCTGTCAAAACCAGTGAGGAACATATTTACAACGATAAGAATATCCAACGATTTTGTTTTCTTACCCTTTACACGATCAGAAATATCTTTGTGATATGCAGAGAAAGTGTCCGTAGAAAAGTTGGTTCCATACATTTCGTTGTAATCCTTAATAATGCGTTCCAAAGAATCTCGGCTATGTTCGTCTTTACCTTCAGCATCCTCATTCTGTCCGTAAGAGAAAATACCACTGATGTTCAGATCATGGTTGATCTTCTTAAAAATGTCATAGTACTTCACAAGTGCTTCAATGGAAGAAACAGCAAAAATAGCAGTATACTGACCGTTTCTCGTCTTAGATTTATGGTTCTGAACAATGTGGTTGGCAATGAGGGACATTCGCTCATCGGACATATAGAGTTCACCAACATCAATCGCATCAGCAAGTGTCGGATCGTCCCAGTCAAAATCCCCCTCCATCGTTTTTATGTATTCAATATGGAAGCCAAGAACATTGTTATCGAAGATGGCATCTTTAATCAGATAGTTATGCAAACATTCGCCAAACAGCATTTCCGTAGTCTGAGTAATTTTACCTTCAGTCTTTCCATTAACTTCAAATCGTGGAGTTCCTGTAAAGCCAAAAAACTGAGCTTTTCTGAAATGACGCACAATGTCTTTGTGCATATCACCAAACTGACTGCGATGGCACTCATCAATGATAAATACGACTTTCTCATCACGGTATGCGTCCATAACTTTTTCATATTGAGGACGCTTGACAGCATTCGCCATTTTCTGCATCGTTGTCACGATGAGCTGACGATTCTTGTCTTTCATCTGTCGTACAAGAATGTCTGTACGGTCTGTGACATCAACAGAACCAGCTTCAAATTTATTAAATTCCTCTGTGGTCTGTGAGTCCAAATCTTTACGGTCAACGAGGAAAATAACCTTCTTAATGTTCGGGTTCGCTGCAAGAATCTGAGCTGTCTTAAAAGATGTCAGCGTCTTTCCTGCACCAGTGGTATGCCAAATATAAGCATTACGATTTGTAAGCGTTGCCTGCCGGATAAGAGCTTCTACTGCATACACCTGATAAGGACGCATTACCATTAAAATTTTATCTGTATCATTCAAAATAGTATAGCGTGTCAGCATCTTAATGATGTGATCTCTTGCCAGGAAGGAGATGGAGAAATCTTTCAGATTGGTAATACGGATATTGTTGAAGTCCGTCCAAAAAAACGCAAGGCTATACATCAAATCTCTATCGGAATTAGCAAAGTATTTTGTGTCAACACCATTGGAGACAATGAAAAGCTGGATAAAATGGTACAACCCGTTATAGGAATGTTTCTTATATCGCATAACCTGATTGACCGCTTCTCGAACATCAATGCCCCTACGTTTTAACTCCACCTGAATCAGCGGCAGACCATTCACAAGAATTGTCACATCATAACGATTGACATATTTGCCGACAACTGTTGTCTGATGGGTTACTTGGAAAATATTTTTCGTGTGATCTTGATCAAAGAAAGACAGATACACTTTTGTACCATCCTCTCGTTCAAGAACAAATTTATCTCTTAAAATTTTTGCACTCTGGAACACAGACTTGCCGAGCATAAGGTTAAAGATACGCTCCCACTCTTTATCTGTGATAGGCGTATCAAGTTTTGGTGCATTAAAGGCTTCAAACTGTGTTTTGAAGTTTTCCACCAACGCATCATAGTCTGGTATTTCGACCGTGCTATATTCCTGTTTGTTAAGTTGCTCTATAAACTGCTGTTCAAGAGCAGCTTCGCTTTGGTATGCCATATCTTCATCTCCAATACTTGAGGATACATAAGAGCCTGCATTTCTTATGCCGCAATCTTATGGTATTTTTTATCATTCTGAATCGGTCAAGTTGCACTTTCTGTACTTGCCGCTTCTGATTCTCGCATCAGAAGGCTTTTCTGCATTTGATGGAATAGCCCACGAGTATCCAATTCTTATTACTCCTGGTATGCGGTCTTGTACGCAAAGCGTTTGCACCCGCCTCCTTGATATTCCCCATTTTTCAGCCGTCTGTGTTACTGAAAGGTATTCCATTTCACAATCTCCTTTTGAAACAAAAGTTATGTGGTAGATGTCATTACTCTATTCAACAGTATAATCCCAAATGCGAACAAAGTCAATTTGAAGCACAAACTGGCAAGCAGTGTCTACGGGGTCCCGTAGACTCATTTTCTCGATTTTCCCTCTGGTCGAATCTTCGCAAATTGCTTGTTGGGGAAGCATCCCCAATCCCCTTTGAACATCATCTGCGATGATGGCTGCTCGACCAGTTCTGGTCGTTTTCTTATTTTTATAGTAGATACATTTCTGACCATGTGGTAAAATTCATATAGTGTAACTTTTTGTCGAGAAGTGACACCGGAAGGGGAACAGTTATGAGGAAAGAGGTAGACCATATCGAAGAATACCGACAGGAATTGAAAGAACTTGAAGCGTTCAAAAATGATAAAAGTGAAATGTTTGAGACAGATGATTCTGCTGACTTGGAAGAATTGCACTTGCGTATCAAACATCAGGAAATTGTAGAATCTCAATATACCAGAATCCGCAATGAAGAAATGTGGCGTCTCTGGATAGATTTGATTTATCCCTGGTTAGAGGAAGAAGCAATCACTCAGGGATTGCACATTATCCTTGATGTGGATGATGAAAAACTCACTGGAAAAATCACAATCAGCGGTGACCGTTTTTTCATAAATAATCTCTATTGCGATGCCAAGAATTATTTAGAAGTCATGGTACATTATGCAAATGATTTCTGGATAGGTGATGAGGATGGACTCTTTGTAATTGAAGTCCTGTTCGATCTGTATGATAAAGAAAAGACTTCTGATAAGAGTGACGAAATTGAAAAAGCAAAGCAAGATTTCAATTCATTCCGGTTGCAGCACGGGAAGAAAGTCCGCTTCAAATTCACTCCGTAAAAAATGATAAAAACAAAAAAAGCCACGACCAACACTCATTTTCAGAGTGTCAGCCGTGGCTTTCTTTATGGGGTCAACGATGGTGAGTTTGTTCTTGCTGTTCCTGTTCTTTCTGTCGTTTTTCTTCTTCCTTTTTCCGGTCAATGCCAAGAATATGCTCAACGGTCTGTTTTGCAATCAGATATTCCTGCATTTCTTTTTTGACCTGGCGATACTCAGCATACGCCTGTTTCTTTTCTGTCAGAAGCTGATGAAATTCTTCATCCAATGATTTACGGGACGGAATCTTTTTCCCACCCAGCTGATCGAATGCTTCCTTTGCCGCTTTATGCAAAAGAATTTCCTCTCGATGTGCTTCAAAGAATTTTTTACTGTATCCGGCACGGCGATAATCTTCATAAACCGATCTGGTTTTCGCATAATTGTTGATATGCTTTTTCAGTGCGCCAATCTCAATCATACGTTTTTCTGCGGACTTGATATTGCCGGACAGTTCATTAAAGCGGATAGACAGTTTTTCTGTAAGAGCTGTCAATTCTTCATAGCTGTCTACACCTTTTTCTTTCAGCAGGCAGACCGTCCGGGCAGCTTCTTTACGATTGTATTTTTTCGCCCAACGCTCATAGCCAACTGATTTTCCCTCTGCCATTTTTGCCTGAATGTCAATGAGAAGATGGAAGTCTCTCTGCGTATGAATCTGTTTACTGGTGTTCTTCGCTTTATGTAAAGTCTTACCGGAGATAACAGCACGAACCGCATCTTCACTGTATTCATCGCCCAGAGAGCGGAGCCTGATAAAGCGTGCTTTTCCTTTTTTACGGAAAGCCAGATTCTTCCCATTCTTCACTTCATATTCCATCTGAATCAGTTGCTGCATAAACTCGTCAAAGTTCTTAGGTTTTGTAGAAAGTATCTGGTCTATCGCCGCACAGAGCATATCTCGTTCACTTTGCTTTTTCGGAAATACAGTTCTTTTCTTTCGTTCTCGATATGGCTTCGGTATGATGATAGACAGTCCATGCTCCGCACATATTCTGTCACTGAGCTTCTGAACTGCCAGACCAGATAAGAAAAAATCCTTGAACTTGCGTGTGCAGTCCAAGGTCGTCGAGTTATAAATAATATGATTATGAATGTGCGCCCGATCAATATGCGTTGCAACGATAAAAGCGTGTTTTCCCTTCGTCCAACGCATCGCTGTTTCATAGCCAACCTGATTTGCTTCCTCCGGTGTAATTTCACCAGGCTTGAAAGACTGCCGTATCTGATAGGCAATCACATTATTTTTCTGCTGTCTGCCAGTGATATGCTGATACTGCCGTTTGGAAAGAAGAAATTCTTCATCCGCTGTCTTTGGGTCACATTCATAGGAACTGATAAATTCTCCATTATTGGTTTTCTCTGCATTCTGTGAATAGTCTGTGCGGTCAGCAAGACATTGTGCCACCGACTTGCCTTTATTCACATGAAGTGCAATCAATCTTGTCGCCGCCATAAGCAATCCCTCCTTGAATAAAAAAAGCTGCTACCATAATCGGCAACAGCTCTCATTAACTTTATTCTATTGTCTTTTTCAAATTCACAAGAGTTTAATCTAACTCTGCAATTTTCTGTTTTATCCGTTCACGAATTTTACGCTTTTCTTCGTAAATTTCCTCTAATTCTTTTTCTGTAAATAGTGCATACGCTTTGTCTGGAATTGCCATCAAACCATCACAGCTGAATGTCAAAGGCTGTCCACCACTGATGATTGCATCTTTCCAATATTTCTTTCTTAAAAATTTGATGATTCCCATAGATCAACCCCTTTTTCATATTAAGCCAGCTCGTAAAACTTGAAGTTGTCAGTCCTTCTTGTTCTTTTCAATAGCACTAATGGTGCAAGCAAAACCTGTAATCATTGAAAGTAGTATTGCTCCACCCATTGCTTCGTTCATTCCAGCACCAAAGAAAAAACCGACCACCGCCGCAATTACCATAAGAATGATTGAAATCATTACTCTCATAATATATACCTCCATAACTTAGAATTTTCTACTCTTATCAATAACCCCAAGTCATCAGATTCCATTCTCCGCCTTCACTCCGTGCAAGCCACCATGACCAAGTGTATTCTTCGTTAGCCTCCCATGCACCGCCACCTTTTTTCGGCGAACGAAAACTGCTTTCAAATGCAATACATTGCGTAAAGGCTTCTTTATTATCATCCGTTCTTAAATCGTTCATCCATTCAATGTTATCTGCATTGTTGCATTCTTCATCCGGCATATAAGAAAGGCTATGCAATTCACAGCCCTCAAACGAAGCGAACTGCTTTTTTATAATCTCAATGGCAGAATCTATTTCTTCTTTTGAATAAACGGAAGATGCTCCATAATCAATTTCCACTTTTGATGTATCACCGTTCTTTCCGCATCCGGCAAAGAGAAGAACCAGCACAATGCAAAGCGTTACGGTTATAATCTTTTTCATAGTGAATACCTCCAACTCCCGATTTGTCACCTTTATTTTACCATTTCACAAATGCTTGTTCAATAACATATACACGACTAAAAATAGAATCCTCTGATAAAATCAACCGCACGACCTATCATCATCTCATTCCAAACAATCAGGAACGTAAGTAGAAATGTTACAAGTATCATTCCGGCAAGTAAAGCAACATTTATCCACTGTGCCTGCACCACATTATAAATACCACATCCAATGAAAAATAGCATGAAAAATCCAATCACAAATGAGGAAAGATTGGTTGCCAGCTTAACCAGCAAATGTAAAAACATGATAACCAGTAACAGAGGGAATAAAACAATTTTCAAAATCCACATCATAGTCGACACTCCTTTCTTCTTGCCTACATTCTACTGGAAAAATTATAGAAACACAATGATGTAAAAAAAGACAGGCCACGGCAGATCACTCTGCCGCAGCCATTGACAATAAGTTACTGGATGCTGGACAGATGCACCAGCACCTCCTTCATTTCTGTCCAGATTTCATCCAACCGTTCCTGCAAATCATTCACATCCGTAGCATAAATATTTCCGGTTTCGTTTGCTCGTTTTGCGTACTGGTTCAGATTGTTACTGCATCTTCGCAGAAGCGATACCAGTTCTTTGACATCCTGCAAATCCAGCTTGATACAATAACCATCCAAAGCCATTTTTCGCAAGTAAGCATTTCGATTTCGGATTCCAAGTTCACTCATTTTCTGATGAATCTGTGCTTCTTCTGCCGGAGACACCAGAAAATGAATCCGCTTCGTCCTTGTCTGCATTACAGCACCTCCTCACGCCGATCAGAACTTCTGAATGGTGGTATATGCTCTGACTTTGATTTCAAGTCTGCCAACACCGAAGGGCGGTCTGACATTTTTTCGTCATGGGATTCTGTACTGTCCTCCATGTTCAGAGCCGCATCCAGTTCCGCAAGCCGCAAACTTTTTTCCGTCAGCTCTTTTTCCTGCGGAAATGGCTTCCCAATTTCATGCCGGGTTGCTTCCTGCTGAATATTCAGATTTTCAAGTTGTGCTTTTGCCCGTTCCAGCTTCTCAGGGATGTTAGAGAGTGCATTATCAAGTCGGATGATATTTCCTCTGGCATCTGTTCCAAGTTCTACACGGTGGCTTCCTGCACCTCTGAGCGTAATTTCAAACTGTGAGCCAAAGGCATTATAGGAAAGCTCCATTTGGAATCCACGGTAACTGCCAAGTGCCACCGGTTCACTGTTTTTCGTTTCCTTGCAAGCGGCAAGAATCATTTCTCCGGCATCCAGTTTTTCTTCATACTGTCTGCCTAAAATTTCCATACCGCAAAAGCCTTCCTCAATCTGAGGATGTGCTGTCACAGTCTGAATATCTGCTTCACAGCTATGAATCAGTCCTGTCTGCCGTTCAATTTCTGCCGGGAAATATTTCAGCAGCTTATCCTCCATGCGGTACTGCTGGCTTTGATGGTCAGCTTTCAGCACTTTCAACCTTGCTACTTCAATATCCAAATCCATCTTTTCCTTAATTAACGGATTTCCGGCACACAATGCTTTGATTTCAGCATAGGACAGTGCCTGTTCATCCACATCATCACAGGAACGTACCGGCGATTTGCTGGTCATAATCTGTGAGATGAATTTCTGCTTATTCTCCAGCGTCTGATAGAGATACGCATCGAAAGTTCCCTCTGTAACATACTGGTAAACCTGAACTTCTTTATTCCGGTTGCCCTGTCGGATGATACGACCATTTCGTTGTGTCATATCCGAAGGTCGCCAACCTACATCCAGATGATGCACCGCCACAAGTAAGTCTTGTACGTTGGTTCCGGCACCCATCTTTTGTGTCGAGCCTAACAACACCCGTACCTGTCCGGTACGGACTTTCGCAAAGAGTTCTTTCTTTTTTGCTTCGCTGTCAGCATCGTGAATGAAGGCGATCTGCTCTGACGCTACACCACGCTCAATGAGCTTTGTTTTAATATCGTCATATACGTTAAATGTCCCATCATTTTTTGGCGTAGACAAGTCACAGAACACAAGCTGTGTCAGCTTTTCTTCTTTTCCTTCCTCCCAGATACGGAATACATTTCCCACGCAGGCATTTAATTTGCTGTCCGGGTCATCTGGCAGAAGCGGATTCATCAATCGCTGATCCAATCCTAATTTTCGTCCATCCGATGTAATCTTGAGCATATTGTCCTCCGTCGGGTCAACCACACCGGAATGAACCGCAGCGGCACGTTCAGACAGCTCTGACACCATTTCCTGCTGATGTTCCGAAGGTTGTACTACAACCGTTTCAAATTTTGCTTCCGGAACTGGAAGATTCAACTGGTCGGAGGTTTTAATATCCGCCACTTCCTTGAACATATTCATCAACTCTGGCAAATTAAAAAACTTTGCAAATCTGGTTCTGGCACGATAGCCAGTCCCTTCCGGTGCAAGCTCGATTGCCGTAGTTGTTTCGCCAAAAGTGGAAGCCCAGCAGTCGAAATGAGTTAATCCTGTTTTTTGTAGCGTACCATATTGAAGGTAACGCATAACCGTATAAAGCTCGGTCATGGAATTACTCACTGGTGTACCAGTCGCAAAGATAACGCCACGCCCTCCGGTCAATTCATCCATGTACTGACACTTCATAAACATATCTGAAGATTTCTGTGCTTCCGAAGTGGACAGTCCTGCTACATTCCGCATTTTTGTGTATAAAAAAAGATTTTTGAACGCATGGCTCTCGTCCACAAAGAGCCGATCCACACCAAGCTGTTCAAAAGTAATCACATCATCCTTTCTGTCTGTTGCCAGAAGTTTATCCATTCTGGTTTGCAATGATTTACGAGTTTTCTCCATCTGCTTAATAGTAAAATTCTCGCCATTCTGTGCCTTCAAGTCTGCCAGTGCATCCTCAATTTCATCAATCTGTTCCTGCAACATTCGTTCCTGACGCTCTGGCGAAATCGGGATTTTCTCGAACTGTGAATGTCCGATAATTACAGCATCATAGTCACCTGTTGCGATACGGGCGCAGAACTTTTTACGGTTGGCAGTTTCAAAATCCTTTTTACTTGCCACCAGCAATTTTGCACTTGGATAGAGATGTAAAAACTCGTTCGCCCACTGTAAGGTCAAATGGTTTGGAACAACAAATAATGCTTTTTGGCTCAGTCCAAGGCGTTTGCTCTCCATCGCAGAAGCCGCCATTTCAAAGGTCTTTCCTGCACCAACTTCGTGTGCCAACAGAGTATTTCCACCATACAGCACATGAGCGATTGCATTTCTTTGATGTTCTCGCAAAGAAATATCTGGATTCATACCACTGAAACGAATATGGGAACCATCATACTCACGAGGACGGGTGCTATTGAAAAGCTCATTATATTTTTGCACCAGATGCTCTCGGCGGTGAGGGTCTTTCCATACCCAATCAGCAAAAGCGTCTTTGATTGCCTGTTGTTTCTGCTGTGCCAGAGTCGTTTCTTTTTTATTTAACACACGTTTTTGCTTTCCATCAGCATCTTCAATCGTATCATAAATACGAATGTCTTTCAGATTCAATGTTTCTTCCAGTATCCGATACGCATTGGCACGGGATGTACCGTATGTTACATAAGCAGCCACATCGTTTTGGTTTGGAGAACTTTTTCCAGTAATACGCCATTCCGCAGTCAGTTCTGAAAACTTTACTTCAATGTTACGACGCAGATAATAGGGTGTTTCAAAAGTTTCCTGCATAAACTGCTGAATATAATCCGGGTCTACCCATGTTGCACCCAAACGCACATCAATTTCCGAAGCATCCAGGTCTTTCGGCTGTGCCTGCAACAGTGCCTGTACATTCACAGCAAATGCCGGATCACGGTCAGCTGCAATCTGTGCTACACGAAGTTTTGTACGAACATCACCGGAAAGATAATCGTCCGCAGTCAGCCATCCAACAGTTTCTTCCTCTGAAGCCATCGGGTCTTTGAAAATCACACCTTTCAGTTCTGTAATGATATTTTCATAATTGCCTGGACTTCCCAGCAAATTTGCCATAAATGACAGATCTACGTTTCCTCGTTCACCAATGGAAATTGCCAACGCTTCTGATGGTGTATCTACGCTTGTCACATGGCGTTCCGGCTTGATTGTTCTTTTGGTAAACATATCTGCTTTGCTTTTCAGATTTCCGTCCTCATCCAGATTTTCCAGAGAGCAGAGAAGATAATAAGCGGAATCATCCGAAAAAGCCTGCCCGTTGGCACGGTTATTGATAAGTCCATTTTTCTCTGTAAATGAGTCATACGCTGCATTCAGTTCTGCCTGCTTTGCTGTAATCATTTCATCCGGGTAATCTTCCAGCTGATAAGCTATCAGGTCATTAACAATCTGCCGCAGCTCCACCATGCCAGTTACACGTTCCTTTGCCTTTTCATTCAGCTCCAGACGACGCATAATGGAATTTTCACGGAAATAAACTTCACCATCCACCACCGTAAACGAGAAATTCTTTACATCGGGAGTAGCCGGGATTGTTTCCTGCTGAATCCCAAGGCGGTCAACTTCTGGCAATTCCACTGCCTGATAAGTTCCCTGAATTTGTTTAACAGCTTCTGAAAGCTGTTCTGCCAGCACAGCACCTTCACGGGGTACAACTGTCAAATCATCCTTGCCATACTGCGTACTTTCTGCGGTAATCTCACCCAGCACCATTTCTGGACGTTCAACAAAATAGCTGTTCATTGGAAGTCCATCTGGGGTCATGCTCAGATGCACCCAATCCGGCTCAATATCAATCGGATGGTCACGCTTTTGCAAGAAGATAATATCCGATACCACATCCGTTCCGGCATTTTTACGGAAAGCATCATTCGGCAGACGGATAGCCCCTAAAAGTTCTGCCCTCTGTGCAATGTACCGTCTGGCATCTGGGTTCTTAGAATCCATTGTAAAGCGGCTGGTCACAAATGCTACAACACCGCCAGGACGCACCTGATCGAGCGTTTTCGCAAAAAAGTAATTATGAATAGAAAATCCCAGCTTATCGTATGGCTTATCAGATACCTTATAATTTCCGAATGGGACATTGCCAACCGCCAAGTCAAAGAAATCTCTGCGGTCAGTAGTTTCAAATCCTGCCACTTTGATGTCAGCATTCGGATACAACTTCTGAGCAATTCGTCCCGTAATAGAATCCAACTCTACACCATAAAGACGGCTGTTTTGCATTTCCGGTGGCAACATACCAAAGAAATTTCCGACACCCATAGCAGGCTCCAGAATGTTCCCAGTTTCAAATCCCATCTGCTGTACTGCATCATAAATTGCCCGGATGACCGTAGGGCTGGTATAATGAGCATTTAGTGTGGAAGCCCTTGCCGCAGCATACTCACTATCTGTAAGCAAGCCTTTCAGTGTAGCGTATTCCTGCGCCCACTGGTCTTTGTTCGGGTCGAAAGCGTCTGCCAGACCGCCCCAACCGACATAGTTCGACAAAATTTCCTGTTCTTCCGGGGTTGCATTACGCTTTTCAGCTTCCAAGGTTTGTAACAGCTGAATTGCCGCAATGTTCCGGGCAAATTTCTGTTTCGGTCCGCCTTCGCCAAGTGCATCATCCATTATGTGATAATTCAGTGCCGGAATCTGTTCTGGCTCATCTTCCTCTGTCGGATTCATTTCCAGAACCAGATTGTGCAGATGGATATTATCTCCATGCTCCATCATCCGTTTCAGATTTTCCTTACTTTCAGAACGGAAGATAGGGTAATCTGCATCCGGGTCACGCAACTGCACATCAAACAAACCAACATTCTCAATGATAAATGCTTTCCCATCCAGATAGAGCGTATCGCCCACTCGATACTCCAGCTCGCCAGTCAAAGTTTCTTCGGTTTCTTTCTGCTCGATATTCGGCGGCAGTTCTGAATCTGATACATCTCTGTATTGCTGATAGTGCTGATAAGTCTCCAGATCATTTTCTTCATAATCCGTCAGCTCACTGAAATCCAGACTTTCCAATTCTTTTTCAATCAAATCCTCCAGTGAATCATACTGACGGCGTTCCAGAAGCCAATCATCCAGATACCGTTCAACCGTAAAATCAACCAGGTTCACATTTGCCTGAATTGGAATCTCATCATCGGTAATTGTGGTATAAGCAACACCTACTTTTCGCAGATTTTCAAAATCCGCATGAGATTCATATTCACTCATGCAGAAATCATCAATGAGCTTTCTTGCTTGCTCCATTGGTGTCAGATACCGTTCCTGCCGGATAAGAGAAGCGATTCTGTCTGCAACCTGTGTCCAGTTAAACAGAACACTGTCACAGCCTGCCTTCTTATACTCAAGTCCCTTTGCACTGTGATCTTCTGAACTTCCAGTTGTACCGGAAAGTGCATGAGAATGACCACCTTGTCCGTACTCATTTTTCAGGAAATCAGCCCGTGCCTTCTTATCACGGTTATTTTCAAAGAAATCATAAATTCTCAGTTTTCCACCAGAGAATCCGCTACCACCTGCCATTGCCCGATTCATTTCATCATCTGTAATAAATTGGCGAATAATCGGCATAGATGTCAGCTCACTTTGATATTCCCGAAGTGGTGTATCCAACTCATTCAGCCTTTTTTCCAGTGCATTGACTTTGTGGTAATGGAAACGAAGAAGTGAATCATCCAGGGAATAGGCGAGTGCAAAACCATGATACTCTGCTTTCAGTTTTTCAAGAAATTCTGGGGCTGCAAGCTGTTCTGCGAGTGCGGCTGTTTCATTCGGGAAACCATTTCCTCTTATATCCTGAAGCGATGAAAAGAATCCGGCTTCCCTGGCTTCCTCGGACAAATCATGGTAAAGATACCATAATGACTGTGCAACCTGCTTGCGTTCAAATCCCAGTGCTTCCACAAGCTCCACATTGGTTGCATACTGACCTGCTTCCAGAAGTTCTCCTATTCGATTGACTGTATCTTCCCACGATACTACCTGTGCAGACAGTGCATATTGTGAACTGTTGCCAACTGCAAGATGAATCCCATCATCTGCATACCACGCAGAGATATTATGGTTTTCTTCTTTCAGTCCGAAACCACCATGATAGACTGCTTTCAGTGTTTCCACCAATTCTTCTGTGGATTTTCCTTTCATGTACTCCAGAGCAACAATTTCACGGGCATGGTCAGTATTACTACCAAGCAAAAGCACATGGTCAATCTCGTTTTGCGGCAAAGAAAAAGCAGGGAGCGTTTTTTTGCTCTCTGCTTCATCAATTTTCTGAATTTGTTCTTCTTCGGAAAGGAATAAGTTTAAGCTCAGCTGTTGATAAGCTCCGTCATCACCATTTCCTCTGCCTGTGCTTTCAGTGTGTTCATGTGCTGCACCCACGCCATCTGATTCTTTTCTTTGTCCGGTGCCGGATTGCTCTGGAGATACAGGCTCATCAACTGGCTCACTCTGCGTTTCGCTGTCTCGTCGATCTCCTGAAGGTGAGAGAACAGCTGCTCGCTGAGAACCAGGTCGTTGTAAAGCATCGGATTGTTCTCCTGGAGAAATGTCCGACGCATCCTGCCGTACTTGCCCAGCGGTTTCGTCTCTGGATTCATCAGTTCGATGTTCGGAATCTGATAATCCCCGACCTGTCTGTATGTCATTTCGTTCATCATAGTTCTGGCTCCTTTCTGCCTGCTTGGTTCGCTCATAATTGCGGATGGTTACTTCAATTTCACGGAATACTTGAGCTGACATCTGGCTGACTGCCGTTCCCAGAGCATTTGCTGTTTGTCTGGTGTTGAAATCGAAGATGTCCAGGAAATCCTCATGCTCAAAGTATTCATCAGGATTCGCCACACAGCGGGAATAAATCATATATGCGATACTCACTGTCGCTGCATTTCTAAACGATGCTCCTGTGTTAAATTCATCATATCCTTCCAGATAACTTTCTGCAATGATGTCGAGGAACTGCTTACCGTGTTCCTCCCAGTAATCATTGGCGAGCTGTCGGGCAATCCCATCAATCTGTGAATCCAGTGTGTTTCCCAGTGCCGGAATACCGAATGCTTTTTCCAAAGCTTCCTGCACAGATGGTACATATTCATCCTGCATCTTCCAGAGATAAACCGGACGGGAGTTTCTTCTGCTTCCGGTGTCCGAAACATCAAATACATACTTGAGTCTCGGCTTGTCCCTGCTGTAATCTAACAGTGCGATACCTTTAGAGCCACGTTTTACATAGCGGTTCATCTTGTCATTCCAAAGGTCATATTCCGCACAAGCCGTAGCATCCGGTCGCTGTGCATGAATCATCAGCTGCTCATGGTACGGATATTTGTAAAGACGACCAGCCGTAGTCAAAAAAGAAGTCCATCGTTCCCAGCTTCCAGTGACCTGACGGGCAGCATCTTCCGCCATAGCTGCATAATACGCTGTCTTAGGTGTCATCAAAATCCTCCAATCTTTATAAAATGCCAGTTATTCAAAGAAATCCATGTCCTCAAATTCTGCATCGTTCATTTTATTCAGCTTCTGCAGAACACTCTCGGACAAGCGTAAAAGACGCTTCTCTGAAATCATCAGCTGGCTTTGCATCATTTTTAATTCTGCAATCAGCCCTGACCGTGTGCCAGGGCTGTATAACAGAATCATCATTTTTTCATCAGGGGAAAATTCTATCATTCCAGATTCCTTTCCGTTGGAGTTCTGGCTGTTTTCTTCGGAATATCATGGTCATTGGTGTTTTTCAGCTGCTCCAACACAGATTTTTTCTCGGATTCTTCTGCCTGGGGAGCTTTTCCGTTGTTGATGATTCCATCAATCATCCCATAATCATCCTCCATAGCCATCTCAGCATTTTTCAGATAATTTTCCGGTTTCATAAATGCTGGAAGCTCCTGAAAGCCGATAGAATCTACATAATGAAACGATACCATGCCATTTGCTTTCAACGCTACGATGTCGCTGACAGAAAGGCTGTGACCTCTGAAATCTGCCGGATGATCTATATTAAATTTTTCATATAAGCCCTCCAGAAGCATATTCCGGTCTTTGTATGGCATGAGGGGAGCAACATAAACCACCTCATAATGATCAAATTTCGGTTCTTTTCCCTGACGATGCAGTGCATTAAGAGATTCAAAGCGTTCCATCGCAGTTTTATCCGTGCGTCGCAACTGAAGAATTGCATACACATCGGTTGTACTGTCCAGAAATACTGACAGCTTATCCTGCGGTGCATCATTTCCCTTCACAGCATCCCAACGTTCAATTTTTTCCTGTGACATAAGTGTATCCTCCCTTATCGTGTAGCTTCTTTCTGTCTGTTACTTTTCTTGCCAACAATGCTTTCTGGTTTCTGTGAAAGCTGCCCGACAACTGACTCTGGCTCAGGTTTATAAGTAGAACCGTTACGTTCCATCAGCTCTGCAAACTGGCAGATATGAAAAACATTATTTCCGATCAGCGTATGGTACTCATCAATATAGCTACATTTTCTGACAGCAGATTCTCCATCCGAAAAGGTAATCCGGATAGAACCGCCATCCGGCAGACGGAATAAATCTTTATAATGGCTGTCAATAAAACGAATGTCCTTTCCCTGCGGATTATATTCATTCATCGTTTCTTCCCTCCATTCTCAAATTCCATCGAAAAGTTAATTTTCCCGTTTTCATCTACTTCCATGAGAAGCATTGCGTTAAAAGTGCGTCCGGTCTTAGCCGATTTACAGCCTTTCAGTTTGATTTTTCCGCTGCTCAAAAGGCTTTCTACAACAGAATCGGTCAGCTTTTTCCCAATACTCTCGAAGTAACGGTTGTTCTTCCACAGGGCAAAACGGCATTCTTTATCCGCACAGAAATATCCTTTGGGACGGTTAATAACAGGGTTACCGCAGATAGGGCATTTGCCGACAGAATCCGGTTCTTTTGCCATTAAAACTTCTGCATCCTGAATCACCTCATAGTGCCGAACCAGATGAAAAATCACATCTCTGATTTCCTGCATAAAGTCCTCGCTGCTATATTCTTTTCTCTCAATCAGAAGCAGTTTTTCTTCCCAGTCCGCAGTCATGGATGGAGACTGAATCTGTTCGGGCATAACCGTCACCAATGCAATGCCTTTATGGGTAGGAATCAGGTGCTTTGTCTTTTTATCTCCTTTACGTTCCAGAAATCCGATTCGCACCAATTTTTCGATAATGCCAGCTCTGGTCGCTGGTGTACCAAGTCCTTTTCGCTCGGCATCCTCTGGCATTTCATCAACACCGGCATTTTCCATACTCTGCAATAGTGTATCTTCGGTATAATGCTTTGGAGGAGAGGTCTTTCCTTCTTTGATTTCCACAGAAGCAATTTCCAGTGCATCATTTATCAACACAACCGGGAGTTCTTTTTCTGTTTTTGTCGATTCCTGCCGCTTTTCAAACACCTTCCATCCATCCTGCAATTTTGTCTTGCCTTTCGCTGAAAAAACAGTATCTCCACAAATTGCTTCAATTACTGTCTCCGCATAGCAATAGGGATCACCAACAGCACTGAAAAGGCGAGTTACTACCAGATTCAAAACTTCCTGTTCTCCTTTGGGAAGTTCCAATAAATGATGATTTCCAACCTCTTTTGTAGGCAGAATGGCATGATGGTCGGTAACTTTTTTCCCGTTGATAACCTGCTTTGCATGAATAGATATATGCTTGATGTCCTCCACCGGAAACATGGAAAACAGCTTTTCTACCATATCAGGGAGCATTGATTCCATATCTTCTGTTAAGAATCTGCTATCCGTTCTTGGATATGTAATCAGCTTTTTCTCATAAAGTGCCTGGGCGTAATCCAATGTCTGCTGTGCTGTATATCCCAGAACACGGTTTGCTTCTCTCTGTAAACTGGTCAGATCGTAAAGCAGTGGTGGCTTCTCTGATTTTTCTTTTTTCTCTGCCTTTGTAACGATTGCCTTATTTTCAGTACATCGACTTACAACCGCTTCAGCGTCTGTCTTGTCCTTAAAACGCTCACTGGTCAGCTTCATGTTTCCTGTGTCCAGCTGAACCGTATAAAACGGTTCCGGCCGGAATGCAGCAATCGCTGTTTCACGCATAACCGCCATAGCTAAAGTCGGTGTCATTACACGTCCAACATTCAAGGTTTGTCCATACAATGTCGAAAAAAGTCGAGTGGCATTGATTCCCACCAACCAGTCAGCACGTTCCCGACAGAGTGCCGCTTCATAAAGTGCATCATAATCAGAACCCGGTCGCAGGTGTGCAAAGCCTTCCTGAATAGCCGAATCCTCCATAGAAGAAATCCAAAGACGCTCTATGGGCTTCTTACAATGGCACTGATGATAAACAAGACGGAAGATCAATTCACCTTCCCGTCCGGCATCTGTTGCACATACAAGGCTTTCCACCTCTTTTCGTTCCATCAGCTTTTTCAGAATCCCGAACTGTTTCTTTGTCGCTGCTGACACCTGATATTGCCAGCTGGCCGGGAAAATCGGCAAATCATTGTATGACCACTTGCTAAATTTGCTGTCATAGCTTTCTGGCTGTGCCAACTCAACCAAATGTCCCACGCACCAGCTGACAATATAGCTGTTACCTTCCAAATAGCCATCCTCACGTTTGGAAGCACCAAGCACTTTCGCAATACTCTGAGCAACGGAAGGCTTTTCAGCCAATACTAATTTCATTTGCATTTGCTCCTTTCAAAGAAATAAGCAGTCACACGCCGTAACGCATGACTGCTCTGTATAAGCTATTTATACTGGTTCATTATCATCTTCGGCTACATCTAACTCTGTGTCATCCTCATCGTCGGATTCTTCTTCATAACCATAATCTTCATCGTCATCCACATAATCGGCATCCGGGTCCGGTTTCGTCTGTTCAGCCTTTTTCTTCGCTTTCAGCTTCGTAAAAGCAAAGAATCCGCCGCCTGCAAGAAGTGCCAGTGCAAGACCAAGTGCCGGAATGAAATTTACTTTTTTCTCCGGCTTCTGTTCAATCTCAGGCTGTTCCGGTTCAACAGTTGTTTCCGGTTCTGGTTCTTCTTTTTCTATTTCTTCAGTAATCGGAGCATATTTCTGAGCTTCCTCATCATCCATCAGCGAGAGAAGGTCAGATTCATCCACCTGGTTCAGAAAGTGTACGGTCTGTTCTCCTTTGTCATCCCTGTCGATAATAAGATAAAAATAATTGCCAGATTTCGTTACCAGTGTTACAAACTGTTTTCCGGCTTTTACTTCCGTCCCAGCATCATCTACAAGGGTAAGGTTTCCATCCGGTGTCAGCGGCTCCATCGGTTCTTCCGATTCCTTTATTTCCTCCACTGGAGCTTCCGTAGTTTCTTCGACTGCCGGTTCTGTGGTTGCTGTCTGATCGACAAATGCAAAAGCAGTGGTGGAGAACATTCCCACACTCATCATTGCTGCCATCAGGCAAGCTGCAAGGCGTTTAATTTTCATTCTGTTTTTCCTCCTCATTCATAGAATTGATGATTTCCGGCTTCGGAGCCGGATTCTCTGCAAAAAGCTGAAGCAATTCAGCCAGCTGATCTGGTGTCAGATTTGCCGCATGAACCATATCATGAATCTCAGAATTTTCTTCCTCACGGTATCTGCGTTCCAGATCTTTCACTTTGGCATCCCACTCAGCTCGTTTGGTACGGGCTTTCGCAAGGTCTGCACCGATTTTTTCTAATTTTGTTCCCATATAAAGCTCCCTTCTAATTTCGGATTCTGCCGAAGCAGTAAAAATGTTGCTGCCAATAGCTTGTTTCGATAGAAGCATAGGAAATAGGGTTTCCACAATGAATCATCATCCCATTCCCCACATAGATACCCACATGGGAAGCACCAGCGGTATCATAAGTTCCCTGGAAGAAAATCAAATCTCCCGGCTTTGCTTCATTTCTCGGAATAATACTGCATACGCCCATCAAGCCATTTGCAGTCTGTCGTCCAACACTCCATCCATTGCCACAGTTGTTAATGACCCAGCTCACAAAACCGGAACAATCAAAACTGGTGCTTGGAGAACTGCCACCCCATACATACGGATACCCCAGATATTTCTCGGCTTCCCGAATCATATTTGCAAAACGGATGTCGGTCAGAGCTTCCCCTGGAATGTCATAATCGGTGTATTCTCCACCACCGGAAGCATAGATGTCATCTGCGAACAAGTCAGGATAATTTCCTTTTGTCTGCAACAGTACCCGGTATCGCTCCATATCATCCTCAGACAGTCCGGCATTATTGATGACCATTCCAAGCCCTTTATTAACCAGCTTTACATTTAGAATGTAATACTCGTATTCGTATTCCTCCTCGGTTTCTTCACCTGTTTCCGGGTCAGTAGAGGTGGTTGTTCCTGTGCGGATTTCTACTTCTTCCTCTAAAATGAGCTGATATTGCTGATTAAACAGCCATCGCAATGTTTCTTGTACTTCGTCACGGGTAAAATCCTCAAACATGACCGTAAGGTAGGCAATCAGCTCGTATGGATTGTGATTGATTTCATCGAGAGAATAACGATATTCGTCATATCCCGGATGTGTCCGTTCAATGTTATCAATCTGGCTTCTCAAAGCTGCTTCCAATGCCTTGTAATCTTCATTCGCACCGATCATGTCCTCTTTCTCTGCCGTGAATGATGTTCCCAAAAGCATCTGTGTCGTTCCCTGGAACATGGCAGAGCAGGATGAAAATGTGCCAGATATAACCATAAAAAGCAGTCCGGCTATCAGAATGAGCAAAAGCGTTTTCTTATTCGCTGCAATCATCTGAGTGATTTTTTCAGACAGAACCTTTGTACCCTGTGCGGCTTTCTCTGCACCTTTCGTAACAGTCGCTTTTGCACTATTTGCCCCTGCACGGCTGGCATAATATTGTTTCTTAATTGCCTGTTTCTGTTTCCAACGTGACAGCAGATTAGATTTCACTTCCGGATTATCTTTTTTGAACTTTTCAAACAGAACATTGATATTTTGCTTATCTGATTTTCGTACCAGCTTATCCGCCTTGTCATAGGCTTTCAGCTTATGACTGTAAACTGCGTGATGAACGGTGTGAGCAGCGGTCTCCATACTCCTTTCTGATTCATGGACTGCCTGAACACCAACATTTTCATCCTCATGCTCAGATACAGCTTTATGAACTTTCCCAGTGAATGTCCCTGTTGCAGTTCTGCTCACAAGATGTTTTGCTCTGGACGGCTTTTCTGCAATTTCTTCCACTGGAGCTTTGTCAAACCGGAGCTTTGCCTTTCGGCTGGTATTTCCTTCTGTTTCCATGCGGAGCTTTCGGTGCGGCTTCTTTTTAGGCAGCCTGTCCACTGCCTTATCTGCTTTGTCAGCGGCTTTTTCTGCTTTTTCCACAGTTTTCTTTACTTTGGAATCAGTCAGATCATCCTCTGTAAAGCGGAGACGGGTAGGTCGTTTTACCATACATTACGCCTCCTTTTCTTTTGCAACCTCGTTTAATTTCGTGGTCATAATGCGGTACAGTTCCAAATCTTTCGGGAAACGATCTACAAACGGCAGAATGACATTGCCATAGAATAAAAGTCCTTCGCCTTCACCAGAATTGGTTACATAGGAAAGCTGATGCGGAGAGATATTTAACCGCTGTGCCAGAATATTTCTATCCTCACTCGCCTGGTTAAGCATATAAATGAAGTCCGAATTTTCCAGTATATTCGCAATTTCCGGGCTTCTCAAAAGGTCTTTTACGTTCTGGGTCAAACCTGTCGGGATACCACCCCACTTCCTAAAGCGTTTCCATATTTCAATGGAATAGCTGGCTGTCTGTTCTTCCTTCAGAAGCAGATGGAACTCGTCAATATAGTATCTGGTAGATTTTCCGGCATTACGGTTGGCGGTTACTCGTCCCCACACCTGATCCTGCACAATGAGCATTCCAATCTTTTTCAACTGATTTCCCAGCTGCTTGATGTCAAAGCACACCAAGCGGTTGTGAATATCCACATTTGTCCTGTGATTGAACAGCTTCAAAGAACCTTTGACGTAAATCTCCAATGCAGTCGCCACATGATGGGCTTCCTTTTCATCCTGTTTCAGCAGTGCGTTATACAAATCCTCCAGAATCGGCATATTTTCCGGTTTCGGGTCATCCAGATACTTCTGATAAATCTGATGAACACAGCGGTCAATGACCGTTTTCTCAATCGGCTGTAAACCTTCCTTACTGCCAACGATCAATTCGCAGAGGGAGAGGATAAAGTCTGCTTTCAGTGCAATCGGGTTATCGTCCTCCGAATAATTCAGATTGATGTCCATCGGATTGATATAATTGGTGCTGGAAGAACTGATATGTACCACCTGTCCTTCAAATTTCTGCACCAATGCTGTGTACTCGGCTTCAGGATCGCAGATAATCACATCGTCATCCGTTACCAGAAACGCATTGGTAATTTCACGTTTGGCACTGAATGATTTACCAGAACCCGGCGTACCCAAAATCAGACCGTTTGGATTTTTGAGCTTCTTTCGGTCTACCATAATGAGGTTGTTGGAAAGAGCGTTCAGCCCATAATACAGCGTTTCTTCACCATTCTGGAAAAGCTCCTGCGTGGTAAACGGTACAAAAATAGCCGTAGAACTGGTTGTGAGTCCACGGCGAATCTCTATGGTGTTATTGGCAAGCGGCAGACTGCTCATAAGCCCAGATTCCTGCTGAAAATCCAATCGCCTTAGATTGCAATTATGCTTCTGAGCGATACTCTGTGCCTGGAATACATTGGTTTCCAGTTCCTGCTCTGTGCGTCCGGTATTCATCACCAGAAGTGTCACCTGAAACATACGCTCATTCTGGCTCTGCAATTCTTTCAGCAATGCTTTTGCATCCTTGCCGTAAGTAGCAAGATCAGACGGAATTATGTCCATATCATAACCAGAACGAACTGCCTTTTTCTGTTCCTCAATCTTAGAACGATCAAGCTCTGTAATCGTGCGTTTAATCGTCTTGATTGCCGCAGTCTGATCAACGGACTGAATGTGCATCGTCACAATCTGACTGGATTCCATATCCAAGAAATCTGCCAACATCCGGTCACTCAGGTCAGATGCCGTAATCGACAAATATGACATAGAACCATAGATGCCGCCCATCTGGAACGTGCGGTTGGTCTTGAACGCAAATGCAGTCGGTGCAATAAAATCTTTCACGGATAAGCCTGACTCTACAAGCCATTTCCAGTCGAAGAAGAATTTATCATCATCACCCATGTGGAACATATCGTGCATCAGTCGCAATCTATCTTTTCCGTTCATCGGCTCCGCAATCACTCCCAGGCGGCGGAAGTTATTCAGCAAATCGTTTTCGATATGTGCCAACCGTGGTTTCGCCTGCCGCATGGTATCTGCTTCAATGCCGAAAGTGATATATTTCGTTTTTGTCAGTCCATTATTGCCCTGTGCCAGCTGCTTTTTCAGCATCTGACTATACTCGGCACGAACAGGATTAAAACTGTCTTTTCGGAACGGAATGCGGATACTCTTTTCAAAACTCTCCGCATCGGTACTCATATTCATAAAAGATAGTTCAAAACGGATGGAGCTGTCGAAAAAGTTCAGGAATCCACACCATTCATCAAAAATGGCTGTTTTATCCTCCTGCTGTGCCAGCTGATAATTGATGTCCTGATACTGAATGGTTTTCGTATAATAGTTGTCTGTCACACGGCAGATACCATCCGGGAACATCCTCTGGAATGGAATGGAATCCTGTGCAGTCTGCGGAACTCCGTTGTCCCGCTTTGCCTTTTCAATCACAGTTTTAATTTCTTTCTGCTGCTTTCTGGTCAGATTCGCAGGCATTTTTACTTCTCGTGCCTGTTTTTTCTTTTTGAAGAACAATCTGCTTTACCTCCTTCTCAAGTTGATTCTGACGCATAAGAACGTCGTAATAATTGTTTGTCCGATAAGGTCGCACCTTCGGTCGGACAAATTTTGTCTGAATGAAATGTCTGGCAATGACCTCTAACGGCTGACCGTCCTTCTCATACATAGCGAGGAAGAACAGAGGAAGCATGACGATAATCATACACATCGCAGCCAAACTGACATTGCCGGAGCGTTTGACTAAAAAGAAAAACGGCACTCCAATCAGTGCCGCCAGTGAAAAACAAATCAGCTGTCTTTTCGTCAGATTAAAAAAAACCTTTGATTTTACTCTCGTAAGGTCACGGGGAACAGGAATATACGCAGCCAAACGAATCCCTCCTTTCCGTTAGTGTGCGCTGAACACGCTCTTTGCGAGTCCACCTGTCTTGAATAACGTGAAGCATAAAAGAACGGTATACCCCATAACACCCCAGATAGAAGCAATAATATCATCCGAGAATGCAACGGATTGTACCAGTACAGCGTAGATACCCACGCAAATAATAATGAGAAAACCCTGAAATCCAATCGCAAACAACGAGCGAAGATAGTTCTGCCCGATCTGGCTCTGCTCCCGGTTTCCAAATGTAGAAAACGGTATAGGTGCAAGGCTTACCATTAAATAAATTTCAATCATTCTGCCATATACAATGACAAAAATAACGATTGCTAAAGCTGACATTGTAAATTGGATAACAAAGGACTGCATGAGTAAACCGATCAGCGGTCCTAATTCCATACCATTCAATGTTTCTTCCAGCTGTTCTAATGCGGTAGCATCTATCGCCGTGTCACCGGCTATAATTCCAGCACTGGAATTAACAACGTGCTGTGCCACATCGAACACCGCCATTGTGATATTGAATGTGTTTGTTATCAGCATGACTGCCATAAAAGTCTTGAAAACCCATTTGAAGAAAATCCATGTTTCAAAGTTCGCAAGATTATTATGGTCAATAATCATCTGTATCAGCTCATGGCAGGCAATAAAGGTCAGTATCAATCCCGCTATTGGAATAATGACTGACTCGGAGACGTTGCGAACCATAGCAAAGACCTCCGGCGAGAAATTCGCCGGAGTCATGCCAACAGAAGTTGCTATCTCGCCAACCTGTGTATTGACGGACTCAAACATCCCCGACAGATTGCCCATGATGGCTGATATAATGACTTCTTTCAACCATTCTGTGATCTGTTGGAATATGCTGTCCAAAGGCGATTACCTCCTTCGTTTGATTAACCGAAAAGACCGGAAAGAAGCGGTACGAGCGTTGTTCCGATGAGGGCAACACCACCACCTGCCATCAGCTGTTTTATCCCCAATTAGGTGTAAAACTCTGCTCGATGGCGGGCGGCGGCGT
>ENA-OUQM01000318-OUQM01000318.1-human-gut-metagenome-genome-assembly--contig:-NODE-318-length-34673-cov-19.256023_pt1 | contig 34673 bp, 31 predicted proteins | sample MGYA00237949_ERZ548830 | MGnify/ENA primary metagenome ERZ548830 (study PRJEB26490, sample SAMN05194706) | human gut metagenome | biome: terrestrial biome; feature: human-associated habitat; material...
TCCGCCGCAGTGCGATCCTGCCCGGAGGGCTTTTTTAATTTACAGGAAAATTCAAAGAAGTTTCCTGTAAATTGAAAAAAGAGCAGAAAAAAGGAGTCCTGTCAAAAGTCCTCCTTTTTCTGCTCTTTTCTACTTCCGCCTGCGCATCATGCACGACCGGCCGGGCGGCGGCAAGGCGTTCCTCACTCTTCAAACCGATGCAGCACCACTCCTGACAATGGCAGCAGATCCATCTCCAATATGCCCGCCGGTGCCTCGATCTCTTTCTCTTCACTCGAAAATCCCACCGCATCCGTCACGAACACCTGCGTCAGTTTTGCCACGGAACTACGGTTAATCCCCGTCAGCCACACCGGAATTTCCACATGTATCCTTTCATTGCGGTTATTGATCACTACAATCACCTGCTCCTCCTGATTAAACCGGCCATAAGAAAGCACGTTATAATCATGGTGCAGAAACTTCAGCGATCCCATCGCCAGCACCGGGAATCTCCGATGAATCGCAATCATCTCCTTGTAGAACTGGATCAACTCCTGATCCTCCTGTCCCCACGGATACGACCTGCGGTTATCCGGATCAGTAAAGCCAACCTGGCCGGCTTCATCCCCATAATACAGCGTCGGAGCCCCCGGCCATGTCATCTGAATTACAACTGCCTCACGCAGCACCGCTTTGTTCGTATTTTCTCCTGCCGCATATGGACCCACATTCGCCACGCGGCCTACACGGTGGTTCGTTCTCGTCAGAAACCTCGAATGATCATGATTATCCAGCTCATTCATCGCCGTATACAGCGATGGCGCATAAAACGCCGGCATATGATATGTCATCGCCCCGATAAAGCTTTCACTATTTCCCAGAAGCCCCTGATTGAACTCGTCACTGTGCTTCTCCATTCCCGTGAGAAACCACGAAACCGGCTCCATGAATGCGTCATAATTCATAACCGTATCCCACTCGTCGCCCTGCAGCCAGCTCTTCGCATCGCCATAGTGCTCCGCAAGAATAATTGCCTCCGGATTTGCCTCCTTTACGACCCGGCGGAACTCCTTCCAGAACTTGTGGTTAAACTCCGGACTGTGTCCCAGGTCCGCAGCCACATCCAGCCGCCAGCCATCTGCGTTAAACGGCGGAGAAACCCATTTTGCGCCGATACGCAGGATATCTTCCATCAGCTTTTCCGAGCCCTCATAATTCAGCTTCGGCAGCGTATCATGACCCCACCAGCCGTCATAGAATTCATTGTACGGCCAGTTATGCTCATTGTAGAACTTGAAAAACGTATGATACGGACTGTCCTGCGCCACATACGCACCCGGCTCATAGCCCTTTCCGGTCTCATAAATCCGCTCACGGTCCAGCCACTTATTAAACGAACCGCAATGGTTAAACACGCCGTCCAGAATCACCTTCATGCCACGTTTGTGGGCTTCTTCCACCAGATGGATAAACAGTTCGTTGCTTGCCTCCAGATTCGCTTTATTCGTCACCCGGTCAATGTACCGCGTTGCCCGCGTATTGTCCTGATCACCAGGCCACAGAAGATCCCCCTCATCTGAGACGATCTTTCCAAAATGCGGATCAATGTAATCATAATCCTGAATATCGTATTTGTGATTCGACGGAGAGACAAACACCGGATTGAGATAAATAACCTGTACACCAAGATCCTGCAGATAATCCATCTTGTCGATTACCCCCTGCAGATCGCCGCCATAGAAATTCCGGACATCCATCTGCTCCGGAAAACGGTTCCAGTCATCCACCTTGTTGACCTGTTCTCCGATGTAGCTGTATTCTCCGGTCAGCACATCATTGGACGGGTCGCCATTACAGAAACGATCCACGAAAATCTGATACATGACCGCGCCCTTCGCCCAGTTTGGCGTACGAAAGCCGGGAATAATACCAAAAGAGTACATCTCCTGCAGTTCTCTTGTAACACCGAGTTTATTGTAATAACAGACGACACGGCCTGCCTGAATTTCAAAAAAATAACGAATTGGCTCATTTCCGACCGGAATCTCAATCTCGTAATAGTCAAACCCGTTCCGAACACTGCCTACTTGCATCTGGGCACGGGTGGATCCGCTGATAAAATAAACAGCATCTACATTATTTTTCAGAGTACGGAACCGGATTTTCACCGTATCCCCCGGATTCGGCTCGAACGGGATCTGATACTGCGGGGATTCATCGCTGTAAAGCGCATGTTTATTGAACATTGCCCGCATCTGTGACATATACTGCTGCATTCTAGTTTTATCCATAAAATAACGCCTCTATCTTTCTCCATCATTCATTCTCTGTAACGATGCAGAGTCCCATTTCGCATGGCTCTGAATCGTTACCATTCTTTATATTTTACCCTACACCGCCGCGTAATACAACCTTTTTCTTAACACATAAAAGCATTTCACAACTACCCCGACTACGGTTTCTTCCGCTGCAGTGCGTTCCTGCCCGGAGGGCTTTTTGCTCCGTTTTTTACAAAGTAAAAGAGCCAGCGGGGTACGCTGGCTCTTTTGGAGAAGGTATTTCTCTTATGGGGTGTAGCAAAAACTATATAATGTATTGGGGGGTTTTTACAGTTATTATAGTACCATACCATCCCCGAAAAGTCTGCACAAATCGCGTTTTTTTTTTATTTGATTCTTATTCAAAATAACAATGAATTTTTCCGGCATTCCTGATTTTCTGTTTTATTTTGCACAAAACCCGCTAAAATGGCCAAAAAAACCTGCAAAAAACTTTTTTCGTTCTTTGCAGGTTTTCCCTTTCATCCTAAATATGATCTCAAAGCTCCAGGGACGCATTCTCTGTTTCCGTTTTTCCTGCCATCTGTGCTTCCTGCTCAAAAATGGCTTCAAACTCCGCACGGCTCAGCTTTTCTTTTTCCATCAGCTGTTTTGCACATTCATGCAGCACATAAGAATGCTCAAGGATAATCCGTTTTGCCTGATCGTGGCATTTCTCAATCATCTGGCGAACTTCCTCATCGATAGCTGCAGCTACATTCTCACTGTAGCTCTTGGTGTGACCCCAGTCGCGCCCGATAAAGACCTCGTCCGAATCAGAATCGTATGCGACAAGACCGAGATTCTCGGACATACCGTATTTTGTGATCATGGAACGGGCTGTTGCTGTTGCCTGTTTGATATCCTGGGATGCTCCCGTTGTGATATCATCAAAAATCAGCTCCTCTGCCACACGGCCGCCCAGGCATACGGTAATGTACTGTATCATCTTGCCTTTGGTCTGGAACATATCATCGTTCTCCGGCTGTGGCATGGTGTATCCTGCCGCACCGGGTCCGGTTGGGATAATCGATATCGTGTAAACTGCTTCCATATCCGGCAGCATGTGGAACAGAATCGCATGACCCGTCTCATGGTATGCGGTAATGCGTTTCTCTTTTTCGGAAATCACCTTGCTGCGCTTCTCTGCACCGATTCCGACTTTGATAAATGCAGACTTGATATCCGCCTGGCGTATAAATCTTCTGCGATCCTTTGCCGCCATAATAGCAGCCTCATTCAGCAGGTTTTCCAGCTCTGCACCGGTAAATCCGGCTGTCGTCTGCGCGATCTGCTTCAGATCGACATCCTCGGCCAGCGGCTTGTTTTTTGAATGAACCTTCAGAATCTCCTCGCGCCCCATGACATCCGGCGGTCCTACCACCACGCGGCGGTCAAAACGGCCCGGTCGGAGAATGGCCGGATCCAGGATATCCACACGGTTGGTCGCTGCCATCACAATGATTCCCTCGTTGACACCGAAACCATCCATCTCGACAAGAAGCTGGTTTAAGGTCTGTTCTCTCTCATCATGGCCACCGCCCATGCCGGTTCCTCTTCGTCTCGCGACGGCATCGATCTCATCAATAAAGATGATACATGGTGCATGCTTCTTTCCTTCCTCAAACAGGTCGCGGACACGGGAAGCACCGACGCCGACAAACATTTCCACAAAATCGGAGCCGGAAATGCTGAAAAACGGAACTCCTGCCTCTCCTGCTACGGCTTTTGCAAGAAGCGTCTTACCGGTTCCGGGAGGACCCACAAGAAGAACTCCTTTCGGGATTCTCGCTCCGACCTGGGTGTATTTTTCCGGTGCTTTCAGGAAATCCACAACCTCAACAAGATCTTCCTTTTCCTCTTTTAAGCCGGCCACATCGCGAAACAGGACTTTTTTGTCTTTATCGGTGGACATATGAGCGTTACTTTTTCCAAAATTCATCATTTTGTTTCCGCCGCCACCGCCGCCTCCCATGGAGCGGTTCATCATTGTCATACCAAACAGAAGAATCATGCCAAGAAGGACTGCCGGCAGAACGGATGTCATGAAAATGCTGTCTTTTTGGATATTCTGCACGGTGTACGCCACATTTGCATCTTCCAAAATACGGATAGCCGCATTGACATCCGTCACATTGACCGTATAACTGTCTTTTCCCTGCTCCTGCACTACAACGGAACCGGTTGGCACCTCTTTGTTCTGAATAATCTGCGCGGATGTCACTTTGCCGTCTTTTACGGCGGTTTCAAATTTCTGCTGACTTGGACTGCTGCCTGTGCTGATCTTTCCGGTGATATAAAACATGGCAAGCACGATAATCACCATCAACGCTGCGTAGAGACCAAATCCACTGCGCTGTCTGTTCATATTTTCTTTTTACTCCTCGTCTTCGTGAAACTCCACTACTCCGATGTATGGAAGATTCCGATATTTCTGTGCGTAATCCAGACCATAGCCAACTACAAATTCATCCGGAATGTTAAAGCAGGTATAGTCTACTTTGACGTCACGCACCCGGCGCTCCGGTTTATCAAGCAGTGTACAGAGGCGTACGGATTTCGGATTTCTCTTTTTTAAGATGTCAATCAGGTAGTAGAGGGTTCTTCCGGAATCAATGATATCCTCTACAATCAGAACATCTTTTCCTTCCAGCGGCTGATCCAGATCCTTTACAATACGGACAACACCGCTGGATTTGGTATCATCGCCATAGCTTGATACCGACATAAAATCAAGACTGACCGGCACCGTGATGCGTTTTGCCAGTTCACACATAAAAAATACACCGCCCTTTAAAATACAGATCAGGTGCAATTCTTTTCCTGCATAATCACGGTTGATCTGATCCGCAATCTCTTTGATTCGTCTGTCTACTTCTTCTTCGCTCAATAATACTCTGATTGTCTCTTTCATCAGCTTTCCTCCTTGCCAATGCCAAGCTGTATCTGCAAAACCTCCTTCGTATCCCTCCGGACACGACCGCTCTCTCCCACACGGTACCCCACAACCCACCAGATCTCTGGTCCGTCTGCAAGCAACAGAATGGAATCCCGCTCTTCTCTTGGAATCTTGGCATCAATCATGTAATCTTTTAGTTTCTTTTTCCCGCCCTTTGCGGTTACTTTCAAATAGTCTCCGCTTCTTCTCGTGCGGAGGACAAGACCGTCTTTTATTTTATCACAGTCAAAGCATTTCGTATACTTCTTTTCTTCAATTCTTTCGGGAAAAACAGGTGTTTTTTTCGCAATTTTGATCTGATATTCCTCGCTTTCCGGACTTTCCGCGGAAAACAGAGAGTTCAAATGGCACGAAACCCGGATGGGTCTGTCGCCGGACGTCGGAACCGGAATCGGGACCGCGCATCCACCACACTGCTCCCTGTACCTTTTTTCCCGGCATCTTTTCTGTTTTTTCAGACACAGTGTTTCATATTCCCGGACCGCTGTGATTCCATACGGAAGATCCACCTGTTTTCCCACTTGTTTTTCCAGAAGATTTCTTACCGCTTCCAGATGCTCCCGTGTAAGATCCTTCCTTTTTCCGGCCAGCCATTCCAGACTTTTCCGGATAACATAACGCTGCAGAAGGGGAACCTCCTTTTGCACCTCCTCCTTTAAAAAAACAGCATTTTCCTGTACCGACGCATACTGCTCCATCAATCGTTCCGTCTGTTCTTCCAGGTATTCCTCCGTTTCCAGCAGATCGAGGGATGCCTGTGCCATATGCGCAGCAGCACGCGGATTGACCTCTTTTGCCAGATACGGCATTACATGATGACGAATCCCGTTCCGCGTGTAGGTATCCTCCTCGTTCGTACTGTCCTCACACCAGGAAAACTGGTTTTGTCTCAGTTCCCTTTTGATCTCCTCCCGTCCGACACAGAGAAGAGGCCGGATCACATTCTGCCGTACCGGTCGCAGCGAAGCCAAACCTGCCAGAGAGGTTCCTCTCGCCAGATGGTGCAGCATCGTCTCTGCCACATCGTCCTGGTGATGGGCCAGTGCAATTTTTGTTGCGTGATGTTCCGCTGCACATGCTGCAAAGACTTCCTGTCTTGCTTTTCGTCCTGCCTCCTCAAAAGAGAGGTGTTCCGTCTGCGCAATCTCCTCCACCGGACAGGAATACAGTTCAAACGGAATTTGATATTCCCGGCACAGCATTTCCGCAAACGCAGCGTCGCGATCGGCTTCCGCTCCGCGCAGGTTATGGTTTACATGGACGGCCATCATGGAAAAGCCGAGGGTTTCCCGCAGCTTCCGCATCATATGAAACAGACAGACAGAATCCGCACCGCCGGAAAGTCCGAGAAGTATGAAATCTCCCTCTTCCACCATATGATACTGCTCCATAAAGGCTTTTACTTTCTTTTGCATTTTTGTACTCCTGTTATTTTTTGTTTCTTCATTTTTTCCAGATTCTGGCAACCAGAACCGTCATATCATCCCTGGCCCGACATCCGTTCAGACGCAGTACACGCTCTAAAAGCTCCCGGGCCACTTCCCGCGGTTCGCTGCTTTTTACTCCGAGAAGCAGCTGTTTCATCTGCTCTGTTTTCTCCCCCGGAAGCGCATCCAGCACACCATCTGTCATCATAACCAGATAGTCGCCATCATACATCTTTTTCGTTGTTGTATCAAAATCCATCGGTGAAACAAGGCCTGCAGCAAGGCTGGTTGACTCTACAACCTCCACCCAGGTATCCCGCCGAAGAAACGTCGGTGATGCACCGCCCTTCAAAAAGCTGCAGACACCTGTATACAAATTGACGGACGCAACATCAAAGGTAGAAAACATCCCTTCCTTTGGCTGGAGCAGCAGCATGGAATTGATCATCCGTGCTGCTGTTTCCCGCAGAAATCCCGCACGCAGAAACTGTTCAAACAGCTCCACAACGATCTCACTTTCTTTGTTTGCCTCCAGGCCGGATCCCATTCCATCCGACAGGCACAGGATGAACTGCCCATTCTCACAGAGCACGCTGTAATTGTCCCCGGAAATACTTTCCTGTTCCTTGGTAATCCTTCCTACTCCGTAGAGAACCTGAAATTTCACATCCTCCTGAAACAGAATGGTCTGATATTCCCCATTCAGTGTCTGTGAGCCATTGCGTACCGCAACCATCGGAATTCCGCAGAGCTTTCCAAGCATCTCCGCCATCTGGCGCAGCGTGATCCGGCAGCGGCGCCCTGCTTTTACGGTCATATAGATCTGCAGATGCTCCTTCGGGCGCTCCTGAAGCCAGATTTTCTGCACTGTGGCACCATTTTTCTTCATCTGACGGCAGATTTTTTCCGAAAGCTCGTCCGGCAGGCTGTTCAGACTGTACAGATCACTCGCCGCACGATCCATAATTCCCGCGATCTCACTGAGCTGTTCTGCCACCACACGGCGGCTCTCTGCTATGCGTCCCGACCAGAATGCACTCTGGCGCTCCATCTGGTAACGGCTCCGGAAAAGTTCCAGGAAACGTGTTCCATTCAGGCAGGTCGCGTTCCATTCCCCTTTTGCACGGACGATCTCATCCTCATCACCATCTGCGATTGTCTGCAGAAGCTCCTGACACCGCTCACGTGTCAGATTCCCATACTGTTCCCAGCACCACGATGCCTTCGCACAGCTTCTGCAGACCTCCTGCTGTTCTTTTTCCAAAATCCTGTCCACACGCCCCGCATCCGGCATCACACTCTTTGACGGCATTTCATAAAAGCTTTCTGCCAGAACACGGAACGAATCCGCATAATGCTCCATCTGCAGCTTCTGCGGATGATTGTCGTAGACAGCCGCTTCCCGACGGCTTCTTCTGGCTTCCAAAAAAATTTTAGCCATGTCCCCTGCTGACAGCAATGCGCCGATCAGGAACATGGCAATGATCCACTCCGGCATCTTTCGCTCCTCCTTTCTGTTCTGACTTTCCAACTTGAAAGGGGCCTCGAAAGCATGCCCTCTCTTTATCTGATTGTGTTATTTCGATTTTGATTCTTTAAATAAAATCTCGTTATCCTTTACCATGCCAAGCTTTTCTCTTGCTGTTTTTTCTATGTATTCATCGGTCTGCATATATTCTTTTAAGTCGTCAATTTCATCGGTACGCTGCTTTTCCTTCTCGATCTGACTGTTCAGACTGGAAATCCGTGACGCGTTGGCATTAACTTTCTGCTGAAGGCTGATTCCTTTTACGGTAAGCACTCCGACCAGCAGGCACAGAACAATCGTAATGGAAAGTTCTGTCGTACGGCGCTTTTTTTCGGCTTTTTTCTTCCGAACGGGAGTCGTTTTTTTCCCTTTTTTCATGTTTTTCCCCTTGCTTTCTATTCTGATCCGAGCCGTTTTTTAATTTCTGCCGGATGTCCGTTTTTTTCTTTCACCGACTCGTCTGATTTTTTTACGTGTATAATTACATCTTACCGTTCTTACTTCGAAATTTCAACCTTTTTCTCCTCTTTTTCACATTTTTCACAAACTGTTTTCCCGGAAACAGAAGGCTTCGTCCTGTTTTTCGAATCCCTTTTGCCAGAAATTCGGAAAAAAAGCTGCCAAACGAAGCGTAATACAGCACCGCACCGCCAAGAATACCGCCGAACAGATAACCGCGGAGAATGCCACGGTTCTCCCCGTAAATCTTCACAAACAGATACAGTGCTGCTGCAATCCAGTAGAGAAGATCCTCCACAGACACTGCTGTATGGCTATGGCGGATCAGTTTCCGCACGGTTCTGATCAGATCATACCAGAATCCAAGGACTGCTCCCTGCCAGATAGAACACGCAAGAAGAATCAGCTCCCGGATAACATACGCGCTCATCTTTTACCGGAACAGCCGCGCAAGTGCAGATCCCTTCTTCTGCAGCGACCTGTGTTCCGAATAGACCAGACTGTCGATGCTGCCCTCGATGTCTGCCTCGCCCTTTTCCAGTTCCAGCCGGCTCACGTGCAGCGCTTTTCCCCGAATGGTGAGAATGCCGCAGACGGTCACGAGCAAAACTTCGTTCTCGTCGAAGCTTTTGACATCCTGCACGCCGCCAAGCGAAAGCATTTTTCGTTGTTCCAGCATCAGACGGTGTTCCTGTTCTCCTGTCTCTCCCATGAAAAAAACCTCCATACAACGGTCTATACACCCATTATATGAAGGTTTTCGTTTTTTATTCGTTGCGCGGATGCCCTGCCCTCAGATATAGCGGTACAGCTCCTGCGCTTCTTCTTTTTTCACGGTCTCCTGAACATTCAGCACTTCTACCTTGACGGATTTACTTCCGAACTGAATTTCCAACACATCGCCTGTTTTGACCTGTGCCGATGCTTTTGCAGGTCTGTCGTTGACAAGGACGCGTCCGGCATCACAGGCTTCATTGGCTACGGTACGCCGTTTGATCAGTCTTGATACTTTTAAAAATTTATCTAAGCGCATAGATTTCTACTTAGTTCATCATGTCCTTTAAAGCTTTTCCCGCTTTGAATTTCGGAGTTTTGGAAGCTTTGATTTCCATGGTCTCGCCGGTCTGTGGATTTCTTCCTTCTCTTGCTGCTCTCTCAGATACTTCGAAGGTACCAAAGCCAACGAGCTGAACTTTTTCACCTTTCTTTAATTCTTCAGATACTACATCGATGAATGCTTTTAAAGCAGCCTCTGCATCTTTTTTTGATAAATTTGTCTGCTCAGCCATAGCTGCAACTAATTCTGTTTTGTTCATGAATTTTACTCCTCCTGTGTCATACATTTGTTTTTTCCATGGTACGCGGGCCTGTTACTGTACACGACCTGCCCGGCCGGCGTTTTTATTTCCTGATTTTCGTCTGTTCCTCTGACCGGCTTTTTTGCGTAGCTGTATATATTTATATACTAATGTGTCCCTCTTGTCAAGAAAAAATCGTTGCAGTTCACGCCCGAATCACTTTCTTCTTTTGCAAATATGCTCCGGAACCAAACCTGTCACCACAGGAACAGCCCTGTTTTTCTCACCTTGAAAAGAAGGTTCCTCCTGTAAACCGCAGCCAGTCTGCCTGTTGTGCATTGAGTGCTTTTAGTTTTTCCGTATTTCGTCCGGATATCCACGATTTTCTGCTTTTATAATAACGATTTGCCAGTTTCCAGTATTTCCAGGGATAGGAAAGCCGCAGACGGAGATTTTCCATCTCATCTTCATCAAGCGGTTTTCTGGCACTGTATGCATTCAGAATCCGATCCGCCGTGTGCTCGCTCCATTCGTGCTTTTCCATAATTTTCCGTATGAAGCAGCTAAGGTCTGCCACCTGAAGATCAAAGTTCCACTGGTCGAAATGAACCACAGTTTCCCCTTTTTTGTTTTCCAGCAGAATATTATGCTGGTTGAATTCTCCGTGGCAGACGGCGCCTTCTTCATCCGCCCGCTTCCGCAGTTTTTCATAGGAAGAAGCTGCCATCTCCGCCGCTGTCTTCTCCCCCTGCTCCAGATACGGATCTGCACTTGCAAGCAACAGCTTTTCAAACTCGTTTTTCTTCTTTTTTTTCTGCAAATACTTTCGGATTTTGCGTATTTCCACATTGTGACGTACGCACTCCTCCACAAGGGATTCCCTCCTGTACTCCATTTTCACAGGCATATGCGCCGCCGTATGTAGCCGTGCCAGTGCATCCGACGTGCGGACCAGATCTTCACTGTTTCCCGTCTCGCACTCCCTCCCCGGATACCAGTTCCGCACGATATACATGCCTCCGTCATCCCCGCGCGTCACAAGAGCTCCCTCTTCATTTCTAAGAAGCTGGTCACATCGCAGGATTCCAGACTCCGTGATACGGCGCTGCAGCAGATAGCGCTGCTCCAGTTTTTCCGTTGCCGCCCAAAACTCGCTGATCAGCTTATCCCCCTGGTCAGTATGGCAAAGCAATGCTCCCCGCACCCGTATCGTACCAGAAGCTAAAAGACCATAATGTGAAAGCACACTCAATCCATAATCATACAAGCTCCTGACTCCTTTCCATTCTCTGGTTGTCTTTTGGGTCACGATTCAATGTATGCGTACCTTCCCTGCACCATGCATGCGAAATTCTGTTTTTCTTCTTTTATTGAAATTATTTTCTTTTTCCCTTATTTTATTGTTTTTAATTTCAACACGTGGTAAAATAGTCCAAACTTGACGGGCAGAAACGCCCGTCATGGGGGATGATTCTTTTTATTTTTTATTTAAGGAGGGTTTTTATGATTTTATTACCACAGCCAGCCTCTCTTTCCTACGGAGAGGGAACCTTTACCATTCACTATAACAGCCGCATTTTTCTCGATTCCGAGAGTCCGGCCAGCCTTTATTTTGCCGCACAGCTTCTGCAGCAGGAAATCGAAAAACAGACCGGCTTTTGTCTTGCCATCTGCCGCCGCCATCAGCCGCTCGGCGGGCATCTGATTTATCTGACTACTTCACCGGAATTGTCCCGCGAAAGTTATACGCTTACCGTAACTTCAGATCGAGTAACCATCTGCGGTTCTCCGGAAAGCGGCGTTCTCTACGGTGTACAGACACTCCGCCAGATGATCCGCCAGGCAGGTGCTGTTCTTCCATCCGTTCTGATTTCCGACAGTCCTGCCATGGAAAACCGTGGCTTCTATCACGATGTCACCCGCGGACGTGTTCCTACGCTTTCCTATTTGAAACAGCTGGCTGACACTCTTAGCTTTTATAAAATCAACCAGCTGCAGCTCTATATCGAGCACAGCTACCTGTTCGATGATCTGACTGAAATGTGGCGTGATGACACACCGCTCACTGCCAAAGACATCCTTGAGCTCGACCGCTACTGCAAGGATCTTGGTATTGACCTCGTTCCGTCCCTCGCAAGCTTCGGTCACCTGTATAAGCTGCTCTGCACAAAGTCATATGCCCATCTGTGTGAGCTGGAGGGCTCTGCTTCCGCACCGTTCTCCTTTTTTGACCGACAGGCCCACCATACTCTTGACATCACAAACCCGGAGAGCCTTGCACTTGCCAAACATATTCTTTCCGAATATATGCAGCTTTTTTCTTCAAAATATTTCAATCTCTGTGCCGATGAAACCTTCGATCTCGGAAAGGGAGCTTCCCGCGCACTTGCCGAGGAAAAAGGAACAACTGTCATCTACACGGAGTTTGTCTCCGAGCTTGCCAACTTTATTACCGAATCCGGCCGCACGCCAATGTTCTGGAGTGATGTGATCAGTCAGGAGCCGGAGGTATATCATCTCCTGCCGAAGAATCTGATCTGTCTTCACTGGGATTATGCAGCAAATGTTTCTTCCGAACGTCTGACGCGTCTTGCCAATTCCGGTGCCGAGCTGCTGTATGTGTGCCCGGGTGTACAGGGCTGGAACCAGCTTATCAACAAGTATCATGAGGCATATGAAAATATTTCCAAAATGGCACGCTACGGCCACGAATGTCATGCGATGGGACTTCTGAATACCGACTGGGGCGATTACGGCCACATCAATCACCCGGACTTTTCCCGCATCGGCATGATCTACGGTGCTGCATTCTCCTGGAATCCGGAAATTCTGCCGGAAGCGGAAATTAACCGCCAGATCTCTGTACTGGAATTCGGGGATGCTTCCGGAAATCTTGTTTCCGTCCTGGATCTGCTTTCCCATCAGGATGCGTATCCATGGCGCACGGCCGTTATGGTACAGGAGGCAATGGAGCTGCATAAAAACCCGGAGGAGGCAGCCGAACTGCTCCGCTCCTGTTCCGAGGCTGATGGTGATGCATCCAATGCATCCATTGACGCACTCTGCGCCGTTCTGTATGAAAAGGCCGGTACCATACGCCCGGAGAACCGACCGATGATTTATGTGTATCTGCTTGCAGCCGACGGTCTGAAGGTACTGAACCGCCTGCTGCCGTTCCTTCGCGCATCTGTTCTTTCGGATGGTACTCTGCCGGTAAAAGCTGACTGCTTCACACTCGCCGGGGATCTCGAGCGATGGCTGTACAGCTATAAAGAGCTGTGGCGCACCGTTTCCAGGGAAAGTGAGCTGTACCGGATTGCCCACGTGTTCTGCTGGTATGCTGATCTGCTGCGCGATCAGAATGCATAACGAAAAGAGTCTTTGTCACTCTGGCATCCGGTTTATCGCAATCATTTTTAATTTCAAAACGGCCGAAAGACTTTGCGGCAGCATGTTCTGCTGTCGCGCAAAGCCTCTCGGCCGTTTTTTTACTGAAAATCCCTTTCAACCATTGTTTTTACGTACGCTGTTAAATATTCTTTTGTATTCTTTTTCGGGTCCTTCATGACCTCTTCCAGGGCCGCCTGCAGATATTCACCGATCTTCGGGCCCTTCCGAACGCCAAGCTCCATCAGATCCTTTCCGGAAAGTGCCAGCGTTTTTAAGGTATAACAGTCTCCATCCGCAAGGATTTCCTTCAGGCACGCGTTGACCTGTTCAATACGCTCCATTTTTTCCTCACGCTGATACATACTCTTTGCCATCGTATCAGCTTTCTGTACCACCATCAGTTTTTCAAACAGCTCCGGTCCGATTTTATTCAGAATGCGGCGGATCACCATTTTTTTCGGTGTCATACGGCAATCATGCCACAAAATCAGTGTTTTCACCTGATGAATTGTGTCGTTATCAAATTTCAGCCTTCGAAGAATCTCTTTCGCCATGTTTTCTCCCACCTGTGCGTGGCCTTTAAAATGATCGATCCCGTTTGCATCGGTTGTATGGCATACCGGTTTGGCAATGTCGTGGAGAAGCATGGTCCAGCGCAGAACCGGGTCTGCCGGCACCTGCTGCAGTGCTGCAATCGTATGTTCGCCAACATTGTAGCAGTGGTGCGGATTATTCTGCGGTGTTTTCATCAGCTCATCAAACTCCGGGAGTACTATTCCGGTAATACCGGTCTCGTAAACAGCCTCCATGTACTCCGGTCGTTTGGAAACCAGGATTTTATTCAGCTCTACCCGGATCCGTTCCGCGCTGATTTTTTTCAGTGTAGGGGCAAGTGCAATAATTGCATCCAGTGTTGCCGGATCGATCTTAAAGCCAAGCTGAGCGGAAAAGCGGAGCGCACGCAGAATCCGCAGGGCATCCTCCTGGAACCGTTCCGTCGGATTTCCGACACAGCGGATGACTTTCCGCTGTAAATCCTGAATCCCCTCAAACAGATCCACAATGCCCTCTTCGTTGTTGTACGCCATCGCATTGATTGTAAAATCACGACGCCGCAGATCCTCGGCAAGGCTGGATGTGAACACAACTTCTTTTGGATGGCGGCCGTCCTCGTACTCTCCGTCAATACGGTACGTTGTAACCTCGTGCGCACCGTTTCCAACCAGCACTGTTACGGTTCCGTGCTCCAGTCCGGTATCAACCGTGTGGTCAAAGATTTCCTTTACCTGCTGCGGCGATGCGGATGTTGTGATATCCCAGTCGTCCGGCTTCCGTGCAAGAATCGTATCACGCACACAGCCTCCGACAGCATACGCCTCGAACCCTTTCGCATGCAGGGAATCGATTACCATATTTACGCTCGGCGGCATTTTTATCTTCAAAATATATCATCTCCTTTTTTCATTCTTTCCACAGTATAACAGTTTCCTTTTTCTCCCGCAAGCATGGTTGCGGTTGTATTTTGCGCCTTACCTGTGTATAATAAAGGATGTTCCTCACTTTCTGATGCAGTAAAACAGCGCGTGTCTTACTGCATAAAGAACAGCAACAAGAACTTACCATACTTCGAAAGGGGATTTACCAATTTTATGAAACTGGATCGTTACAAGAAATACTTCCGGGCCGGCGTTACCGCGTTTCTGGTGATTGCAGCATCTCTCGTTTTCTACTACCTGCTCTTCCACCAGACTTCTGTGCGAACTGCCTTTCACAATATTATGGCTATTCTTTCGCCTCTGGTCGCAGCCCTGATTCTCGCCTATGTGATCAGTCCGATTATCAACTTTATCGAACAGCGGATCATCGCACGGCTCTACGCCAGACGAAACGCGGTGCAGTCCGTGCGCAGTAAAAAGCTCACCCGCGGGTTATTGATCCTCTTGACCTACGTCGGCATGATTTTCGCACTGTACGGTCTCATTGCAACCCTGATTCCGGAGCTGTTTTCGAGTATCTCAAACATCGTCATGAACTTCTCCACCTATGCGGATAATATTCAGAACTTTGCCACGAAAGTACTCACAAACTATCCGGAACTGCAGCAGAGTACCGATCAGTATATTTCCACCTTTTCCTTAAAGCTTTCCAACTGGCTGAATAACGACCTGATGCCGATGCTGCGGGATTTCCTGATCAATCTTTCGGGGCAGCTCGTCAATATGGTGACATTTTTCAAAAATATCCTGCTTGGTGCTATTGTTGCGATCTATATGCTATATCACAAGGAAAAATATATTGCCAAATTAAAAAGAGCGACCTATTCTCTGCTCGGTCTCGAGCATGGAAATTCTGTAATCCGTGACTGCCAGTATATCAACCAGGAATTCAGCGGTTTCCTCGTCGGAAAAGTCATCGACTCGATTATCATCGGCATCATCTGCTATCTCGTAACGAGTCTGATCGGTACACCGTATGCGCTGCTCGTCAGTGTAATCATCGGTGTGACAAATATTATTCCGTTTTTCGGCCCGTTTCTCGGTGCTGTGCCGTGTATTCTGCTGATTCTCTTAATCAATCCGCTGCAGGCACTGTACTTTCTGATTTTCGTTGTTCTGCTCCAGCAGTTTGACGGAAACTTCTTAGGGCCAAAAATCCTTGGCGAAACGACCGGTGTATCCAGCTTTCTGATCATTGTTTCGATCCTGATCGGCGGCGGCTTTATGGGGGTTTTCGGTATGATCATTGCGGTTCCGCTCTGCGCAATTCTTTGTACTATCTGCCGCAATTTTTCCGGCCGACGCCTTGCAAAGCATGCGCTGCCGGATGATCTCGATTTTTATATGCAGATGGATCATATTGATCCGGAAACAAGACAGGCAATTCCGTACCGGAAAAAGAAAGTCGATGAAACCGAAGTTTTTCATTTTCCCGGCTATCGGCTGCGAAAGGCCATTTCCAAAATTGCCAGCGAAGACCTTCCGGTGGATGCACCGTATCAGCCTGCCAACAAGCAGGAAGAAGAAAAGGACTCTGATCCGGTTTCTTCAGAAAACGACGAAGAATAACCCTTTTCTATGCAAACTGCATTTCCTGTAAATTTAAGAAAGAATCCTGCTACGGCGGGCTTCTCCGCCTGCGGCGGGTCGCTCCAGCGACATAATTCCCCTCCGCCGCAGTGCGATCCTGCCCGGAGGGCTTTTTACTTTACAGGAAAATTCAACGAAGTTTCCTGTAAAGCAGGAAAAAATCCCGCTGTACAGATTTTCCTGCACAGCGGGATTTTTTTGTATTCCAGGAATTCCTTTTTCTTTTCCTTTCCGATTCCTATTTTTCAATAACAACCGTGCTCAGTGTCTCTGCCGGAAGGTCTACACGCATGATCTGCCCATCCACGCGCAGGAAACAGCCGGAATCCTCTTTCGTACGGTTCAGCAGAATGACAATGTAGCTTCCGTCCGGATTGACAGCAGCTGTTATATCCAGGTTTGCACCATATTTACTCCAGCCGATACGTTTTGCACCAGGAGTAATATATTTGGAAATGTGACCGATGTAATGATACATGATCGGTTTGCGGTAATGGAACTCATCATCTACAATGAGTCCGGAAGTGAATCCCATCGGTACATGGCGCGGACCACCGTCTTTATCTACCAGGAAATTCCAGTCAATCCAGCGGTTCATACCGGCGTTCAGATTTCCGATCATATCATGTGCATAGTCTGCCGCATCCAGATAATCCACATACTCCGGTGTCTGGAAGGAAACCGGTCCGAAGCCGCCTTCACCAAATCCGATTCTGCCCGGCATATGAAGCGCACAGCACTCGGAAAGCATGAAAGTTTTATCCGGGTATTTCTGTTTCATCAGCTCGACTGCTTCAAAGTGATCACCGGAGTACCAGTGGAAGGCGATTCCCGCTACCATGTCCATTGTTTCCTCATCAAGAACGTTCAGAACATGTTCGATCATACGCTCCTTGTTGTGATCCCAGATAAAGATACCGATTTTTTCCGTAAGACCTGCCTTTTTCATCTCCGGATACAGATAATCCTTCAGGTAGGTTTTAGACTCTTCCGGTGTCCATACGCAGCTGTCCCAGGTAGTAGCCGCTACGGTCTCGTTCTGCAGACTCAGCATCGTAACCGGGATTCCTTCCCTTAAGTATGCCTGCAGATATTTTACGATGTATTTTGCCCAGCTTCCGTAATATTCCGGTTTCAGGCTGCCGCCGTGATTTCTCTGCGGAATTTCTTCCGGAACCGGCATTCCCATTGCCCCGTAGACAGCCGCATCATTCTTGGCAATCTTCGGAGCTGTTTTCCACTGATACGGCGGAGACCATGGGCTCATCAGAACGCTGATCGGCTCTGCAGAGATTTCAATGGCTTTTTTTAACATCGGAAGGACATATTTGCGGTCACGGTCAATAGAAAAGGTTGCCAGCTCCGGATCTGCAATCGGATCTGCAACGGCCTGGTACTCTTCCAGGGAGTAATCACAACTGTCGATCGGCACACGGATAAATCTTGCATGAAGCCCCTCCGGTCCGAAAATGTCCAAAAGAGCCTGCTGCTGCGTTTCTTCATCCATACGGGACAGCAGATATGCACTGCTTTCCGTCATCGCACCACCAAATCCCTCGATGGTCTGGAACTCAAATTCCGGATAGAGGTTTACGACATTCGATTCTATCATTTTTGCGCTCCTGGACTCATCTTCCGGTGTCAGTGCTTTTTCCCAGGTTTTTGCTTCCCCTTTTACATGATACGTTGTAATCTGTTTTGCTTTCATTTTTTTCACACTCCAGTTTTTCACATGTTTTGCGGTATGTTTTCTTCCGCTTCATGCTTCTACTATACCATGCTTCTTTTTCCTTGTTTAGTGCTTTTTTCGCCAAAAAATTAGGGCATTTCCGCTTTTCTTACTCTCATCCACACATCACTGGGACGATTTTTTTCCTTTTCGTACCGTTTCTGCATCTCCTTCATACTGCAGCCATACCGCTCCTTAAAAAGGCGTGAAACCGACTTGTAATTCTCGCAGCCATGCTGCGGCAGAAGTTCCATAATCCGTACCTTGGAGTGCTGCAGATCACGGCAGATCCGGTCGAGACGGATTTCATACAAATACTGGTACACCGTCAGTCCAAGATATCTTTTCAGAAGCTTTGACAGATAATTCGGTGTATAACCAAAATGAGCCGCCACCTGCGCCACCGTCAGCTTTTCGGCGTAATGCTCCTCAAGATAGCGCATCACCTCGCGGATTTGCTGCACTGCTTTCTGATTCTGTGGAATGTGCTCTGTTCCGATCCGCACCGCGTAATCTACCTGCAGACGGTACAGAGCTTCTAGCAGAAGACTGTCAAACTTCAGCTGATACCCCTCTTTCTGCGCGCCGTACACCAGATCCATTTCCCGAAGAACTGCTTTAAATTCTGAGAGCTTCCGCTTTTCTTTCTCACTGCCCGGCCGCTCATCCACAACAAAATAGAGCTGATCATAGTTTTCTATGTACTGCAGCAGCAGCTCGTACGGAACCTGCAGCACGATGGCCTGGTTCGGGTAGGCCGTCACGGCATGGATGGTACCGGAATTAATAATAAGAAGTTCATTTGCCCCGATCAGCCGTTCCCCGCCGTCTCCAAAGCGTACCTTCAGATTCCCCTCCAGAATATAGATCATCTCAAGATCGTTATGCCAGTGCGGCGGGCTGCTGTAACCGCCATCATCAATACTGTGAAAAAAGCGAATGCCGATGTCTCCATTTGCCGTAATCCATTCAAAATTACTCTCCATGTGCCCTCCCTTTTTTTCTAATAATCTCCCGGAAATACAGATAGAGCGCGCCTGAACTTTTTGTTCCGTTCCGGTGCGCTCTATCTATGATATTCTGCTACAGGGATATCGTGATTTCACGCCCTGTACGGTGGTATTTCTGAAATGTAACACCAGACGCTGCCATCATCCGTTTTGATGCGATCACAGACGGGGTATCTGCGTACTTATCACAGTCATAGATGACTGTTTTGATTCCTGCCTGGATAATCGCCTTGCAGCACTCGTTGCATGGAAACAGCGTCACATACAATTTGGCTCCTTCCAGACTTCCGCCGCGAAAATTCAAAATGGCGTTCAATTCACTGTGCGTAGTGTACAGATATTTATTTTCCAGCGGATCTTTGCTTGTCTTTCCCCACGGAAACTCGTCATCCGAGCATCCCATCGGAAATCCGTTGTAGCCCATGGACAGAATTTTGTTATCCTCACTGACAATGCAGGCCCCCACCTGCGTGTGCGGATCCTTCGATCTCATTCCGGCAAGCTGGGCTACCCCCATAAAATATTCGTCCCAGGAAATATAATCCTCTCTTTTGTCGCTCATATCGTTTCCCCTTGTTTTGCCTCAGAGCCTATTTTGTACCAAAGATACGGTCTCCGGCATCGCCAAGACCCGGTACGATGTAGCCGTGCTCATTCAGATGATCGTCAAGTGCTCCCACAAAAACATCCACATCCGGATGAACCTCATGCATTTTTTCAATTCCCTCCGGAGATGCAAGGATGCACATAAAGTGAATCTTCTTTGCCCCTTTTTCTTTCAGCATGGTGATGGCTGCAGTTGCAGAACCGCCGGTTGCCAGCATCGGATCCGTTACAAAAACTTCACGGCTTGCAATATCGGACGGAAGCTTACAGTAATACTCTACCGGTTCCAGAGTTTCCGGATCGCGGTACAGACCGATATGTCCGATTTTCGCTGCCGGAATCATAGCCAGCATACCTTCTACCATACCAAGGCCGGCACGAAGGATCGGTACAACTGCCATTTTCTTTCCTTCGAGTTCTTTTACCGTTGTTTTGCAGATCGGGGTTTCGATCTCGACATCGGAAAGCGGCAGCTCTCTTGTTGCCTCGTAGCACATCAGCATTGCAATTTCGCTGATCATCTCACGGAATTCCTTCGAACTCGTTTCTTTTCTTCGGATAATACCGACTTTGTGCTGGATCAGTGGATGATCCATGATAACTGTTTTTGCCATGTTTCCTTCTCCCTTGTTTTTGCTGACTTTATTCGTCTTCACCCTCATGTTCAATCAGGTGAATGCGACGCTCGTGACGTTCTTCTCCGGAAAACGGAGTATTTAAAAAGGTCTCTACGATCTTAATCGCAAGGCCGGGTCCTACGACACGTCCGCCCATGGCCAGTACATTGGCATCGTTGTGCAGACGGGTTGCCTCTGCGCAGAAACAGTCGGTGCAGAGTGCAGCGCGGATTCCTTCCATTTTGTTTGCTGTGATTGAAATTCCGATTCCGGTTCCGCAGATCAGAATTCCTTTGTCACACGTTCCGTTCTGGATCGCATGACCTACTTTTCTGGCATAAACCGGGTAATCTACTGCTTCGGTGCTGTAGCATCCGAAGTCCTGATATTCCAGTCCCTGTTTGTCCAGATATGCTTTTACCTCCTGCATCAGCTCGTATCCGCCGTGGTCACATCCTAATGCTATCATTTTTCTTCTTCCTCCTCTTTTAAGCGCGCAAGAATCCCTTCAATCAGAAATTCCAGTGCCTCATAACATTTTCCGTATTCCGTAAGTGGTTCCCCGTAAAGTGCCGGGATGTCTCCGGCCAGCCGCAGAAATCCTGCAATCGTCTGCAGATGAGGTGCATCCGGAAAATCCTCACGGATTTTTTCTCTCTGGCTGTTCTCCATTGCAAGAATCAGCGTATCATCATTGATGTCATCCGCAGCAAGCGGTGTGGTCGTATGGTCCCTGGCCGAAAGTCCATTGCGCACAAGCACTGCTTCCACCTTCTGGTTCACCGGCTGCGGAAACAGTACCACGAGTCCCCTGGAACCGATCTCCATCGGCCATGGAAGCTCCTTGCTCTTAAGGATCTCCTTTGCCATTGGTGCACGCGCAGTATCGTCCGCGTCCACAAATAAAATCTTGTTGTAATGTTTCACTCTTATACCTCTACTACTTTATGACCTGCGGCTTTTAACAGACGGTTCATAATCGCCTGCCCCATACGCGGAGTGTCGAAGGCTTCTGAATAAATCACTTCCACACCGTCTTCGTCAAAGTCACGCAGGCTGGCAAACAGATGATGCGCGATGGTCTCATCCTCAGCGCGCAGACCGATGCTCTTGATGTCTCCATTGGTGTACTGGTCTTTCGTTTCATCCGTGCAGAGGACACCTACCTTTTTCCCGGCCTTTGTCTGCTCCCCGGCAAGACGGTTGATTTCCTGTATTACATGCCCCATCTCGCCCTGTATGATCGTAAGGTCTGCCTTTGGCGCATAATGTTTGTAGCGCATGCCCGGTGCCTTTGGACGCACATGGCTGTCTTCCGCAAGGATTCCCGGATCGACACGCACGGTTCCCAGCACTTTTTCCAGCATCTCTTTGTTATAATATCCCGGACGGAGAATTGTCGGAATTTCTTCTGTAAAATCAACAATCGTAGATTCCAGGCCGATATCCGCAGCTCCTCCGTCAAGGATACAGTCAATTTTTTCTCCGAGATCCTCAATGACGTGCTCCGCTTTCGTCGGGCTTGGCCGTCCCGAAGTATTGGCACTCGGAGCGGCAATAAAACCTCCTCCGGCCAGAATCAATGCATTTGCCACCTTATTGCTCGGGTAACGTACTGCAACAGACGTAAGGCCTCCTGTCGTCTCGAGCGGAACAGCATCTGTTTTCTCGAAAATCATAGTCAGAGGTCCCGGCCAGCACGCAGCCGCCAGTTTTCGTGCACTCTCCGGCACTTCTGCTGCTACGGTTTCCAGATCCTCCATTCTTCCGATGTGGATAATCAGCGGGTTGTCCGACGGACGACCTTTCGCCGCATATATTTTTTCTGAGGCTTTGGCATCCAGTGCATTGCCGCCAAGACCATACACGGTCTCAGTTGGAAATGCCACCAGACCGCCTTCTTTCAGAATTTGTCCTGCTTTTTCGATTGCATCCTGATCTATCTTGTCTTCTGTCATCCTGGCAATCCATGCTCTCATCTGTTTTCCCTCTTTCTATCTCTTACCGGACGCACTTTTTACTGAAATCGAAAAGGAATCTCTTTTCCTTCTCTGTGCGCACTGTTTTTATTATACCATCTTCTCCCTCGGTTGAAAACCCTTGTTTTCTACGCTGCATCGGCTACATCAGTTCTTTTAACTGTGCAGTGCGGTAAGCCTCGATCAGCTCTTTTAATTCCCGGATACGCTGCCGGATCTGCTGCCCCTGATCTGTGTCACCGACAAGCTGCCGTTTCATATTGTAACGTACCGCCACCTGACGGGAAACAATATCTTTTTCTTCCTGAATTGCCTTTTCCGTCGATTCAAACGGCTCATGTGCGGTGAGGCTGAGCCCATAGGAATTGTAAATCAGCGTGTAGCCTGCGATTCCGGTCTCTTTGTGATACGCTCTGCAGAAGCCTCCGTCGATAATCAGTACTTTGCCGCCACATTTGACCGGACTTTCACCTGCACTCTGGTGAACCGGAACATGCCCGTTGATGATATGTATATTTTCGCCGGAAAGTCCGAACTCCTGCAGAATGAAATCTGCAGTCTCTTCTTTTTCAATCAGGCGATAATAAGCATTTTTCACCTCGGTCCACGTCTCTTTTTCCGCAAGGAAATATCTCTCAAATGTCGTCATCTTATCGCGGCCGTACAGTGGCGAATTCGGTGCCGTCCACAGATACCACAAGGTATCGCGGCCCTGCTTCCGTTTTTTTGCATCACGGCTTACGAACGCGCGGCGCACGTTATGCTCCAGAATATCATACAGTGCTTTTCCTTTGTATTTTTTTCCATCGACCTGCACCTCTTTTAATGTGCCGTCCTCATTCATCGGCATGCAGCCGTGGTACAGCAGATTTCCGTTGTAAATGCGGTAAAGACTTCCCTTCTTGAGCAGAAAATCGACGTGTGCCTGCAGTTTCTCGCTGTTTCGGAAGGCAAAGATCAGCTTTTCGAGCACATCTGCTTCCTCTGCCGTCAGCTCATCCGGGCAGGCAGGATCAATCGTCGGAAAGCTTTTGTCGCGCAGTGCATATGTGTTTTCACCGATCGTTACCGTTCCGGTCTGATGATCCATTTTTTCCAGCAGACAGCGGTTTTCCATGCCGTACTCCGGATTTTCACGGATCAGACGGTTCTCCAGTTTCAACTGTATCACGGTAATCGCCTTATGCATGCGGCGCTCCAGCATTGCCTGGGAATTTCCGACGTCCTCACCTCCCTTTGCCGCAAAGCACTCGCACGGGTCGTCTCCATACGTTTCCAGTGCAAACGTCGCCAGCGGCAGCATATTGATGCCGTAGCCGTTTTCCAGCACGTCCAGGTTTCCGTAGTGAAGGCAGATGCGGATCGTGTTGGCAACACACGCCGGCTGGCCGATGGCAGCCCCCATCCACAGCACATCGTGGTTGCCCCACTGGATATCGACGGAATGGTAATTCATCAGGCAGTCCATGATTTTATACGGCTCCGGTCCCCGGTCAAAGATATCACCAATAATATGGAGATGATCGACAACAAGGCGCTGAATCAGCTCCGCTACCGCAACGATAAAGTTCTCAGCACTGCCGATTTCGAGGATGGTCTGGATAATTGCCTCGTAATACGCTTCTTTGTCGAGCACCTCCGGTTTTTCTGTGATCAGCTCCTCGATAATGTAGCCGTAGTCTGCCGGCAGAGCCTTTCGCACCTTGGCTCGGGTGTATTTGGAAGAGACTACTTTGCAGACATCGATCAGACGGTACAGCATGACCTTATACCAGTCATCGATATCCTCCTGCTGTTTTTTCTCCATTTCCAGACGTTCTCTCGGATAATAGATAAGTGTTGCAAGCGCGCGTTTCTCTGAAATTCCGAGCGTATGGCCAAAGACATCGTCAATCTTTTTGCGCACAGCGCCGGATCCGTTGCGGAGCACATGGGAAAATGCCTCATATTCGCCATGAATATCCGAAAGAAAATGCTCTGTTCCTTTCGGAAGATTAATGACAGACTGCAGATTAATAATTTCAGTCGCTGCTTTTTCGATAGTAGGGTATAATTCTGCGAGATATTCCAAATAGTTTTTTTCGTTTTCCATGAATTCCTCCTGCCTGTTTCTTTGATATCTTTTCAGAGCCGCCGCCCATTGCCTGCGTTCTCTGTGCTGCTATCATTTTATAACGAACTTCCCTCCGACACAACCCTTTTTCTGTTCTGGAAAAGATGGGCATATCTCTTCCCGAAAAATGCAATCGCTCACATAATCCGTGAGAAAAATTCCAACTGCCGAGAGCAGATACCAGATTCCGAAAAACCATGGACAGATGAGCCCCTCACAGAAGGAAAAGGCCAGCTCCCGATAATCCCACATACGACAATGCAGTACCCGCAGGGAAAATATCCCGGAATACAGTTCAACGGCCGTAATAAGAACTGCAGACACCAGCATCTGAAAGGCCATGGAAAAGCGGCGCATTCCAAGATCCTCAAGCATACCGATCCCCGTAAGGGACAGACCTCCCGCAATTCCCATAAGGCGAAAGCTATATCCACGATACGTCACCTCAATTGCAAGATAGATACAGTAGCCCATCAGAAAAAACAGCAGATATTTTTTCATTCGCTTCATTCATCTTCACCTCCCGTTATGGAAAATAGTTGTAACACTATTCCCAGTATCCCTGTCTTTTCTTTTTTTATCCGCTTGCAGTTTTTCTTTTCCATGTTACAATACTATAGCAAGACCAGAAAATAATGGCATATAAGAATCCTTCCTGCAGGGCTTTTTGCCTTACAGGAAAATTCAGCACCGCAGAGCGTGAATGACTGCGTCACAGATTTTCGCAGCAGACTGCTGTAACTAAACGAGAGCAAAAGATACCGCAAAGCGGGGCTTGCAGATTGCGGAAATGATTTTTCAAACACGCTCCAAAAGGTCATATTCAAAAAGAAAGGACAGGGAAAAAATGGCATTTAATCCAATGAAATTAATGGAATTAAAGAATCTGAGAGACCGTTTCGCGCAGAATCACCCAAAGTTCGTAAAATTTATGGGAGATCTCGCCTCCTCCCAGATCGAAGAAGGAACGATTCTGGAAGTTACGGTAAAAAAACCGGATGGACGAACGATGGTTTCCAATATCAAGGTGACTGCTTCCGATCTCGAAATGCTGCAGACCATAAAACAACTGTAATAGAAATTTCCTGTACAGTCAAAAAACCACGTTTTTCCTGCGTCCTCTTTAAAGCGCCACAGGAAAAAACGTGTTTTTTTGTCAATATCTGTATCAATAAGAGCAATCACAGAATCGCATTTTCCGTTTTATCTTTTTATAATAGAGCAGGCAGCAGGAATCTATCGCATGCTATCTCCTTTCCTGTTGCTTTCGAGAATTGTATTCACCCGGGTTACAGCCAAACTGACGCCGGAATGCCGCAGCAAAACGGCTGGCATTGCTAAACCCTACCAGGTCTGCAATCTGTGTCATAGAGTACTGACCGCTTTCAACGAGCGACAGGCTCTGAATGGCACGGTATTCTTCCAGATACTGTGTCACCGTCTTTCCTGTCATTTTCCGGAAGAGACGACAGCAGACCTCACGGGATAAATGCACCTGTTCCCCAAGCTTTTCCAGCGAAATTACCGACTCCGAATGCGTATGGATATATTCCAGCATCTGTGCAAGCCGCGCAAGCTCCACCTGATTTGCCGGAATAAATGGCGTCTGGTGCTTCTGCTGGTGCACAAGAATCAGAAAAAAGGCTTCGCACAGAAGTCCCTTGATCTTCAGCTCATAACAGCACGTTTTTTCGTAAAACAGCGCATCCACCTCGTCCAGCTTTTCCAGCACCTCTTTCCCCCATGCTTCCGTCCCCGGAATGCGCAGGCAGGGCACAGCGGAATTTTGCAGAAACGGCCGAAAGCAGTTGCGCTCGATATCGCTTCCGAAATCGCCGTAAAGGAAATCGGGGCGCACAAGGATCGTCGTATACTTTGTCCGTTCATTGTCCGGTGAGTAGCAGCTGTGCGGCACATTGCGATTCAAAAGCAGTCCGTCTCCCGGTGAAATTTCATAGCTGTTCTGGTAAACCTGATAGATTGCCTTTCCCTCACGCGGAAGACTGATCTCTATTTCCTGATGCCAGTGGATCGGAACATTTTTCCCTTCAAACATCCACAGATCATCGTGATGAACCGTAAGCGGAAAGGTTTCTGTTCCATGCTCCGACAGTTCGCGCCTGGTATCGTCCACCAGAATTGTTTTTTTCGCCATCTGCAATTCTCCCCTCATCTCAATTTCTGTATTATCTTTATTATACTGATGCATCCGCCCGGATGCAAGAAGGAGGATTTTATGTCTCGCTCTCGTTCCAGAGAAATGGATCTGACGACCGGCAGTCCGTTCTGGTCCCTGCTGAAATTTGCCATTCCGGTCATCCTCGGCAATCTGTTCCAGCTTTTTTATACACTGGCCGATTCCGTGATCGTCGGGAAAACACTTGGCGCCGAATCGCTCGCCGCAGTCGGTTCCACCAGTATTATCATCTATTTTGTATTTTGCTTTATCAACGGTTTCACCGGCGGGTTTGGAATCTGCCTCGGCCAGCGCTGCGGTGCGAAGGATGAACAGGGCATGCGCAAAAGTATTGCTGTTTCCACGCTGCTTAGTATCGCGTTCACCATTGTTCTGACCCTTATCTGTTGTCTGCTCTCCCGGCAGATTCTTGTCTGGATGCAGATTCCAGCTGACATCGCAGAGGAAGCAAACGACTATATGTTCGTCGTTCTGCTCGGCACCGGTGCTACCGTATTTTATAACATGATTTCCAACATGCTCCGCGCACTCGGCGACAGCAAAACGCCACTGTATTTTCTGGTATTCTCATCCGTACTCAACATTGTACTCGACATCGTCTTTATCGTTCCGATGCATATGGGCGTTGCGGGTGCTGCCTGGGCAACGATTCTCTCGCAGTTTCTCTCCGCTGTCCTTTCCACGATTGTCGGACTTTCGTGTTTTCCGATCCTGCACCTGCGCCGTGAGGATTTCCACGATCTGAAAGATACGGCTGTTCTTCATCTCAAAACCGGATTCCCGATGGGATTTCAGATGTCTGTGATGTGCATCGGTCAGCTGGCCATGCAGGCGGTCGTCAATTCGCTCGGAACGGCAGCTGTAGCAGGCTATACGGCAGCTTCGAAGGCCGATCAGCTCTCTGTCCTGATCAATAACGCCATGATGACAGCGATCTCCAACTACGTTGCGCAGAATTTTGGAGCCGGAAAGAAGGATCGTATCCGCCTCGGCGTACGTGCTTCCCTACTCCAGACAGAAGCGTTCAACCTTCTGATGTGCATCGGCATTCTCCTGCTGCGTCATCCGATTGTCGAGCTGTTTCTTTCAAACCCGACTTCGGAAATTTACCATTACTCCGATTCGTTTCTGACAATCGAAGCACCATTTTACTTCCTGCTCGGCTTTCTTGCCATCTACCGTACTTCCATTCAGAGTATGCAGAATGGACGTGCACCGTTTGCCGCATGCATGATCGAGCTTGTCATGCGTCTTGCCGCAACCATCTGGCTGTCACGGATTCTTGGCTACACCGCCGTCTGCATTGCAAGTCCGCTTGCCTGGTTCGGTGCGTGTGCACTTCTGATTCCTGTGTACTATCGCATGATAATAAAACCTTCAAAATCGGCTTGATTTCCGCAATCTGCGAGCCACGGTTTATGAAAATTTTCATCCACGAAAGAATCCTGCTACGGCAGGATTCTCCGCCTGCTGCGGGTCGCTCCAGCGACATAATTCCCCTCCGCCGCAGTGCGATCCTGCCCGGAGGGCTTTTTACTTTACTGGAAAATTCAACGAAATTTCCTGTAAAGTGAAAACCCGGAATCCTTCCAGCATCTGCTATGCAAAAAGGATTTCGGGTTTTATTTGTTTTTTTCTGTTTTTTCTGTTTTTTCTGTTTCTTCTTTATTTTCTTTCCGTTTTCTCTTTCCAGATGGTTTCCAGATTGTTTCCGTCAATCCAGATGCATCGGTACACTCGCTCCATCTGTGCATCCAGTTCGGATTCCCTGCCGGTTTTTCCAATCACATGGCCGATCCGGTCCGTTCCGTCTGCCATGGCGGAAACTTCATGTCCCTCCGGGTAATCGAGGACAAGTTCCAGCCCTTCCTCCCGCAGCTTCTCGATTTGCTCCCGGTCAATTCCGGTAATCGTTCCGCTAACCGGGCTCAAAAGCAGCTTCGCCATGCAGGGACAGCTTTTCGTCGGATGAAAATCTGTTTCTTCTCCGAGCGCACTTCGGATCATCTGTTCATAAAAGTCAAATCCATAATACGTGGAAATCAACTCAGGAATACAGGTTGCACCGGTTCTTCCCCCCATCTCAATGATCCAGACGTTTTCTCCGTCAACAAACACATCCGCATTGACGGAACACTGATCGGCACCGGACGCTGTGACGGCCAGCTGCATCTGACGGGCAATTTCTTTTTGAAGTGCCTCGCTGCAGATATACGGAAACGCATGGCCAACCGGAACCGTGGTGTGCGCGCCGCGATATACGAATTTCGTATGCGGTGCCAGAAATACAAGCTTATGATTCTGCACAAATCCATCCACACCAATCTCCGTTCCGCGGAGGAAGTTTTCGACCAGCACATAGTCCCTTGCCGAACCATTTCTGGCATTTTCGTATGCTTCTTCTATCTGCTCCGGCTTCTCCACCACAGTGATTCCGCGGCTTCCCGAACTGTCCACACGCTTTACAACAACAGGATATCCAAGCTGTCCTGCGGCTCTCTTTGCCTCTTTGAAGCTTCGCACCCGCATGCCGGATGCAGCGGAAACGCCCCCTTTTCGGAACGCATCTTTCATCTTTGCCTTATCCGTCAGAATTTCGGCCGCCTCATATGGAATACCGGACAAATGCATCTTTTCACAGACATATCCGATCGTACTGACGGCCACATCGGTTCCTGATGTACAGATCCCATTGATCTGCTCTTCTCTTGCTGCCGCAAGAATCGCTTCTTTGTCCCGTGTATCCAGTTCATAAATCTTGTCCGCAAACGCAAATCCCGGATAATCGCCCGGGATACTCACTACAATCGTGTAAAGCCCCATTCTGCGTGCCGTTCTGATCAACGGTACCTGGTAAATCCCGGCACCTAAAATCATAATCTTTTTCACTTTTTTTCTTCCTCATCAGCTACATTTATCGTTTCCCGCACAATGTACTGCGGCGTGCGGTTCAGAATCAGAATCATTTTTCCGAGATACTCTCCGATAATGCCGAGCACCATCAAAATCAGTCCGGAAAAAACAACAATCGTACAGATTGTGGAGGACCATCCAACCATCACATTCGGATCGATGAGCTTTCGGATTGCAATGATAATGGCTGCCAGAAAACCGCCCGCTGCGGAAATTCCGCCGAGTACGGAAGACACCCGAAGTGGGATCACCGAATAGTTCCAGTAAGCGAGCCATAATTTGATCAGCTTCTTTAACGTATAGTTGGAGGTTCCCACCGCACGCTTGAAGTGTTCCACCTCCACATTTCCGATCTTGTGCGTTGTACGGTAAAAAATCCCATCAATGTATGGATTGAAGCTGTCGTATTTGACCACTTCTTCCTTGATCTGACGGGTGATCATCCAGAAGTTGCTGGAAACAATATTTTTAGGGCGCCCGAGAAGAATCCTTGATGAGACTTCATTTAATTTACTTGTAATATTTTTCAGGAAGGAATTTTTTCGTTTCGGATAGTATCCGTAAACCAGATCATACCCTTCTTCCATTTTATGGATCAGTTTGCTGATCTGGGATGGATGTGTCTGCATATCATCATCCATACCAAGGATAAAATCTCCCTCCGTGTAATGGAGTGCGGCCATCAGCGCATTATGCTGACCAAAATTGCGCAGCAGATTGATTCCTTTGACATTTTTATACTGTTCGCCCAGCTTTTTGATCTCTCCATACGTATCATCTTTGGGAGATCCATCGTTTACCAGGACGAATTCACAGTCATATCCGTCCATTTTTTTGAATTCTTCCATCACCATCTCTACAACCTTCCGAATCGTTGCTTCGGAATTGTAGCATGGGATGACAATTGAAATCCGTTTCATTTCATTCCTCCATCGGTATCGTTCAGAATGCAGTCATAGAACAGCGGCGTTCCTCCTGTGTGAATAAAAAGTACATCGCAGTTTTGCAGATCATGTTCCTCGATATACTGCTTCATTCCCCAGAATGCTTTTCCGGTATAGGTTGGATCCAGCGGAAGTCCGTTCCGGCAGAACTCTTCCCGGATCACCTGCAGAATCCGCTCATCGTACTGACCGTATCCGCCCTGGCGGTATCCCATTTCCAGGTGCAGCTCCTGCTCCCATCCTTCCGGCAGCAAAAGATGCTTCTTCTGAAAATAGTCCGAAATCCCGCTCTCCATAATGCGGATCGCGCGGTCGTACTCACGGGATGAAATAGAAAGACCGATGATCTGCTCGGTTCCCTGTTCGATCAGTTTTCCGCTCACCAGGCCACTCTGCGTGGAGCCTGTCCCGGATGCTGCGAAGATATGAGAAAAGGAAATGTTCTGTTCTTTTTCCCACTCCGAAATCTCACGGTAGCCGTCCACATAAGCCTGCACCGGTGTTCCTTCATTTCCGTTTCCGAATTTGTCGCCGAAAATATAATACGGCTGATATCCCTGCTCCGTCAGACGTTGCATGGTCTTTTCGACCGTCTGCGCAATCTCTGTCTTTCTGCACGGAATGATTTCGGCTCCAAGCCATTTCATCAGACGGCTGTTGTTTGTTTCGATCGGATGCGCTTCGTTTTCTTCGGAAGAGCAGATCATATAGCATGGAATGTTCTTCGCACAGCACAGGTTCGCCAGCACACGGCAGAGATTGGATCTGCTGTTTCCGTAAATGATCATGCAATTTTTATTTTTTTCCTGCATATCACGGAAAAAGGCATGCCCGATCCGCACCTTGTTTCCGCCTAACGAAAACGGAAGAAGGTCCTCGCGCTTGCAGTACAGGCGAACTCCTCTGTCGTTTGGAAAATCCAGTTTCTGAATTGGTGTATGTGTCATTCTCTATTTTCCTCTTTATTCTTTCCTTCCGACATTTTCCGGAAGCTTTTCCCTATTATAGACTATTTTTCTTTCTGTGGCAAGCGATGCCGGATATCGAAAGCTGCAAAAAGCCCATTGGCTGCTTTTTGTGCAGTTGCCAATGGACTTTTTGAACGCGTAAGGGCGTGTTTTCTTTATTTTTCCGGGCTGCTCTCCCTCATGAATGGTGTGCATTCTCCTGCAGTACTGCAAGATTTGAAACAATCCGCGCAACCTGCGCGATTTCCGGGATCCTTGTATATTCACTGCAGCTGTGTACCTGGTTCATGGACGTTGCAATGACAAGGCCTTCGATACCATGCTGGGCAAAGACGTTGTTGTCGCTGCCCCCGAAGGTCTTTTCGAATGCAGCGGTCAGCCCCTCCTTTTTCACTGCATTTTCATAATGTCTTGCGGCATCGCCGGTAAGCGGTGTCTCGTAGGCATGGATGTTTAGCTTTTCTTCCCATACAAGAGATGCGTGAACAGACTCTGCCGCCTTCTGAAAGGTTCTGTGATACGTTTCCAGCAATTCCATTGCCTTCTCATGGTTCAGACTCCGGATTTCTCCCTCGACCCGGCAGCTTTCTGAAACGATATTGGTGCCAGATCCACCGCTTATTTTTCCAATGTTGGCCGTGGTGTTCTCCCCCACATGGCCCTGCGGAAGCTTTGCGATTGCGTCGGCCGCTGCCTGTATGCTGTTGATGCCGTCCTCCGGGTGAAAGCCTGCATGAGCCGCTTTTCCCTGAATTTTTGCAGCGAATGAAATGAGTGTCGGAGCCGCATAGGCTGCTGCGCCGATAGCACCACTTAAATCCAGAACATACGCTTCCTTTGCCTGCACCTGGCTGTAATCGAAAGCATTCGCACCCTTACAATACAGCTCCTCACCGACCGAGATCAGAATTTCGATCAGACGGTGCGGTGTCTTGGTCTCGATCAGATGGCGAACCGCTTCGTAGATCGCCGTCACACCTGCGAGGTCATCAGCACCAAGAACGGTTGTGCCATCACTGGTTACGGTTCCATCGTTATGAAATACCGCTTTTTTGCCTTTTGCAGGCTCTACCGTGTCCATATGGGCGGCAAAAAGAACCGGATTTCCTGCAAGGCTACCCGGAATCTGTGCAAACAGGTTACCTGCATTAGAACCGGTTTGCTCCTGTGTCTGATCCTCGGTAAAGGGAACTCCGATTTCGGCAAATTTTGCTTTTAAGGTGTCCGCCAGTTCGCGCTCCTGCAGAGACGGGGAATCAATTGCTGCAAGCTCCGCAAAAACTTCGCTAATTCGTTTTTCATTTATCATAATATTCCTCCTTGGCTTCGCTTCCCTGTGCTGCGGGCACCAAATTTCCTGTTTATTTCTCCTTGGCCCCGGTCGCAGTGCCAGCACAGACAAGCTTCGCTTCCCTGTGCTGCGGGCTTTCGCCCTATCAGAAGAGAACCAATCAGAAAATTTGCTGCAAGCACCAAATTTCCTGTTTGGTTCTCCTTGGCTCCGGTCGCAGTGCCAGCACAGACAAGCTTCGCTTCCCTGTGCTGCGGGCTTTCGCCCTATCAGAAGAGAACCAATCAGAAAATTTGCTGCAAGCACCAAATTTCCTGTTTGGTTCTCTTCTGGCACTGCTCAATTTAGATAACATACTCTGGTTGGGAGAGGATGTGCATTTTGTTGAGGAATTCTCTGGTTCTTTGGTTTTCGGGGTGCTCGAATACTTCTTTTGGGGTTCCGTCTTCTACAACGTGTCCTTTGTCGAGGAAGATGACGCGATTTGATACGTGACGGATAAAGTTCATTTCATGGGATACCAGAAGCATGGTGTAGCCCTGTGCTGCAACTTTTTTGATTACATCAAGAACTTCTCCGACGAGTTCCGGGTCAAGTGCCGAGGTTGGCTCGTCGAGCAGCAGGATCTGTGGTTTCATTGCAAGAGCTCTTGCCAGTGCTACACGCTGCTGCTGTCCGCCTGACATATGCTTCGGATAGTGGTTGGCCCATTTTTCCATGCCTACCAGCCTTAATTCCTGCAGTGCGATCTCTTTTGCTTCTTCCTTTTTTATTTTTTTTACGACCAGCAGACCTTCCATTACATTTTCCAGTGCGGTTTTCTTTTCAAACAGATTGAACCGCTGAAATACCATTCCTGTATTCTGCCGGAGATACAGGAGTTCTTTTGGCTTTTTCTCGGAGAGATCAATCTTTTTGTCCCCGATCGTCACCGTGCCATGCTCCGGTGTTTCCAGACGGTTCACGCAGCGCAGAAGCGTTGATTTTCCGGTTCCGGAAGGACCAATGATTCCTACGACATCGCCCTGTTTGATTTCAAGGCTGATGTTATTAAGCACTACATTGTCGTTATATTTTTTTGATAACTGATCAATTTTTATCATCTTTTTTGTCCTCCCCGCCTGCGGTTGCCATTTCTACCTGATCCGGAATCCGGATTTTATTTTCAATGATGCGGATGATCTGTTCAATGACCATCGTTACCAGCCAGTAAATGATGGCCAGTGAAATGTAAACTTCAAAGTAACGGTACGTTCTTCCTGCGATGATCTGGCCCTGTGCCGTAATCTCGACAACGGCGCAGGTAAATGCAAGAGATGTTCCCTTGATGATACTGATAAAAGAATTTCCAAGCGTCGGAAGTGCAACCTCAATGGCTTCCGGTAAAATAATGCGGCGCAGCGTCTGCGGATATGTCATGCCGAGCGCATGCGCTGCTTCGATCTGCCCCGGGTCTACAGACTGAAGGGCGGAACGGATGATTTCCGCCATAAATCCTGACTGATTCAGTCCCAGTGCAATCATTGCATAAACAAAACCGGAAATATTTGCAACCGCCAGGTTCGTTCCAAACTGCTGGTTAATGGCCTTGAACATCATGGGAATACCAAAGAACGCTACATATAACTGTACAATAACCGGAGTACCGCGGAGCAGTGAAATCATAAGATTTGTGATCTGTGTCAGCACTCTGATTTTTTTCATCTTGATGATCGCCATCAAAAGACCAAGCGCCAGTCCGATCAGCATCGATACTACTGCTAATTCCAGCGTAATCGGCAGTTTTGTCAGTAATTCCGGTATAGATGAAAATACCAGTGAAACGTCAAATAATTTTCCCATGATTGTTGTCCTCTCTT
>ENA-OUQM01000319-OUQM01000319.1-human-gut-metagenome-genome-assembly--contig:-NODE-319-length-34627-cov-6.270624_pt1 | contig 34627 bp, 35 predicted proteins | sample MGYA00237949_ERZ548830 | MGnify/ENA primary metagenome ERZ548830 (study PRJEB26490, sample SAMN05194706) | human gut metagenome | biome: terrestrial biome; feature: human-associated habitat; material...
ACAACAACGGCCTTGTCCTGCCCCCGCGCATCGCGCCCACGCAGGTCGTCATCGTCCCCATCGCCGCGCACAAGAATCCCGAGGTGCTCGAGACCGCGAAGACCGTGATGGGTCAGCTCATCGACGCGGGCGTCCGCGTCAAGCTGGATGACAGCGACCAGTCCATGGGCTGGAAGTGCGCCGAGTACGAGATGCGCGGCGTGCCCATCCGCATGGAGCTTGGCCCCCGCGACCTCGCCGAGGGCAACTGCTGCCTCGTCCGCCGCGACAAAGGCGAGAAGGTCACGGCGAAGATCGAGGGCATCGAGAATGAGGTCAAGACCCTGCTCGACACCATCCACGACAATATGTACGCCGTGGCGGAAAAGAACCTTGAGGACAACACCTTCGACCTCAAGACCGTCGACGAGGTGAAGGAGATGGCTGCGGGCCGCGGCGGCTTCGCCCGCACGAAGTGGTGCGGCAGCCTCGAGTGTGAGCTCAAGATGAAGGAAGTCGCGGGCGTTTCTTCCCGCTGCATGCCCCTCAAGCAGAGCGGCACGACGGGCAAGTGCGTCTGCTGCGGCAAGGAGTGCACGACCGATATCTATTGGGGCGTCGCTTACTAAGAAGATCAATAACAAAAAGGCTCCGGAAAGCCAAATGGTTTTCCGGAGCCTTTTTGCATATCAATGTTTTTTCCTGCGGTTTTTGTAGACGATGCCGAAGCGGTCGATGAGGAGGTCGTAGACGAGGAAGAGCAGCAGCCCCATCGCGGCGGTCGCAGCGAGCAGCCACGGCGCGGTGCCTGAAAATTCCTGCACGACGGCGGGCAGCTTGAAAACGAAGATGATGAGCGCGTACATGAGCCCCATCGTGACGGTGCAGAGCCCCAACTTTGCCAAAAAGCGTAGCGCGCGGGACGAGATCGCGTCGAATTTCGGCTTGAGCAGGGGATAATAACCGAGGAAACAGAAGACGAGCGCCGCTTCTTTATCCGCGCAGAGGAGCAGCCCTAAGATCGCCGCGGCGGCAAAGCAGCTCCACGCATAGCTCGCCCGGCACTCTTCGTGCGCAGGCAGCAGCGCCGCGGAGGCGAGGATGGGCCAGATGTAGGTGGAGAGCGGCAGTACGCCGCTCAGCCATAAAAACGCGACGGCGAGCGCACAGAGCACACCGCAGAGCGCGAGCTCGTGAGTTTTCTTTGCCATGCTTACAGATACTCGGGCTCCATTGCGTCGTGGAGCACGGTGGTGATGGCGTCGGAGAAGATCTGGTCGGCGTGGCCGTGCAGGGCGTTGAGGGTTTCCGGCACGGCGGCGACCTTCACCTTGGAGATGGAGTAAACGTCCTGGTCGAGAATGAAGCGGACCTCCTTTTCCTGCACGCGCTGGACCTGATTGCCGTTTCGGACGTTGCGCTGCACGAAGCCGGGACCGGCGTGCAGCTTGAGCGCGGACTGTGCATCCAGTCGGCGCTCCACATCCACAGAGCACTTGCTCACGCTGCCCTCGTCGATATCGTCCTCGTCGAGCACGCCGAGGTAGGACGGCTGCAGAAGGTCGTTCCAGCGGCGGCCCACAAGATCGAGCTGCTCGCGCGAAAAGGCGTTCACGTAGCGCAGGCCGACGCGGTCAAAGCAGGCGGGACGGTAGATCTTGATGAACTGGCCGAGCGGCTCGTCAAGCTTGGCGGCGAAGTCCTCCCAATGCGAATAGCGCATCGTGGAGAGGGCGATGAAATCCTTCGTAAGGCTCAGCTTGTAGCCGCCGTCTTCGGAGAGGAACGTGTGGTTGTTGACGGGCTTAGAGGGGGCGCCGTTCACAGCGGGACCCTGCTCGACCTGACACTGGTAGCACGGGAAGGCGGCACGGATGGTCTCCTGAAAGTCCGCGGGCTCGCGCGTGTCGATCGACAGAATGGTGGGGAAGCGTAGCTGGCAGATGACCTCGATGAGCTGGCCCTTGCCGTAGCGGTAATGACGGTTATCGGAAGAGATCATGGAATATACCTCCGTTGATTTTAAATTCGATTATAAATTATAGTGGAAATAAAATCGATTGTCAAATCGTGCGCGATGAGCAGAACTTACCAGCAAAAAACGCGCATATGTGAGCGAATGTGAGTCAAACTACCGTTGCGATACCCAAACCGCACAAAAACCAACAACAACTGTGTAACAAAACAAGAAGGAGAAATCATCATGTCTGCTAAGAACAATAACAAGCTCAACATCCCTGAGGCCAAGGCCGCTATGAACAAGTTCAAGATGGAAGCCGCTGCTGAGGTTGATGTGTAAAGGCCACAAAAGAAAATAACAACATACACAGCTGGAAACACTCATTTACATAAGAGCCTGCCATGAAAGCAGGCTCTTTTTTCATGCCTTTTTCCAGCGTTAAGGAGGAAAATCGACATGGCGGAGAGTATAATCTACGATTATTACTACGGAGACGAAAGTAGTCAATTTTCTTTTTACCGCATCCCCCGCCAGCTTGTCACCGGGCAGCAGTTCAAAAAAATATCCACTGACGCGAAGCTGCTGTATGGCCTCCTACTTGACCGAATGGGCCTGTCAGCGCGGAACGGTTGGTACGATGACGCTGGCAGGGTCTATATCTTTTATACATTGGATGAGATACAAGAGGACTTAAATTGTGGTCACGAAAAGGCTGTCAAATTATTGTCCGAACTGGATACAGATAAAGGTTGCGGTCTGATCGAGCGAGTAAAACAAGGGCAAGGCAGACCAACAAAAATCTATGTCAAACGCTTCACTACCCGCCGAGTACCTGCTGAAACCACTGCGCCGCAGGAGACTTCCAGACTTCCGAAAATCGGAAGTCAAGAAGTCGGAAAATCAGAAGTCAAGAGTTCCGATAATCCGAAGTCAAGACTTCCGATTTTCCGAAGTGCAGACTTCGGAAAATCAGACGGTAATTATATTGAATCTAATCAAACTGATTTTAGCTATAAAAATCAATCTATCCATCCATCGCCTTCCGCTGAGCAGCCGGGATGGATGGATAGAAGCGAGTATTTGAGAGAGATCAAAGAGAATATCGAGTACCCGTTTCTTTGTCAACAGTTCAATGCCGATGATGTAGATGAGGTCGTGGGGCTGATGGCGGATGTGATGTGTTCCACGCAGTCAACCGTGCGGATCGGCGGAGAAAGCATACCGCTGCCGCAGGTGCAAGCTCGCTTCTACCGGCTGGACTACTCGCTGATGGTCTATGTGTTTGAGTGTCTGCGCCGCAATACCACACAAGTCCGTAATATCCGCGCATACCTGCTCACCACGCTGTTCAACGCCCCGCTGACCATGAATAACCACTATCAGGCCGAAGTCCAACATGACTTCGGCCCTTAATTTTGGTTGAAAATGTGGCTCAAATTGAGACACATTTTTCGACATAAAACTTGAATATGGAGGTAAATCAATGTCCAACGAAAAGAAAAACCCGCTGATTGGTGCGTTTCGGACACCTGTTGCCGGAGCGCCGCCCACTCCCGCACCGCCTATTCCTGCCAAAGGAACAAAACCGCCCATTCTATCGCCCGCCGCTGTCAAGCCCGGTGAAGTGAAGAAGCCTGCCGAACCCGCCAAGGATGATAAAGTGGCTAAGGATGGTAGGCCCGTTGCGGCTCCGGTCACTCCCGCCAAACCTGACGAGGGGAAGAAGCCCGCTGGGCCTGCCAAGGATGACAAAGCGGCCAAGGATGGCAAGCCTGCCGCTGCACCGTCTGCTCCCGTTAATCCTGACGAGAGCAAGAAGCCCGCCGAGCCTGTCAAAGACGATAAAGCAGCCAAGGATGGCAAGCCCGCTGCGGCTCCGCTTACTCCCGCTAAACCCGACGAGGTGAAGAAGTCCGCCGAACCCGCCAAGGACGATAAGGCGGTCAAGGCTGATAAGCCCGCTGATGTTCCCGCCGCTTCCACCAAGCCTGACGAGGTTAAAAAGCCCGATGAATCGGCCAAGGCGGCGGTGACGCAGAAATCGCTGGAACAGCCGAAGGATGCTACTACGGCTACCCGTACCGCAGATGGGCCGAAAGGCTCTGCCGTGACCAAGGTGTTTGAGGATCGGCTGGATGCCCCTGCCGAAGCTGATTTTTTCAAGCTGCCCATCCCCAATGAGGGAGAAATTTACAGTATGGCCGTTCATCCTGCCTATCTGAAAGACTTTCTGGATCATCCCTTTACGGTGAACCGTGAGACGCAGGACTATAAAGACCTGTTTGAGTCCATCAAGACCTATGGTATTCGTGAACCTGTCCTCTGTCGTCCCGGTCGCAACGGCGGACTTGAGATTATTTCCGGCCATCGCCGCCATGACATCGGCGTACAGCTGAATTACCCCATTCCTGTTCTGATCGAGCGTGTGGACGAGGATGACGCACAGATCCAATGCGTAGACGGAAACCTCCACCGTAAGGATATTCCTATCTCCGAACTGGCCCGTGCCGCACAGATGAAAATGGACGCACTGAAACGCAAGGCCGGACGCCGCTCCAAGGCGGATATTCTGGCGGGTAAGGAGCCGATGAAGCGCAGCGATGAGCAGGTGGGAGAAGATTTAGGCATGAGCCGCGCCAGCGTGCAGCGATTGATGCGCGTCAACCAGTTGGAGGAGCCGCTGAAAAAAATGGTGGATAAAAAGGAACTGCCGCTGGATACCGCCGAGCAGATTTCCCACATGAAGCCCACCGAGCAGAAAACACTTGCGGACGCCATCGAAAAAGAGGGTGGAAAAGTCCCCTCTAAGACGGAAGCGGTCAAGCTCAAGGAGGAAAGCCGTGCCGGTACGCTCACTACGCAGAAGATTGAGAAATCTGTTGCGCCTACCAAGCGTGAGATCGACCCGCCGTTGAAGGTCACTTTCCAAGATGACGAGTTGCGCCCCTATTTCCCTGACAAGGGAACCACCGTTGCTACGGTCAAGCGCACGATGTTCGAGGCGATGGATCTTCGCAAAAAGGCGCTGGAACGCCAGAAAATGAAGATGCAGACCGAGAAGGAACCTAAGAAGAAATCTGAACCGGAGAGGTGATGGAGCATGACGGTTGTAATTGTTAAACCGGGGTATGCTCCGTATGAGGCGGAGATTAACGGCTTAGATGAAATGCAGGGGGTCGTAGGCGGAATGATCCAGGCCATCTACCCCTTTGAGGATAGGGCCGCAGTTGTCTGCAATGATGAGGGTATTCTTTTGGGGATGCCGTACAACCGAAGCGTTCCCGGCGGATATGGCGGCGTATTTGGCCCGTTTTTTGTGTGCGGCTTGGGCGAAGAGGACTTTTGCTCTTTGACCCCGGAGCAGGTCAAATCCTACAAGAAGGAATTTCACTGTGCTGAAATCCTAATTGGAGCAACAGGCAATACTCCCATCACGATGAAGGTGCAGCCCAAAGCGGTAGGCAGCCCCGGCCAAGAAAAAAGCCGGAATGACCCTCCGGGGCGGGAGTGAGCTGTCATGCAGGAATATACTTCCCCAAGCGAACGGCTGAAGGCACTGACAGATCAATTGGAGCAGGGCGTGTCAGATATTTTTCAAAGCGGTCAATACGCAGCTTATCTTACTGCCATGTCGAAATTCCACCATTATAGCTTTGGCAATACCATGCTGATTTTCATGCAATGCCCAAATGCCACCAATGTTGCGGGTTATCACGATTGGAGAAGGAATTTTGGCCGACAGGTCAAGCGAGGCGAGCGTGGCATCACCATACTCGCCCCTTGCCCATACCGTAGGAAGGAAGAAGTGGAGGAAGCTGCTTCGGATGGTTCACCCGCCACCTCTGTTCAATGGGTGCAGCGCATGGGTTTCCGCACCGTTACGGTATTCGATGTGAGCCAGACGGAGGGAAAACCGCTGCCTGAGCTTGTAAAAAAGCTGACTGGCGATGTAGCACAGTATGAGAGCATGGTTGCGACTCTGCGCAGCATTTCCCCTTACCCCATTTCCATTGAGCCGTTTCCGGGCGGTGCTTATGGCTGCTGCAATTTTGCGGAACAACGTATTTTTGTCCAGCCCGACATGAGCCAAGCACAAACCATCAAAACCATGATCCATGAGGTCAGTCACGCTAAACTCCATGCACCCATAGAGGACGGTGACGGTGAAACACCACCACAGCGCAAGCGGCGCTTTGTCCGGGAAATGGAGGCTGAAAGCGTGGCCTATGTAGTCTGCCAGCACTTCGGAATTGATACCGCTGATTACTCTTTCGGCTATGTGGCCGGATGGAGCCACGGAAAGGATCTATCGCAGCTGAAAGCATCATTAGAACTGATCCGCAATACCGCCGCAGAACTGATTGACGGTATCGACCCACCGAAAGAACTGCCGCCGCCTACACAGAAAAAACAGCGAACAAAAAGGAGAAATGCCTATGAGCGTAGTTGACGCCCGGAAAGAACACTATGAGGCCGTGGAGATTTTAGGTATCCCCGGCCTTTTCACTACCCTTCGAGTAGACCGTGCCACTATCCCAAAAGGCGTGTATGCCTATGATATGCAAACCAGTGAACAGGATTGGAGCCAACCTTGCCTGCTTGCCCGGCATATCACGGTGGAGCATTTCGGCACCGTCCTGACCGCAAGCCCTGTTCCCATTCCGCCCAATGGGTATCTCGATTTGTCCCCCGGTGATTTTGAAGGCCAGTTCTGCGGCGAGCGTATGACGCTGGCTGATTTTGAAGCCAAATGGCTATCCCCAGTCAAACGACCGCCCAAGAAAAAGGTGCTCCATAAAGCCGCACCCCGCCGTCCTGCACCGATTCGATGAGGTGCGTTATGGGAAAAGAAATCAGTTTGATCGCGTTTCTGGACGAAGTGGTGTCCCGGAATACGCAGCATTACAGAAAAGATTTTGAACTGGATGCTCAGAAACTGCGTGACGCACTGAACAGCCCCTATATGGATGAACGGATATTCTACTTCATGTCTCGCCCTAACGGGACATGGTGTGTGCTGGAACGGGATGTCTTTCTCCGAGACAGCGACGGGTATAAGATTTGGACACACTATGCGGATATGCCCGATGGCATCGAAGCCTATCGCGTCACCATCACTGGGCGGCGCGGCACAGCCCCTATGGGTCATGTTGTGAAGCTGAATTACCGGGAACAGGTACAGCGGGTCATAAAAGTAGCTATCCCCTTTGATGATGTGGAGCTTACTTTTTACTCCGGGGAGAAGTTTCGTATGCCGATGGAGCAGTACAGAAAGCAGCGGGAAGAAATTTTCTTTGAGTATGGAGCCATTCAGAATTTTCGCTGCTGCCCCAAAAGCGAGGCGGAATTGTACCGCGTTATTTCGATGGAACATCGCTTGCAAAAGGGCTGGCAGCCCAAAACAAAAAAGGGGCCGGACACTCCGGCCAGATAGGAGGTGTTGAGCCCATGCCTGAAAAGGACAGAGAGGACAGCTTTTATTATTTGAACGCATATCAGGACGATATTACACCCGGCCAGAAAATGACGATCCTGCATAACATTTCTTTCAACGATTGGCGGGCCGGCCCTCATATCGCCCCGCTGGTCACGCTGACGAGAGAGGAAGTCACACAGCGCAAGGAGGCCAGCATTACGCTGGAAAAAGAGCTGTACGCCCAGCTAAAAAAACTTGCGGCGGCGTGGGATGAACAGGCCGCACAGACGATGCTGCTGGAACGGGCACTGGAATATCTGCAAACGCCAGAGGTCGAGCATACCTCCAATGAGTGGAAACAGGACAAAAACGGGATATGGGAGATCAGCAACCGCACCTATAAAATGCGATATAAAATCTCCTATGAAAAGGCCGCCGATGTTTACCTCGTCAGCTGGGGAATCATCTACAACGCACCTAAACAGCCAGACAGCAACTACCGGAATTATTGGGGAGACAGTATCTATGTCGCGCGGCAGGACAAGAAAAAATACCCCAGCATGGAGGCCGCACAGCATTATATCCAAGGCCGGTTTGACCTGTATTGTCACCTGTTCCGAGAAATCTCCCCACCAGTCCCCAATGAGTGCAGACGGATGTTCAGTATCAACGGCTATTTGGCGGCAGGGTACACGCTGGCTCCACCAGATAAGGAAGAACCCAACAAGAAGGCCGTTGATGACCTGCTGGCCTGTCTGGATGACGCGGATGCCGCAGTACCCCCAGCGGAGAAGCCGAAAGTGCATATTTCTGAAAAGAAGGCTGAACGCAAAAAGTCCGTTCCAGTAAGATAGGCGGTGTGTCATGGGATACAGCCGTTTAGAACCGGGGCGGGAGTTGGAAGTCCGCGAGTACATCAGTTTTCAACGCGGCCGCGATGGCTTTTGTGAATTGATCGAGTGCAGCGTGGATGAATTGCTGGAACGCAAAGCCGAGAGTATTGTCCGTGAAAAAGAACTATGTCAGCGTATTGATGCCGCAGTGGAAGTATGGTCAAAACAGGCACAGCAGACCCAACAGTACATGAAGGCGCTGGAATATGTCAAAACGCCGCCTACACCTCATACCTCAAACCGATGGACGGTCAATGAATATGGCAACCATGAAATGAGCAATATGGTGTACCGCTTTTCATGGCGCGAGTATGAACACACCGAATGGGATAGGACGCTGGAAAAATCTGTCCCGAAATCATGGGAACTCACATGGTCAGTTACATTCAACACGCCGCATAACCCGGACTATTCCGGCGATGGCTGGAAGATAGCCGGTCAGGACAGAAAAATTTTCCGGGATAGAGCGTCTATGGAGAAATATCTGCAAGGCCGTATTGCAGCCTACGCTGACCTGTTTGTTGAGATATGCCCACCAATCCCGACAGAGCATAAAGACCGCTTTTCCATCAACGGACAGTTGATGCAGGGCTACATGGTAGCAACTAAAGAGCCGGAACGCCCGGATCAAGGCCAAGTGGATGCCCTGTTGGACTGCTTGGACGACGCGGATATGCTGGAGGTGCCTACTCTCGCTCCTAAGAAACAGCATCCCCAAAAGGAAAACCACACGATCAAAAAGAAATATTCCCCGACACGGTAGGACAGCGGCGCTCTGCGTCGCTGTCCCAGCCAGCATGGAATTTTGACATCAAAATTCCGCTGGTTAGGGGCGTACCCCTAAAACCCCGTGCCGTCCGTCGAAATGTGTCTCAAATCGAGACGCATTATTTTTTACAAGGAGAGTGATGTCCCTGTGCAAACCAACTATTCGCCATGGGGCGAAATACAGGCTCTTGAAACGCTGTATCCCGGTATCCACCTCATCACAACACCCGGCCACGGCGGCATCATGGCGGAATGGCCCGCCTATCTTGAATTGTCCGGCGCCGCACGCAAATGCGGCTTTCGTGAAAACGGCTGCCTTTGGTTTGAAGAGGATTGCTGTGAACAGGTGGTGCTTCGTGAACTGCTGGATCGTGGGATGTGGACGCTGCCGGATCGGATCAGCGACCCGGCAAAGTTTGAAGAAGGAATCAACCGAATCATCCAGCAGTACCACCCGGACTATTGGTCAGAGCGAGAAGCGGGCCGCACCGTTCCGCAAACCCGCAAAGTGCGAGAGAAAAACAATCTGTCTATCCGAAAGGGGGAACAAGCCGATAAAGCCATATAAAACCATGACGCTTCGCCTGAACGCCGCGGAGTACGCGCACCTGTGCCGACAGGCAGAAGTGACCGGGCTGAAAAAGGAGCCGTTGGTACGGCAGCTCATTATGGGCGTAAATCTCCGTCCTCGTCCCCCTGACGCCTATGCCGACCTGCTTCGAGCGCTGTCCGCCATCGGCAACAATATCAACCAGTTAGCCCATCAGGCCAACGCAAGGGGCGCAGCCACCGGGGATGAAATTACGGAGGCCCTGCGGCTGGTGCGGCAGGCCACACGATTGGTGCGGGAGCGGCTTTGAATGGCGTATACGAAGATCATTGTCATTCATAGCCGATTGGACAGGTGCCTGGGCTATACGCAGGACGAGGAAAAGACCTCTTTGGAAACAGTGCTGGACTACGCCATGAACCGGGATAAGACCGAGCAGGACTGTTTTGAAACTGCGCTGAACTGTGACCGGGAAACCGCCTATGCGGACATGATGGACACCAAGCGCCGCTGGGGCAAGACCAGCCGCAAACGCAAGGGCTATCATGTGATTCAGTCTTTTGCTCCCGGCGAGGTCGCGCCGGAGCAGGCCCACGCCATCGGCGTCGAACTGGCGCAGCGGCTTTTGGCGGATAAATACGAAGTAGTGGTGTCCACGCATTTGAACAAGGCGCACCTACATTCACATATCGTATTCAACAGCGTGTCCTTTGTGGACGGTTCCATGTACCGTGACCGTATCGCGGACTTGCTGGGCGGCTCCGGGGTAGGTATCCGGGGAACATCGGATGCGATTTGTCTGGAGCATGGCCTGTCGATCATTGAATCCAGTGAGCCATCCGTCAGCCGTGCCGAGTGGGAGGCAGAAAAGGCGGGGAAGCCCAACTTTCGGGGGCTGACCCGTGCGGACATAGATATAGCCATCGCCAACGCCTACACCATGCGTTCTTTTTGGGGAGAGTTGGTGAAAATGGGCTATCAAGTCAAACGGTATCCCCAAGTGACCCATGCGGCGGTCAAGCCGCCGGGCGGCGCACGCTTTCTTCGGCTGGACAAGCTGGGGACTGGGTATAGCGAGGCGGAGATATTCTCCCGCCTTACGGAGAACCGCACCGGCACAGCGCCGCCGCTCAGCAGCCATGCCCCCATCCTGCCGCAGCGGTATTTCCCCTATGGGCGGCGATACCGTGTGAAAGGCCATTTGCCATTAAAGACAGGCCGCGCACGGGGCTTCCGGCTTCTGTACCTGAAATATCTTTATCTGCTGAGGAAGCCACCATCCCGGCGCAAGACCCCAGTCTCACGGGCAGAGGCCATTAAGTTTGACCGCTACCAAGAGCAGTTCTTTTATCTTTACAAAAACCGCATCGACAGTGTGGAGCAGCTGACCATGCAGCAGGAGGCGCTGCAAGCGGAGATCGACGCTCTGACTGACCGCCGGGCCGATTTGTACCGCCTGCGCCGAAAAGCCCCGGATGATACAGCTTGTTCCGAGGAGATCGGCACGATCACCGCACGGCTGCGGATACTGCGCCGGGAGCTGAAGCTGTGCGCCCGCATTGAAAACGATATTCCCACGGTGCGGGCACAGATGGAAATTTCAAAGGAAAGGAGCGACCATGAAAAAGCTGATAAAAGCAGACCTGAACAAAGTGCTGGAGCTGACCGCGACGTACCAACCCATTGACCGTGATAGCCTGAAGGCGGAGTTGGAGATTTTGGAGCAGAGCCGATACAACGATTATCTCTTTCTGGCCCGGAAAGACCGCTTTCGGTTGATGCCCCTGTCCGAGGTCTACACCGCTGGCAGTGATGCCAATGGGTTTCTCACTCTATTTGAGGTACAGACCTGCTGGCCGGTTCTGGCACTGACGCTTCATGTGGAGTATATGGAAAGCGGCATCCACCGTGGGAGCGTGATTTTAATGGACTATCCTGAACTTGTCCAGGATGTGGTGCTTTTTGAACGGCTCCCCGATACTCAGCGGGAGGGGCACATCAAGCAGCTGATAACCCGCTGTGTACGGTATGCCCCGCAGTGTACGATGGTGGATCTGATCGAATATTTGAAAACCGGGAGGTGAAAGAAAATGGACGCAAGTGGAGAAGTGGCCGACCTGATGGTAAAGGAGAGCATCCAGCTGACGGAGGAAAGCATCAAGCTGTTGGCGGCAGGCTGTAAAAACCTGACCGCCTTTTTATATGCTCTGGCGAAGGATAATAAAAAGCTGGTGGGAAAGACCAGTATGAAGCGCCTGCTGCGGGAGGGCAAGGAATTGAAAACCTTTTGCATCAAGGCCGAGGATTTGAACGACTTCCGCAAATACGCCAAGCCCAATATCCTCTTTGCCGCGATCCGAGATACAAAGGAGGATGACGGTGTGGTGGCGCTCGTCACCAATACGGATTTTGTATCCCCGGTCAATCTGTTCATGCAGCGCCGGGGCTATCCCGCCCCCACGCAGACGCAGGAGGACGATACCGTAAAAAAAGACGCACCCCGCACTCAACAAGGGAACTCCTCACCAGAGCGCGGGAATGGCTCGACAGTATCGAGAATGAGCCAGACGACGAGGACTACTGATACGGCTGAGAAAATCAGCAATATTCCCACGGTAAAAGGCCGATTGGCTGTGTTGCAGAAAACCGCTGCGGGGATGCGGGACGGTCAGGCGAAGCAGCGTTCCCAGCCCACACAGCAGAAATCAAGATAACAGGAGGAATTTTTTGTATGGCAAATCTGGAGCAGATCGTGAGCCGCAAGGCCGAAAACGATACGAAGTGGAAAGAAGCCCAGCAGGCCGAGAGGGAAAATACTACGGCGATGCAGGACGCCGGAATCACGGAGATCACCAGCAATCCCGAAGCATACGCCCGCTATCTGGAGATGCAGGGGGACAACCCCTCTTACAGCGCCGGCAATATCGCGCTGGTGATGTTTGGGAACCCGGAGGCCACCGTGTTCGGGACCCGTGACCGCTGGAAAACGCTGAACCGTTCCGTTATGGACAGCGAGAAGAACAACGGCGTGAAAATTTTTGCCCGCTCTCCTATGGGGCGCGGTTATACGCTGGCGGATGCCTATGACATCAAGCAGACGCAGGGCCGGGATATTTCCCGGATCACCTTGCAGAATGACAGTAAGGAAATGGAGGCGGCGTTGACCACCGTTCTGAATTATGCCGTTGTGCCGGTGGTCATTGACAAGGAGCTTCCCGCGCCCGCCTTTTATGATTCGGCCAATCTGGAACTGGCCATCAACCCGGACTACCCCGACAACGAAGCCTTTGCGGCGATCACCGCCGAGGTAGCCCACAGCCGTTTCCATGCCAAGGGCGCCAATGCCAGCTATGACCGCGGCGAGTGTGAGTTGGACGCACAGAGCATTTCCTATATCCTCTGCCGCAGATACGGGATTGAACGGCCTATGCCGGATATGTCGAACCTTGCTGCTCTCTATGAGGGCTGGGAACCGCAGGAGTGCCGACAGGCTCTCGATAATATTCAGGATACCAGCAAGCAGTTTGGGCGCTCCATCGAAAAGAATCTGGAGATGGGCAAACAGCGCAGCCGTGCCCCGGTACATCGTCCCACCCGGTAAAGCCCCGACAACAGGGGGTGTCTCCCCTTTGGGGAGTATGAGCCATCGCCCATCCCTGTCAAGGCCGCCTGATTGCTGGCGCAATCAGGCGCAGAGTCGGCCAGTGTGCGCACTGGCCGAGCCTTGACCGGGCTATTCGCTGGCTCATTGGGTAATCAAGGGGAGGACACCCCAAAAGCCGCTGACAGCGGCTTTTGCCATATTGGGAGTGCGGCGCATCCAACGCAGTGCCAGCGAACCCGTCAGCCGCCCCACCGTGAGCCATCGGCGGGGCGCTTTTCAAAATGTGTCTCAATTCGAGACACATTTCTACATCAAACAAAAATTTTGGAGGTTATTTATGAAACACCGCAGATTGATTTCAGCGTTTCTTACTTTTGTTCTGTGCCTCAGCATGATTCCCACGGCATCAGCCGCCCAGCAGAACAGCTACCATGATCCTGCTGAGCATTGGCTCACAGCCAACAACCGTACCAACGAATTGGATGCCAACAGCACCGTTACACGTGAGACCTTCAAATGCGGCGAATGCGGCAAGGCCACATCCTTTGAGGTGTTCCGCGTTCCTGAATATACCCGTGATGGGCAGACTGCCATGAGCCGTAATGTCAAATACTCGGATGGCACCATGGTGGATGGCGTCGGCAAAGGCTCTGTGTTGGATGGGACGCCCGGCAAAGACGCCTACTACACTGGGTATCATTATACGAAAGCCGTTTGTGAAACCTGCGGCTCGCTCAACACCAATATGAGTAAGAGCGAATATGGCTATCTGAAGAACGTCTACTGGCTGTATGACTGCGCCGCGGAGTTTACTGAGGATCTGCCGGAGACCGTTACCCACGAATATGTAGACACCAAGTACCACCGCACCGTCACCAAGGGCGGCACCTACTGCTGCTTCTGTTACGGTACAAATTACGAGAGATCCTCCGTGCTGGAACGACATGACATGGAAACGGAGACTCTGCCCCAGCCCGCTCATGGCCGTTTCGCTGCCGTGGAGAAGTGCCGCCTGTGCGACTATACCCGCTATGACTACACGGTGGCCAAGGCCGTTGTTGCCAGCTACTACGGCGTGGTAGACGGACAGCCCCATACTATCAGCGTTACGGACTTGTCTGAAGCCGGTGTCCGCACCGCTATCCGTTACGGCAACAGCGCGGATAGCTGCACCATGACTTCCGCGCCCAACTATACGGACGAGGGTCAGTACACTGTCTATTACGAGATCACCTACACCTGTGACGGTGTGGATATGACGGAAAACGGTGTGGCCTATGTCTGGCTCTGTGATGATACCACAGATGAAAACGGCAACTGCGGCTGCGGCTGCTCTAACCCCAACTGTGGCTGTCAGAACAAGCATTGCAACGGAAATTGCTGCACCGACAAGGGCTGCGGTGAAAACCACAAGTATATTCTGCTGGACAGCACCAAGGCCGGCTGCACCACCCTCGGCTATGACCGCTATCTCTGTACGGAGTGCGGCAAGATCGAAAAGCGCGACTATGTGGACTCTCTGGGCCACGCATGGCAGGGCATCGTCATCCGTGACGCTACCTGCGAAACCGATGGCAAGCTGCTGGAGCTTTGCTCCCGCTGCGGACAGATGAAGCAGACCGCCACGCCCAAGGGCGAACACAGCTATGAGGTCTATACTGTGGCCGCCACCTGTACCAGCCCCGGCTATACCGTCCGGGAATGCTCCGTTTGCGGTGACCGCCATATCGAGGACATCACTTCTGTTCTGCCCCATAACTACGAATCCCGTGTGATTTCCGCCACCTGCGAGAACGGCGGTAAGACCATCCATCGTTGCGATGGCTGCGGCAGTTCCTTTGTAACGGATTATACCTCCCCGCTGGGCCATAGCTGGGACAAGGGCACCCTTGTTACTAATGCCACCTGCACCGGCGAGGGGGTCATGGAATACCGCTGCACCCGCTGCGGCTACCACCGTCTGGATGCCGACCCCGCAGATGGCCACATCCCCGGCGCTCCTGCTACCTGCACGGAACCCCAGCTCTGCACCCGCTGCGGTGCTGTGCTGGAAAAGGCCCTGGGACATGATTACAAGTCCGAAGTGACTGCTCCCACCTGCACGGAGATGGGCTACACCACTAACACCTGCTCCCGGTGCGGTGATACCAACAAGAACAACTACACCGAGCCTGCCGGTCATAAGCCCAGCGACTGGATCATCGACAAGGAGCCGACCACCGATTCCGAGGGCAGCAAGCACAAGGAATGTACCGTGTGTGGTGAAAAGCTGGAGACACAGCCCATTGAAAAGATCTACAACAGCGCCACCACAGATAGTAAGGGTGAGGCCATTGTGGGCGGCTACCTTGTGACCGTCACCGATACCGACACCAAGAATCCCGTAGCAAACGCCGCCGTGGCACTCCACAAGGATAATTCGATCTCCATCCGCCTGCCGAATAGCCGCCTGCTGGACTACGCAGATCAGACCACCGTCACCGTGCAGCTCGTCAAGGACAAGAGCGCTGTACCGGGCATGAGCATTGCCGTTACAGACAAGAATGATAACTACGCCTCCAGTAAGACCGACGCTGCGGGCCAGATCACCGTTCCCACCGGCAGCGGCAAGACCAATGAGGACGGCAAGGTCACTGCTGGCTATGAGGATGCGGACGGCGACCGCTGGACGCTGACCATCAAGGTGGAGCACACCGATACCGGACGCCCCATCCCCAACGCGGAGGTCGCCATCGGCAAGACCGGCAATATTACGGTCAAACTGCCGGATGGCACGGATCTGGATAAAAACCACCGTGTGACGGTTACCGTCACCGACCACAAGAAAAATCCGCAGGAGAATAAAAACATCATTGTTAAGGGCGACCTGAGCCAAACGGCCAAGGGCAAGACGGATCAGGACGGCAAGCTGATCGTTCCGGAAATTGAGGAAAGAGAGCGTCACGGCGCCTATATCCTGGGCTACACGGATGGGACTTTCGGCCCCAGCCGCAGCATGACCCGCGCGGAGGCCGCCGCTATCTTCGCCCGCCTGCTGGCGGAGAAGAACGGCGATACCATTTCCACCGCGGCCAACACCAGATTTACGGATATTCCCGCCCATGCCTGGTACTCCGGTTATGCCAAATACCTCAATAACAACGGTGTCACCTACGGTAAGAGCAAGACTATCTTTGCCCCCGACGATGCCATTACCCGTGCCGAGTTCACAACGCTGGCCGTCCGCTTCTTTGATGTGTACGGCGATGGCGACGCTGAGATCATGGAGCAGTATAAGGACTTCAACGATGTGAGCGACGGCTATTGGGCCGCCACGTACATCAAGGCTGCCGCCAAGCATGGCTGGATCAACGGCTATGGCGACGGCTCCTTCCGTGCTGACGACGAGATCAACCGTGCGGAGGTTGTGACCATCGTCAACCGCCTGCTGGGCCGTGAGGCGGACGAGGACTACATTGCGGGCAATCTCCGCAAGCTCAACACCTTCCCGGATGTGAGCCGCAAGCATTGGGCGTACTACGCAGTCATGGAGGCTGCCAACGCGCATACTGCCATCCTTGGCGACAACGAAAGCTGGAGCAAGTAAATAGGGATATGTCGAAATGTGTCTCAAATTGAGCCGCATTTTTGAGGCCGCTTCTGAAAAGGGGCGGCCTCTTTTTGCGTAAAGGGGGATTGCATGAGACGAAATCAAAATCAGAATCCGCTGCTGTGGCTACTGCCTGTGCCGATGGTGCTTTGGCTGGCAGCGCTGCTTGCAACAGAGTATAAGGCCGGAATGACCGTGTCTACACTGATGGGGCGGTTTTCGTGGCTGATGGAGCATCCCTTTTCTGTGCGGTGGACGCTGCATACGCCGAAATTTATGCTGTGGGCGCTGGCGGCCTATGGCTTTGCCGTGGCGCTTTATCTCTCCACCCGCGAGAACCGCAGGCCGGGCGAGGAGCACGGTTCTGCCAAATGGGGCAGCGCCAAACGGCTGAACGCCAAATACCGGGACAAAGACCCACACAACAACACCATCCTGACACAGAATGTTTGCATGAGCCTGAACGGCAAAATGCACCGGCGAAATTTACTTCAAATCGTAATCGGTGGTAGCGGTGCAGGCAAAACGAGGTTCTTTGTTAAACCGAATCTGATGGAGGCAAATTGCAGCTTTCTTGTGACTGACCCCAAGGGGGAAACGCTCCGGGCCGTAGCGCCGCTGCTGCTCGAAAGGGGCTATGTTATCAAGGTGTTTGACCTGATCGAGCCATCCCGCTCGGACAGCTTCAATGCCTTTGCCTACATCAAGGATGATAAGGATGTGATGAAGCTGGTGAATAACTTTATCAAGAATACTACACCAAAGGGCGCACAACAGAACGATCCGTTTTGGGAGCGCTCGGAAATCGCACTGGATACAGCTCTCATTTTGTACCTGATCCATGAAGCGCCCCCGGAGGAGCAGAACTTTGAAATGCTCATTTACATGATCGAAAACGGCGGGGCCAAAGAGGACGATGATGACTACCAATCTCCGTTAGATTTGTTGTTTGAAGCGTTGGAGGAGGAATACCCGAATCACATCGCCGTGCGGGAATATAAGATTTACAAACAGGCGGCGGGCAAAACGGCCAAAAGCATCCTGATTTCCGCAGCGGTGCGGCTGTCTGCCTTTATCCTGCCGGAGATCCAGAATATCACCGCCAAGGACGACATGGAGCTTGAAAAAATGGGAGAGCGCAAGCAGGCTGTATTTGCCATCATCCCGGATAATGACGGCACCTTTAATTACATCGTGGGTATGCTCTACACCTGCGCCTTTCAGAGCCTTTACTATCAGGCCGACAAGGTACACCAAGGGGCGCTGCCTGTTCCCGTGCGAATGATGATGGACGAGTTTTGTAATGTCTCTCTCCCGGATGATTTTGGCAAGCTACAAGCTACCATGCGCAGCCGCAACATCATGTCCACCATTGTTTTGCAGAACATCTCCGCTCTCAAAGCACTGTTCAAGGACGATTGGGAGGGCTTGATCGGCAATGCGGATACGCTGCTGTACTTAGGCGGCAACGAGGTCAGCACCTTCAAATATATCTCCGAACTGCTGGGCAAGGAAACGCTGGATACCCGGACGCGCAGTGTTTCCAAAGGGCGCAGCGGCTCCAGCAGCGTGAACTACCAGCAGACCGGGCGGGAACTGATGACCCCGGATGAGGTGCGGGCGCTGGACAATGACCACTGTATTCTGTTTATCCGCGGAGAACTGCCGGTGATGGACAGAAAGTATGACATCCTAAAGCATCCTGACCTGAAGCTGACGGAGGATGGCGGTGCCGCACCGTATATCCACTGCCCCAGCCTGACCTATGCGCTGGAGGACTTCCCGTTGTCTGCGGACAGTTGGGAGTCCATCGAAATTATTGAATGAACAAGGAGAAAGACACCATGAAAAAGAACCGTATTCCGTCTGAAGCCGACCACCGGACTGTCCAGGCCAGACGCCGCTATGGAGCGCTCGTTTTGATCGTGCTGGCCTGTGCCGCCATGACCTGCCCTGCGCTGGCTGCTGACGATCCTCTTACCATCGTCGGAAACCTGTCCGACTTTGTGTTTTCCATCATCAAGGCACTGGGCGTTATCATCCTCGGCTGGGGCATCGTGCAGGTGGGTATGTCCATCCAGTCCCACGATGCCAGCCAGCGGACGCAGGGCTTTCTGTGCCTGTTCGGCGGCCTGATGATCGCCTTTGCCAAGGAAATCTTGACCGCCATTGGCGCAGTGTAACGGAAGAGGGGCGGGCCATGGAGCCTGCCCCTCTTACTTCTCTGGAGAAATGGGGTGATATAAATTGAATAACTGGATCGTAGGCAATCTGCAATCAGCCTTTGATACATGGAACGAAAAGCTGACAGAGATATGGAGCCTTGTCACCGCCACGCCGCAGACCTTCCGCGGCGGCGAGATTTGGAACACCATCGTCACCATCAATGACGGTCTGAAAGCCTTCGGCTATGGCCTGCTGGTGCTGTTCTTCGCTATGAGTGTATTCCGCTCTGCCGCCAGCTTCCACGACCTCCAGCGCCCGGAATTTGCCCTGCGGCATTTCATCCGCTTCATAATCGCAAAGGTGGCCGTGGGAAGTGCCATGGAAATTATGACTGCTGTGTTTTCCGTGTGCGGCGGCGTGGTGCAATCCATCATGGGCAGCATCGGCGGCATGAGTGCTGCCAGTGTGACGCTGCCGCAGGAAATTACTGACGCTATTGAAGAAGTGGGTTTCTTTCAGTCTGTCCCCCTCTGGATGGTCACATTCTTGGGGAGCCTGCTCATCACAGTATTGTCGTTTATTTTGATTATGACCGTCTACGGGCGCTTTTTCCGTCTGTATATGTTTACGGCTCTGGCTCCGCTGCCGCTGGCCTCTTTTGCGGGGGAGGATACTTCGTTTATGGGAAAAGCCTTTCTCAGAAGCTATCTCGGCGTCTGCATGGAGGGTGCTATTGTGGTGCTGGCCTGTTTGATTTTTTCTGCCTTTGCCGCCAGCGGTGCGCCGATTGCGGATACCTCACTACCCGTTGTTACGATGAGCTGGCAGTATGTGGCACAGACCATTTTCAATATGCTGATATTGGTTGCGCTTATCAAGGGGGCGGAACGGATCGCAAAGGAGATGTTCGGACTATAAGAAAACGGCGGGCCGAAGCCCGCCGTTTTTCAGTCCTTATATTCAGGGATGGGTACGCCGTTGCACAGCTGAAAGCCGGTGATGGTACGCCCCTCCGCATTGGCACGGTGCAGGTCATTTTTGATCTGCCGCTCGGCCATCCGCAGCGTTTGCCGTTCCTGTACCCATTCTACCACCGGGCGGAGCCAGCAGGACAGCGCCAGCAGTACCAAAAATGCCAGAACGCCGTAAAACACAAAGGGATGTTCTGCCGCCCATTGGGGGTAAAGGCGGCCTACGCCCAGCCAGACCAGAATAGGCAGAAGTTGCAGGCGCAGGAGCAGAGCGAACACCAACCGGATTGCAAAGATAAACAGAACAAATGCGGCGAAAGCAAGAAGTACCTGTTGCAGGATCGTCATAGTAAAAACCTCCTATATTTGGTACTTCTATTATCTCATACCTCAAAAATCGTGTCAAAAAATCGAAAAATAAATCAATTCAGAAGAAATGCGGCTCAATTTGAGACACATTTCGACAGGAGGCAGATATATGGAAATTAAGATACCCAAAGAAGTCCGGCAGCACAGCGAGACGATTTTCTTCGGCTTGTCTACTCGGCAGTTCATCTGTGCGGTGCTGGCTGTTGCAGCGGCCATTGGCACCTACTTTCTAACGAAAGGGGCACTCGGCAAGGAGACGGCCAGTTGGGTGTGCATCGTGGCCGCCGCGCCACTGGCGACAGCCGGCTTCTTCCGCTATAACGGCTTGACCTTTGAGCGGTTTGTGTGGGCTGTTATCAAATCACAGATTTTATGTGCAGGGCCGCGCGTGTTCCGTTCCGAAAATCTGTACTGCAAAATTCTGAACGAGAAGGAGAAAAACATCTATGATTAAAACGCTGATTGCCGCAGACAGAAGTGAGCGCGAGCGGTTCCGAATCCCTCGCAGCGTCCAGCAATCCATCCCCATCCAAAAGATATATCGGGACGGCATCTGGCAAACCGGCGGCAAGTTCAGCCGCACATGGCGCTTCGCAGACATCAACTATGCACTGGCCTCCCATGAGGATCAGAGAGATATGTTTACGGCCTATTGCGGCGCACTGAATAGCCTGCCAACGGATGCCACTACCAAAATCACCATCAACAACCGGCGTCTCAACGGCGCGGACTTCCAGCGCAGTGTCCTGATGCGGGAGCGAGGGGACAGTCTGGACAGTTACCGCAGGGAGTACAACCGCGTCCTGACCGACAAGGCCGCAGAGAGCAACGATCTGATTCAAGACAAGTACATCACGGTTTCGGTGGCTCGGAAGAACATGGATGAGGCCCGCACCTTTTTTCACCGGGTAGACGCCGATCTCAGCAAAAACTTCGGACGGCTGGAGAGCGGCGCAAAGGCGCTGGACAACCAGGATCGGCTGCGTATCTTCCATGATTTCTTCCGCCCCGGTGAGGAAGAGCATTTCCGCTTTGATCTCAGCGATGCCATGAAGAAAGGCCATGACTTCCGGGACTATATTTGCCCGGATGGTCTATGCTTCAAGGCGGATCACTTTGAGATGGGCGGCAAGGTGGGGCGCGTTCTGTTTCTGCGGGACTACGCCAGCTACATCAAGGATGAAATGATCTCCAAGCTGTCTGACTTCCCGCGGAATCTGATGCTGTCCATCGACATCCTCCCCATTCCCACCGATGAGGCCATCCGGGAGGTACAGAGCCGTATCCTCGGCATCGAAGCCGATATTGCCCGCTGGCAGCAGCGCCAGAACAGCCGCAATAATTTCACGGCAAGTATCCCGTATGAGCTGGAGCAGCTGAGGGCGGAGACGAAGGAGTTTCTGGATGACCTGAGTACCCGCGACCAGCGGATGATTTTTGCCAATGTCACCATCGTACACATGGCGGACACGCTGGAGCAGCTGAACACCGACACGGAGACGCTGCAAGCGATTGGGCTGGAGCAGGCGTGTCAGTTCTCCGTTCTGCGATACCAGCAGGAGGACGGGTTGAATACGGCTCTGCCCTATGGCCTGCGCCGCATCAAGACCACCCGCACACTGACAACTGAATCTACCGCCGTTTTAATGCCGTTCCGCGTTCAGGAGATTCAGGATGCGGGCGGTATTTATTATGGCGTCAATGCCGTAAGCAAAAATCTTTTGATCTGCAACCGAAAGAAGCTGCTGAACCCACACGGCTTTGTGCTGGGCGTATCGGGCAGTGGCAAGTCCTTCAGCATGAAGGAGGCCATCACCTTTATTGCCCTCTCTACCAATGACGATATTATTATGATCGACGCCGAGCGCGAGTATGGCGAGCTGACGCGGGCACTGCAAGGGGCGGTGCTGGAAATCTCTCCATCCAGCCCACACCACATCAATCCGCTGGATATTAACCGGGGCTATGGAGCCGGGGAGAACCCGGTGGCTATGAAGTCCGAATTGATGATGAGCATTTGCGAGCAGCAGATGGGTGTCGGTCAGCTGGGGGCGTTCCATAAGTCTATCATTGACCGTTGTACCGCCAATATCTATCACGATTTCATCAAGAGCGGCGGCGAAGGCAGGATTCCGACTCTCCCGGATTGGCGCAACGAGGTCAAGCGGCAGCCGGAGCGTGAAGCACAGGAATTGGCCCTTGCATCGGAGCTGTTCGTAGAGGGCAGCTTGAATATGTTCGCCCACGAAACCAATTTTGATATTGATAACCGCATTGTCTGTTTTGACCTCTACGAGATGGGTGAACAGCTCAAGCCCACGGCGCTGAATGTGGTGCTGGAGACGATCCAGAACCGCGTGGCGGCAAATCGGCTGGCCGGAAGGTACACATGGGTATTCGTGGACGAGGTGTATTTGTTCTTCAAGTATTACTACTCCGCACAATTTCTCTACAAGTGCTGGAAACGCTTTCGCAAGTACGCCGCTGCCATGACCGCCGCCACGCAGAATATTGAGGAATGTCTGCGCTCGGAAACGGCCCGCCTGATGCTGGCCAACAGCGAGTTTTTGATCCTGCTCAATCAGGCGGCAACTGACCGGGCGGAGCTGGCGAAGCTGCTGCATATCTCGGAAACGCAGATGAGCCATGTGACGAATGTGGAGGCCGGTCACGGCCTTATGCGGATCGGCAGTTCCATCATCCCCTTCGTCAACGAGTTTCCCCGTGACGGCACCCTTTATCGCCTGATGACCACGACACCGGGGGACAAATGAGCATTGTCGAAATTCGTCTCAAATTGAGACACATTAAGGGGGTGTACCGGATTGCCGGAATTTAAGGAGAAGCCTAAAATGGGCCAGCCCAAGAGCAAGCGTACCGCTATGCTTGATCCCCGCCATCGGGCCAAACTGCTAAAGGAGAAGTACCGCCAGCAGTTGGCGGAGCGTCAGGAACCGGAATCAGACAGTGCGGAAATACAGGCTGTCGATGAAGTGGAGGGTGCTGCTGACTGGGCGGTGGACGCGGTGCAGGATCGTGCGGCGCAGGTGCTGAGGGTAAGGCAAAAACCGCCAATAAAGGAAAAATCGTCTGCGAGTAATCCGCATGAGCACAAAGCAAATGAGCAAACCGCCGCTTCGCGGGAACCCCCTGCAAGATACACAGCGCCTAAAAATAAAAAATTCTTGGAGACTCCTTCCGCTGAAGAAGCAAGGCCACTGGATGAAAAGCAGCAGTTTGAAACCCGTCGGCAGTTCGTAGTGGACAAGCAGAAAAACAAGCTGCTTTCGGAACGGCGGGCCGTTCGTTCTGTGGAGAAGCCACCTACTTTCTATGACGCAGAATGGGAGCCGGTTTCACCATCAAAGCCAGATACGCCGAAGCACGGCACTTTCAAAGAGAAGAAACGGTTTGCCGTGAACGATCATAGCAGAAGTAAGCCAGAAAAGCCGCTGCCTGCTCCAAAGGTTAAGCGTACATCCTTCAAAACTGCGGCAAAACCTATATCAGCAGCGCAGAAAACCGCTTCGCAGCAACAGATCCACCAGACTGCGGCACAGGCAAAAAAGACCGCTAAGACTGCGGTAGAGCTGTTCAAGCGGGCAGCTGGGATGCTCCGCCGTGCCGTTGCTGCCCTGATCTCTGCCTTGGCTGGTTTTGTCGGTGGCACGGTGGTTCTGGTGGCGTTGGTGGTCATTATCATCATCGCGGCTGTGGCAAGTTCCCCCTTTGGGCTGTATTTTGCGGCAGAGCGTAACGCACCGGATACTGTGTCGGTAGCTGAGGCCGTGGCGCAGGTGAATATCGCCTACAACGCCAAGCTGGAGGAGTTGCAGGCCGGAGACTATGACAGCATCGACATTCAAGGGCAGACCCCGGACTGGCCGGAAGTGCTGGCTGTCTTTGCAGCTAAAACCGCAGGCACGGATGATGGCGTGGATGTGGCCACGCTGGATGCTGACCGGGTAGCCCGCCTGACCGCCGTATTCTGGGATATGACGAAGATCACCTCTTGGGTGGAGACGATAAACCATCCCGGAAGTGGAGACGATGATGGTTGGACGGAGTACATTTTGCATATTACCATCACGCCGAAAACAGCGGATGAAATGCGGACAATCTATGTATTTACGAAGTACCAGAATGAAGCCTTGGACGAGCTGTTAGCAGACCGGACCACGCTGGCTTCACTGGCCTTCAGCCTGACCATCACCAATGCGGATGCAGAAGAAGTCCTTCAGCACCTCCCGGCAGACCTTTCCCCGGAGCGCCGGGCGGTCATCCAAAATGCTCTGATGCTTTACGGAAAAGTTTCGTATTTTTGGGGCGGGAAATCACTGGTGCTTGGCTGGGACAGCCGCTGGGGGCAGCTTCGTCAGGTCACAGCCGCAGGCAGCTCCACTACCGGCACCTATCGGCCCTACGGGTTAGATTGCAGTGGATTCGTGGATTGGGCCTTTTACAACGCCACGGGCGGCAGCTACATCATCGGCCATGGCGGCGGCGCTACGATGCAGCACTCATATTGCGCTGATATTTCGTGGCCGGACGCCCAGCCCGGTGACTTGGTGTTTTACCCGGACAATTCCCATGTTGGCATCGTCTGCGGCAGAGACGAGAATGGAAATCTGTTGGTGATTCACTGCGCCAGCGGCGCGAATAATGTGGTCATTACCGGCACAAGCGGTTTCATTTCCGTTGCGCGGCCGGATTACTTTTCAGATAATTGACTTTTTTCGACGGAGAAATACATTGCAAATCGAGGGGGTATCCTATATACTATGAATATAAAAAGAACTTTTTTGGCCGACAGGAGGAGATACCATGCTGAAGCTGGAAATCAAATTTAACGATGCTCAGATGCGAGCGGAGCATAAGTATGCTCCGGAGTCCATCTATGCCGCGTTGGACAAATCCTTCACCAAGTATGGCTTTCGCAGAGAAACGCTCTCTGATGGGACGATCTGCTATTACGGAAATGGGATGCCTCGTGACTATGGTACTTTTGGCCGGCTCATCACCACTCTGAAGGACAAAGAATGGTTTATGGCCTACCTTGTCAAATGGCTTTGGTACAATAGCGATGACGGTGAAAATGAGACGGACTTCACCGTGGAGGATGTTCTCTATCACTATGCCCACCGTGAGAGTGCTGCGTAATGGCGAGAAAAGAAGCCAAGCGTTTTAAGGCTCTCTACTTTGATTTGCGAATCAAAGACTTGGAGGAATACTACTCCAAAACCCGGCCAAAGGGCGCTTATGAATTGATAAAAAAGTTCCTGACGAAACGGAACTTTTCCCATGAACAGTATTCTGGCTACCATTCCTGCTACAAAACAACGGATTTGGAGATATTCGATCTGATCCACGATATGAGCGACACTTTCCCGTGGCTTCAGCACTGCGTCAATCACTTTGAAGTGACTAATGTAGGAACTAACCATGACCTTATGGGGCTGTTCGTTGAAGAAGTCGAAGATCCCGTTAGTCTGTGATTGCTGTCGAAATCGTCTTGAATTGAGACACATTATTTCAGGCCCACACTGCCGTATTCGGTAGTGTGGGCCTGTTTTTATTTTGCTCTAAAACAATAGCGGCTGCCAACGAAAACGCCGGTAACCGCTACTTGAAGGATACAACATCGTTCGGAGTACAGCCAATGATCTTGCACAGCTTCTCCAAGGTAAGCATGGTGATGTTTCCACCCTTTTTGAGGGAGTCGAGCGTGTGATTATCAATGCCGCTCTGCAAAAGCTGGTATTGCGTCACATTGTTTCGTCTCATGGTTTCCCACAGCGGCCCGTAATCGACTATCTCCATCACCACATTTCCTGTCTGATAAAGAAATTATATGTGGTATTCTGAGAAAACCATATTGTGATTATACCCACAATGCAGTAAAATGAGAGGTAAGTCAGATACGGGGCTTGGCGCATAAATCGTCGAAAAATGCGTCTCAAATTGAGACGCATTAAAAGCTATTTCGATTTTATGATCCTGTCCGGGAATACGGAAGCGTTGATAAGGTCAGCGGGATCGACCTCCAGCGCATCGGCAATATCGAAGAACACATCCAGCGAGAAGCCGTGAGCCATGTTCGGCGCTTCAATCGTGCTGATGAGTGAGCGGCTGACACCGGCCTTCTCGGCCAGCTTCTCCTGTGAGAGACCACGCATTTTACGGAGCGCCGCAATGGCGATCCCAAGCTGTACGAAACGGTCACGATTTTTGAAGGAAACTTCTTTGCTCATGCGGTGTCCTGCCTTTCTGATGATAAGCAAATTATACGGTTTCCCAAATCTCTTTTCTGTATGTATTAGAGTGCTATTGATTTAATTAGTGAGCAATATTATAGTATAGGAAAGCATATGACGGAATTTGTGAGTTGCAAGATAGAGAGGACGCAGTTATGGAGAAGTATCGTTGCGCGATCATAGGCCAGCATCCCATGCGATTTCCGTGGGGCTTTGACGAGGAAGATACCCAATGCCGCCGAATGAAACTGGAACTGGCTCAATGTATTATGGAACTGCGCCAGTACGGAGTGATGGAATTTCAAGTTGCCTGTGACCCCGGCGTGGGGCTGTACGCCGGGGAGATTGTCAACATCACACGGCAGAATGACGAGGCCATGCGCCTTGTTTGCGTAACCCCTTTTGAAGAATAGGCTACCAAGTGGACGCCGCAGCTGCGTGAACGCTATTTCGATATGCTGGCGGACTGCACCGACCTTTCCTGTGTAGACTATCAGGAGACACCCAACGCACAGCTTATGGCCTATCGGCGGATCGTCAAGCAGTCTGATATGCTGGTGGCCGTATATGACCCTGAACTTGCCAGCGGCAGTGCAGAGGATAAGGCTATGGCCTATGCCCTTGCGCTGGGAAAGCCGACCTTGCTGATCCAACCCTGCACATGGAAAAAGAAGTGGTTGAATGTGCCTGCCAAGGCTGGCGAATAGCCCTTAGAAATTCGGTAGAATAACGGTACTACCATTATCAGGAGGAACCGTTATGTCGAAGAAGCCCGCCGTGACCACGACGCTGATCGAACAGTATTTGAACTACCTGCGGGAGCAGGAACGCTCTGCCGCTACCTTGCAGAAGTACGCCCATGATCTTACCGAAATTTGTGCCTATCTCCATGGCGCACCGTTGACCAAGACCGCACTGATCGGCTGGAAGGAACAGCTTGTGGGCAAGTATGCCCCGGCCACGGTGAACTCTATGCTGACCGCCGTGAGCGGCTATCTGCGCTTTTACGGCTGGGGCGAACTGGCGGTGAAGCAGCTGAAGGTGCAAAAGGCGCTGTTTGTGGATGAATCCAAGGAGTTGACCCGCGAGGAGTACGCCCGTCTGGTGCAGGCCGCGCAGCGGAAAGCCAACGAGCGCCTTTCCCTTGTCATCCAGACCATTTGCGCCACGGGTATCCGGGTATCGGAACTACGGTTTATCACCGTGGAGGCGGTGCAGTGCGGCCGGGCGGAGATCAACAACAAGGGCAAGCGGCGCTATGTATTTTTGCCGGAGAAATTGCGGCGGCTCCTGCGGAACTATGCCAGAGGGCAAAAAAAGACCGCCGGGGTGGTATTTACCACCCGGACGGGCAAGCCGTTAGACCGAAGCAATATCTGGCGGGATATGAAAGCGTTGTGTGCAAGTGCTCATGTCGCGCCGGAGAAGGCATTCCCCCACAGCCTGCGGCACCTCTTTGCCCGTACTTTTTACTCGTTGGAAAAAGATTTGAGCCGCCTTGCGGACATTTTAGGTCATTCCAGCATCGTCACTACCCGTATTTACACCGCCGAGAGCGGTGCTGTTCATGCCCAACAAATAGGAAGGTTGGGACTTGTGATAACATAATTTGCGTTCTGTTGTAATCTTTATTTTATCTTAATACCATTCCGCGAAAAATCTATCTTCTTTAAGATAATTACTCTCATGCAGGACAAAAAAGTCCATGAAAATTCAGGTGGAAACCACGTTGAACGCCAAATTTCCGCCTTTGTGTAAATCAGCCATTGCAAACCACAGGCTGCAAGTCTATAATTAAAGTGTAGAATTTTCGTTAAATATTACTTATGTAATGATCCGAACTGCAAATTACAACAGAACGCAAATTATGTGGTATTCTCTGCATTTTACGTCTTGTTTTTTGTTAATATGCGCTGTTCATCAGTGCTTTGACTGGTTGATAGCGTTAAATAGGAGGAGAAATCAATATGAAAAAACGAATCCTATCAGGGTTGTTAGTAGCGGCAATGCTACTCGCATCATTGCCAACAGCCGCATTTGCGGCGGATGATACGAATGCTGAAGCACCTGACACCGGTGAAACCCAAACGATCCTACCTCAATCAGAGGAGGATGCGGAGCAGTCGACTGTCACCGCGCCAAGCTATGAAGTATCTACTACAGCTGAACTCAGCAACGCGCTGACGCAGATTGCGACAAGAGCCGAGGATGAAGCGACCATTGTGCTGAAGGCGGATGTAACGCTTTCCAACGACGCTACAAGCGGATATATTTCATCTTTTGGTGCGAAGGGCAAGCATATTACTGTGAAAAGCGATGAGGGAGAAATGAAGAAACTCATCTTTCCTTCTTATGGTGTTCTGACCGGTGACTGCACCTTTGATAATGTCAATGTGACCGGCAGCAGACTGTTCTGCAACGGATACCGGACGATTTTCACCGAAAACGGTCAGATCCATTTGAGCGAAACGCTCTACGGCGGCGGTTACAAAAAAACGGTAGCCAGCACCCATGTGGTGATTGCGGCAAGCGGTTATATCAACCCGTCCTCTTCCAGCGGTCTGCACGATGTGATCGGCGGCTCGTATCAGGGCAATGTTGTGGGCGATACCTACTTGGAGATCACGGGCGATATTAAAATGATGGGCGGCAACCATCTGAACCCCGGCTGCGTCAAGGGTGATGGTACCAGCGGCGATGCTACAAACATCCCCGATGTGTATGTCGGCGGCAATGCTACGCTGATTTATGACAACAAAAATAGTACCGCGTCTCCTTCAATTGAAGGCACTTACGGCTGTGAGATGAGGGGCAATGTGACGCTGGACATTCGTTCCGGCCGGGCCAACGAGATCTGCGGCACGCAGGAGTTCGTCGATACGTCCATCATCCGCGGCGACCTGCATATCATCGCCGGTTCGCCGGACTACGAGAACACGGACCGGACTCTGCGGCTGAACGCCAACTGGCCCATCGTGGGCGCGGGCAACCTCTTTGCAGCCGAACCCGGTGCTGTGGGCAACTACACCGTTGGTGGCGATATCACCATCGACACCTATGAAAATGTATGGGCATGGGACAAAGGAACTGAGCCCGACTCGGATGATCTGCCAAACATTTACGGAGCCCTGCGCGGTGATGTAGGCGGCAATATTACGATCAACGTGCACGGCTCCCATGTGGAAGATATAACCGGGGCGGATCACTCTAATGTTACTGGTAATGTAACGATCAATGCAGTGGATGCGGAGCTGAAAAACAGCGACTATGATACTGAATATGATGAGGGCGATATTTATGCAAATTACAAAAGTATAATCAATGGTAAATGCGCCATCAATGTGGATGGCGGCGATGTAAATATCATCCAACTGACAAGCTTTGAGCAAATCAATGAAGGCTCTCAGATTACAATTACAGGCAGTCCGAAAATCCGCACTGGTGTGGTTTCTACTTCTAATTATGACACAACCCCGGAGAATGTAGCTGTTACGCTGACCGACTGTACTGCAACAATTCCGTTTATTCAATCATCCACGCATACCCGTGTGACCAACAATTCTGATGTGAAATTAAACGGCTTATGGCTCACAGGCAGTTTGACAGTTGACGAAGGCAGTATTCTCAAAACCGATGATTCAGACGATATGGAACTGTCTGGCAATGTGGTCGTAAACGGTACATGGGAACAGCTTTTTACCAACAGCTCGAGAGCAGCGGCCTATGATGTCACGATTGCAGGGACGATGACAGTTGGGAAAAGCGGTAAATATATTGGTCACGGTTCAACCCATGTTAGCGGTGACGTTTCTTCTTCCGGCATGATGGCGCTGATGAAGCCGTCTGAGTTTGGCGGGAAGTATGAAGGCACAAACGCAGAGCTGCGCTTACCGGCAGTCGTGACGAATTACACAGCTGCTGATATCCCGTTGAAAATCGGCGGCCTTTCCGCCGGCACCACCACGGTCAACACGGTGGACCCCGCTGACTGGCAGACTCTGAAAAAGCCTGCACTTGGTGACAACTACATTCTTTCCAAGAAAAACACCGATTCCCCCGCACAGGATGTGTTTGTATTGGGCAATGCCGATGCCGTGGGAGACGGCTGGTTCCTCAAGCGTATGCCCGATGCTGCCGGTACGGATGATTACTATATGTGGCAGGTGGCCAACGGTGTCCGCGTCATCTTCGATAAGAACGGCGGCGATACCGAGGCCGACCCTCGTATCATGGTGCAGGACAAGGTTGTCGGTGCTGCAAATCATTTTGATCTGCCGACGACTGAACCGACCCGCAGCGGCTACCTGTTCAATGGCTGGAACACCAAGGCTGATGGTACAGGCGATGCCTTTACCGCTACGACCGATGTCAAAAATAATATGACTGTCTACGCCCAGTGGAAGCCGGATGAAGCGTATGCCGTTAAAATCGCACCGATGAACCTGACGGTTTATGTCGGCGGTGACGGCTATCACGGCGTGATCGGTCAAGATGGCAAGTTTGCTGCGAATGATCTGCCGGAGATCGGTTTCTATATCACTCTGCCGGACGATATTAACGCAATGCTCGGCGGTACAGATGAAAAACCGGTTGATTTGAGCGACAAACTACGACTGACCCCTGTCGACGACAACGGTACAATGCGCAGCTGGAGTCTGGAGCTGTACAGCGATGAAAGCAAGAGCCATGTTATGGAGAACGGACGTCGGGTCTATGTCTACAAGCTCCGCCAGATCGACGACGGCGAGGAGACCGTCCCCCGCGTACAGTTCACCCGTGCGGACGGCTCGGTCATGACTGAATCGAACTTTCAGGCGCTGCTCACCGACCAGTTCCGCAACTACAAGATCAGCGTGTATCAGGGTCTGCTGGATGAACAGATATACAAGGCGACTTTAACCGCGGATGGCCAGACCTTCACCCTTCCAATCAAGCTGGGCACTGGCACGCTGAAGGTCCGCGGCAACAATGATACGACTTATCGTGCTATCGAGAACAACACGATTCCGAGCGTTAATCCGCAGGAAAAGGATATCATGCTTGTCAGCACTGCACAGACAGACACGCAGTATTATATCAATAACAGCGGTATCAGCGTACCCTCCTCTGACGATGTAAAACTGATGGTCGATCACAGTTTGGATGATGCACTTTTAAGTGCGTACATCAATCGAACCTACAACACCGAAGGCAAGTATTCATATCAGTTCCGCTATCTCGATCTGGTTGATACCTCAAACGGCAATACCTACGTTACCATGGGTGCTGGTCAGAAAATGAACCTGTACTGGCCGGTCCCCAGCGATGCAAAGTCAAACTCTGAGTTCCATATCATCCACTTTAAGGGCATCGACCGCGACAGTGACGCTGATGTGAATGAACTTTTGACCACTCGTATTCCGGAGGAACTGACATGTGAAACGGTTACAATCGGCGGACAGAAATTCGTTAAGTTCGCAGTTGGCTCCTTCTCTCCGTTCGCACTGCTATATGAAAAGGATACGTCTACGCCAACTCAACCGTCCGGCGGCGGAGGTTCATCCAGCGGCTCTACCAAGTACATACTACACTATGAGTCCAACGGCGGCACGTCCTATAAGGACGAAAGCTACTCCTACGGCACGACCGTATCGCTGGATAAGGTCCCGACCCGCGAGAGCTACACCTTCACCGGCTGGTACGCCGACAAAGCGCTGACCGACAAGATCACCAATGTGAAAATGACGGGCAACAAGACGGTCTATGCAGGCTGGAAGGCTACCGGTGTGCCGGATATGCTGAACGGCGATGACCATTATGCTTATGTCGTCGGTTATACAGACGGAACCGTTCGCCCGAATGCAAATATCAGCCGTGCTGAGGTTGCCACAATCTTCTTTAGATTGCTCAAAGAAGGTGTCCGCAGTGAGAACTTGACTACAAGCAACACATTCAAGGATGTACTGGATGGACAATGGCACAACACGCCAATATCCACAATGGCAAAGTTGGGTGTTGTTAAAGGTCGAAATGCCGAGTGCTTTGACCCGGATGCTCCCATTACCCGCGCCGAGTTTGCAACGATCTGCGCTCGTTTCGATAAGACCCAGATCAGCACCAGCAGTAACTTCACGGATATTTCCGGTCACTGGGCAGAAAAGTACATCGAGAGAGCCGCAACACTGGGCTGGATCGCAGGCTATTCTGACGGAACTTTCCGCCCCAGCAACTACATCACCCGCGCAGAGGCAATGACGATGATCAACCGCGTACTCTGCCGTATGCCGCAGAGTGAGGATGACCTGCTGAATGACATGACCGTTTGGCCGGACAATCATCCGACCGACTGGCATTACCTCGCAGTTCAGGAGGCAACAAACAGCCACGACTTTGACCGTAAGGGCGAGGTCAATGAGAAGTGGACAAAACTGATAAGCGTACCGGATTGGACACAGTATCAGTAAAACCACGATAAGATTCAAAAAGGATGGCATAAGAAACCGCAAGGCGGCTCCATGGTGGAGTCGCCTTGCGGTTTTTCTGTATGGATATAGTGCAGAAGTTCAAAATTCGACTGCAATCGAGCAAAATCAGACGATTACCGCCGGGCATTGTAGAGCGATTGTATGACACAAAACGGCATTTATCGTGTATGATTGAGATACGGAGGATATGGATGTTTACACGGAATTTTTATCTGACGACCGTTTGTACAACAATCCCCTGCCATCCCATTTTTACAGTAAAAACAGAAAATTGGGGTATCCCTAACGGCTGGATTTAGCTCCAGCATAGCAGAGGTCTTGTGCCAAGACCTACCGCTGGCCGAGAGGCCCGCCCCTGCTGCCCTTTCTCTGTTCTTATCCTAATTTCTAACAGGAGGGGTATCAAATGCCTTTAGTTTATTATGTGCCTGAGTATGAACGAGACGCTTCGCAGACCCCGTTGGATGCCGAACGCCTGTTGCGGCTTCTCGGTGTGAGCGGCAAACTGACGGGTTTCCGCTACGCGGTCTACATGGTGGAGCAAGTTCGGGATCAGCCGGAGAATATGATTCTTATTACCAAGCGCCTCTATGCACAAACGGCGGCGCATTTTCAGACCACGCCCAGTTGCGTCGAGCGCAATCTCCGCACGCTCATTCAGAGCTGTTGGAATTATCCTGACCACAGCTTTTTGAACCTGATCGCCGGGGCTGAATTGCGACAGCCGCCGACCAATTCCCAGTTTATCGACATTCTGGCCGCTTACCTGCGAAATTGACCGACAGGGAGAAAGGCGGCGCTGCCGTCTTTCTCTTTTGCCTGTCACCGGGAATGTGGCTCAATTTGAGACAGATTTCGACACTACCGCCATTCGGCACGAATGTATCGTCAACGGTGCATCTGTGCGGGCTGGCGACAGTCCGAGAATTGAATAGGTCTATTGGATACATCCGATATGCGCCCGAAAGGAAAGCCGTGCGGGATTGAGCAGGCCATGATCCCAACTTGAGAGAGGAGGTATAGGGGGAGCAGCCTTCCGCGCACAAACAAGCCGTGGCTGGCTTGGGGGCGATGACCCGCATATCGGGGAGATACGATTGTCCAGCCTCAGTCCGAGCGTTGAAACGGCCTTGATAGGCCGTGAGCCGTCGCAGGCAAAGGGGACAACCTGTGAGAACCGCAGGGGGTGAAATTCCCGTGTAAGGTGTGCCAGCACCGTCCAATATGTTCCTGAAATGTACCTGCCAACAAACAAAACTACATCAAAGGCCGCGCCTGCATGAGGGCGCGGTTTTTGTCGATTTTAGACCATTCAAAAAATATACAAGGGGTGACAACATGGATAAGAAAGCAGAGCAGCCTATGCAGATGGAAAAGAAGATTGGCAACACTACTTATATCGTCACCTCGCATTTCCCCAGTGAGGGCAGTACAGCCGTTGATAAAATCAAGCGTCTGATCGACATGGATACCAAAGCAACAAAATACGGCAAAAAAGTTTGATTTTTTGACCGTATCACTGGAGTTTGGTATAATATTATTGACCTGATAAGCGTTTTTATCAACCTTGGCGGCTGTCGGAACGGAGGGAACATGATTAGACAGTCCAAACAATTCACGGCGATTTATTGCCGTATTGACAAC
>ENA-OUQM01000327-OUQM01000327.1-human-gut-metagenome-genome-assembly--contig:-NODE-327-length-34198-cov-20.244091_pt1 | contig 34198 bp, 23 predicted proteins | sample MGYA00237949_ERZ548830 | MGnify/ENA primary metagenome ERZ548830 (study PRJEB26490, sample SAMN05194706) | human gut metagenome | biome: terrestrial biome; feature: human-associated habitat; material...
TGTCCATGTACTCCTGTACGATTGCCGGAAGAGCATCGTAGTACGGGTTACATGCTTCTCTTGCCTGGAAGAAGATATCCGGGTTCTGTGCGGATCCTCTCTGGCACGGATGGTTCGGGTTCAGGGCATGTTTACGGAATGCATCTACTGCATCCATATCTACCATGTCTTTCAGATCTTCGTAATCCCATGTCTCGATTTTCTGAATCTCGTGGGAGGTACGGAATCCGTCGAAGAAGTTGATAAATGGAACTTTGCCTTTCAGTGCTGCACAGTGTGCAACCGGTGTCAGGTCCATAACTTCCTGTACGCTGGATTCGCAGAGCATTGCGACTCCGGTCTGACGACAGGCGTAAACGTCTGAATGATCTCCGAAGATGGAAAGTGCGTGGCTTGCAAGGGCACGAGCGGATACGTTGAATACGCCCGGGAGCTGCTCGCCGGCAATTTTATAAAGGTTCGGGATCATCAGAAGAAGTCCCTGGGATGCGGTATAGGTTGTGGTAAGAGCTCCGGCTGCCAGTGATCCGTGTACTGCACCTGCTGCTCCTGCCTCAGACTGCATCTCAGTTACCTGAACTTCCTGTCCGAAAATGTTCTTTCTTCCCTGGGTTGCCCACTCATCGGTATGCTCCGCCATAACGGATGAAGGGGTAATTGGGTAAATAGCTGCTACGTCGGTATACGCATAAGACGCATGTGCTGCAGCCTGGTTACCATCCATGGTTTTCATCTTTCTAGCCATTTGATTTTATCCTCCTTAAAAAATGATGACCAAAAATTACTTTGGCTTTTCTCAGGTTGGTGTTCTGCCGGGTTTCGGTTGCCTCCGCGCTTCGAAAAACCCGGATAAGGGCATGGCAATGCCACTATGTCCAGTATTTGAATTATAACACCGATTGGTAATTCTGTCTAGATTTTCTGTGGTTGTTCCGTGAAAAATACAAGTTTTTTACAATATATGGTAATGTTGTTCTTCATTTTTCGGCCAAAAAAGAAGGAACGGCCCGCATATTTTTTTCTCTTCCGCGGACAGTTCCTTTGCTTTCATTATTTCTGATTCTGCTCCTCAATCCGTTCGGCGAGGTCGGTCAGGTAGACCCAGCGCTCGGTTTTTTCTTCGAGAGCTGCTTCTGTTTCTTCTTTTTGTGCCATCAGCTCAGCGAGCTTTGCGGAGTTGGTGGCGTTTTTCATCATCTGGTCGTCAATGGATGCTATTTTTTCTTCCAGAGCAGCGATATCATCGTCAATGGTTTCGTACTCGCGCTGTTCCTTAAAGGTAAATTTCAGGCGGATCGGACGGTTCTGCTTCCAGTCGTTGTTTTTTTCTTTTCCGGAAGCTGCATCCGTGGCGGTACCTGTATCTTTTTTTCCTGTCCCGGCTGCGGATGCAGCTGTTTTTGCCATTGCTGTTTGAGCAGCTTTCTCCGGAAGTTTGCCAAAACGGCGTTCTTTTGCCTCGAGGTAATCGGTATAGCCGCCTTCATACTGCAAAAGATTCCCGTTTCCGTCAAATTCGAAAATCCGGTCCACGACGTTGTCGAGGAAATAGCGGTCATGGGAAACGGTGATCACAATGCCGACAAATGTGTTCAGGAAATCCTCGAGCACGGTCAGCGTCGGGATATCCACATTGTTGGACGGCTCGTCGAGGATCAGGACATTGGCTCCGCTGACCAGGACTGACAAAAGATACAGACGGCGTTTTTCGCCGCCCGAGAGCTTGGAAATCGGGGTATACTGCATATCCGGAGTAAACAGGAAGCGTTCGAGCATCTGGGATGCGCTGATGCGTCCGTCACGGGTCTGCACATACTCGGCAATGTCTTTGACGTAGTCGATGACGCGCTGGTTTGTGTCCATATCCGGCTCTTCCTGGGCCAGGTAACCGATGCGGATGGTATCACCGATTTCGATGGTTCCCGCATCCGGCAGAACCTCGCCGGTGATCATGCGAAGCATGGTAGATTTTCCGCAGCCGTTCGGGCCGATGATACCGACACTCTGGTTGCGGAGAAAGATGTATTCAAAGTCCTTCATCAGTGTTTTGTCGCCGAAGGCTTTGCTGACGCTGTGGAATTCAATCGTTTTCTTTCCCATGCGGGTCTCGACCGCATCCATCTCTACGACAGCGTCCGCAGTCGGTGCGGTGCCGTTTTTGAGTGCTTCAAGGCGTTCCAGGCGGGCGCGCTGTTTTGTGCTTCTGGCGCGGCAGCCGCGTTTGGCCCATTCGAGTTCCATGCGCAGGATGCTCCGGCGTTTCCGCTCGGAAGCGAGCTCCATTTCCTCACGCTCGGCTTTCAGTTCCAGAAAGCGGGAATAGTTGGAATCGTAGCTGTACATTTTTCCGTGGCTGATTTCGAGGATGCGGTTTGACACTTTATCCAGGAAATAACGGTCATGGGTGACCATAAAGACGGTTCCGCGGTAATTTTTCAGATAATCCTCGAGCCAGGAGAGCATTTCGTTGTCAAGATGGTTGGTCGGCTCGTCGAGGATCAGGACATCAAAATCGGACGCAAGCACTTTTGCCAGGGCAACTTTGCGGCGCTGGCCGCCCGAGAGCGTATCGAGTTTTGCGTCGTATTCGGTAATGCCAAGCTGCACAAGGTTACTCTGCACCTGCCAGTCCTCCTCATCGCCGGAAAGGGCATAGGACAGCACGGTGGCATCCTTCGGGAATTCCGGTGTCTGCGGCAGGTAGGCCATTTTGAGGTTGTTCTGGCGGATAATCTGACCGGAATCCGGTGTTTCTTCTCCCGCTACCATGCGCAGCAGCGTGGATTTTCCGGTTCCGTTGATTCCGACGATACCAACCTTGTCGCCTTCCTGCAGACCGAAGGAGGCATCGTCAAAAATCAGTTTATCGCCGAACAGTTTGCTGATGTGTTCGATGTTGATGATATTCATTTGCACAATTCTGCAACGGTCTGGTTAATCACCTTTCCGTCTGCTTTACCTTTCATATCTGCCATAACGGCTTTCATAATCGCGCCTTTGTTTTTGGTTGCCAGCACGTCTGCGAATTTTTCCTGAATGTAGGCCTTGACTTCGTCTGCGCTCATCTGTTTCGGTGCGTACTCGCTGATGACGTCATAGCGGAACTGGTACTCTGCCTTTAAATCCTCGCGGGATGCCGGGCAGGTGTCGATCTGTTCTTTTACGGTTTTCAGCTCTTTTAAGATCACACGGTCTACGAGCTCCGGTTTGATGTCATCACGGCAGCCCTCGTCGATGGCAACCTTCTTGGCTGCGGAGATCAGGGAAGAGATGGCCTCTTTTCTTGCTTTGTCTTTTGCCTTCATTGCTGCTATCATATCACTTCTTAAGGTTTCTAATTCCATTTTTGCTTCCTCCTAATATTTTTTACTGTTGTTTTGAATGCAGTCTGAGCTGTTTTCAAATACGCTCAAAGTGCGTCTGAAAAAGGCTTTTCGTGAGCTGTAAGTCCCAGACACGCTCTAAAGTATATCACTTCTTTTTCGGCTTTTCCAGTCACTTTGTAGTATAGCATTCTTATTTTCCCCATGGAAGACGATGCTTCGTTACCTGGATTGCCTGATGCGGGCACATTTCCTGGCAGCAGAAACAGCGGATGCACTTTTTATAATCGTAGACCGGCGGATTTCTGCGGCCGTTATCAAAGCGGACAGCTTTCCCTTCCACCGGGCAGCTCTCGACGCAGATGCCGCATTTTTTACATTTTTCTTCTATGATATAGGGGCGACTCTGGAAGACACCGAGGATCTCGAGCAGGTCGAGGGCTCCTTTTTTGCGGGCTTTGCGGCGGTCGACGTTGAAGTTTGGATTTCCGTACTTTCTTTTCAGTTCTTCCTCGGATATGGTGCCATCCGCTGTCACGATTTCGATGCGGTCGTCGTGCCACGTTCCAAGGCCGAGCGTTTCCCCGTAGAGATTTGTCGGCACATACGACGGATCGAGGTTCACCAGATGGCAGAACACGGTATCCAGTGCGATCGGATCGGTGGACATAAGAAGAATTCCCATCGAAACCGGGTCGCCGGAAGTCGGACCATTGCCTTCCATTGCTACGATGCCGTCGCAGATATAGAGGCGCGGGGCGACTTTCTGGTTCAGCTCGATCAGCATGTGTGCGAAGCTCTCAGCGTTCGGATACTGCGTGTGGCCGAGTTTTTTGTAGACGCCGCTGATGCAGCCGTACTGGTTCTTGACAGCTCCGGTGATGCGTTCCAGCGCGTGGGTTTTCATTTTGCTGACGCTGATGAGGGCGTCGCAGTCGAGTGCATCTTTCGCAATCATCAGAAATTTGCCATCGGCGGTTTCTACGCGCTCGCTCGTAAGGAAATCCTTCAGCGGAACGTTGTGTTTTTCCAGCACCTCTTTCAGCCCGGCTTCCTTTGCAATGCCCTCCGGGGTGCCAAGGCCGCAGGAATCGCCGCAGGAAATATTCTCATAGCCATTTTCCTGCAAAATCGTGATCAGGGCATCCATGACTTCCGGGTCGGTCACGACGGCGCGTTCGCGTTTTGCGGAGCGGACGAGGTTCGGTTTTAATAAGATATTCTCTTCTTTTCCGATCAGAGATTCCAAGCCGCCAATTGCTTCCAATCCCTTTTGCAGGCTTTCCTTTACGCGCGCCGGCTCATAGTCGGGACAGGCAACCACTGCCACTTTGCTTTTTTCCATATTCACCTCATGTTTTTCTATATTTCAAAAGAAGCTGCGATCCCCTTACCGGTTCTCACAGCTTCTTCGTATATTCACACAGAATATATTTTTTACTTATGCTACTTTGCTTTTTGCAAGCTCAGCCAGTGTTGCAAATCCTTCTGCATCGTTTACTGCCATGTCAGCCAGAACTTTACGGTTCAGCTCAACACCTGCCAGTTTCAGACCATACATAAATTTGCTGTAGGACAGACCGTTCATTCTTGCTGCTGCGTTGATACGAGCGATCCACAGCTGACGGAACTGACGTTTTTTCTGTTTTCTTCCTGCATAGGAGCTGGTCAGTGCACGCATTACGGACTGTTTTGCTACTCTATACTGTTTGCTTCTGGCTCCTCTGTAACCTTTAGCCAGCTTTAATACTCTGTTATGTTTTTTCTTAGCGTTCATGCCGCCTTTAATTCTTGCCATCTCTTATTTTCCTCCTTGATCTGTTGGGCGTAACTCTACCTTGCAAATATTACATGTAAGGTAAGATTTTCTTCATGTTCTTTACGTTTGTTGCATCAACAGTAGTCTGTTTTCTCAGGTTTCTTTTTCTCTTCTGAGATTTTTTGGTTAAGATATGGCTCTTGTAAGCTTTATTTCTTACTAATTTTCCTGTTCCTGTTGTTTTAAAACGCTTTGCAGCTGCTCTGCTTGTTTTTACCTTTGGCATTTTAATTTCCTCCTTGATATTGATTCAAATGTATTTTAACGTTTAGCCGTCAAAAACATGGTCATGCTTCTGCCTTCCACCTTCGGTGCTTTGTCAACCGTTGCAATATCGGACAGACTTTCTGCAAATTCATCGAGGATGTATTTGCTGCTGTTCATATGTGCCATCTCACGGCCGCGGAAACGAAGTGTTACTTTTACTTTGTCTCCTTTTGTAATGAACTTACGGGCTGCACCTACTTTGGTATTAAGATCGTTGGTGTCAATGTTTGGAGAAAGGCGAACTTCCTTGATTTCAATTGTTTTCTGTTTTTTCTTTGCTTCTTTTTCCTTGCGGGCCAGTTCATATCTGTACTTTCCGTAGTCGATAATTTTGCAAACCGGCGGTTTCGCTGTCGGAGCAATTTTCACAAGATCCAAACCTGCTTCCTGTGCTTTCAGGTATGCATCTCTGGCAGACATAATTCCAAGCTGTTCTCCGTTCTGACCGATCAGACGAATTTCTCTGTCTCTGATCTGCTCATTAATCATTAATTCGCTAATTGTAGTGCACCTCCATCATTATAAAAGACTGTGTTCCCGCATTTTGCGGTGTAACGAAATCAAACTCGGCTCACCGGACCGGATTTGACTGATAACGCAAGAAAAGTGGATAGACAGACTATCCACTTAACATTGTACATAAATCTCTACACAAAGAGAACTTAAGATCAATATTGAACCGTAGTCGCATGTTTGCGCTAGGGTGAGAGTGGATACTCTACTTTCTTTTTCTCAGACTATTGCAGTATAGCACTCTCCCATCCTGTTGTCAATACTGATTTTCGCATTTTTTCGTATTTATTTCCCGCAGCCACAGCGGAAGGAGCTGCACTCGGTTTCCTGGCAGCTGCATGCGCTGTCTCCGGCGATATGGATATCTCCGGCTTCGCATTTACAGTTGTCGTTAAAGGTACAGTTTTGCGCCTTGCAGTCGACACCGATTTTCGTACAGCCGCAGCCGGTGGAGTTGGACATCGTGCCCTCACCGCGCTCCTTGAAGCTCTCGCAGCACGTTTCCATGGAGCTTTTGGCTCCGCTTCCGCCTACGCGGATATCTCCTTTGGAACAGAGCTCGTTCTTGTTGTAAACACAGGTCATAGCGGAACAACTTAATGCTGGCATAATAAATTACCTCCTGAAATTTAGTTTTCTGCGGTTTCGCCCGCATAGAAACCATTATTTCCAGGAGGTAATTTTTTATTCATTCCGAATCGTTTCCTGCTTTCACTCGCGCCTGAAAGATTCGTTCTTATTTATTTTCTTTTGCTTCAACGGTAACCGGGCGGCTGACACGGCCTGCGATTTCTTCTTTGATATCTGCGATAAACTGCTCCAGGCTTCTCTGGCCTTCATCACCTGCAAAACGGCTTCTGACAGATACAAGACCTGCCTCTTCCTCTTTTGCTCCGGCGATCAGCATGTATGGAATCTTCTGTCCCTGTGCCTCACGGATCTTATATCCGATCTTCTCGGAACGGGTATCCATCTCTGCGCGGATGCCTGCCTCGTGAAGGGCGTCCAGAACCTTCTTGCCGTAATCTGCGTATTTGTCGGAGATTGGCAGAACCTTTACCTGTACCGGTGCAAGCCAGGTTGGGAATGCACCTGCAAAGTGCTCGATCAGGATACCGATGAAACGCTCAACAGAACCATAAACAACACGGTGGATCATAATCGGACGATGTTTCTCGCCGTCTGCTCCTGTGTATTCCAGTTCGAATCTCTGCGGCAGCTGGAAGTCAAGCTGGATGGTACCGCACTGCCACGTTCTTCCGATGGAGTCTTCCAGATGGAAGTCGATCTTCGGGCCATAGAATGCGCCGTCGCCTTCGTTGACTACATAGTCAAGGCCAAGGTCATCGAGTGCGCCGCGGAGACCTTCGGTTGCTACCTCCCAGTCCTCATCGCTTCCCATGCTGTCTTCCGGACGGGTGGACAGCTCTACGTGATATTTGAATCCGAACAGTTTGTAAACCTGGTCAATCAGGTTTGCAACGCCTTTGATTTCATCTTTGATCTGCTCCGGTGTCATGAAGATATGGGCATCGTCCTGGTTGAAGCAGCGTACACGCATCAGGCCGTGCAGCTGGCCGGATTTCTCATGACGATGTACCAGGCCAACCTCTGCCAGACGCAGCGGCAGATCACGGTAGGAACGAGGCTCGGATTTGTAAACGAGAACGCCGCCCGGGCAGTTCATCGGTTTGATTGCATAATCTTCATCGTCGATGACGGTGGTATACATGTTTTCTTTGTAGTGATCCCAGTGACCGGAGGTCTCCCACAGACGACGGTTCAGGATGATCGGGGTAGAGATTTCTACGTATCCTGCTTTTCTGTGGATTTCACGCCAGTAATCCATCAGTGCATTTTTCAGATCCATTCCTTTTGGAAGGAAGAACGGGAATCCCGGGCCGTCCTCACTCATCATAAACAGGCCGAGCTCTTTTCCGAGTTTTCTGTGGTCACGTTTCTTTGCTTCTTCGATCATGTGGAGGTACTCTTCGAGATCTGCTTTCTTTGTGAATGCAGTTCCGTAGATTCTCTGCAGCATCTTGTTTTTCTCGCTGCCTCTCCAGTATGCACCTGCAAGGCTGGTCAGTTTGAAGGCTTTGACCGGCTTTGTGCTCATCAGATGAGGGCCTGCGCACAGGTCCGTAAATTCACCCTGCCGATAGAAGCTGATGACTGCATCTTCCGGCAGATCTTCGATCAGTTCTACTTTATATGGCTCTTCTTTTTCTTTCATGAAGGCGATGGCTTCTGCTCTCGGCAGCTCAAAACGCTCCAGTTTCAGATCCTCTTTTACAATTTTCTTCATTTCTGCTTCGATTTTTTCAAGATCCTCGCTGGTGAGCGGAGTTTCTCTGTCTACATCGTAGTAGAATCCGTCTGCGATGGACGGTCCGATTGCAAGCTTGGTCTCCGGGTACAGTCTCTTGATTGCCTGTGCCATGATATGGGACGTGGTGTGACGGAATGCTGCTTTTCCGCCTTCATCGTTGAAGGTCAGAATGGAAAGATTGCAGTCCTTGTCGATGACGGTACGAAGGTCTTCTACTTCACCGTTTACTTCACCTGCACAGGCCATTCTTGCAAGGCCTTCGCTGATGTCTGCTGCGATCTCAATGATGGATTTTGGTTCGGAGTACTCTTTGGTACTTCCATCTTTCAGTGTGATGATCATTTGCTTATACCTCTTTCTTTGTATATTTTTTCTTAAGCGCATCTGCGGGATAACTGTTCCGAGCTACATCTCGATGTGGCTTCTCGCCATATGAAATTCCGGAAAAAAGCGCTCACTCATGCAAGCATGCTTTGCGATTTTTTCTTCCCTTTTGCATGGCTCTGAATTGTCACAAAAAAAGTCCCTTTTGACACGCCTGTGCTGTCAAAAGGGACGATGTATTTTCATTCACCGCGGTTCCACCCATTTTGTTTTTTCAAACCACTTCATTTGACGATAACGGAATCACCGGGCCGGATTGGGGCCGCTCAGAGCTGGTCTTCGATCACGTTCCTGCGAAAACCCTTGCACCACCAGATGGGGTTTCTCTCTGTCACATTCGCTGTGATTTACTCGTCTCTTCTACGCTTTGTTTTTTTTGCTTCGATTGCTTTTTCGGCTCTCGATATTTTTAGATTATACCACCCATTTAGTGGTTGTCAAGTCCTGCATTGGCTGAAACTTTATTTTTCCGGCGTTTTTTGTACCTCCGTCTGCATGGCGAGTTTCTCTTTTGCCTTCTCCGGCATTTCCAGCAGCCCGAACGCGTAAAAAATCCCGTAGATATACGTAATTCCGCGGATATCCCCCAGATCCTTCGGGCGATTGACAACTGGTCTTGCGCTTTCTTCCTGCAGTTCCAGCACCTTATGATACGCAGCCCGGACGGAACTCCAGACAAGGCTTTTACTTTTCTCCCGGCGGTCGATCCAGAGTTCTTTGGTGTAGGTGCCGCTTCTTCCATATTTCATATGGTAGGAATATGGCAGACCGGAATACGTATGGAATTCAAACTCCTGGAACGCGACAACGCAGTCCCACAGGGCTTCTTCTGTCCGTTCTTCATGAAGCCTCCAAAGAGCCTGTTTTCTTTTTTCCTGTAAATTTTCCTGTGCTTCTTTGTTCTCTTCCATCTTTTTTGTCTTCTCCGTCGTATCCTTTATTCCACCAGAAATTGATCCAGCTCTGCCGTGACCACCGGATTGATTTTTACCTGAGGATGATCGATTTTTCTTCCCTGTGTGACGACCATCTCTACTTTGCGGAGAGCACGAAGATCCTCGAGCGGGTTTTCGGCGGTCACGATAAGATCGGCGGATTTGCCGGGCTCGATGGTTCCGGTTTCGGCTCCGATTCCGGCCATTTCGGCGGCGCGGGCGGTTGCAGTGTAAAGCGCGAAGGCGTTGGAGACGCCGACATATTTATGGAAGTAAAAGAGTTCCCGCCAGAAGTCGTACTGCGTGATCCACGGACAGCCGACATCGTTTCCGAGGACGACGGGGATGTCGTTGGCGATGGCTTTTTTCGCACAATCGATGATTCCTTCGAAAACAACGTTACCATTGAACTGCTCTACCTCAGTTGCGTTGGTGATGGAACGGTCGAACAGCGCATACGGCAGGGCCGGGGACAGTGTCGTACATAGAAATGCATTCTTTTCTTTGAACAGGCGAATCATATCGTCATCCATTTTTGCACCGTGCTCGATCGAATCCACACCGTTTTCCAGTGCCACGCGGACACCCTGCGGCGATTCGACATGGGCGGCGACCTGATAGCCGAGTGCATGCGCCCGGTTACAGACGGCTTTTACCATTTCCGGTGCCATTTTGAGTTCTCCCGGAACGCCTTTTTCTTTGGCATCCAGCACACCGCCGGTGATCATCAGCTTGATCAGGTTGACATTTTCGCGTTTTGCCTCATCTACATGGGCGACTGCCGCATCGATACTCTCTGCTGCGATCGCTACCGAACCTGCCATGTGCCCGCCCGGTACAGAGATTCCCTCGTTTGCGGCAAGGATTCTCGGGCCGGTCTTTTTACCGGCTTTGATTTCATCGCGCAGCCGTGTATCGAAAGTGCCAAGACCACCGACCGTGCGGATCGTGGTAACGCCGCTTAGTAACTCGTCTTTTGCAAAACCGGCTACCATGTGATAGGCGATGGCGCGGGAAATGCCGTTGCTCATCAGGGTTTTGACGAGTTTTGCATTGTCACGCTGCTTCTTCTGTGGTTTTCCATTCCCTGCGAGGTGGACATGCATGTTGATCAGTCCGGGCATGATGTATTTTCCCTGCAGATCTACCTCCGTATAGCCGGAAAGTCTGGTTTCTTCCGGGACAATCGCTGCGATTTTTTCTCCTTCCGTCAGAATGATCAGACCGGTCTGAACCTGCATATCTTTCGTTCCGTTTAGAATTTTTCCGTTTTTGTAGGCATATTTCATACTCAATTCCCTCTTTTCTGCCAAACGTATTATGTTTTATTTTAACACGTCAGAGAGGGATTTCGCGACAGAAAAATCGTTTTTCTCTGTTTTTTATTTTTCTTTTATTCTGCCCCGCATAACTGCCCTCACACCGCCGAACAGAACACCGGCAACAGCCCATAGGATCCAGGTTTTATCCCATTCTCTCGTCTGGAAGCTCCATGCAAGATAGATGGCGGTGACAATACACCAGTAGGCGGTTGTAAAAACTTCTGTTTTCTTTTTGTATCGTTTTTCTTCCGGTGTATATTCGCCTTCCTGTAGCAGGATGACGTAGCTTCCATTTATGGTGCTGACCCACACGATGAAAAAGACACCAACGGCGACCAGAAGCAGCAGGATGGATACGGTGGCTGTGATGATGTAGTCCGGCTGGCTGAATGCAATGGCAGCGAACATCGGGATAACTGCCAGAATACAGAGGGTAACACCGGCGGCGATTTCTCTGGTAAAGGTGCTTTCGTAGTCCTTTTTCCGTTCCTGAACAAGGCCGGTTATACCATAGGCAGTTTCTATTCTCTCCTTTTCCAGATATTCATACTGCTGTCCGTGAATACTGTAGGATACGAAAATCACAACAGCAGCGGCAACCAGCAGCAACAAAACGGAGATGCCTGCTCCCGTTGCCATGTTTTCGCTGATGTTTCCTATATGGGAATCGGAAAGTCCGGCAAGGAAGATCAGCAGCGCCGGGCTGATGATACAGAGCGCAACAGCTCCGGCGAGTGTCGGCGCTGTTTTCCGTCTCCATTCCATGAACGCGTTTATTTCTGTTTTGGAAATGGATTGGCTGTTTCTGCTTCAAATCCTATCATTTTTTCCGGTTGCCTTCTACCAAATCGGGCTGGAAATGTGTCAACTGGCGGTTGCAGATGCTTATTTTTCAAGGATTTCCCGCATCTGCTGCATAATTTTTTTAATTTCATAAACCGATACGCTGTTTACGACTTCAAAATTGATCTGCTTTTCTTTTCCGCTGTATTTCACTTCATACTCTCTGGCTTTTTTTTCGTCATGGTCTTTGTACCGTGCTTTGCCGATCAGATAAGCATCTGAATTGGCCGTCTCGGGGTAGCCCGGGCCTTTTTCCAGTTCAAACAGCTCTTTCTTTTCTTTTAGATCCTTTTCCAGTCTGCTCAATTTTTCCAGAAACACCTGACAGACTTCAGGATAATGTTCTCTGATGTATATCAGATTTTTGTGCAGACATGTTGCGCTTTTTTCCATCAGATGACGTTCTGTTTCGTTCGTCAGATAATCAAACTCTCCCAGCTGTACTTCATCCCCCTGAATGGACCGCGCAAGCTGTTCAAACCAGTACATCTGCCGCGGCATACTGTCCGGGAACATGAAATATGTTGAAAACTCATGATCAATCATCGGCGCCAGACGCAGAATCTTATCGTCTTCACGGCAGACAAATGCGATGTTTTCGTAATGGTAGTTCTGATCGCCTTTCAAAATCGAAACGAGAATCTGCAGTACCAGCTCCTCCGCCATCGCCGGGTGGGTCTGGAAATAGTCGGATTCGAGGATTTCGGTGTAGTCGTAGAACATCTGGCAGTAATTGACGTAGTCATCAATATGGACTTTGTCGTCAGGATATTTTCGAAAGAACTCCAGCAGATTCAGCAGATGTTCTCCTTCCCCGTAAATCATCGGTGAAACTGTTCCATAATCGTAATATTTCTCCACCTCCGCCTCATACCCTTCGCAAAACGCAAGCTGATACTGCGGCGCCGGCATAAAATACGCATCAATCACCCATGACCAGAAAACCTCAGCATAGGCGAACAGCGGCGTAGACAGCGGTTTAGATTTTGTAAGCGGTTTAAAAACAACATCTCCTTCAAAAACCGGAAAATGCTTCTCCCCTTTCACAACCCCTACCGCCTCCGCTTTCAGATTGCCGGTGCGTTTGGCATAAATGTACTTTTTCGGAATGTAGGATGGTTTTTGTGTCATATTTTCACCGCCTTAAAATTTTCTTGAAACCATTGCATCGTTTTTTGATAGAAGATATACGCAATACTGATTCATACTGATTCCCTCTCGTTTCGAATGCTCTGCCAGTGCTCTATGCAGGCTTCGCGGCACTCTCAGCTTAAATTGTCCGGAATACGCTTCCAGGCTATCCGGCTCAGCGATTTCGATTCCTTCCTCCAAAGCAGCTTCCAGCCATGCCTTTTTGGCATCCACCGCATTTGCTGCTGCGCTTTCTATGGTCTCTCCACAGGTAATACATCCTGGCAGATCTGGATAAGATACTACAAATCCGCCTTCATTCTGATTCTCTACAATTTCCATACGATAGGACATTTTCATATAATCATTCAACGTCTTCATGTTTCTTTTCCTCACTTTCTATCACCTGTCTTACCATTTCTACATACACTTTCTTGATCGGTTCATGTTTTGGTATTGTAATTGGTACAGCGCCTGGTTTTCGAAATGTATAATGACTGCTCCCGCTTTTCGGTGCTTTCAGCTCATATCCGTAACTCTCTAACACTTTTCTCAGTTCATCAAATCACAGATACGTGCAATCAGTTTATCCCATTTTGACATGTCTTATCTCTCCTTTTATTATATTTGGTGTCATATATGGTGTCAATTCTTTTCTTTTACATTAATATACGTATATTAATGTAAAAGAAATCGTATGTCAATCCATTCTGACATACGATTTCTACCTGCTTTATCTTTCCTCCTGCAATGCCGCCAGATAGCCCAAAATTCTTTCTTTCTGCCGGCCTGGCAGGTTGCGGAATCCCTCCAGAATCTCTTTTTCCTCCGCATTTACCGCTCGAAGTTCAAAATCTACCGCGTTTCGCTCTGTCTCATTTTCTCCCAGCAATTCATACGGCGTAACCTTCAGCACCTCGCAGATTTTCAGAATTTTATCCGCCGACGGATTCGTCCCCTTTCTTTTCCAGTCGCTGATCGTGCTCTGGGAAATTCCGGTTTCTTCGGAGAATTCTTTCTGGGTCATCCCGTTTCGAAGAATTAATTCAAAAATTTTTTCACTGATCATGTTGTATTTCACCTTTTCATTCAGATTTTGTTTAATACCAGGGGCAAAAGGTCAAAAAGCCGATGCAAGCTCGCTTGCAAGAGGATTTTTGATCTCTTGACCCGCCAAAAACATGAGTAAGTAGCCATTTTTCGAAGAAAAATGAGCGGCTTACGAATGTTTTTGAAGATTGCGGGAGTGCAAAGCACGTAGCAATCTGGTATCTCAGACTATTTTTTACACATTCTGTTCCGCTTCCACTTCCCGGTTGATCTCATCCTCACTGTCAGCCATTGCCTGCAGTGTCATGGTCAGGAGTTTTTCCAGCGGCCATCCAAGCTGGTCGGCGCCGCGCTCAATGACCTCCCTCGAACATCCCGCCGCAAAGCCTTTGCTCTTATATTTCTTCTTCAGGGATTTCAGTTCCATATCTTTTGTGCTCTTTGAAGGCCGCATCAGCGCAGCTGCCCAGATCAGTCCCGTCAGCTCATCTGCTGCAAACAGCACTTTCTCCATCTCATGAACCGGCTCCACATCCAGCGTGGCACCGCACTCGATGGTAATGCCGTATCCGTGTGATACAACACCATGAATGATATCCTCCGATACGCCGCCTTCCCGCAGAAGTTCCGGCGCTTTCAGACAGTGCTCGGCCGGATACAGTTCAAAATCAATATCATGCAACAGGCCGACAATTCCCCAGTGCCCCTCTTCTGCTCCATAGCCGAGTTCTCTCGCATACCATTTCATCACAGCCTCCACGGTAAGCGCATGCTGGATATGGAAAGGATCTTTGTTGTATTTCTTCAATAAAGCAAATGCCTCATCTCTTGTAATTTCACTCATACTCTGTTTTCCCCTTCCTTTTTGTTTTTCCTGAATCCCATCGATTTGATTTGAGTTATAATTTCGTCTATTATATACCTGTATCCATACCCATTCAATAGGTTTATTGAAACTTTTTTCTGTACATGATACAAAAAGCGCCGTTTTCCGTCTCTTTCCGAGAGGGAATCCAGCGCTTTTCTTACTTTTTTATTTTATCCTCTTCCAGTAAGAAGACTCCGACCTCTAGAGCGTGTCTGAAAAAGGCTTTTCGCAAAGTGGGGCTTGCAGATTGCGGAAATGGTTTTTCAGACACGCTCTAAGGTGGGAGATGAATTGCGTCCGTTATTCTTTACAGCAGTTCCGGTTTCAGCCGCACATCGAAGCTGATTTCGGTTTCTTTCAGCTGATATTTTTCCAGCAGCATCGGACCGCAGCTTGCCGAGCCGATACCGGCCTGGCGGTAATCGATGCAGAAAACGGTGCTTCCGCATGGTTTCAGCTCATAGTTGTGGGCCTTCTCTGTCAGCTCCTCCTGGGTGTAGACAGATGCCTGGAACGAGAAGGTTTTCTCCCCTACTGCCGTCAGCATCACCCGGTTGCTTGCAAGGCTTGCGTAATCGCAGTCGTAGTGGCTTCCGTTCTCCTGCGGGCGGATATAATCCTCCTGCTGTTCTGCCGGCGTGCTGTGGAATATGCCGTGATAGCTTGCTCTGTGTTTATCCACATAGCTCTCCACCGGACCGAGTCCGCAGTAGGTCAGCTTTTCAAATGTTTTCGGCAGGAACAGACGCAGGCCAAAGCGCGGCAGAACCGGGAATACCGGGTCTTTCTTTGCTTCTACATGGACATCAAGTGTTCCGTCGCAGTAAATGGTCCAGTGAATCACACCGGTAAGGATCCGCTGCAGAGCCGGTGATACCATCGAATAGCTTGTCGCAATCTCCACACAGCCGTTTTCTTCTTTCGCCGTCGTCTCATACGCACGCGTTACGGTACGATCATACTGTGCACGCATCCAGGTATGTTTGATGTTGCGGTCATTATCCGTCGGTGCGCGCCAGATGTTCAGTTCCATCGGACGATCCAGCAGGTTCTGGTTTGCGTAGCACATTTCTTTAAACAGACCGGTAAATTTATTGTAGGTATAGCTGAACTGTTCCGTCGATACGGTCAGGTAATGATTGTCCTCTTTCCAGCTAAACGATGCCGTTCCCTCCGGGCGCTTTCTCATTTCTTTTACCTTCTGATTCTGATTGTCGGCGGTTTCTACCAGAACCTCCTCAAATCCGAGTTCGAAATGCTCCGGCAGCAGCTCTGTCGCATATTTCTGATACCAGGTAAGCTTCAGTGCACATTTTCCCTGCTCCGGCACAGTAATGGCAAGCGGAATTGTCTTTTCACAGCCGGCCGCAAGATCCAGCAGAGCCTCATCCGTGATGCTTCCGCTTTCTGTCACTTCCCCATCCACAAGCACTTCATAGCCGAGCACAGCGTAGTCCTTCAGGTTCACGAAATTCATATAATTTTTTATTGTCAGCGTACCATTTCCGGCATCAAATGCCGTTACACGCACCGGACGATGTACATTTTTGAACTCCATCAGTCCCGTATGCGGTGTGCGGTCCGGATAAACAAGTCCGTCCATGCAGAAGTTGCCGTCGTGCGGATACTCGTTGTGGTCGCCGCCGTATGCATACATCTTTTTGCCCTCGATCGTTTTTCCCATATCGATCGCATGGTCACACCATTCCCAAATGAAACCGCCGCACATTTTCTCCTCGCTGTGAATCAGCTCAAAGTAGTCTTCCAGGTCTCCAGGGCCATTTCCCATTGCATGGCAGTATTCGCACATGATATACGGCTTGTCTCCGTACGCAACGAGTTCTTTTTTGATCTCCTCCAGTGACGGATACATGCGGCTGTAGAGATCAAGATTACTGTAATCATATTTTCTTGAATCATCCACATACCGTGCTGATTCGTAGTGGGTCAGACGCGTCGGATCAAACTTTTTCGTCCATTTTAAGGCTTCCTCGAAGGTACAGCCGTATGCGCACTCATTTCCCATCGACCAGATCACAACGCTCGGACGGTTTTTGTCACGCTCCACGCAGCGCTGTGTGCGGTCTACGGTTGCCTCTGTAAACATCGGATTGTTTGCGATCAGCTTGTTCCAGTTCTTGGCATACTCTTCCCACTCCGTGTAATTGCTGTAAATTTGCTCCGTACCGTGGCTCTCATTGTCTGCCTCATCGATCACATAAAAGCCCATTCGGTCGTAAAGCTGATAGAAGTACGGTGCATTCGGATAATGGCTGGTACGGATCGCGTTGATGTTGTGTTCCTTCATCACCTTCAGATCTTTTTTGATCTGCGCCAGGCTAATCGCAAAGCCCGTCACCGGATCGCTGTCGTGGCGGTTTGTTCCGTGGAATTTGATCTTCACGCCGTTCAGGTACAGCACACCGTCCTTCGCGTGGATCTCACGGATGCCGACATGATCAGTGATCACCTCACCCGCCGTCTCCAGCACCAGCGTATACAGATACGGCTCCTCGGCATTCCACAGATGTGCATCTTTTACATGCATCTGAACCGTATCGCCGCCAAACGCTGCCTCTGCCACAAGATGATTTTCTGCATCAAACAGCTTTGCCGTTCCTTCCTGCGGTTCCCCGTCATTCCAGGTAATCGCAATCGAAACTTCTCCATTCTGGTACGATGTGCCCGGCGCTGCCTTTACAAAGTAATCCCGGATGCCCTTTTCCGGTCTTGCAAGCAGATAGACATCGCGGAAAATACCGCTCATACGGAATTTATCCTGATCCTCAAGATAGCTTCCGTCACACCATTTCAGTACCAGTACCGCGACGGTATTGGTACCCTCTTTGATCAGCTCCGTCACATCAAATTCACTCGTAGAATGGGATACCTGGCTGTAGCCGACGAAGCTGCCGTTCATCCACACGTAGAAGCAGGAATCCACACCCTCAAAGTTCAGGAATGCATTCGGTGCTTCCTCCTGTTTTTTCCATTCAAAGGTTCTTACATAGGCACCACACGGGTTCTCATACGGCACATACGGCGGATCCACCGGGAACGGATAACGGACGTTGGTGTACTGATGACGGTCATGGCCGTAATTCTGCCAGACGGACGGCACCGGAATTGTCTCGAATGCCGAAGTATCATAGCCCTCAGCGAAAAACTCCTCTTTTACATCGTAAACGCTGTCAAAATAGTGGAATTTCCAGTCGCCGGAAAGCAGGAAAAAGCGATCGGACGCTGCCCTGTTTTCCACCAGATCATCCATGCGGCGCGATGCCGGGATATAGTAGGCACGGTTCGGCATCGTATTCACATGCAGTTTTTCTAAATCTTCGAAATATTTTGGAACAATCATCTCTTTATTAATTCCTCCTTCTTCTGCCTTTTTTCCAATATCGGCACCGGGACACACACGGTTCCGGTGCCGAAAAAGTTCCTGTTATTCTATTACTTTTTCCATGCAGGAAGAACGCCCTCATAATTCATGCCATAGCCATAATCATACTTGTGTCCTTCACTGTCGGTATACGTCTCCATATCAAGTGCGCGGTCTTCACTCTGCTCCTCAACAGCATCCATATCCTTCGGCATCTGGATCGGCAGACGGCCGGTCGGGTTGTAATCGCCGAAGACAACGTCGAGCACAGCGGCTCTCGAAACACCGAACTCTGCGACGATCGCATCGGCTTCGGCTTCAAATTCCTGCATCACCATCGGGTTGTTGACGGTTGCGCAGACGATCACCGGCTTGTCGCCCATCGCGCGGCGGCATTCGAGAATATTGTCGAGATCAGCCTCGTTGTAGGCAGTGTTTGTCTTTCCAAGATAGCTGCGGTTCGTGAAATTCTCGCGGAAATCACCGCCGGCAATGCTGACCTCACGCGCTTTTTTCGCCGTATACGGGCGGTATTGCAGGGTGATCGGCAGATAGCCGTTGCCGCCATTTGCAAGATCCTCAGTCGAATACGGGTTGCACGCAGGACTTTCTACAAATACCAGCGCCACATCAGCCTCCTCCGGTGTCTCCACGCGGATTCCATATCGGGACGGCAGGCCTTCCGGAAGTGGATCTTCGATTCTTGCAGGCAGATCGCTGCGGAAGAATGCTTTGGACGGTCCGATTTTTCTCTCCGGAATGTACACCTTCAGGCCTTTTTTCAGTGGCAGCACACCACTTTGGCCTTCCGGTGCCCGTCTGGCACTGTTTTTCAACAGAACAACGGATTTTTTCTGTGCCTCATAACCATGGCGGCAGAATTCCTCACAGCCCACGATTTTTGCTGATTCTTCCGGATTCAGATATGGATCCTCAAACAGTCCGCAGTGGAAAATATTGATCAGCAGTCGTTTTGCTGACAGCTCCATGCGCTCACGCATTGCTTTTTCGCCGTATTTTTTGCAACCGATCTGATAAGCTTCGACAATCGGTCCGGATTCGCTGTTTCCGCCGAACTGGTCTACTCCGTTTGTGATCGCAAGCAGACACCGTTCTGCTTCCGTCAGATCCTGCACCCCGTAGCAGCGGCTTCCAAAGCCTTCAATCGTCTTTTCAGGATCCTGGGTGATGCCCCAGTCTGTGCAGACGATGCCCTTAAATTCATATTTTCCGCGCAGCAAATCTTTGATCAGATACTCGCTGTAGGAGTTTCCGACGTTTTTGCCGTTCTTTTTGTCCACGCCGTAGGAGACCGTATAGTACGGCATAACGGCGGATGCACAGTCTGTCGGTCCGTCCAGATGGAATGCCGCCTCGGTAAACGGTTTTAAATGCTCTTCAAAGTTTTCTGTCGGATAAACAGCAAACTGACCGAATGCATAGTGCGCATCGCGTCCGCCTTCTCCGGTGCCGCCGCCCGGCCAGTGTTTGACCATCGTATTGACGCTGTCTTTTCCCCAGCCATCTGTTTCGCCTTCCGTTGTCTGCATGCCGTCGCAGTACGCTTTTGTCAGCTTTTTGGACATTTCCACTTCTTCACCTAAGGTATCAACGAAGCGCATCCATCTTGGTTCGGTGCAGAGATCGATCTGTGGTCCAAGGGCCGTTGTGATGCCAAGCGCACGGTATTCCCGTGAAGCATCCTTTGCAAACTGTCTGGCTACTTCCGGGTCGAAGCAGGCAGCAAAGCCGACACCCTCCGGCCATTTGCTGATCTCGCTTCCACCGCTCTTAAATTCTGCGCCGGAATCCTTCGCTCCGTTCCGCGGATCGGAGGAAAGATTGACCGGAATACCGTACGGCAGTGTTTCAGCTTTTTTCTGAAGCTCATTGCTCCACTTTGCGGAGATTTCCGGGCTTTCCACATTTGTCAGCAGAATGTGGCGGATATGTTCATCCTCCAGAAATTCCTTCTGCTGGTCTGAAATCACATACGGCTCTTTGCCGGATTCCAGATATGTTTTTCCATCAAAGGTTCCCTGAAATGGTCCGCCCGGCATCGGCGGTACCGCCTGGTGCGGCGAATACAGCATCAGACCTGCGATCTCTTCGATGGAAAGGCGCCCCGCAAGGTCTGCGGCTCTCTCTTCATCGGAAAGGCGCCAGTCCTCGTATGGCAGCAGTTCGCCGGTTTTTGCAAGATCTTTAAAGTAATACCCATCCTTTTCCAATACCTTTACGCCGGATGCTTCTGCCCAGGCGATCGTTTTTCCGCCTTCCTGCGTTATGCGATGAATTCCGTTTTTCGTTATTTTCTCCATAAGCTTTCCCCTTCTTCTCCTTCAAAATGATGGTTTCTTTCTTCCATTCATTTTACGGCATAATTCTGCATAAAACAATCACTTTTTTTGACTCTTTTATGAACGATTTTAACAAGAAAAGATCCTTCCCGGAGGGCTTTTTTGCTTTTTTTTATAGTTTGATTCCCTTTAGCGCCGCGGCAAATGCATTGTTCACCGGCTCCGCGGCCTCTTTTTTCTGTTTGTTCATATAGGCTGCCACATCGCGCTTTGTCACACCGCCGCCTTCTTTTTTACGGCGCTCCTGGAATTTTGTCATGCGTTCCTTGTGACCGCAGGAGCAGACAAAGGTTGCCTCTTCTCCTTTTCCAATCATCTCCATACGCTTATGGCAGACCGGGCATCTCGCATTCGTTGTGCGGGATACCGTCTCCCGGTAACCGCACTCTCTGTCCTGGCAGACGAGCAGCTTTGCATTCTTTCCGTTCACTGCAAGCAGTCGTTTTCCGCAATTCGGACACTTTTTGTTTGTCAGATTATCATGGCGGAACGTTCCTTCTTCTGTTTTGATTTCGTCAATCAATTCCACTGTGTAGCTCCGGATTTCCTTCATAAACGCATCGCGCCGCTTCTTTCCCTTTGCGATTTCGTTTAACTGCATTTCCCAGCTTGCTGTCAGCTCCGGTTTTTTCAGGTCTGCCGGCACCAGCTTTAACAGCTGGCGTGCCTTCGAGGTCAGATAGATCTCATTTCCCTTCTTCTCCAGCAGAAAGCTTCGGAACAGCTTCTCGATGATATCCGCGCGGGTCGCAACCGTTCCGAGGCCCCCCGCCTCACCGATTGTTTTTACAAGGCTGCTGTCGCGGTTTTCCATGTAGCGGACCGGATTTTCCATTGCGGAAAGCAGCGTTCCTTCTGTAAAGCGTGAGGGCGGCTTCGTTTTTCCTTCGCGAAGGTTGATTTTAGGCTGCTCCAGCTTCATGCCCGCCTGCAGCAACGGAAGATTCTGATCGCGTACCTCTTCTTTTAACTCATCCTCTTCCTCATACCGGTTGTCCTCGTACGCCTCCTGCCAGCCTTTTTCTACCATGCGTTTTCCGCGTGCGGTGAAGCATTCGTTTTCGATGGAAGCCCGGATCACGGTCTCCTCGTATACACACGGCGGAAGCAGCACAGCAAGAAAGCGGCGCACCACAAGGTCGTAAATACGGCGCTCCTCGTTGGAAAGTGAGGATAACTGCACATACTGCTCCGTCGGGATAATTGCGTGGTGGTCGGAAACCTTCGCATCATTGACAAAGCCCGGGGTTCCATGGATCGGACGGCGCTTCGCCTGCTGCGCCAGCACCTTGTACGGTCCGATGCTTACGGCATCGAGGCGTTCCTTCAGGGTTGGTACAATATCCTTTGTCAGATACCGCGAATCCGTCCGCGGATATGTGAGGACTTTGTGCGTCTCATAGAGGCTCTGCATCAGATTCAGCGTCTGCTTTGCCGAATAACCGAACCGCGCACTCGCATCGCGCTGCAGCTCTGTCAGATCGTAGAGCAGCGGTGCTTCTTTCTGTTTTTTCTTTTTTTCTACTTTCTGTAACACAAGCGGATACTGTTTTGCCTTATTTGCAATCTGCTTTGCCTTTTCCGGATCCGAAATCCGTGTACCGCCCGTTTTTTCATTCTTCCAGGTGTAGACCACTCCACCGGCAGCTGCCGTCACGGTATAGTACGGCTTCGGGACAAATTCACGGATTTCCTGCTCCCGCTGCGCAATCATGGCGAGCGTTGGTGTCTGCACGCGGCCGCAGGAAAGCTGTGCATTGTATTTACAGGTCAGCGCCCGCGTCGCGTTAATGCCAACAAGCCAGTCTGCCTCGGCACGGGAAACGGCAGCGCGATAGAGATTATCATACTCTTTCGCGTCTTTCAGACTGGCAAAGCCCTCACGGATTGCCTTGTCGGTAACGGATGAAATCCAGAGGCGCTTACACGGCTTCTGGTTGTGTGCCTTATCAAGAATCCACCGTGCCACCAGCTCACCCTCACGGCCGGCATCTGTTGCGATCACGACCTCCTGGACATCTTTTCTGGCAAGCTGCGCCGTCACGGCGTGATACTGTTTTCCTGTCTGCGGGATCACCTTGATCTGCAGCTTTTCCGGCATCATCGGCAGAACCGCCATGTTCCATTCCTTATATTTTTTATCGTAATCCTCCGGATCTTTTAGTGTCACCAGATGACCAAGTGCCCAGGTCACAATGTACTGATTTCCCTCAAGCGCTCCGTTTTCTTTTTTGCTGCATCCGAGCACACGCGCAATGTCACGTGCTACGGATGGCTTTTCTGCTATCACCAGCGTTTTCATAAAGACTTTGACTCCTTCTTTCTTTTCCTTTTCTGTTTTTCTCTTTGAAAAAAGTTGGGGAAAAAAGTGTTTTGCCCCTTTTGCACTCCTGCAATCTTCAACATCTGTTTTTTTGCCCGAACGCCTGCGTCATTACAGCTTTTTATACTGTTCCACAATTGCTTCCCGGTCTTTTCCCAAAATGAAGTAATAATCAATCTGCCCGTCTCCTGCCGTGTACAGATATGTTCCAAACGTCCGTACATTGCACAGCAGCGCCGTTTTCGATGCGGCGGCCGCAATGCCGTAGCCACGGCCGGAGACGATCAGCGGCATCCGCGCCTGTTTTCCGCCGAAAGAAACGTAACGCGCTTTCGCAGTCAGATCCAGCCATTCTGTCGAGAGAATACCTTTTGCTTTCAGCTTTTCGGAACCGCTCCATTCAAAAAATGTCCAGGTCATACCGCCGTCAACCATGCGCGGCTCGTCCCGCTTCTCAGAAAGCACCGGCTTGTTGTCCCTTGTCAGAAACTGTACCGCGCCGTCCTTTTTTTCCACCAGGACACGCAGCTTTTCTGTCTCGATAAGAACCGCCGTCTTCGACTCTTTCGCGCTCCATGGAACCGCGGTATCCGCCTTCGCCTTCCAGTACGTGTCCTGCACTTTTGCAGTTACACCCTTTGCAAAACTGATGCGGATCACCTCCGGTGTAATCGGGGTGATGCGTAAGATTCCGTACATGCTCGCAATCTCAACCGCCGATTTTCCTTTCTTCGCCCATTTCACCGCACACTTGATCTTCGAATGGCCCTTGATGCGCAGCAGCTCGTTTTCCGGGATTGCACCGAAAGCGTAAGGTGAGGTATTCAGGCGCTCCGTCTTCTCGGCTTCTCCTGGTACCATACCTGCTCCGCCCGGCCTTTTTGCACTCTGCACTCCGGCCGTGCCCGTTCCATATTGCATTCCTGCCTGTGTTCCTGCACTCCGTCTGCTTCCCGGCGCTTTGCCGCCTGCCTTTCCATGATAAGCCGCACCAGCAAAAATAGATGACACCCCTTCCGGTGCACGCTGCTGCATTGTCTTTGCGGCAATTTCTTCTCCCGTTTCTGCCGCACCCCTCCGCGTTGCCGTACTGCCTTTTGCCATCACCGCCGTTCCTGTCGTGCTCGTATTTCCCGGTGCTCTTCCCGGAATCTGCTCCGGCTTGATCACAATCCGTCTCGGCCCGTGACTGTTCCGCTCGTCCATCTCCTGGATGCCGATCGCGCGGTTCTCTTCCCGCTTCTCTTTCTGCGTCAGCGATACTTTTTCATACTCTTTCGCCTTTGTCAGCGTCTCCATCGCAAATTCCTGATTGTGTCGGCCCTTCGGTGCTTCCTTTGCAAGAATTCCCGTCAGATCTCCGGTATACAGTACCGCCAGCTCATGCAGCGCACGCGTTGCTGCCACATAAAGCAGCTTTACCTGACCGTCATTTTCCGGATATTTTTCTTCCGTCGGATCAAACAGCAGTACCGCATCAAATTCGAGTCCCTTCGTGTACGCAACCGGAAGCACCATCACACCCTCCCCGAATTCGGCTGTTTCCAGATTCTCATCCACAATCGGCACATACTTTTTCAGCTTCCGCGCCGTTTCCGCTGCTTCCGCTTCATCCCGGCATACAACAGCAATGGTCTCATATCCCTGCTCCTGCCACGCTTTGATCTTTTGCACACCTGCAGCGAGCAGTTCCGTCTCATCCGCAAACGCTTCCTTTTTCACTGCCGCTCCGTGCCGCAGCACCGGCTCCACCGGATAAATCGCAAAATCCCCATGCCGCAGGATTTCATTTGCAAAATCAGAAATTTCCACTGTATTCCGATAGCTCTTCCGCAGGACGCCGAACGCATCGTATGAACCGGTCAGTATCAGCTTTTTCAGCTCCTCCCAGTCGTTCAGGCCGTACGCAAAATGAATGTTCTGCGAGGTATCTCCCATAATGGTGTACGTACAGCTGCGCAGGCACCAATGCAGTACCCGATACGCCATCATACCGAAATCCTGCGCCTCGTCGATGACCACGTGGCTTGCCTCACGCACCGGGTCGTTTTCCTTGATACGCCTGTAGAGATACGCCAATGCCGCCAGATCATAGACATCAAAGGAATTTTCCGGCATCTCCACGGCTTTTCCTTTTTCTGCCTGCTGTTTCAGAAACTCTGAATAGAGATCAAAAATGGACCCCCTCCATTTTCCATCTCCGAAGTATTTCTCGTATTTTCGCTTCAGTGCCTTTTTCTCGCGTGCCGGAAACGTCACTTCTTTTCCCGAAACCTCATTTTCGAATTTTGCCACCAGAATCTCGTTCAGCATGCACATCTTTCCTTCCATGGAAAGTGTGGACTGCTCCCGGCAGTAGGTGTCGATGGTCCCAGCATCCAGAAGCAGGGTTCCCGTTTTCTCCAGCTGCACCGGCTCCCGCGGAATCTGCTCTGTCTCATACGCACGGCAGAAATTCTCCAGATCGTAAAACCAGCTGCTTTTGCCTTTTATACTGTTTTTCTCATCCGCACGGTCGAGGCTGTGTACCGTGTATTTTGCTTCGTCCCAGTCCTCATACAGGAGACGGATGAAAAGCTGCTCCATCGTCATCTGACGGATTCCGTAGACGTCAAGCTCCGGCAGAACACTTGTAATGTAATTCAGCAGAATGCGGTTGCTCCCGATGATGTAAAAATCCTCCGGCCGGAAATCCTCCTCATAATTGTAGAGAATGTAGGAAATCCGGTGCATTGCCACCGTCGTCTTTCCGGATCCCGCCACACCCTGTACAATCAGATTTGTCTTCGGAGACCTGCGGATCATAAGGTTCTGCTCCTGCTGGATCGTCGCAATAATCTCGCCAAGCACTGCTTTTTTATTCTTTGCCAGATACTTTGTCAGCAGCTCGTCGTTCGCTACCACGTCGGAGTCGAAAAAGTCCTTCAGACGATCCTGTTCAATTTCATACGTTCTTTTCCTTTTCAGGTCAATCGAAAAGGTGCCCTCCTGGCTCACCGTATAGCTGCACGGCCCTGTGCTGTTTTCATAATAGACAGAGGAGATCGGCGCCCTCCAGTCCAGCACGACCGGCTCCGCGTTTTCATCGAAAATGCCGACGCGTCCGATGTAATAGGACTCCGGAAAATTCAGCCGCGGATCCTGAAAATCAATCCGTCCGAAATACGGCTTCTTTCTCGCCTTTTCCAGGCGCGCCAGGCTATGCTGGTATGTATTCAGCTTCGCCGTTGCATTGTTCCAGAGTGCCAGTCCTTCTGCCTCCTTCGCGTTATACGTCTCCATCAGATCCTCCAGATCCTCATTTGCCGACCGGATATCTGTCTTTGCCTGCTCCAGATTCCGCTCGGCAATCCCAATCACCTTCGCAAGCTGCACTTCCTCCTCTTTCCTTGTGTATCCCGGAATTTCTGATTTTCTGATGCTTCTTTCCAGTTTCTCTTTTTCCACTTTTTACCTCCTTTTTCTGAAAAGCATTTCTACATCAGCCCGTTCTTTTGATGTTACTGTTTCCATCCCAATAGATTTTATTTTACCATGCACGCGCCTCTCCTACAAGATACTTCACCGGCTTTTTCGTGCACAAAATAAGGGACTGCCGCACCAGGAAAAATTTCCACAAAATATAGATTTTCATCTGCCAAACAGTTCTATATTTTGTAGTCTTTTCACTTAGTGCGACAGCCCCTTCTCGATTCCGCTTGCGCTGCAAAGATCTGTTTTAGACAAATTTCAGCGCAGTTTTACAGCATTTTGCTTAGCTGTTCTGCCACTTTCGTTAAATTGTTTCTTTTCTGCCGTTTTCTTCGTCTGATCTGCCGGAAGTCCGCCTGCAATTTTCTCTTACAGCTGAGGATAAATGTCCGTAAAGATGTGCTGCATCAGTGCTTCTCCGTCTTTGCATTCTGCTGTAACGGTAATGACAGCATTTTTCTCCCGGCAGATGATAGAAAGCTGGGAATACTTTCCGTCTGCGCGGAATGTCCCTTCCGGGCCGCCCCAGAACAGATAGCCGTAGCCAAAGGAGTCGCGGTCGTTTTCACCCTGCTTTTTCGTGCTCTCCAGCACCCAGTTCTCCGGCACCAGCTGTTTTCCTTCCCATGCACCGTTCTGCAGATAAAGGCAGCCGAATTTATGCAGTTCTGAGAGTGTCAGCATCAGACCGCCTGCACCAAACGTATTTCCCTGACGGTCCGTCTCCCACAGCGGTGCTTTAATTCCAAGCGGCGCAAAGAGACGCGGTGTCAGATAGGAGACAAGATCGCAACCACAGCGGCGCTGTACCAGAATGCCGGCCAGATACGGACCCACGTTGTTGTATACAAATTTTGTATTCGGCTCTTCCACAAACGGGATTGCAAGGCTCATTTTTACCCAGTCATCTTCCTCGTAATACGGACGCTGACCACCCATCAGACTTGCCTTTGCCTGTCCAAGATGCATCGTCAGAAGATCCCGTACGGTCGCTTTTTTCAGGTTGTCGCTGACCTGCTCCGGCAGCTCATCCGGGAAGCAGTCTACCAGCTTTTCATCAAGAGAAAGCAATCCCTCTTTCATCGCCATTCCAACCGCGCACGATGTAAAGCTCTTGCTCGCAGAATATACGTTTCTCCGACATTCCTCATCCCAGACCTGTTTCGCAATTTCCTTTCCATCCTGTGTTACCACAACACCAAGCACGCGAAGTGTCTCCGCACTTTTTGCAAATTGTTCCAGATTCATCCTTTCTACCTCCTGTTTTCTTTTTTTTGCTTTCTTTTTGCTCCCTTTTTATACTCTTTTTGTATTCTTTTTTCTTTATTCGCTGAAAATAATATTCCGGATCTTCCGGGACAGGGTATACGTTCCGGCATCTTTTTTCTGTGTCATCATCAGAAAGGTCATATGTTTCTCCGGTACTACCTCCATATAGCATCCCAGCCAGCCGTCCCAGCCGAACTCGCCCTTGCTTCCGAGCGTTACCGCACGGGTCGGGTCTACCAGAACACGCATCAGATTTCCGTAAGAGAATCCCTCCAGCCCGATCCAGTTATCAAAGCCTGCCTGCTGTGCGGCGCTTAACGTGTGGCTTCCCAGAAATTTTACAGTCGCCGGACGGAGAATCTGTACACCGTTATAAGTACCGCCGTTCAGCAGCATCTGGGCAAATTTTGCATAATCGTCAATGGTGGATGCAAGGCCCGCTCCACCTGCTTCATATGCCGGGCGATACGCCATATCATTTTGAATGCCAAGATTATTTTCTGTATAACGAACGGGTGGCTGTCCCTCCTGACAGTCATATACCTTTTCCAGGCGATCCTGTTTTTCTGCCGGAACCCAGAAATCGGTATCCCACATGCCAAGCGTCTCGAAGATTTCTTTTTTCAGGAAATCCCCGAAACGCATCCCGCTTGCCACCTCGATAACTGCCCCGATCACATCTGCCGATGTTCCGTAGCTCCAGGACTGACCCGGCTGGTACAGAAGCGGAATTTTTCCAAGGCGGTTCGCAAATTCTACCGTACCGATCGTTCCGCCGTTTTCTTCCTCAATGCCGCGAATCACCTCTTCAAAGAGTGCATCGGTCAGACGCCCCGTCTCGTTCATTCCACCGTAGGTCAGCCCGGAGGTCATATTCATCAGATCCTCCAGCAGAACCTCGTGGTCCAGTTTTTCCGTATGCCCGTCCGCGCTGCGCACAATCTGATCCCGAAAGCCCGGCAGATATTTGCTGACCGGCTCTGCCAGATCGACAACACCGCGCTCAACCAGAATCATCATTGCCGCCGCAGTGATCGGTTTGCTCATGGAATAGAGCCGGAAAATATCATCACGTGAAACCGGTTTTTTTGCCTCAATATCCGCATAGCCGCTTTCCAGATATACCTGCTCCTCTCCATCTTTGATTACCATCAGAAGACACCCCGGTGTCTCACCTTTTGTAACAGATGCGTCCATTACCTGCTGCAGTCTCTCTTTTATCACCTGTTCCATACTGTTTGTTACCCTCCACATGAATTGTTAAATATGTCCGGAGTCCTTTTGCATTTCTTTCCTACGACTCGGAATACTTCTATTTTAGCTCTCTTTTTCCGGAATGTCACCTTCTATCTTGCTTTTTTCTCTTTCTTCCCTGTTTTTCGTTACCGTTCGCTGAATTTCTCGAATTGTAATAACTTTTCTGAAATTAAGAAAAAGCATCAAAAACCATCATTGCCCTAACCTGAAAAATATGATATCCTATACTTACTATATTTTTACAGATCTTCAGCTTTTAGAAAAACGAGGTGAGTATTTTGCTGAAAACGAATGAATCCGCAGAAAATTATCTGGAAACCATTTTAGTCTTAAGTCAGAAAAAACCCGTCGTACGCGGTGTTGATATTGCAGAAGAGCTTGGCTTTAAAAAATCAAGTGTCAGTGTTGCCATGAAAAACTTAAGAGAAAAAGAACAGATCCGTGTAACGCCGGAAGGCTATATTTACCTGACTGACAGCGGACGCGCCATTGCAGAGATGATCTACGAACGCCACCGGCTCCTCTCCCGCGGCCTGATGCTCCTCGGCGTCGATGAGCAGACCGCTACGGAGGACGCATGCCGCATCGAGCATGTCATCAGTCAGGAAAGCTTTGAAGCAATCAAACGTCATCTGCACATGACAGACGAGAAATAAGCAGACACTGCCAAGGGATAAGATGTCTGCAAAAGAATCACTTTTTCTGATTTTTATGCTGAAAAAAGACGTGAGAGAAACGTAACTTCGTTTTTCACACGTCTTTTTCTTTGACAGAACCTTTTTCAGTCAACCGAAGAAAGGCAAACTATACCGAAACAAAAGGGCTTACAGCTTGCGAAAATAATTTTTCAAACACGCTCCGGCCTACAGGATCAGGGTATGCGTTCCGCTTCCAAGTTCCACCGTATCGGTCGGATCCTCCGGATTTTTAAACAGGGTTGCTGTCGTGTTGACCGGAATCGTCACCTGGTACCGGATCGTTTCCCCTTCTTTTTCCCATCCCGCAGAAATTACACCGTACGGACTGTCTACAGATCCCTTCATAAACTCGAGCGGGCCCGGCTGCGGCTTCAGCAGAATGTGCCGGTATCCCGGCTTTGTCTCATCTCTTTGAATTCCAAGTCCCGTGTGATACAGCCAGGAGAGAACGCTTCCCAGAGAATAATGATTGAAGGAATTCATCGCATTCTGTCCTCCGAAGCCTTTTTCCTTCGTATAGGAATCCCAATGCTCCCAGATCGTCGTTGCTCCCTGCGTCACCGGATACAGCCAGGACGGAAATGCCGTCTGCAGCATCATTTTCCAGGCATCCTCCACGGCTCCCTGCTCCGTCAGCATCTGGTTCAGGATACCCGTTCCAAAGAATCCCGTTCCCACTGTATGACCGAGCTCTCTTGTCTTTCGAATCAGGTGGACTCCCGCCTGTTTTCTGTCCTCTGCCACGCCATATGCAAGTGCAATCGCATACGAGCACTGTGTATCACAGAGCGTTCCGTCCACATTACAGGTCTTTCCGGACTCCGAAAGTACAAATGTCTCATTCCAGAATGTTTTCACTTCGGCTGCAAGTGCCGCATACTGACGCTGCTCTTCCATTTTTTCAAGAGCGCCGGCAATCCGGCTCATAAGATCTGCCTCTTTATAATAGAATGCATTCCACAAAAGCAGCAGATCTGTCTCCTCCGGTGCGAGCCAGTCACCAAGCGGTCCGATTGCCGGATCTGCCTTCGTTCCCGGCAGGCCTTTCTCCTTCATATAAACCATATATTTCTGCATACCAGGATAGAATTTTCTCAGTGTGCGGATGTCACCATACTGCTCGTACAGCTCCCACGCCATGAAAATGCTTGCACATTCATAGGTAATACCACCGAATCCGCCGCCGACCGGCGCAATCTCCGGGTACTGTCCCTCCGGTGTCTGCAGATCCCGCATCGCCTGCAGATTCCGCTCGTAGAATCTTTTCAGGCTGCTGTTGTTGAGCGCAGTATGGCAGAAAATATGCGTGTCACCGGCCCAGCCCATACGCTCGTTTCTCTGCGGGCAGTCGGTCGGAATATTGATAAAATTGCATTTCTGGGACCAGAACACGTTCTCTGCAAATCGGTTCAGCAGCTTGTGGCTGCTTATAAGACTTCCGTTGAATTCCGTCACAGAAGAATACTGAAGGCTCACTACCTCCTCTGTTTCCGGCGCATGTTCCACGCCGCTGATTTCAATATAGCGATAACCGTGGAACGTAAATCTCGGCTGGAACACCTCTTCTCCGCCACGGCAGATATAGACATCCGTACTCGTCGCATCCCGGTAATTTTCCAGCATCATCGTGCCTTCCTTTCCGACATACTCCGGCAGATCCGGATAAAGTACCTCAGCATAACGGATGATCACCCTGGTACCGGCCTTCTCATGCAGCGTAATCCGCGGCACGCCGGCCATCTCCTGTTCCAGGTCATAGAGATAGACCCCAGGAAACAGTTCTTTTCTTGTCTTTGCCATTCTCCGATCCACAATCCGCACCGGTGCATCGTATTCACCGAAAAACTCCGGCTGCTGCTCATTCACAGCCGGCCAGGAGCGTCCAAAGCCAGGCATTGCATGAAATTCATCGATTTTTACGGTCTCGATGACCATTGGTTTTTCCCACGCACTGTCATCAAATTCCGGAAGCGAATACGTTTCGTAAATTTCTGCGCGTCGTGCATCAAACTGCTCTCCTGCAAAATAGCTTGAGAAAAGATACGGTCCTTCTCCGAAATACTTCCACTTCTCTGTATTTGTACCGACTATCTCACGACTTCCGTCTGTATAAGTCAGTACCAGCTTGGCCAGCAGGCTCTCTTTGTCTCCGAAATAGTTAAAATTCTTAACGACAAACGTCTGCGCCTCGCTCCACCAGCCGGATGCCAGTGTTACACCGATACCGTTTTCCCCACTTTGCACCAGATCGGTAATATCGTACGTCTGGTAATTCATTCGGTGGTCATACTGTGTCAAGCCGGGACGAAGCAGATTTTCCGTAATTTCCCTTCCATTGATCCGGCAGTCATAGATTCCCCGCGCCGTGATGTAAAGACGCGCTGCCGCAAGCGTTTTTTCTCTGTTCACCGAAAAAACCGTGCGCAGCATCGGAATGGAATGATGCGACGGATCAGCCGTTACCTGGCAATTTTCTGCACAAAAGCAGCCGTTTTCCACCGGAAGCTTTTCTGCAAAAATACTTTTTCCACCGTCCAGCCGTCCTTTCGGTGTTTCTCGGATGATCTCCGCCGATGGCTGACGAACGTTGCGTACACACAGGCCACGGAAATATCCTTTTGTTCCGTCTCCGGCATAAAATCCGATCTCGTTCAGTCTCGGATACGGCAGAACATCATTCTTTCCTCTCGGGTTCAGCTGGCGGCCCGCTGTCCTTGTTCCAAAGAAGCCATGTTCTTCCACTGCATCGACCAGGATATCATCTACATAAGCAAATGCTGTATTGCCTTCCACCTTTACCGTAAGTTTGTGAAAATCATCTGCATTCTCCGGCGTTACCATCTTCTTTTTTTCTTCTCCAAAGCCAATCAGCTCCACATCAGCAAATGGCTTGGCAGCATCATCCCCCGGCGCATAACCCACCCGGTAAATTTTCAGTCTGGCCTGTCCGTCCTTTAAGCAGACGGTATAACGAATATAGTTCTCACCTTCTATACCAAACTCATTTTTCGTATGATCAGACAAACGAAAATCATTGGCTCCGAAAACAAGACCGGCTTCTCCCTTTCCACCAGCGATTCGGAACTCACTCTCAATCGTAAAGACACCTCTGTTCTCCGCGCAGACCGTCGCATGCGGTGCGCCGATCCACTGGGCCTTTTCCCATGCTTCAATGGATGAAGTCAGAAATCCCGTTTCAAATGTGGTTTCTGCCTCCTCCTTTCCTCCCTGATTGTTCCATACTTCTGCTTTTACCAGGTATTTTGTACACGGCTTCAGTTCTTCTCCCTGATATGCAATGCCCGTAGAAACATCTGTTTCCATTTTTTTGCTGTCCCATACCGTGTTCTTTTGATCCTGCACAACAATTCTGCAGGCACTCTGCAGCAGATTCTGTTCTCCTTCATCCGCTGTTAAAATCCAGGAAAACACCGGTATTGTCTGGTCCAGGCCAATCGGCGCCATCTGGTCTTCGATCAGAATTCGTTCTATCTTCATTTTACAACCTCCCATTTGAAACCCCAATTTGATTTTCTGATTGTATTATATCGTTTCACCTTCTTTTCTGTTAAGATCAGTTTTTGTCTAAAAAAGTGTCTTTATTTGCATCTTTCCACGTGCTATAATGAAAAAAACATTTCCTTTTGCCAAAAATGCAAAAACAAATACGAAAGAGAGGAATATGATATGAAAGTATTGTTAGTCAACGGAAGTCCTCATGCAAAAGGCAGCACTTATACCGCCCTGCACGAAATGGAAAAAATTTTTGAAGAAAATGGAATCGAGGCTGAAATTGTACACGTCGGAAATCAGGATATCCGCGGCTGTGTTGCCTGTGGTGCCTGTTCCAAGCTCTGTAAATGCGCCTTTTCCGATATGGTAAATGAAGTGGCCCCGAAGTTTGAAGAAGCTGACGGTATCGTTGTCGGAAGTCCGGTTTATTATGCATCAGCCAATGCAACGCTCATTGCTTTTCTCGACCGGCTGTTTTACAGCACCAGCTTTGACAAAACTATGAAAGTCGGCGCTTCCGTAGTTTCCGCGCGCCGTGGCGGTCTTTCCGCTACCTTCGATGAACTGAACAAATATTTCACCATCGCCGGCATGCCGGTTGCCTCCAGTCAGTACTGGAACAGTATCCATGGAAATAATGCCGACGAAGCACAGCAGGATCTCGAAGGACTGCAGATCATGCGCACTCTTGCACGGAACATGAGCTTCTTAATGAAGAGCATTCAGCTCGGAAAGGAAGCCTATGGTCTTCCGAAAAAAGAACCACGTGTCGGCACAAACTTTATTCGCTGATCAAAACCTGCCAGCTTCCCCCTCTTGTTTTTTGGGGAGCTGGCAGGTTTTTGTTCTGATCCTTTTTGTTAAGCAACGCAAAAAAGCCTGCTTTTGCAGACTTTTTCTAAAGCGACCCGGATCGGGATCGAACCGACGACCTCCGCCGTGACAGGGCGGCGCTCTAACCAGCTGAGCCACCGGGCCAGATATAAAGTAGAATATAAAATTGAGTGGACCTTCGGGGACTCGAACCCGGGACCGACCGGTTATGAGCCGGTTGCTCTAACCAACTGAGCTAAAGGTCCAAAGAGCCGATGATCGGACTCGAACCGATAACCTGCTGATTACAAATCAGCTGCTCTGC
>ENA-OUQM01000329-OUQM01000329.1-human-gut-metagenome-genome-assembly--contig:-NODE-329-length-34187-cov-19.469266_pt1 | contig 34187 bp, 24 predicted proteins | sample MGYA00237949_ERZ548830 | MGnify/ENA primary metagenome ERZ548830 (study PRJEB26490, sample SAMN05194706) | human gut metagenome | biome: terrestrial biome; feature: human-associated habitat; material...
ATCCCAGGGAATTGAAGTCTACGGCAGAGATCATATTCAGATCCGGTGTGCTGCTCGCTACACCGTGGAAATAAACCGAACCGTAAATCTGCGATACGTATGGTGCCCAGCATTTGTAATCTTCACCATTCATTTCCTTCTTCTTCAGCTGCCATCCGATTTTATACGTTCCCGCCGCTGTGTTGCTGATCGGGTTTCCTACGGAACAGATCATGGATTTGATCGGGGTATCGTAAGAACCGGTTGCACTGTTATAGCCGTAAATGGTGACACGTCCACGAGTTCTGTCTACTGTGATGTATTTGGATGACGGATTGAAGATGCTTGTCACATCCTCCATCAGGGAACCGTCTGCCTTGCGGTAACGACGGTATTTTCCGATATACTCCCAGCCTTCCGTAATTTTGCGTCCGGAAGCATCGAATTTGTACTCTTTTCCATTAATGGTAACGGTACAGTTCTGATATCTTCCTCCCCAGCTTCGGAAATAGTACTGCGATCCGTTCAGCGTCAGCCACTGATCGTGGTACATACCGCCCCAGCTCTTGAAGTAATACCAGTTTTTGTCGTGAAGAATCCACTCGTCATGTGCCATGCCGCCCCAGCTCTTCATATAATAATAGTTACCATCATAGTTAACCCAGCCGATCTGCATCGCGCCTTTATCGTTCAGATAGTAATAGTTATTATCATAGAAAAGCCAGCCTTCCTGCGTCCGTTTGGTTCCGTCTGCATTAAACCAGTACCAGGTATTACCATCTTTGCCCCACTCATTTTTGTACATGCCGCCCCAGCTCTTGAAGTAGTATTTTCCATCGAGCCATTCGTTGGAAAGCATGGTTCCGTCGGGCTTCAGATAATACTTATTTCCCTTGTATTCCAGCCAGCCGCTGGTGTATTTTTTCCCATTTCCGTCAAAGTAAAACCATACATTTTTGACTTTTGCCCAGGCATTTTTGTATGCCGCTCCCCAGCTTCGGAAGTAATAGGTGTTATCCAGCCACTCATTGGAAGCCATTTTTCCATCTGCTTTCAGATAATAGCTGTTTCCATTATAATCCAGCCAGGAGTTTGTCAGCAGTTTTCCGCCATCTTCTGTAGTCCAGTACCAGATGGTCTCCTTGTCGATTTTTATTTTTTTCCATCCCGGTGTGGCAGAAACGGCTCCGTCCTCGCCAACATAATAATAATCGCCTTCGTACTCGACAACATCATTGACACGCACGCCGCCCCAGCTTTGGAAGAAATACAGAGTTCCATCCAGGTTCAGTACATTTTCTTCCATATGGCCGTCTTCATGGAGATAGTACTTATTTCCATCGTAATTGAACCAGCCGGTCCGAACACCGCCCCAGCTTTGGATGCTGTACCATTTTCCATCAATCTTGACCCATCCTGCTTTGGTTTTCTGATTTCCGGTTTCCATCTCGAAGCTTCCGTCTTTCAGGTCTCCGTTTGCATCAAAGGCAGCCGGCTTCATGTAATAAAGTGCTGTATCTACCTTCTGCCAACCGGAAAGGAGTTCTCCGGTTTCTGCATCTACCAGATACCAGGTAGAACCAACCGTCAGCCAGCTTATCGTACGGTCTCCCTGCTGATAGCTGTTGTGATTTCCAAGGGACACGGTGCTGTCTGCATTCAGATAATACGTATGTGATACATTGTTTTCATCGGTAACCGTCTGGAAGCCTGCTTCTTTTACACGGGTTCCGTCATTACCGAACAGGTATGTTACGTCTCCTACTTTTTGCGTTGTGCTCCAGATTGCGTAACCGTCTTCATCGGCATAGTAATCATCGATACTGCCATCCTCGAATTTGATCGTAACAAGTTCATTTTTTTTCAGTTCCGGTGAAAATACTTTTCCTTCACAGATTCCCTGCTGCATCGAACCAAGTTCATCTTTTGCAGGATCTTCCCCTTCTGTCTCAAAGTAGTATGTTCCGGTTTTGCCATTTTCATCTGTCAGGTCTACTTCTCCGGTTAGCATGTAACCGTTCTCATCAAACGCATAACCGACGCCGTCGATTTCCAGCGCGCCGGTAGCTGCCGTCACCTGCTGATTCTCATCGAGAACACCATACTGAAACAGCTTCTTTCCATCTTTTTCAACACAGTTCCAGCCCTCTTTCAGGCTGCTTGCCTCGGGAGTTGTTGTCTCAGATGAATTTCCATTCTGACCCGGCGCTGTGGTTTCACCCTGGTTTGGTGTTGTGGTCGGTGTCTCGGACGGGTTTTCACCCTGACCCGGTGTTGTGGTCGGTGTCTCGGACGGGTTTTCACCCTGACCCGGTGTTGTAGTCGGTGTCTCAGATGGATTCGCACCCGGATTTTGTGTTGTATCCGGTGTCACATCTGCTGTTGCAGCAGAAGGCGTTGTAACGGTTTTCTCTTCGCTCTGCTCTGCCGCATTGCTTTCCGATTTAACCGATAATGAACTTGTTTCTGTAGAAGCTGCATACGCACCTACTGGTGTAACGCTTACCATCACGCCAAGAACGGTCGCTGCCAGAAACTTTCTTTTCATTCTTATTCATCCTCCCATTACTTACTCTTATACACTTTATAGATTACTACATTTTTCCATGTATTTCAAGTTTACGGCCTGTAAAATACCTTACAAATTTCTTATGTTTTTTTCCGTTTTTTCAGTCATCGTAAAATTTCACTGGTATTTTAAACCTGAAAAAGGCCCTCCTTTTCAACAGGAAGACCTTTCTTTACTTTCTTTACTCTCTTTACTTTCTTTACTTTCTTTATTCGTTTACCGTTGTTGATCCATAGATTTCTGTCTGCAGTCTGGAAATCGTTGCCGAAAAATCCGGAACAAGCATCTCACCCTTGCTGGAGTACAGGTCATCGTACGGTACACGGCTCTGTACAAGATCATAAGACAGAATTGTCGGCAGCTCGCCAATGAATGTCATCAGCGTAGACTGATCGATGTTGTGTGTGACACTCGGAAGAATTGTGTCTGCCAGAGCACTCAGTTCCGTCACGCTGGAGGATTTCATCTTCTGCATCATCTTGCTTAAAACCTCTCTCTGACGTTCCGTTCTCTGATAGTCTGCATTTCCGATATAACGAATTCTTGCATAGGCAACCGCCTGATAGCCATCTACATGCTGCGTGCCGCCCCCCGCGTACTGATGTGCCGATGCATCCACCTTGCGGAGACCACACATTTCATTGATATAGCCGTTTGCCAGATTAGCCTCGGCATCGCTTGGTGACAGCTCAATTCCACCGATTGCATCGATGATATCAATCATAGCGTCAAAATCAACACTTGCGTAGTTATCAATCGGAAGCTTATAATTATCCTCAATCGTGCGGACTACCAGCGGACCACCGCCGTATGCACAGGCTGCATTCAGCTTTTTCACGCCGACATCGGGAATATTCGCATAAAGATCACGCATAAAGGATGTCATATGAATCTGTTTGGTATCTTTGTTGATGGACATCAGAATCATGGAATCGGAGTTACCATACCACGATTTATCACGGCGATCCACGCCGATCAGAAGAATGTTGTATACACTGCTGTTATTCGGGAACTCAATATCCTGCGTTTCATCGCTAATCTCGGACTGTAATGCATCGGTCTCTTCGTCTGTCAGACCGGTACTTTCTGTCTCTACTTCAGAGGAGTTATTGATTGTGATTTTATCATCGCTCACGTAATTACTCTTGCTGTAATAATGATTGATCACCGCATATACACCAACGAGTACGACCAGCACAACCACAAGAAGAATGGTGAGTATATTGACCCAGCCGAATTTCTTTTTTTTCTTTCCGGAGGAATGGCGCTCTTCGGGCATTTCATCCTCATCATCATATTTTTTTCTCATAACGACCTCTTTCATGTTCTTATTTTTCCGGTATTTTTCAGCCGGATACCGTTTATAATATAGTCAAAAAACGAACTGCTGTCAAGTGCGCAGTCCGTTTTCTTCATTTCTTCCTGTTTCCCGTTTCCTGATATCATGCAAACTGTAATATTTTTCGTTGCTACAGTGTTTCTCCCAGTCCCGTCTGAATGGAATTGATCAGAAACTGCAAAGCTTCCTCCTCGTCCTCCCCTTCACAGAACAGCTCGATTTCGTCTCCACATTTCACGCATGCGCCCAGAACGCTTAGAACGCTCTTGGCGTTTGCTGTATTTCCATCTCCATAGTGAAATGTAATCGATGATTTAAATTGCATTGCCTGTTTGCACAGAGTTCCGGCCGGGCGAAGATGAAGGCCGGTTGGGTTTTTTACGGTTGCTTTTCCGCTTACCATTGGTTTTCCTCCTAATTTGTTCCTGATGTTTTATTTGCTACTGCTTTCTCTTTAATATGAATCGTTGTCTTTACACTGTCTACGAGCTCATAGCCGTCCGGCAGTGTAATCTTCACCGGTACTTCATAATCCCCGACACCCATTCCATTCAGATCCACAGCTGCCGTAACCTGGGACATATCCAGCTTTGCCAGATTTTTGTCTGATGCTTTGATCCGAATGGCAATCTGCGTCTGATCGTACAGAACTGTGTAACTGGACTGAAGGTTGCTTGTTTGAATCTGATCGACATCAAGCTGGAATTCCCGGCTCTCGTTCGGCATAACGGTCACATGGACGGTAACGGATGCAGACGAGCTGGATGATATTTTCAGTTCCGTTTCATTGGCAAGTACTTCACTTAAATCTACTGTCGTCTCTACATCTGATCTCTGTCCCTCAACGGATGTATAGTCCTCCGGGATCTCTATGGTGTTGCCCTGGTCTGCCAGTTGCTTGAGGGCTTCTTCCGATCCGGCCACCGTAATCTCCTCCGGAGTGGTATAGATATTTTTAATCTGATAGCCATCCGCCGGGGTTCCGCTATACAGTGCATTTATTTTGATACCGGATACGCGGCGCCACAGTTCAATATCAACATTGACCTGCGGGGTTCCGCTGTCAAAATTCAGGAATTCCATCTGGGATTCCGGCATCTCATCTTGATTTTTATCGATAATAACAAGATCTGCCGTGACGATTCCTGATTTTCTCATATTCGTTACATCTACCTTCGCTACCACACTGCTGATCTTATTGATCAGCGATGCCGGACCTGAAATCGTGACGTTCTCCGGATCGGAGGTCATCGTTCCCACTTCATAATCCTTTGCCGGTTTCGTATTTCCCGCATCAATAGTGATCGGGAATTTTGCACTGTCCACGTCCTCAATTTCCACAGGAATCGTTGTCGTTACCGTACTCAGTTTTTCCTGCTTTACCATCGGGCATGTCGCCTTGAGCGGTACGTATACCGGATTGGTATCCATCGTCACAATCTGGGTCAGATCTGCAGTGACGGTAATATCGGACGCTTTCAGCCGGCTGACAACAGAATTATTATCTGTGACTGTAACTATGACGGTCTGGTATTCCTCTGCAATCTGATACGTTTTCTTTCCGGCTGCAATGTAGGCTTCGTTGGTCACCTGCACCGGAACCTCAAACCGCTCTTTCACAATTGGGTCATTGACACTCACTACAACATACCAGATTACAATTGCAATCAAAATAGAAAGGATTTTCAAGGAGAGGTTATTCAGAAGCTTTTCCAGAATTTTCTTTTTCATTTCTTTTCCTCCCCCGCTTTCTGACGCATCCCGCGGATATGCCATCCTTTCTTTTCCTCCGTTTTTTTCGCCAGCTTCTGGAGTTTGTGAAGCTGCTCCCGAAGGTCACTTGGCGTTACTGCTGTGTGAAGTTCTCCGTCGGAAGCATACGATACGTTTCCGGTCTCCTCAGAAACAATAATCGTAAAGGAGTCGGTCACCTCGCTGATACCGACACCTGCACGATGGCGCGTTCCGAGATTCTTGTTCAGAGCCATATTGTCGGACAGCGGCAAATAGCACGTTGCTGCCGTAACACGGTTGTTCCTTACAATGACAGCTCCGTCGTGCAGCGGTGTGTTATGTTCAAAAATATTGATCAGAAGCTGACTGGTCAATATACCGTCAATTGGAATTCCCGTTTTTTCATATTCTCCCAGGGTGATCGTCTTTTCAATGACAATGAGTGCTCCCGTTTTGACTTCTCCCATTTCAAAGCTGGCCCGCACCAGCTCATTGATGGTTGTGTCACTGAACCGCTCATTTTCTTCCTGACTGCCTGTGAACGAAATAGCAGACAACGGGTTTTTCTCTCCGATCTGTTCAACCACTCTTCGCAGCTCCGGCTGAAAGATAATGACAACTGCTGTAATCGCAGCCCCTCCGATATTTCCAAACAGCCATAGAATTGTCTGCATTTTCAGTATATTTGCAATAACGACAAAAACGCCGATCAGGAAAATACCCTTCATCAGTGTATATGCCTTCGTGTTCTGCAGCCAGCGGATCAGATGGTAGACAAAAAACGCAATCAGCAGAATCTGCACAATATCAATCAGTTCAATTTGTTTGGGCAGACCGTAATCTGCCGTTCTTGTGACAATCCAGTTCCACACTCCGCGCACACTGTCACTTCCTTTCTTTTCTCCCGTCTGCTTTTCCTGTGTTTAAAGCTCCTTCAGGGTATCCTCAAGCAAGCCCTCATAGTCCACATTCTGATCATCTGTCTTCTCCAGCGGCGGGATTTCTTCTTTCTGAAATTCTTCTATCTCTTCTATTTCTTCTATTCCTTCTGTCTCCTCACAGAGTTCGACGTCTTCTATTCCTTCTGCATCTTCATACTTTTCGATATCTTCTATTCCTTCTGCATTTTCATAATGTTCGATATCTTCTATTACCTCTGCATCTTCATCATCTTCGATATCTTCTGTTTTTTCTGTCTCTTTACACTCTTCGGTATCTTCCCATGTCCCAATCAGCTCTTTTTCCGCCTTTTTCTCATCGGCAGATCCAACGCTGGCCAGCGCATCGAGCTCCTCATCTGTCAGATCCGGCTCCTCTTTCTTCTCATCCCGAATATACGTTACACGTCGGTGTGCCTTTGTCACAGTGAATTTCGGAATAGCTTTTACATAATAATAGTAATCATCGTCATCAAATTCCAGATATTCTGTTCGGGTGTAATCTGCTCCGAACAGGAAAAATTCCAGAATAAAGCCAACCAGGCATCCGGCTGCTGCTCCGACCAGAACACTCGGAAGTGCAATCTGCACGTCCAGGGCCAGACTTCCTGCAATCATGATAACCGCATAGGCAACAGAGCCTGCAACAATCGAAATCTGCCATGCGTAGTCCGCGCTGCTGTGACGGATCACATTCACAAGAAGAATCGTCAGGGCACACGCAATGATAACCAGCAGCATCTCCTCGTTACGGAACAGACCGTTAAAAAATTCCTGTACTATTACGGCAATTTCCGGTGTCTCTGCTGCATGAAGCATAGGTTCCATCTTTCCGTGGATCATACTGCACATATAATAGACAACAACACCACACGCTGTTGAAAAAGCAGAAAGCGGCGTGCCGGAAAGTCCGTAGGAAACCGGGACTGCTGAAGGGATATGAAGCCAGAATGCCAGCGGTGTCAGGAGAAGCGCCGGTGCATCCTTCGGTACAAAGCGCAGATATAAAAACCATAAAACCAGTAAAACCAGCGCCACAAGACCTGCAATTACCATATGAAGCGCAAAACAGTGCCCCAGAATCACCAGCATTGCCAGAAAAACCATTCCATTCAGTGGCAAAATCGCACAGAGCAGTGACAAAATCAATACAACATACATGCTGTTCAGCACCTTCAGATAACCAAGCTGTGCATTAATCCCAAGAAATACCGCAAGACCGAGCAGAAATTTCACGATCGGAAGCACAATTCCGCTGCAGGAGCCATAAAACTCTTTTAATTTTTCTTTCAGTTCAATCAATACTGTCATGTTTTTTCCTCCTGCACGTGGATTTTTTCTGCTCGTCATACATGCGCTGCAGTTCATCCAGCTCTTTTCCATACCCTTTCAATTTTTTCTGTGCTCTCTGATAGCAAATTGTACTGATCACATACACAGCGATAGAATACACCGCCAGAAAACACAGATAGGACGCGATCAGACACCCTGCCGCAACCTGCAGATCCACTGTGTCTATCTCGTCCACCAGCCACTCAATATGATATAATGCCATAACTGCAACTACCAGAACATACCCGATTGATGCCTGAAAAAAGTTTTTCAGAAGTTCTTTTCCGATATAATCACTTCGAAAATACCGGCCGACACGTAAGGCATTTTTTTCTTCTTTTTTTTCGAAAAAAGCCAGTTTTGTCATCTGACGAATTCTTTTTTCGTCTAACATGCCTTTTGCTCTCCTCTTCCCATTCTAAATCATGTCTATTTTACCATATGTTTCCGATAATGGAAAGCCATTCTCAAAATATTCACACAGAAGGTTATCGTTATTTGTTACAGTCTGCCGGCACACAGCGAACGGTAACCGTTATTTTACAATCGCTGCACAGAGGAAATCCACCTGCTCGGCTCCCTGTTGTTTCAGCAGTTCTGCCAGGGCATCTACGGTACTTCCTGTTGTATAGATATCGTCTACCAGAAGAATGCGTCGATATCTCAGCTTTTCTGTGTTTTTCATCGCAAAAGCGCCCTTCAGATTTTTTTTCCGTTCAGCCGGACTAAGTTCCTTCTGCCGCTTTGTTCTTTTTACACGGCGGATCAATTGGGCATCCATGGGAAGTTGAAATTCTTCCATCAGTTTTTTGGCAAATACTTCTGCCTGATTGTATCCACGATACCGTTGCCTGGCCGGATGAAGCGGTACCGGAATAAGCACCTCCGGGTTTCTCCTGCGAATCTGTTTTCCTCTATATAAAATGGACGCATGGGCATAAAAGCCCGCGTATTCCTGCCGATCATGGTATTTGAACCGCATCAGTGATGCTTCAAGTTCTCCATGATAGCCGTAGGGTGCAAAGCCACGGTCGAAGCTATGCCTGATTTTGCTGCAGTCACGGCAAAATTCTGTTTCCTGTTCCACCGGCTTTCCACATTTCTTGCACTGTGCACCCAGAATCGGATGGATCTTTTCTATACAGACTCTGCACAAATACGGCTCCTTCGAGGATAAAAGCCCATCACAGATGGGACACCGCCTCGGATAAACCGCATCCAACAGCCAGTAGCCCCTTTTTTGTTTTTCTCTCATGTAACCTGCGCTTTCCCTTATCCACTCTCCGGCACAGATTCCTCCATGTCGCAAAAACGTATTTACATGTTCTCTTCCTGCATTTCCCGAATTCTTCTTGCAAGTGTCGTATACCGGTTTGCTTCAATATGATTGCCAATCATCGCCTGGAAGGTTACGTCGCTTCCCACGATTGTGACACACTTTCTCGCCCGTGTTACGGCAGTGTACAGAAGGTTTCGCGTCATCAGCATGCGCGGACCTCCAAGCAGCGGGATGACAACCGCCGGGTACTCGCTTCCCTGTGCTTTATGTATCGTTGTGGCGTAAGCCAGTTCCAGCTCATCCGCCTGTTTAAACGTATAGTCTGCAAACTTTCCTTCCTCAAACTCCACCGTAATGACTTCTGTGTATGGGTTGATACTCCGGATCATGCCGAGATCTCCGTTAAATACACCCATGCCGCGCTCTGCCACGATTCCATGAATGCCGCGGATCTCCCATTCCATCTGATAATTGTTTCGAATCTGCATGACCTTGTCACCCTCGCGCAGGATATTTCCTCCGTTTTCGCGTTCTGCCTTATCCGGTGCCGGCGGATTCAGATATTTCTGCAGAATCTGATTCAGATTTTCCACACCAAGTGCGCCTTTTCGCATCGGAGTAAGAATCTGGATGTCCTGCGGTCGTGCGCCGACGTACCGCGGCAGCTTCTGGGACACCAGTGTCACCAGCACCTTCCAGATCACATTGACATCGTATCGCTTCAGGAAGAAGAAATCCTTACTCTTATTGTCCAATATGACTTCTTCTCCATTGTGGATCTTATGTGCGTTAACAACAATATCACTCTGGGATGCCTGTCGGAAAATATGTGTCAGACATACGATCGGAAAGCATTCCGAACGAATCAGATCCCTTAAAACACTGCCTGGGCCGACGCTCGGAAGCTGATTCTGGTCTCCTACAAGAATCAGCCGTGTTCCCGGCACAATTGCAGAAAGGAGTGCATGCATCAAATGAATGTCCACCATCGACATCTCATCTATGATAATGACATCCGCCTCAAGCGGGTTGTCAGAATTCCGTTCAAAATGAACATTTGCCGAAGATTCATCCATATTTCCTGTCAGCTCGAGGAGTCGGTGAATTGTGCTTGCCTCGCAGCCGGTTGCTTCTGTCATGCGTTTTGCAGCTCTTCCGGTCGGCGCCGCCAGAAAAATATCGAGCCCCTCCGCCTCGAAATAGTGAATCATCGCATTGATGGTGGTCGTTTTTCCCGTTCCCGGTCCTCCCGTCAGGATCATCAGGCCACTGCAGGCCGCCTCAATGACAGCTTTTTTCTGCATCTCGTCGAGCTCGATGCTGTACTTTTTCTCAATCTGTCCGATCCGCTTTTCAATCGCTTCGCGATCTTCTTCGCATGTGATATTCAGTTCATGCAGCATGCGCGCAGTACTCAGCTCCAGAAAATAGTACTGGCTGGCATATACGATACGCATCGGTTCGCTGCCCTCTTCCCGGAACGGAAGTTCACGGATTACCGCCTTTTTGTCCATTGCCATGTCCTGGAGATATTTCTGCATCCGTTCCGGTTCAACCCCAAGAAGCTCCTGCCCTCTCCGAAGCAGCACCGGTTCCGGCAGATAGACGTGCCCCTCTGCTGTTGCCTGGTTCAGCACATAGGAAAGACCACTCTTGATGCGGAACTCGCTGTCCACAGCAATACCGATTTTTCCGGCAATCTCATCTGCCGTACGAAAACCGACACCTGCGATATCTTCTGCCATTTTATACGGATTTTCTTTCAAGATCCGATATACCTGATCTCCGTACTGCTGATAAATTTTCGCACCGAGATTCAGCGCAATTCCATACCCGGAAAGAAAAATCATTGCATTTTGCATTTCTGCTTTTTCTGCTATCTGCTGTGCAATTTCACGCGCTTTCCGCTCGCTGATTCCCTTTACCTCCGCGAGGCGCTCCGGCTCTTCCTCCATGATATGGAGTGTATCCTCTCCGAAACGGCGCACGATTCTTGCCGCCAGTGCGGCCCCTACACCTTTAATCGCACCGGAACCAAGATACCTCTCCAATGCAACAGAATCCTGTGGGACTTTCGTCTCATAGGATTCAATGCGGAACTGCTTTCCATACGCAGCATGTTCAATATAATCTCCGGAAGCCTCAATCAGCTCGCCCTCTCCGACCATGGGAAGCGTACCGACACAGGTCAGCTCTCGTCCTTTCATGCTCAGGTTAAGAACCGTATAGCCATTCTCCTCATTTCGGAAAATAATGTGTTCTACGTAGCCTTCTACTTTCTCTTTTTCACTCATTTTTTCTTAAAACTGACTTTCAAATTCATTCATCACTTCGCGGTACTGACCGGTTCCGAGCGCAACGACGCTCGCCGGATTTTCCGCTGTCACGGTGTTAATACCGGTCCGCTCCTGGATCAGCTCATCCATTCCTGCAAGAAGACTTCCGCCTCCGGTCAGGATGATGCCGCGATCAGAAATGTCGGATGCCAGTTCCGGCGGTGTTTTTTCCAGCACGGCACAAATTGCATCCGCAATCTGATTTGTTGTGAGGGAAAGCGCACCGCGGATTTCATCGGAAGAAACCGTAATTGTTGTCGGAAGTCCGGTAATTACGTTTCTTCCCTTAATTTCCATCGTTTTTTCCTCTGCACGCGGATACGCGGAACCAATCCGTATTTTCACTGCCTCTGCAGTCTGCTCTCCGATAAATACGTTATATGTTTTTCGCACATAGCGGATGATATCCTGATCGAAGGTCTCTCCGGAAATTTTAATTGAATTGGAAACAACGGTTCCGGCAAGCGAAATCACAGCGATATCTGTCGTGCCTCCACCGATGTCCACAATCATATTTCCACACGGCTTTGTTATATCAATTCCGGAACCGATTGCCGCTGCCACCGGTTCCGGCACAATCAGGACTTCCCGGGCTCCCGCCTGATACGTTGCTTCCTCCACGGCTTTCCGTTCTACTTCCGTCACACCGGATGGCACACAGATGCTGATTCTTGGCTTTCGAAATGCTCTTCTTCCCATTGCCTTCTGGATAAAGTAACGCAGCATGCGTTCCGTGATCAGAAAGTCTGTGATCACGCCCTGCCGCATGGGCCGAACTGCCATAATATTTCCCGGTGTCCGCCCGATCATCTGACGCGCTTCCTCTCCAATTGCCCGTACTTTATCTGCATCTTTATCATACGCAACTACAGACGGCTCCCTTAATACAATGCCCTTTCCCTTGGCATAGACCAGGATGCTGGACGTCCCCAGATCAATTCCGATATCGGTCGTTGCAGCCATAGTAATCCCCTTTCCTTTTCTCTCTTTTCTTTCTTTTTCTCTTTTGTAACGATTTGGCGCCATGCGAGGCAAGAAAGAATCCTGCTGCGGCAGGATTCTCCGCCTGTGGCTGGTCGCTCCGGCGACATAACTTTCCTCCGCCGCAATGCGATCCTGCCCAGAGCGCTTTTTCTGGACTTTTACTTAGAATAAATTCGGGTTCAAAATCACTCGAAACACAGAAGGATCGAAACTGTTTTGAACCCGCTTCTTATTATATACAATCCCCTTTGAAATGGAAAGGACTTTTTAGAGATATTTTTCGACATATTTTCCGGTATAGGATACCGGGCTCTTGGCTACTTCTTCCGGTGTTCCGCAGGCGATCACAGTTCCGCCGCCGTCTCCGCCCTCCGGTCCGATGTCGATAATATAGTCTGCTGTTTTGATCACATCCAGATTGTGTTCAATGACAACGACTGTATTTCCGCCCTCCGACAGACGATGCAGGATCTCCACAAGCTTGTGAACATCCGCAAAGTGAAGTCCTGTCGTCGGTTCATCGAGAATATAGATAGTTTTTCCGGTTCCGCGCCTGCTCAGTTCTGACGCAAGCTTGATGCGCTGCGCCTCTCCGCCGGACAGCGTAGTGGACGGCTGGCCGAGGCGGATATAGGAAAGCCCCACATCGTACAGCGTCTGCAGTTTTCGGAAGATCGACGGTACCGGACGGAAAAATTCAAGTGCTTCTTCAACCGTCATATTCAGAACATCGTAGATGCTTTTTCCCTTGTATTTTACTTCCAGTGTTTCCCGATTGTACCGTTTTCCGTGGCACACTTCGCATGGAACATAGACATCCGGAAGGAAATGCATTTCAATTTTCAGGATACCGTCACCGCCGCATGCCTCACACCGGCCACCCTTTACGTTGAAGCTGAACCTTCCCTTTTTATAACCGCGCGCCTTGGCATCCTGTGTTGCTGCAAACAGATCACGGATCTGGTCAAACAGCCCGGTGTAGGTCGCAGGATTAGAGCGCGGCGTTCTTCCGATCGGGGACTGATCGATAGCGATGACTTTATCCAGCTGCTCCATACCGATCATGTCTCTGTGTGCCCCTGGAATCGTCCTTGCACGGTTCAGGTCTCTTGCCAGCCGTTTGTACACAATTTCATTGACAAGAGAGCTCTTTCCCGAACCGGAAACGCCAGTCACGCACGTCATGACGCCAAGCGGGAAACTGACATTTATATTTTTCAGGTTATGCTCCTTTGCGCCAACCACCTTCAGCCAGCCTGTTGGCTTTCTGCGTTCCGTCGGAACCGGGATTTTCAGCTCACCGCTTAAGTATTTTCCGGTGATGGAATTCGGATTTTTCATCAGATCCTCTGCTGTTCCGATTGCTACCAGTTCACCGCCGTGCTCGCCTGCTCCCGGCCCAATATCCACAACACAGTCGGCAGCACGCATGGTATCCTCGTCGTGCTCGACAACGATCAGACTGTTTCCGAGATCGCGCAGGTGCTTCAGTGTTGCAAGGAGCTTGTCATTATCTCTCTGATGCAGGCCGATGCTCGGCTCGTCGAGGATATAGGCTACTCCGACAAGGCCGGAACCGATCTGGGTTGCCAGTCGGATTCTCTGTGCCTCACCACCGGAAAGTGATGCTGTTCCGCGCGCAAGAGTCAGGTAGTTTAATCCAACATCCGCAAGGAAGCTGACCCGAGCACGAATTTCCTTCAAGATCTGCTTTCCGATCAGCTTCTGCTGGTCTGAAAGTTCAAGATTTTGCATGAACTTCTGCAGATCATCGATGGAAAGGGACGTTACCTCAAAAATGTTTTTTTCTCCGACGGTAACGCCAAGCGACGTCGGCTTCAGACGCTGTCCGTGACAGGCCTGACACGGGGTCACACGCATAAACGTCTCATATTCCTGTTTGGTAGCATCGGATCCCGTCTCGCGGTAACGGCGCTCCACATTTTTAATCAGTCCCTCAAACGCTACATCGTACACACCGACACCACGCTGACCACGGTAGTGGACTTTGACTGATTTTCCATTCGTTCCATAAATCAGAATATCGTGGATTTTCTTTGGATATTCGCCAAATGGTGTGAAAAGCGAGAACTTGTACTCCTCTGCCAGTGCATCAAGAATAGCTCTCGTATAGCTCGATTTGTCCGTGCAGGACTGCCAGCCGAGTACCGTGATGGCTCCATCCGCGATTGATACCGTCTTGTCCGGAATCATCAGATCCTCATCAAACTCCATCTTGTAGCCAAGACCTGCACAGCTTGGGCAGGCACCGAACGGATTATTGAAGGAAAAGCTTCTCGGTTCAATCTCCTCCATGCTGATCCCGCAGTCCGGACAGGAAAAGCTCTGGCTGAAATTAAGCTGGTTTCCGTCCATGGTATCGACAACCAGAAGGCCATTTGCCAGATCCAGCACATTCTCAACGGAATCCGTCAGACGTTTTTCGATTCCGGGTTTTACTGCAAGACGGTCTACGATAATGGAAATGTTGTGTTTCAGGTTCTTGTCCAGTGCAATCTCCTCGGACAGCTCGTACTGACTGCCGTCGATCATGACGCGGACATAGCCGCTCCGTTTTGCCTGCTCGAGAACCTTTTCATGCCTTCCCTTCCGACCACGCACAACCGGCGCAAGAAGCTGGATTTTTGTCCGCTCCGGGAGTGTCATGATGGTATCCACCATCTGGTCAACCGACTGCCGGCTGATGACCTTTCCGCATTTCGGGCAGTGCGGAATACCGATTCTTGCATACAGAAGACGGAAGTAATCGTAAATTTCCGTAACGGTTCCGACCGTGGAACGCGGGTTGCGGTTCGTCGATTTCTGATCGATAGAAATAGCCGGCGGCAGACCTTCGATGCTGTCCACATTCGGCTTTTCCATCTGGCCCAGAAACTGGCGTGCGTAGGAGGAAAGACTTTCCATATACCGCCGCTGACCCTCCGCATAGATCGTATCAAACGCAAGCGAACTCTTTCCCGATCCGCTCAAACCGGTAAATACAACAAACTGATTTCGGGGGATATCAACATTCAGTTCCTTCAGGTTGTTTTCCCTTGCTCCCCGTATTCTGATAAACTCTTTTTTCTCTGCCATAACTAGTTCCTCTTATTTTTTTCGATCCCCTGCCGGGCAGGGACGAGAATCTTGTCCTTACTGTTTCTCCTATTATAGCACACCGCCGCTCGTTATGCAAACATTTGTTCTATTTATCATATCTTTTCACAGCAGAAAATCTGCCAGAATCACATTGCTGACGGAAATACCGTCACGCGTCAGGGAAAGATATCCGCCGTGTTCCTGCAGAAGTTTCATTCCCTCATATTTTCTCAGAACCTCGCCGTATACGGCATGGATCTCCTTTCCAAACTGTTTCTCGAACTCCGCCATGGAAATTCCGCCCGTCATCCTAAGCCCCAGAAACATAAATTCCTCCATAGCATCCTGCATGGACAGTGTTTCCTCTTCCTCACGAATCTTCTCCGGTGCACCGCATGCTTTTACATACGCCGCCACATCTGCTGTGTTGGTCCATCGGCGGTTTTCAAATAAGGATGCCGCAGACGGTCCGAACCCCAGATAGTCTGTCCGGTTCCAATAGCCGATATTGTGACGGCAGGTATAGTCCGGTTTCGCATAATTGGAAATTTCATACCGCGAAAAGCCGTATTCTGCGAGAATTTTCTCTGTTTCTGCGTACATTTCCCGTTCCGTCTCCTCATCCGGCAGATCCAGGTTCTGTTCCGCAAACAAAGTTCCGGGCTCCACGATCAGACTGTAGGCGGAAATATGCTCCGGTGAAAGCTTTGCAATCGTTCGAAGGCTCTCTTCCCATTTTGCCTTACTCTGACCCGGAAGTCCCGACATCAGATCCACATTAATGTTGGTAAATCCTGCGGCACGCGCCAGTGCAAAGCTCTCCTGAAATTCCGCAAACGTATGGATTCTTCCCAGCCGTTTCAGTTCATCATCGTGAACCGACTGACAGCCTATGCTGATCCGGTTAAATCCGCTTTTCCGATAACCGTTCAGCTTTTCTTCATCCAAAGTTCCCGGATTTGCCTCCAGCGTGATCTCTGCATTTTTCGAAAAAACATATTTTTTTCGCAGCTTCTCCATTATACAGGCAAGCATTCCCGCACCCACCACAGACGGCGTTCCGCCGCCAAAAAACACAGTACTCACTTCACATTCGGACGCCTCTTCCGCTGCGTCAATCTCTGCTGTAAGCGCTGCTTCATACGCCTTCTGCATCGCTTTTGTACCAGGTCCCGAAACAAAATCACAATAGGCACATTTTCGGATGCAAAATGGGATATGCACATAGAGTTCCAATGGTTTTCTTTTTTGATTCATCCTGCTTTTCCTCCCGGAAGCCAACCTGTACTCTCGAGTCCTTTCTGTTCTTGTTTTTTTGAAAGATAAGAGGAAAAAGAATCCTGCTTTATGGGAGTACATGAAAAAGAACGGCCCTGCGCTCCTTTGAAAAAAGGAAGCGCCAGCGGGCCGGTCTTCTTTTAATTCTCATCCAGTTTCAACACACTCATAAAGGCCTTTTGCGGAATCTCCACGTTTCCTACCTGACGCATCCGCTTCTTACCTTCCTTCTGCTTCTCCAGCAGCTTCTTCTTTCGGGAAATATCGCCGCCATAGCACTTGGCAAGTACATCCTTCCTCATCGCACGGACGGTTTCTCTTGCAATAATCTTCGATCCGACAGCCGCCTGAATCGGGATCTCGAAAAGCTGCCGCGGAATTTCTTCCTTGAGCTTCTCGCACATCTTTCTTCCACGCTCATACGCAGATCCCTCAAACACGATGAAGGACAGCGCATCCACCTCTTCCTTATTCACCAGAATATCCAGTTTCACAAGTTCGCTCCGCTCATAGCCAAGCAGCTCATAATCGAATGACGCATAGCCCTTGGAACGGGACTTTAAGGCATCGAAGAAATCATAGATAATCTCATTTAACGGGAGGTGGTAATGGAGCATCGCACGCGTTGTCTCCATATATTCCATTCCCTGATACTGGCCGCGTCTCTGCTGGCAGAGTTCCATGATCGGTCCGATATAATCGGTAGTCACCATAATTTCTGCTTTTACCAGCGGCTCTTCCATATAATCAATCTCGGACGGATCCGGCAGGTTTGACGGGTTCGTCAGGTCGATCACAGTTCCATCCGTTTTGTGTACCTTGTAGATAACGCTCGGTGCAGTCGTCACGAGATCCAGATTGTATTCACGTTCCAGACGTTCCTGGATAATCTCCAGATGAAGCAGTCCGAGAAAGCCGCACCGGAAACCAAAGCCAAGCGCTGCCGATGTTTCCGGCTCGTAGAAAAGGGACGCATCGTTCAGCTGCAGCTTTTCCAGTGCATCTCGCAGATCCCCGTACTGTGCGCCATCGGCCGGATACATACCGCAATATACCATCGGGTTGACTTTTTTATAACCCGGAAGTGCTTCGGCACACGGACGGTCTGCATCGGTTACGGTATCACCCACGCGGGTGTCACGTACGTTTTTGATGCTGGCTGTAATATAGCCTACCATTCCGGCAGACAGTTCGTCGCACGGAATCAGACGGCCTGCTCCAAAGTAGCCCACCTCGACCACTTCCTCGACAGCACCTGTCGCCATCATGCGGATTCTCGTTCCTTTTTTCACACTTCCTTCCATCACACGGCAGGAAATGATAACACCGCGGTACGCATCGTAAACGGAATCAAAAATCAGTGCCTTTAACGGTTCGGCTGGATCACCTGATGGTGCCGGGATTTTCTGTACGATCTGCTCGAGCACTTCATCCACGTTCAGACCGGTTTTGGCGGAAATCCGCGGAGCGTCCGCGGCTTCCAGTCCAATGACATCCTCGATTTCTGCAATGACACGATCCGGCTCGGCACTTGGAAGGTCTACTTTGTTGATGACCGGAAACACATCCAGATCATGGTCAAGGGCAAGATAAACGTTGGCAAGCGTCTGTGCCTCAATCCCCTGGGATGCATCGACAACGAGCAGCGCACCATCGCATGCCGCAAGGCTTCGGGAAACCTCATAGTTGAAGTCAACGTGGCCCGGTGTGTCGATCATATTTAGGATATATTCCTCTCCATCTGCCGCTTTGTATACGGTGCGGACTGCCTGTGCCTTGATCGTAATGCCTCGCTCACGCTCGAGATCCATATTGTCCAGCACCTGGTCCTGCATCTCGCGCTCGGTCAGCAGACCGGTTTTCTGGATAATACGGTCTGCCAGCGTTGATTTTCCATGGTCAATATGGGCAATAATACAAAAATTACGAATTTTACTCTGATCTATTCCTGACAAGTTCTTTCCTCCTGCTTTTTCACGGGTTCAATCTGGACAAAAGGTGGTACCCTATGTCTATTTTGTATGATACGAAATTCCACTCAAAAAAGCAAGATAAATTTATCCATCTGCCGCCGTATTCCGGCTTTCCCCCGAGAGAACCTTATGCAGAATATCCGCGAACGGCCCCATCGCATTTTTTGCTTCCTCCACGGTATTCGTCTGCGCACCGACTTCCAAGAGAACCGACCGGGGACGCAAATGGAGATTATAGCGATAGCCTTTTAAATAGATGCATCGCGAAAAGCCGGGGTAATACTGCTTTGCCGCATATTCCATCTGAAAAGAAAACGCAAGATTCTCTTCCCGGTACGGATTGGGAAGGCTTGCCAGCTCACCGCTTTCTTGTGTGCGTGAAAGACCGTTGAAAAACATGATCTGTGCTGTCTCCTTTCCATTCACCTCGGTGACAAGGCGTTTTGAACCGTTGACGCCATCCCGGTGCAGGTCGATCACAACCTGGACAGACGGATTTTCTTCCAGTGCCGCTGCAATGACCGGCTCTGCGTAGTTGTATGCACGACTCCGCTCGAGATAGCCTTCTTTCATGTCAAAAGCTTCTGTAATATGAAGTACTTCGTATCCATACTGCTTTTCCAGAATTTCCTGCAGATCATTGCCAAGACCAATCACCGTATCTGCCATCTCTCCCGGCCGGGAATCGGCGAAGGCCTCCTGTGAATGTGTGTGATAAATCAGAATCTGCGGACCTTCCGCGTTTTCCGACATTGTCAGATCTTTTCCGAGCAGCATATTTCCATCTATCTCTCCCGGTAAAACGGATGTGTTGGGATCCACAACAAAAAAACGGTTCAGGAGCGCCTGCGGTTCAGTAAGAATATCCCCGGAAATGGCCTCCCGTATCGTTTCGGCCTCCGGATAGAGGATTTCACCCGGCGTACTGTCATTCTCAACAGTTTCGTCGGAAACAGACGGGGATGGTTCCACTTCCGCCGATTCCGTGGTATCTGATTCTGTCTGAACATTTTCCGACTCCGGATTTACATTCTGTCTCCCGCTCTCCTGTTCCTTATTTTCCGGTTCTCCGCTCTCCTGTTTTTTACTCTCCGTTTTCCCGCTCTCCTGTTCCTTACTTTCCGGTTCTCCGCTCTCCTGTTTTCCGCTCTCCTGTTTTACCGCGCCTTTTTCTGCCGCCAGCTCTTCTCCGGCCTGTTTTCCCGAAAGTGCCGGTATCTGATCTCTTACTGCCGCGAGAAGATTTTCCATCCATCCCTGCCCGTCCTCTTTTCCATCATAGAAAAGAAGCGGCATCACAGCGTCCACGGACAGCTCCTCCGCCTGTGCCGCCGCCATATGCAGTACAACTTTTCCCGCAGAAAAATGATTCTTTCGAAGAACTGTCGCACTGCGAAACGACAAAATACCGCAGGACAGAAAAAGACAACCCCATCCGAAAAAACGTCTGCTTTGCTTCGTATTCCACATATCATCACCATAGTTATGATATGTTACTTCTCCTCGGAAAATGCCTGGTTCAGGCCTGCTGCAAGAACTCCGGCCAGACGATGGACCATCTCATCGATCTCTTTTGTTGTTACGTACAGACTTTCGAGTGCCGGAGAGATAACCTCCCCCAGAAATTCATCCATTTCCGATTCCTCCAGTGATTCCAGTACACCTGCTACGGCATCGTGCACGATTGTTCCCGCTCCGACAACCGTGGGCGCACCGATTCCGATGACTGGCACACCGATCGTCTCCTTATTCAGGGCATTGCGATGATTACCGACACCGGAGCCCGGCCAGATTCCGGTATCGGTAATCTGAATGGTACAGTTCAGTCTGTGAATACTGCAGGCGGCAAGTGCATCTACCGCCAGAATGACATCCGGCTTTGTCTGCTCTGCAGTTCCACGCAGAATTTCCACTGCTTCCATCCCCGTCTGTGCCATGACACCCGGGGTAAGGGCACTCACTTCACAGCCCTCTTTTCCATACGCGCGCACCAGATGACGTGTAACGATGAGCTGCTCCACCGTCTCCGGCCCTAAAGCATCTGCCGTAATGCTTCGGTTTCCAAGGCCGACAACCAGCACAGAACCATACGTTTCCGGCAATAACCCACACAGGCAGCGTGTAAATTCCTCTGCTGCCTTTTGACTCTCCGCCTCGTCCGCCGTCAAAAGTAACGGGGCTTCAATCGTCACATACGTTCCCTTCGGCTTTCCCATCATCTTGGCTCCATGGTCAGAAGTAATTTTTACAATCGTTGTCTGAATTTCCGCTTTTCTTTTCTTTTTTTCAATCTCAACACCAGAGATTTCCACATGATCTCTCTCAAATTTCTCCTGATTTTCCATCGCCAGGTCTGTCCGCATCTTATACTTTCCGATCATAACTTCCTCCACTTTCTGCCTGCTGCGTGAACAGTAACGTTTCTTTGTATTTTTCGCAATTTTTCCAAAAATATGTATTGACAAATCATCAGAAATATTATAGGATAATAAAGCATGTTTCAGTGGAGCGCCCGTGTCTGTTCCATTGAATAACATCCCTTAAATCACATTAATTTTAAAAATATTGGAGGTGTACAGTTTGGCTAACATTAAATCCGCAAAGAAAAGAATCCTGGTAAATCAGACAAAGGCAGAGCGTAACAAAGCAATCCGTTCTGCAGTTAAGACTTCTATGAAAAAAGTAGATGCTGCTGTTGCTGCAAACGATAAAGAGGCTGCTGCTGCTGCATTAGTAAATGCGATTTCTACCATCGATAAGGCTACTTCTAAAGGCGTTTATCATAAAAACAACGCTGCCAGAAAAGTATCCCGTCTGAGCAAAGCTGTAAACTCAATCGCATAATAGAAATAAAAAACAAAAAGAGCTTGGTCATACCGTCATGTGACTAAGTTCTTTTTTTATTTTTTTCAACAGTCCATATATCGCAAGAAGCCCCTGAAAGGAACGGTTACTGACTGTTTCTTTCAGGGGCCTGACAATATCGAGAGGCAACGGAAACGGAATCGTGGGCAGATTCTGAATCGTTCCCGTTCGGTAACTATCTTCTTATCTTCTTTCTTCCGCTTTGCTGTATTTCGTAATTAACAGCTCCACGCTCAGCAGATCCGATATTTTTCCCGTTTTCACATCCTCCTCCATCTGCACGCAGTCTCTGACTGCTTCTTTTAGTTCCTCCGCTGTATACTGGCGTGACATTGGAATATAGTTCCGCACAACAAAGCTCTGCAGTCCCGTCCGCCTGGCAATTGTTGCCTGGTCACAATGGTCTGCCAGCAGCTCTTTTACCTGCAGCAGCAGATTGAACTGGCGTGCCAAAAGGAAAAGGATGCGCATCGGCGGCTCTTTTAATGCCAGCAGATCCTGATACAGATCAAGGGCCTTTCTCTGCTTTTTCTCTGTTACCGCACGGATCATCTCAAAAATACGGTTCGTAATCTGTGTTGTGCAAACCGCTTCTATATCTGCACGCGTGATCACATCTCTTTCCATTGTATAACTGAGCAGCTTTTCCAGCTCCTGTGAGATATTTCCCATATCTGTGCCCGTTTTTCCGAGAAAATCTTCCATATCCTGGCGCGTGATTTTCTTTCCCTCTTTTTTCATCATGCCGAGTACCCATGTCATCAGTGTCTTTTCATCCTGACGCGCAAATTCCACGGCTCTTCCCTGTTTCTGTACCGCCTTGTACATACGGCTCCGCTTATCAATTTCCTCTTCTACAAAAATCAGTACCAGATATTCCGGCAGGGATCCCATATAGTCTGCCAGCGCATCGGCTTTATTTTTGAAGAAACCGGTATTTTCCAGCAAAATGACACGGCGGTCGGCAAAAAACGGCATGGTTTCCGCAAGATCGATCACTGCCGGAATCTCCGTCCCTTTTCCCTCGAAACGCGAAAAATTCATTGTGTCGTCCTCCGGAAGCAGTGCTTGCTTCAGCTTATTTTTATATTGATGCTTCAAATAGACCTCTTCCCCGTAAAGCAGGTAGGCCTGTTTAAAATTCTGCGTCTTGATATCTTCTAAAATGCTTTTCATTCCATCCTCTTTCTTTTCGCTTTCACGGAAATTCCATATCCGACCGGTATCCGTGAACTACCAGGCTGTTTTTCTTCAGCCGTACCGTCACTGCTCCGTTCACCGGTGTTCCATAGATCTTGCTTTTGCAGGTGCGAAGCCGCTCCAGCAGCTCCCTGTGCGGATGGCCATACCGTCCCGGCCACGCACAGGAAATCAGGCTGATCTGCGGCTGTACACGTTTCAGAAACGCCGTACTTGTCGAATTTCTTGAACCGTGATGTGCGACCTTTAAAATCTGGCACCTTTCGGCTTCTTCCAGTACTGCCGCTTCTCCGTTTCCTTCCAGATCTCCGGTCAAAAGTGCACGGCAATTTCCACAGGATAGCTGCAGTACAATACTTCCTGCATTTTCCTCCCCCGCATAAGTTTCGCCCTTTCCCGGGTGGCGCACCGATACCGTAAGCTCTTCTGCGCGGATTTCGTCTCCCTTTTTTAGATATTCTACCATAATTCCCACTTTTTGTGCGGCCAAAATAAAAGGTTTTTCCTTTTCGCTTCCTTTCATCCATGCAGGCAGGAAAAAATGGCGGATCCAAATCGTTGTTTTCCTTTCCCCGATCAGCTCCAGCAGTTCCAGAATTCCGTTGCAGTGATCCTCATCCGGATGTGTGACAACCACAGCATCCAATACAGCAATGCCTCGCTGTTTCAGATACGGAAGAATCCTGTTTTTTCCAACCGCAGATACACTGCTGCTCCCGCCATCGTTCAGCATCACAAAATGGCTGCTCTCCACCACAAGCGCATCACCCTGGCCAACATCCAGTGCTGTGATGGAAAAGGTTTCCCGCGGACGGTAAAAAAGCAGACCATTGGCCAGAAGCAGCATTACCGCAAAAGCAGCCCGCTCTTTCCTTTGCATTTTTTGCGTTTTTTTCTCCGTTGTCTGCTCTTTTTGTTTTTGCAGATGCAAAATTACCAGCAAACCAGTCAGAATGACTCCATACCCCACCATCTGCCAGAGTTTTGGCTTCCCGCAGATCCATACATTTCCCGGTATTCGTGCAACTTCTTCTGCTATTCGCCGCAGAAGTGCCAGCAGGATCCGATCCGGCAGTAAAACCACTTTTCCCACTGCCGGATTCCACAGTCCGACCAGAATTCCCACCGCACCCGGCAGCAACACAGCTGTCATGACAGCTCCTGCGAAGAGATTCGGCAGAAAGGAAAAGAGCGGAATCTCATAAAAATACCAGGCCTGCAGTGGAATCATGATCAGCTGCAGGGAAAAATATAACAGCATCGCATCCTTTGCCTTTTCCGACAGCTTTTCCGGAATTCGTTTTTTTCCTCCTCTTCTCTGTTCTCCTTTTTTCGTCGGTGCCAGGATCGGATAAATCCCGGAAATTGCCGTCACTGCTCCAAACGAAAGCCAGAATCCGCTCTGTTCCAGATGGTTTGGGTTTTCTGCCAGCATCAGAATGGCAGCCAGGGAGAGTGCACTCAGTGAGTCATACGTTCTGCCCACTGCAACGGCTCCCATTCGCACCGCAAACATCACAACCGCGCGCACGGTTGCCGTTCCGCATCCGGTAAACATGCCATACAGCACCATCCCGGCTGCCGCTGCCAGCGATGCGGGTGTTTTCGGCAGATGCACTGCCATCAGCAGCCGGCGAAGTGCCATTCCGAGCAGCATCAGATGCATGCCCGATACCGAAAGCAGATGAAGCAGCCCGCTCTGCCGGTATGCCAGAGATATCTCCTCGTCTATCGCCGATCGATCGCCAAGCAGCATCGCCGCCAGCACGCCCGCATCCCTTTCCGGTATCATTTCTGTTAAGACTGTGCAGCATCGCTCCCGCGCAAGTCGGAGCATTTCGTTAAAATTCTGCTGCCCTGCATCTGTGATCTCCTCCTTTTCCGAAAACACACAGAATCTGCAGCCCTTTCCTTCATAATACGCTTTCTCATCAAACATTCCGGGATTACGTGGTTCCTGTGATTCTTTCACGGTTCCGTATACCCGTACAGCGGCTCCGACCGGCAGATCCCCCCTCCTTGCCAGCAGATACAATTTTCCCTTATTTTTCTTTTCACGCAGGATATAAGCATTCGTGCTGCTTTTTTTCTCATATGCTTCAATGGTTCCCGTAACCCACACCTTGCCGCCCTGCTGCGCTTTCTTTTCGTATTCCGGGTCAGAAAAAGGCGTGCCAAGAGGCACGCCCGCAATCCGCAGCAGCACCAGCACCAGCATGAATCCAAGACACGCCAGGCACATGGGCCGTTTTCTCATGTATCCTTTTCCTCCAGATAAGACAGGTCTTCCTCATAGAACTGATTGAGTTTCATCGTTTCGCGGAACGTTACATCGCTCTCGCCGTTGATGGAAAACTGCACCTTATCCACCTTACAATTCGCTGTAATGGAATCCACTACCGCGTAAATCGGAATCTGCTCTGTCACATTTAAAAGGGCAGAATCCTTAAATGATTTATCAAAATTCACATAGGCAATCCGGTCAGACGTTGTGACACTAAGAACGTTCATTGTTTCAGGAAATACCGCGTAGTGGCCCTCTTCTTTCGGTCCTTTCATAAGCTGCTCCACCACGACACGCTCCAGCGGAATGTTTGTGCTGTACGGCACCCGCCGCGTCTCCTCTACAAGCCGGTCACCCGTTTCATTTGCAAAATACAGTGTCAGTGTCGCATACTGATACTGATAAATTTCCTTTCCGGAATTTTCCAGAAAGCTGTCAGCTGTCATCGTTCCGATCGCGCGCCCCCTGGAATCCTTCAACGGATTCCCTTCGACCAGAAATGTCACGCGCTCCACATCCGGAATCTGTACAAACGTACGCACAAGCCCTGCGCGCACCAGAACCTCCTTGCTCCGCTCCAGTTTCCCATACTCTGCACTCAGATTCAGTGTAAGCAGCCCGTCCTCCAGCGTATACGTCTTCAGCGAAATGCCTTCCGAAAGAAGTGCTTTATTTCCTTTTTCCACCGGTGTTTCCTGCAGCGCATCCGCCAGCTCCTTGATCAGTTTCTGATCCGTGCCTTCTTTTGGCTCGTACGGTTCCGGTAACAGCGTTGTTCCGGTTTTATCCAGGCAATACAGGTGATACGCCGACTCCTTCCTGCTTTTCTGCCACTGCCCGCAGCCACTAAGAAGCAGCACGCCGGCCAGCAGTACGCCAAGTATCCGTTTCATATGTGCCACCTCCTACATCACATAATTCAGAGGAATCCGCACGGAAAATGTCGTTCCCTCATTTTCTTTGCTGTATACACGGATCGCTCCACGGTGCATGACAATCGCGCTCCGCGCAATTGCAAGTCCAAGGCCGGTTCCGCCGATTTCCCTCGAGTGGGACTTGTCCACGCGATAGAATCGCTCGAAGATATGCGCAATCGACTCCTCCGGGATACCAATGCCGGAATCTGCCACTGTCACATAAAAATACTTATGATCCGCATTGAGCGATACGCGCACCCAGCCGTTCTCGTTGTTGTACTTGATGCCGTTTTCCACCAGGTTGGAAAATGCCAGCGAAAGCTTTGTCGCATCCACCTCCGCATGAACCGGACGGAAGCTGTCAAGAATCAGCTCCACGTTTTTCTGCGCGGCAATCGGACGCAGCCGCTTCATAATCAACTCCAGAAGCTCATTGATATTTACCTGCGTAATATTAAGATCCGCCACTTTCTTGTCCATCTTAACCAGTGACAGAAGATCTGTAATAATCTGATTTTCGCGGTCAATTTCCTCTGTGATATCCTGCATGAACTCCTGATACAGTTCAATCGGAACACCCTCCTGCCCGTTCAGCGAATCCGCCAGAACCTTCATAGATGCCAGCGGCGTTTTTAACTCATGCGACACATTCGACACAAATTCCTGACGGGATTCATCGAGTGTGCGAACGCGTGTCAGCATCTTGTTGAACGCATCGGTGATCAGTTCCGTCTCAAGGTAATCCGGAACGGAAATGCTCTCGTCGAGATAGCCGTCAGCGATATCCTCGATCGATCGGGTAACTTTCTGGAACGGTTTCATCAAAACGCCCGCAAGCAGGTATCCGAGCACCAGAACGAGAAGCGCAATAATCGCAAGGATCGTCATTCCCTTGTTTTCCAGAATTTTCATATTCGCGCGGATCTCATCTGTCGAAATACTGACCAGCATAACGCCGAGCGTCTTTTTTGTCTCATTATTCTGAATCCGGACCGTCATCTCCAGATAGTTATTTTTCTGGTCATACTGGCTCGTCTCTTTGCCCTGAAAGCTTCGGATTACTTCCTGCGAGATGATCGTCTTTCCGCGATCCATATCGTATGTATCCTTGATCACGCGGAAATCCTGGTCAATGATCAGGATTCTGCCACCATAGATATTGGTCAGCATGCTGAGCTGCCCGTTGATGATGTCGGATCCGGGGTCTTCCATGTAATTCTGCTGAACGAGCTGGTTACAGATGATGTCGCACTGATTTTTTACCGTGATACTGCGCATGGATACCGCACGATCCTCATAGCTGTTTACGATGCTCTTTTCAAGAATCACACACGGCACAATGCCGATGATAACAAGAATAACCGTAATGCGGAAGCGCAGACTCCGCAAAAACTTCCATTTTTCTTTGTTTTTAAGCCTGGAAATAGTAACCAACTCCCCACTTTGTGTGAACATACTTCGGCTCACTTGGATTTTTCTCAATCTTTTCACGCAGACGGCGAATATGTACATCTACCGTGCGCACATCCCCCGGATACTCATAGCCCCAGACAATGTTCAGCAGATTTTCTCTGCTGTACACCTTATTCGGATTGAAAACAAGAAGCTCAAGCACATCAAACTCTTTTGCAGTCAGATTAATCTCGCGGTCTCCGATGAAGACTCTTCTTCCCTCGCAGTCAATCCGCAGGTCTTTGACCTGTACGACCTTTACTTTCTCTTCTTTTGGCTCCTGACGGGCTGCACGGCGCATGATTGCCTTGATACGCGCTTTTACTTCCAGAATATTGAACGGCTTTGTAATATAATCATCCGCACCATATTCCAGTCCCAGAATCTTGTCCATGTCCTCGCCTTTTGCCGTCAGCATGACAATCGGAACATTGGAAAATTCACGGATCTGCTGGCAGACCGACAGTCCGTCCAGCTTCGGAAGCATCAGATCCAGAAGAATCATATCGTATTCTTTTTCTTTTGCCATGGAAAGTGCTTCCTCTCCGTCGTACGCACAGTCAACCGCCATGCCGTCCTGCTCCAGGCTGAAGCGGATTCCTTTTACGATCAGTTTTTCATCATCAACTACAAGAACTTTCTTTGCCATTTTTTCTCCTTCTTATCCTAAACCTCGATAGAACCCCTTATCTTTTCAAACATCTTTTCCTTGATGCCCTCAATGTTCATAATTTCCTCAACTGCGCGAAACGGGCCGTGTGCTTCGCGGTAGGCGATAATTGCTTCCGCGCGGCTCTCACCGATACCGGAAAGCGTCATCAGCTCATCTTTTCCGGCTGTATTCAGGTTCACTTTACCGGAACCGGAATCCGGCATGGTTTCGTCGCCCGCATGCTGGATAGGTGCCTGGGCCTTCAAAAGCTCTTTCGCCTCCTCGCGCGTCCAGACCGTGATCTGCTCACCGTCCTCAATTTTCCGAGCCAGATTGAGGATCTTTTCTTCTGCATCCGGCAAGAATCCGCCTGATGCTTCTACCGCCTGTATAACGCGGCTTCCAGCCGGCAGAAGATAGACACCGGGGGATACAACCGCACCGCAGATATAGACCTGCACAGTCTCTTCCGGCACAGCTTCCGATGGCGTGCTTTTTTCTGAAACAGAACCGACTGTTTCCGTGCTTTTTACAGAATTCGTTTCCTTCGAAGCCGTTTCCTCTGTTTCCCCTGAAATGTTTTCCGTCCTGCTCTCACTAATGCTATCTGTCAGTTTGTATTCTGTATCCCTGTGGTTGCATCCGCAGAGCAAAAAAACCAGCATCACCGCCAGTATTTTTGCATTTTTTCTTTTATTCTGTTGTTGTCCAACTTTCATTGTGCTATACTCCCTTCCGCTTCCTATCTGATGCGCAAGGGTCCCTTGTGTACGCATAACTACTTCTCTATTGTATCGGAGAAACTATAAAAATACAAGTCCAAATCTTACAGGAAACCACGAAAAGTTACAGTTCCTTAGTAATGAAACATTTGCTGTTTCGCTGCGTAAAAAAGTGATTCCGGTGTGCGCAACCCTTCTTTTGCGAAGCAAACGGAAAGCTCCTCACACCTGAAATACGATAATTCCCACAACGGCTATCGCCATGCCGATCAGCTTCCGTACTGCAAACGCTGTCCTTTCCATGCCGAAAAGCCCGAATAATTCAATCAGCCACGCTGCCGCAAGCTGGGAAATCACAATCAGCATTGCCGCCTTTGCCGGTCCAAGTCCCGCCATGCTCCAGATCACGGTGATTGTAATCAGTGCTCCGATTGCCCCGCCAAGCAGCAGATACCACGGTTTGACACGGAACAGCTCAGCGACCGGTTCCCGCCCGGTGATACACCATGCCGCAAAGCAGACAGCAAACGCACTCAGCTGCACCCAGCCGGCTGCAAGCCACGTACTCGTCTGTTTTGTTACCTCCGTGTTAAAAACCCCCTGAACACTCATGAGCGCACCGGAGAGCAGCGCCGTCAGAACTCCTGCCATACTTTTTTCCTCCTGTTATTTTTCATTTATACCCGAAATCCTTCTGCAGTACCTTTTCAGACACGCTCTATCACAAAACGCAAGAAAAAATCCTGCTTTTCAGAATTTTGTTTCCGGAATCGAGATGCGGCTCTGAATCATTACATTATTTTTTGATTGCTATAAATACTATTCCTTATTTTCCCGTTTTTATGCAGCCGTCTGCGCAAAAAGAAAAAGCCGCCTGTTCTCCCTGCAGTTCGATGCAAGGGAAAACAGACGGCCCTCTATTGCTTACTGTAATGCTTTTTCCAGTTTTTCAATCATCTCATCCACGTCATCTTTTGTAATGACAAGCGGCGGTACCATACGAAGGACATCACTTCCTGCAGAAATAACAAGAAGTCCGTTCTCAATTGCACGGTTGATGACTTCACCCACCGGGCGGCCCGTTACAACAAGACCCTGCATAAAGCCTTTTCCGCGGCGTGTTGTAAGACAGTCATATTTTTCCACCAGCTCATCCAGCTTCTGTTCCAGATATGGGGTCATTTCCGCAACATGCTCTACGACATGCTGTTTCTCATAGCAGTCAAATACAGCATTGACAGCTGCGCAGGCCAGTGGATTTCCACCGTATGTCGTTCCATGATCACCCGGAACAAGAGAATGCTCTGCGGTCTTTTTATTTAAGACAAAGGCACCGACCGGGACACCACAGCCAAGAGCTTTTGCACACGTCATGACATCCGGCTGTACGCCGTAATCCTGCCATGCAAACAGCTTTCCGGTTCTTCCCATGCCGCACTGGATTTCATCAAGAATTAAAAGAATATCGTGCTTGTCACAAAGGTCACGTACCCCCTGCAAAAACTCCTTTGTTGCCGGATAGATACCGCCCTCGCCCTGTACGGTCTCCATGATGATCGCACATGTTTTTTCGTTAACCTGTGCCTTTACGCTTTCCAGGTCATTGAAATCTGCAAATCGGATGCCGCCGATCAACGGTTTGAAGGGATCCTGATAGTGGGTATTTCCTGTAACAGAAAGCGCACCAAGACTTCTTCCGTGGAAGGAATGGTTCATGGCAATAATCTCGTGATCGTTGCTGCCGTCTTTTAAGTATGCATATTTTCTCGCCACCTTAATGGCTCCCTCAATCGCCTCTGTACCGCTGTTGGTAAAAAACACCTTATCCATACCGGATGCCTTCGCGAGCTTTTCCGCTGCGGAACCCATCGGTACATTGTAAAACAGGTTAGAAACGTGGATCACTTTGTCTACCTGGCTTTTCACTGCTTTTTTATACTCGTCATTGCTGTAGCCGAGCGCATATACCGCAATACCTGCTGCGAAATCCAGATATTCTTTTCCGTCCGTGTCATACAGATGAACACCTTCTCCGTGATCGACCACAATCGGAAAACGGTTATACGTGTGAAGCACGTACTTCTCGGTCTGTTCCATATATTCATTCGTCTTCATGATTGAATTTCTCCTTATTTTCCCCTAAAATTGCCGTACCGATTCCTTTGTTCGTAAAGATCTCAAGCAGCAGGCAGTGCGGAATTCTTCCGTCCATGATATGAACTCTTGAAACGCCGTTCTCGATTGCATCGATACAGCCCTGAAGCTTCGGAATCATACCGCCGCCGACATTTCCGTTGGTAATCAGTTCTCTTGCTTCCTGAACATGAAGCTCGGAAATCAGGCTCTCCGGATCCTTCGGATCTTTGTAAACACCCTCAATATCGGTCAGGAATGCCAGCTTTTCGGCATTTAACGCCTCGGCGATCGCACATGCCGCATCGTCAGCATTGATGTTGTAGGTATTGAAATCATCATCCATGCCGACCGGGCAGACAACCGGAAGAAAATCGTTGTCCAGCAGATCATACAGAACCTTCGGATTGACATTTTTGATATTTCCGACAAAACCGATGTCCTCGCCCTTTGACAGCTTCTTCTCTACATTTAAGAGACCGCCGTCCTTTCCGCTGATGCCGACTGCATTGACGCCAAGCGACTGAATCATGGTAACAAGCTCTTTGTTGACCTTATTCAGCACCATCTCTGCCACTTCCATCGTATCCGCATCGGTTACACGAAGGCCGTTGACAAATTTCGGCTCCATACCGACCTTTCCAACCCAGCGGCTGATTTCCTTTCCGCCGCCGTGTACGATGATCGGTTTAAATCCAACCAGTTTCAGAAGAACAACATCCTGGATGACATTTCTTTTTAACTCTTCATCCACCATTGCGCTTCCGCCGTATTTGATCACAATGATTTTGCGGTTGAACCGCTGAATATAAGGAAGTGCCTCGATCAGCACATTTGCTTTATCCAGATACATCTGATTTACCATGATTTTTTCCTCTCTCCTCTTTTTGTCTGCTGTTTTGCCTGTTTTTATCAGGAACGGTAGTCTGCGTTGATTTTCACGTAATCGTATGTCAGGTCACAGCCCCATGCGGTTGCGGTCGCCTCTCCCATATGGATATCCGCAATCGCAGTTACCTTTGGCTCGGAGAGGATCTTCGTTGCCTCTTCCTCACTGTAGTCAACAGCAACTCCCTTTGTGATAATCTGCAGCTTTCCGGCTGTGCTTTCAAAATAAAGATCTACGTTCTCAGGATCAAATTCCGCTCCGGAATAGCCCATTGCGCAGAGGATTCTTCCCCAGTTTGCATCATGACCGAAGATTGCTGCTTTGGTCAGGCTCGATGTGATGACGGATTTTGCCAGCGTAACCGCCTGCTCCTTGCTCTTGGCTCCCCGAATCGTCACCTCGAACAGTGCAGTTGCGCCTTCACCGTCGCCTGCGATATGCATGGCCTGTGTTTTATTCACTTCAAAAAGAGCATCCCGGAAGATCTTGTAATCCTCGTTTTCTTCCGTAATCTCCGGATTTCCGGCAAGACCGTTTGCCAGAAGAAGTACCGTATCATTTGTGGAGGTATCACCGTCTACGGAAACCATGTTGTAGGTATCCTGTACTACTTCACTCAGTGCTTTCTGGAGCATTTTCTTTGAAATATTGGCATCGGTTGCCACAAAGCTCAGCATGGTACACATATTCGGATGGATCATGCCGGAACCCTTGCACATACTGCCGATCGTTACCGTTTTTCCGCCGAGCTCGATCTGGACAGCAACCTCCTTTGGCTCCGTGTCGGTTGTCATAATTGCCTGCGCTGCTGTGGCTGCGGCTTCTCTTGTGTCGGAAAGCTGCGGCTTGAGCATTTCCACTCCGGCTGCAATTTTATCAATCGGAATCTGTTTTCCGATGACACCGGTCGATGCAACGAGTACAGAATCTTCCGGAATCGAAAGTGCTGCGGATGCTGCTTCTGCGGTCTTTTTACAGTAGCCATAGCCCTCCTCTCCGGTGCATGCATTGGCAATACCGCTGTTGCAGACGATAGCCTGTGCATTCGGATGGTTGTATACGATCTCCTGATCCCATTTGACCGGAGCTGCTTTTACAATATTGGTCGTAAAGGTTCCTGCTGCTACGCACGGTACTTCACTGTAAACGAGCGCCATATCCTTTACTCCCTGTTTTTTAATTCCTGCTGCACCGCCTGCTGCCTGAAAACCTTTTGCTGCGGTAATGCCTCCTTCGATTTTTTTCATTATTTTATCCTCACTTTTTACATTCTATTGTAACAATTCAGAGTTCATCTCAATTTTTCTTACGCTGTATCTCGATGTTACCTTTCCGACGTTTCCTCATTACGGGAACATCGGCGGCATGCAAAGGCCCTCGTTTTCCGGAAGTCCGAACATCAGGTTCATGTTCTGTACCGCCTGGCCTGCTGCGCCTTTGACCAGGTTGTCCATTGCTCCCATCATAATGATTCGTTTCGTTCTCGGATCAATCTTGAAGTTAACATCCACATAATTGCTTCCCTCAACCCATTTCGTCTGCGGGCAGACATCCCGGTCAAGGACACGGACAAACTGCTCCTTTGCATAATATTGATCATAAACGGCTTTGACTTCTTCATAGGTCACATCCTTTTTCAGGGATGCATACGCTGTTACAAGAATACCACGGTTCATCGGAACGAGATGCGGAGTAAAGTTTAAGGTAATCGGATAGCCAGCCGCATAGGAAAGCTGCTCCTCAATCTCCGGCGTGTGACGATGACCGGCAACGCCGTATGCTTTGATATTTTCATTGACCTCACAGTAAAGGTTGTCCACCTTTGCTCCTCTTCCGGCTCCGGAGGTTCCTGATTTTGCATCAATGATGATCGTGTTTCCATCGATCAGGTCTTCTTTTAACAGAGGATAAATAGAAAGCGTCGAACACGTCGGATAGCATCCGGGGTTTGCGACGATACGTGCTGTTTTTACCTTCTCACGGTTAAGCTCACACAGGCCATAGACTGCCTCCTCAATATACTGCGGTGCTTTATGCTCTATCTTGTACCACTCTTCATACGTTTTTACATCCTTGATACGGAAATCAGCGCTCAGGTCAATGACCTTTACGTTCGAAAGAATTTCATCATTTACCAGGGATGCACAAAGTCCCTGCGGAGTTGCTGTAAAAATGACATCTACTTCCTTTGCAAGCTGCTCCATGTTGTCGTCCTTGCAGACATCGTCTACTA
>ENA-OUQM01000332-OUQM01000332.1-human-gut-metagenome-genome-assembly--contig:-NODE-332-length-33917-cov-9.339259_pt1 | contig 33917 bp, 32 predicted proteins | sample MGYA00237949_ERZ548830 | MGnify/ENA primary metagenome ERZ548830 (study PRJEB26490, sample SAMN05194706) | human gut metagenome | biome: terrestrial biome; feature: human-associated habitat; material...
TGAGGTTCTTTTTTATTCAATTGGCGCTTTTAATGAATTACAGGAATGCTCCTTTAAACAGATTGTATGTTTTATCGCTTTCAACAATATGATCCACTGCCAAATCCATCAGACGTTTATCTTTCTTGATTTCCCGATGTGCCAATTTTGTCACCGTTTCATGCATAGATTCCGACCAGTCGTCTATTTTTCTTTGATCGTACACCTCGGTGTATACAACATCTTTTAAAAGTTTTCTTCCCGAATTAACGTATATCTCCAGCTCCATTTGATTCCAGAAATCCTCCGACCATCGCAGCGAATCATACAGCCATTCCTGCATTTCTTCTTCCGACTGTTCGCCAAGGATCTCCATCGTCTTTTCCTGCATATGTTCAAACGCCCATGCGGCAGAAGCCCCCTTGGAATCAGGGATCGTCTCAATCCCATACATGATATGAAGAACATGCGGCAAAATACGTGCATAGTATAAAGCCAGAGCTCTCGGCGGCTCGGCTTTTGCATTCGTCATTGCCTGACAATACTTCTGAAAATATATCCCAAAAATATTTCTTGATTCCTCCGCAAAAACTTCTGATTCTGCTCTGTTTTTCTTGTTTGGATCTGCTGCCAGCTCACCATATGTTCCATCACTGTCCGGTAAATTCGCATCAAGATAAACCACTTCCATATAACTTTTTTGATCTTCTTTTCCTTTTTTACCTTTTCTCTTTACCTCTCTCAGCTTTTGTTCATATGAGTTTTTTTTCTTTGCAATATCCACTGCTTTATAAGTATAAATTCCGCTACAATATTGGCTGAACTCTTTATGAATTTCACCCGTTTCTCTTTGTTTCTTTATCTGAGTCCAAATCCCCTGTCTTGCTTCCTGCATCGCATCCTGGTAATTTTCTTCATCATGACATCCCTTCTTCCACAACTCTGTTCTTACTTTGTTTTTGTAAATAGAATCCAGTACTGTAATCATTTTTTCAAAATCGGCTTCCGCATTGGAAATGAAATACCGTTCATAGAGTTCCTGTGCTCTTTGAAACTTTTCAGATCCAGGATTTTCATTATCTTGTGATGGTACCTTGTTTTTCTCTTGTTCCATAGTCTTTCTTCCTTTTTTTCTTGATTTAGTGACATTGACAACAGACAAAGCCTCCCCAAAACACTTCTTGTCGAAAAGGTTTCCATCTGCCATTTTTGCATTCCAGTGATTCCATAAATTTCCGGCTGTCATCATCCAGCAACTGATACGTATCCCCTCGGAACCATCCCTGTGTCCGCAACTCCTCAATCGTTACATTCTGCAGATATTCCTGCGCTTTTCTCAACGCAGCCGGCGGTTCATCTACTCCATTTGCATAATAATCATAAAATACATCCATTAAAATAGCGGTCGCCAGATCATTTGCACTCCACAGACTGGATATCACATACTTTACTCCCGCCGCGGAAAATGCACTGACCATACCATGAAATCCTGTACCCAAAAGCACTTCATTCATTCCGGACAGGCAGGAAGATAATACAACCAGTTTCGTCGAAGTCAGATCCACACGGCTCACCTCATCCGCTGTCAGCAATCCATTTCCATAAACTGGATTTTCTACGCCTGTTCGATACCAGTTTTTGATTCCGGTAAATGCAAGACAGGATGAATACATCGAAATCTCTTGACTTTCCACGTCAAAATAGCCATGAGTTGCAATGTGAATATTCTCATATCCATGCGCAGATAAAATGACATTCTTGGTCGCTGCCACACCCGTATATACTCTTCCTCCAGTTCTATTTTGGATTCGGTGCGTTTCCACTTTCGAAAACGGAAGTTTTTTCAGATTAGCCAGATCCAGCATTCTGTTCCGACTGGTTTCGTCTGTCTTTTCCCTCTCCTGCTCCATTCTCCGCTCTCTTACTTCATATTCCGGGCTGCCGACAATCAATGTCTCCTTACTTCCCTGACCCTCGAAAGGTTCAAAAAGGAAGTCTCTTGCGCATTCTATCTTAATGCAGTTATGCCGATCTGCAATTCTTATTTTTTTCTCGTCATACAGTAAATCAAATGGAATATTAAGCAGTTCGTCATCCGGTGCAAAGTATACCGTCTCATACTCTTCAATCTCTGACTGAACAGGAGAAATCACCGCACGGAAAAGACGATGCCGCAATGTCTCCAGCTCTTCGATCTCTTCTATGGACGCCTCTCCCTGAGAAATACGCTGCATAATCAGAACAAAGTTTCTTGCATCCGCCTGAATTTCCATACCTCCTGAAACGGTTCTTCTGTGCATACTGCATCTGCCTGATTTTTTCGTTGTAATGTAGATATCAAATACAGCCAGATCCTCCTTTCTGTCTTCAACCTGCATCTGGCCATACTGATCTACCGTCAGAAAATACTCTACAACTACTGTATCATCCGGAATGGCATTCTGTACTGTTTCCAGAGAAATGTTCATAAAGTCGGTATTTTCTGGAAAACAGGCTGCAAATTCATTTTCCATGCTTCGCAGATCTTCCAGCTGTTTCTCATAATCCTTTTCCGCATCCCGAATCATATTTTCCGACTCCAGTGCTGCAACCGCATTCTGTGCTTTCCGTATCCGTTCCAGAAGTTCCGGCCGAACCGTATTCTTTTGAATCATGCGGTTTCTCTCCCGGCCCGCAAGAGATGCCAATGCTTTGAAGCGTAAAACCCATTCATATAATGCTTCGCTGTCCATAAACTGTCTTCCTGTCTCATAACAGCCATGAAATAACATCTGCACCGGTGCCAGAATCATGATTAACCTGGTATCATTCAGATATTTTACGTATGAATGCCATACATTCGTTATCTCATCCAGCGATCTTTCCAGATAGGAAAATCCTTCGGTATTTCTTCTATTTCTGCATAGAAATGTACTATAACTCTGGTACATCGCTGCTTTCTGAAGCGGTTGAATTCCACGATTTTCAATCTTGTCGACCAGACTCCGGAAAGATGCTTCCGCCTCTTCCTGCCCCAGATTCCATAACAGCAACGCTTTGCCGTATTCCATCATAGCAGTCTGCATCGCTGTAAGATCCAATATCTGACTCTCTCGCTCAATTCTTTGAATCGTCCGGCAAAAACACTTCTGCTCCTCTCTTTTTCTCGTACCGCTTTCCTGCTGCATAAAATAGAACATACAGATAATTGCAAATACCGCTTTTCCGCGCGTTATCGTTCCTGTCTCAGCACTTAAAATATCCGTACACGCCTCCACCAGAAGATCACTGAGATTCGCAAGTTCTTCCGGATCTGCCTGTTCCATCCTCTGCATTTGCAGTGCAACTGCCAGAGCATCCATCCGATCAATTGTCTCTTCCTTGATCGTCTGCTGCTCTTCTTCCTCCTCTGTCAGACGATACATCTCATCCAGCAGCGGATATGCTTTTTCCTGATCATTCTGCACATAATAAATCAACAGCAGATTGCTCTGTATATCTATGGTAGAAAGCATACTTTTCTCTTCGTCAGAGGCTTCTGCTTTCAGGGCCTGCAAAAAAGCATCTTCTGCCTGCATATATTCTCCCACATTCATATAAAATGCCCCCAGAAAATTCCAGGCCATACGCATGCTGGCACACGGTTCCCCTGTATCTTTATATTTCCGGCAAAGATGTATATACAATTTCAGATACCGTCGATACACTTCCTGATTACTGCTGTGATCCGACATTTCCATTAACGCAAGACATAGGGTTTTCACCTCAATAATCTGCAACTGTTCCGGATTCTCCTGTTCTTCAAAGTCTCCAGATTCTATCCGATCGACGAAATGCAGTAACTCTTCTCTTCCTTTGCGTCCTCTTGAACAAGAAAATTCACAGATAGCCCGTCCCCGCTTTGCCAGCTCTGTATAATAGTTTTCTTCTCCCAGACTGTTCTTTCGAATCTGAAAACACTGCTCAAACGCATGCATGGCATCTTCTGCACGTCCCAGATTCTGCAGGCTGTTTCCATAAAACCAGTAAAAATCACCCGCATATAGAGAAATGTCATCCGTAAAAAGCTGCTGTTCTGCATCGCCAATTCTGCAGACAGCTTCAGGACCATCTCCACCTATCTGTGAAATAGCCCTGACTATTACTTCTTTATGATTTGTATTCGCACGTTTTCGGCTGTAAGTGCAAAGAGCCTCCAGCACTTTGACAGCTGTTCCGTTTTTTCCAATGTTTTGCATATATGTAGCCGTACCCATGAATAGAAAAAACATTTCCATAGGAATACCCACAGCTGCTGTCTCTGCTAAATTCCAGCTGTAATTTTGCTCTATGATGCACCAATCTTTCTCCAGGCATATAGACTTTAACAGATCATATGTATCGCTTCTTACCGTTTCAGAGATCGTGCTCTCATATTCAAAACTTTGTACATGCGAAACAAGTTCTTCGATGTCTTCTTTCACCTGTTCGACCAGATCCCGGGATCCCTCACGAATCAGTTTACATTCTGCTTTTATCCGTAGGGAAAACAGCGAAATAAGGACGATGTCTTCATCGTCCTCTTCGCTGGAAGTGTCTTGGTCTGATTTCTCATCTGTTTCCTGTATCACCGCCGCAAGAGCTGCAATGAACCGGTTCAGTTTTTTCTCTTTTTGAGCTTCGATGAGCTCGGTGAGGGATTCATATTCCTGTTGTGCTTTCATCAGCTTGACCTCCCTGTATTATAGGTATTTTTCTGCTGTCCTGTCATTCGCTCTATGTTCTGACTGCGTTTTTATCTTTTAAACATAAGTCTCAGCTGTATATACCTGACTGCCCCAATCAGAAACATAATTAAACCGATAACATATCCGACGATCAGATATACCACAAACAGAACCACTCCGATTGCAATATTTCCGGAGAAAAAAGCTCCAATAGTTGTGAATCCAAACCAGTTTTTCAAAAAATTCCATCCCCATACGTAGGCTGCAATAACGATAATCCAGTCTCCACTGCCCCCAAACAGCATCGCAAGCAGTCCAACAACAATGATCAATGCTGTGAGTAAAATTCTAGGCTGAAGATACGTCAGCTGTTCTTCCGGGGTATTTCCAAATAATCTCTGAAACATATTTTTTCCTTTCTGAATCGTATTGAATTTTCTGCATTTTTCTGTTGTTTTTTCCGTCATCTTTTCATAGCTGCACACACCATCCCTTCTTCCATAGGCGCTCCGTGTCTTTCATTCTGGAAAGCTATCATTGCTTCATTATATAATTCTCTGTTAATATCATTTTCCCGACAAAAACTTTTAATTTATTGCTATTTAATTCAAAACAGAAGTTTCTTCTATTGCTTCTATAATTTCCTGATAGTCGCAAAGTCCATTTCCTACATATCTTCCCTTTTCACTGTCATATTGTGCATCCTGAAATATTTTTATTTCTTTCTCTGTGTCATAGACCTCATTCAATTTTCTCTCGTATTCTTCTGATGACACCTCCTCATTTTCCCAGAAATACCGATAAACAGGCATACCATCGTCACCATATTCTACTTTTGAATTGTCCTCTGCTCCATATTCTCCACTATAAAGCAGGACAAAATTTCCATTTTCCAGGGTATATATTTTGTCATAGTATTCATCCATGTGTCCGCCGAAATCCCGGAACAGATTTGCTCCTTCAATATAACGGAAACCATAATTATACATTTTCTGCTCTACAATCTCCCCATTGAAATAGCTGAGTATTGCATCTCCACCTGCTGTGCTTCCGAAATTAATATATAACTCTGGAACTCCATCTCCGTTTAAATCAAGAAGTTTATAAATCTCCCTGTGTGTTCCTTTTTCCGGATCTTCTATTTGAGTATTGGTTTCGATATAATTTAAATATGCACTTTTCCAGGAATCTTCCTGGGCTGTTTTTTCACCCGTTAAATTCTCTAACGCTTCGGCTATACCTTCTCCCTCTGGCCAGTTATTGAGATACCAATCCTTTAAATTGCCATCCTCATCAGCATCAAGCTCAACGTAATAAGGTTCTTCCTCTATCAGAGTAAGATAGGAATGGCCTGACTCAGATTCAGCATATATTACCCATCCATTCTCCGTTAAAGCCTGATCCGCTTCCGTCATGCTGTCTCCAAGGGCTGTTCCATATAACTTTACGTAAGACGCTCCCTCATTCTTCATGCTAAAAAGGCCATTTTTCCACTCTACATAGAAGTCGTCGACCATATAGGATTCCGAATCCGGGAATTGCCAATAGTCCACCGGCTGCATCGCCAACAGCTCTTTCAGCTGATCATACGATTCTAAGTAATCACTGATTTCGATCGTATCGTGTATCTCATCTACATGGAATATATTATTTATCGCGTCATAGCACTTAACCAGCACTTCTATCTGACTGTCATACCATTCATCTGTTTTCATACCATTCCCGCTGAAATACTCTTTCAGCCATCGAAAAGAAGACACTCCCTCTGCATCCTTCATAAGTAACTGATGCACAAGATATTCTCCACGTGCATGGTTCACGATCAGGCTCTTATAATAGTAGCATTTTTCGTTTAACGCATTGATTTTATCTGTTGTTGTATCAGTTGGCACCTCTACCGCTTCACTTGCTTTCAGTAATGCATCTGAAATATCTGCAACAACTTTCATTTCCTGATAGCGATTATATGTATTATTCGTTCCAGCTGCTAAATTTCCAAGACAAAGCATCCCATTAAAAGCCAATTTCACATCTGAGAATGTCTCTGTAATTTCAATTGCTTTATCCGTAAAAAATTTAACAGTATTATCTGTATTGTATAGCTCAGATTGTTTTAACAGATCAACGCCTAAATTATCATAGAAAGTGTCAGCTCCAAATTCTCCCCATTCTCCATTTACGTCTGCCAAATACTCTACTCTTTTAGCAAGCAAATTATTACCCGCTTTTTTTAAATCCTCAGCCACTTCTTTTAATTCTGAATTCTCGCTGTATGAAACAATTGCATCCAGAAACATTGTTGATTCTGCATAATCTTGGAATATGATTTCATAATATTTAGCAAGTTCTTTGGTATCAGCAATGACTGTTCTGCTATCTAATGCTGCTCCCGCTATCTCATTAACAGAATCGACAATTTCTGTCTTTCCAATTATCTCGCCGATAGAATCAATAATTCCCGTGTCTCCGATTATCTCATGTGCAATATCCAACGCATCCAAAGCCAGATCTTGTATATCGTTAACATTATCAAATCTACTCTGGTTGGAAACCTGTTCAACAATTTCTCCTGTCTGCATACTGATTAAACAACTAAGTATTTCGGCATATCTTTGTTCGTCCGGGTATTCATCAATCATTTTCGAAGAAATATCCAACGCCCACGAGAATGTATGATCCTCATTCATTTTATGCATCATCTTCCAATAAGCAATTCCCTCATCCGAACATAAACATTTTTCAAATAACGATTCATTTTCTGTATAGTTTTGAGCAATGCTTTCCATTTGGCTTTCACTGTAATAAACTTCTTCATCCGACGCCTTAACATTCTGCAGCGTCATTCCTGCTGTCATACTGATGATCAACATTGCAGCCAGTATTCTCTTCATACCCTTTACTCCTCCGCCAGTGCGTTGATTGCGTCTGTAAATTCTTTTTCAAGTAACTGGTTAATGGCCTCTTCCTTATAAATTACTGTTTCTCCATTCTCAACAGCAACCCTGGCCGTAATCTCAGCTTTACAGGTTTTAAATTTCTTTTGCTGTAAAGCTTCCTGAACAAATTTTTCCGGATTCTCCGATTCATTCGCTTCCAGATATAAGCTCTTGTAATCCGGAAATTCTACGCTTAACTGCACGGTTCCCTCCGTTTCCGTATCCATTTCGGTTTCACCGGTTTTTATTGTGATGCATTCTTCATTGAGTTCCCGTAAATCCTTCGGTGCTGATTCACTCACTGTTTCTGTATTGTTTTCGCTTTTTCCGCATCCCCAAAGCAGAGTTGTACATAACAGCATTATAAAAATATGTTTTATCTTTTTCACCATCTCTCACTGCTCCTTTTCATTTCTATTCTTCTTACTATCTACATCTAGAGAAAACAAATTTTCCCAACAAAAAATTTTGATTTCATATGCTCCGTTTACTCATAACTAGAAAATATTTTAAACTTATCTTCTACGATATCGTAGTTTTTTCCTTCTCGTACCGGTAAACATTTTCCCAGTCATCCTCTACATAAAGATCCGATCCGTCGACCCAGGCCATTCGTCCGTCATTTAATATCTCATTTGTTAAATTATTCTTCTCAGAAAAAGATGATATTTTTTCATTCGTTAAATAATACTTTTTTCCATTATAATTTACACTTGCCGGAAGCATACAATCCATATATATGTTTCCGCAGGATTTGTAAACATCATTATTTACATGAACATATTGTCTGAGCGCATCCAATTCAATATACATTTCGTATTCGCTTTGCAATAATGCGCAAGACTCAATTTTATTTCTTCGAATCAGAACTCCGCTGCCTTGCTGGGAAATAAAATTGTTTGAAATACAATTACGTAGCATATTTATTGAAAAATATATGTCTCCCTTATAAACAACTACAGATAACTCATTATTTATTTTTTCTCCATTAATAAATACATCTTTCGTATAGGAAAGCAATTCACTATTCCTACACTGTAACATATCTTCCCCCTGACTGTATATTTTATAGTTTCTTCCTATATCAATACCAATACAAATCGCTAAAAGAGTCAAAAGTATAAGAAAAATATATATCCTGCGAGATTTCAATAGATATCCTCCTATATCACAAGGCTGCCATTTGTTTCAAAAATGGCAGCCTATGAATACGCGCTCCTCCTTATTTCCAATCAATCCCTGCCTAAAAAAGAGCTATACCTCATACAATTCCTGTTTATTCCTCGCTTATATCAAGTTCTTTTTTAAAATCACTATCCGCTCCAGAATCAACAACTGCCTTATTCTCACCAAACTGTTCCTTATCGATATCCAAAGCTGTTTCACTTACACCGGATACGTCATCACTGAAAATCATTGACGGATTAGATTTACTTCCCATCGTATTAATTGTCTGAACCGTATCACCCTCAATTTCAAAAACGTTCCAGATATTTCCGGCAACATTAATTGGAACATTGTATGTCGCAAGCAATGTATTTCCGCAATACAGTTTTACTTTCGCTCCAGACATTGACAGTTCTGTTGAGGAAGCATTACTGCGGTTTGAATAATCATGTACCGCATATTTATATATGCCATCCTGCGTTTTTTTCAACGTAATTGTTTCAGGTCCATAACTTGAAGTATCATCCAAATCCAATGTTGCAACTGTCTCTCCATTGTCGAAAGCACTCATATCACTGTAGTAGACATGGAATCGTTCGCCTGTAGACAGTGGGCCGGAAAGATGCGAATCCAGATCGCTCGGTGTACTTGACCACGTCAAAACAATACGATATTCATCGTCTGAGAGAACAGGTGTGATTACCCCATCCTGATCTGCATTATCCATATTGGTACAAATCACATTCGCATATCCCGTAATGTATCCTTCTTTGCTAAATTCTGCTGTATAGCATCCTTCCAGCACTTCAAGGGAATACTGCCCATTGTCGTCTGTTACAGTCACAGCATCTGCATCCGTCTCAACCACAGTTGCAAGTGTTCCATTCTTGTTGTCCCAGCCTGGTCGAAGCCGAACAGTGACATCTGAAATTGCAGAACCTGTAAGTGCACTGCGTACCGTGCCATGAATGTAATTGCTTACTTCCGCACCAGAATCACCCCAAAGAATCACATTATCCAAATATGTAATCTGATTATTCGTTACCGTTACATCACAAATAGCAAATGGTAAATATCCCTCTTTATAAATATTAATATAATATTGTCCATCTTCCAAAATCAATTCATAATTACCGTCAGAATCAGATTTTGTTGCTGATGCATATTCGGAAAGATTTCCATCATAATCTGAGATTCTGTATGCAGATACACTAACATCCCTCAGTTCAACCGTACGATGGTCATCATCATATCCGCTGACATTACCCATAACAATACCAGTCGATGGATTAACAGGAGAAATCACCTCACCTTGTGTATTCAAAGCTAACTCTACTGCTGCACCAGCATCAACCATTCGGTATGTTAATAATTCTTCATGAGCAGGGTATTTTTCAGCACCTATTGAATTATTATCTTTTACCGTAGTTGTTGCGGAGTTTTTAATAATAGATTTCACTTGCGCACCCGTCAGACTCGGGTTTACAGCAAAGCACATTGCTGCTGTACCTGTTACATGCGGCGCAGCCATTGATGTTCCATCCCAACTAACTTGATAGTCTTTCTTGTTTATTGAAAACGTAAACTGGTTTTCATATTTATCATTAGGAACAAGACTATAAATACTCACTCCTGGCGCAACTATATCTACTCTATCCCCATAGTTACTGAAATTAGCATAATAATAGCCATCAAAAACTCTGTCTCCAAACCACCCAAACAATCCATTCTTGTGACTGCCATTATTTCCAATTGCGCCTACAATAATTATGCGCTCTTTGACAGCAGGAATTGTAATTCCAGTAAACAAACCAGATTTCCTTGCATCCACCGAACGGTTACCTGCCGCTTGAACTATAACAAAATCATAACCTTTGGTAATTAATTTATTCAAGAAAGTTCCAAGTACATCTGCTTGCCAATCCAAATCACTTCTATTTTCCATGCTGACATTAATCACTTTACAGTTCGATGTAATCAAATTTGCTAATGCATACTTCCATTCCATAAATCCCATAAGAGCTTTATTAGAATCCGTTACCACTGAATCAGATGAACTGCCCAATATAGAATAACCATAAAGAGTAACTTTTGGTGCAACTCCTGCAATTCCTTTGCCACTATTGTAGCATGCAGCCATTGTTCCCGAAACATGTGTTCCATGAGAAGCCTTCTCATAAGCGTCCGCATATCCTTTGGGTGTTGAATAAGAGCTCGGTTTCCCTATACTAATACTATCAGGATTATTCCATACCTTAGTATACACTAAATCTTCATGATTCGTATCAAACATAGAATCAATAATACCAACTTTTACATAGGACATTTCATCATAATGTTCCCATGCTTCCATAGCATTGATTGCTTCAACGCCCCAGTTAGTTCCCTCCGGATAATCAGAACTCCACTCTTCTGAAGCCCACTTAGAATCATTTGGAATTGCATCAAATTCCATTTCATCTAAGTAATGGATCGTTACGTCATCAACAGCATCGTTTGCCTCTAATTGCTCGACGATTTCGTTCAATTCAGAAACTGTCTTGGCCTCAGGAATTTCAATTTGATAGTCATTTGTAATTTCAATGCAGCCAACAATAATCCCATTGATTTCACTGACAATTTTTTCAATTTCTTCCCTTGCTGTACCTTCCCGGGCTGTAAGTAAAATTTCATTGTCAACAAAATAAGCGCCAGTTGCTTCATCCGAAACAATGTGATCGTCAGAAGGCTTTCTGAAAGAAATTTCACCTGCATCCGTAGGTTCTTCTTCCGATTTCATATCTCCATCGTATTTTACAATAGCTTTAATTTCCAGTTCATTCTTATCAACAAGAATGTTTTTCGAAATTGAAATTGATTTATTCTCTACCTCTGCTGCTTCGGCGGAAGTAGAAAATCCCATTGATATCGTTCCCAACATCGTTAAACATAAAAACAATGATAAGAATTTTTTACCATTCTTTTTCTTCTTCAAAATCAACACAACGATACCACTGCCCGCAAGCAACAGTAAAACAACCCAAGCCGCAATATTGGTATTGTCCCCCGTTGTCGGAGTAAGGCTTGTCTTCTCAGTTGCTTTTTTCGTCGTATCTTTACTTCCTGCTGTATTGTTTTTCTTTCCACTTTCTACATTGGATTTTTTTCCCTTATCGGTGCCGCCACCTGTCGTGATATTACCCTTATTTTCTCCAATATTTCCAGTGTTACCCGAATTGTCTCCTGTATCTGGTTTTTCTGTATTCCCGTTATTGTCATCGCCTGCACCTGGCTGTTCCTCATTGGTATCAGACTTTTCTGCCACGTAAGTGACAGTCAGACTTATCGTTTCACCAGCACCCAAAGACTCCACCTGTTTGGTTGCCTCCGAACCATCGGACAGCTTATAGCCCTCCGGGATCAGATTCTCCAACGACACATTGCTGACTGCAGTGTTGTTTGTGTTCGTCACCGTTAACGTTGCCGCAATTTTTTCACCCTTACTATATTCTTCTTTGTCCGTAGTCAGAGTGACTTCGAGTCCATCCTGAGAATCAGATGCTGCTAAGGCAGGTATTGCCATCACAATAATACACAACAGCACAGTCAGGAAAAGAACTCCACATTTCTTCCACACCTTCATAATCTTCCTCCCTAAATTTTTTTATAAATCCAAGCCACATTAAAATCGCCTGGGTTTATTCTGGATAGTTGATGTACACTATATCAAGAAGAGGTTCTTTCCCTAATATACTAACGCCTTTCGATTGGTATCCATATCTTTGATTTCACTATTTTTCTTCACTTCGCGAGATCCATTTATCTCCATAGAACCTCCTCTATGCATCAGTTACCTGCTTATTATCTATATCTCCATACTAAAAATTTTCCCAACAAAAATTTTAAATTCCTTTTACTCTTTAAAGTATACAAGCGTCCCTATTTTCTTAAATTCAGGGACTTGTAATTGTACAAAAATTCATCTCTTATTTCCCTAGCAGCTTCCTCATCTGAAGTCCTAAAATGTCTGTGTTCAGGTTCTGACAACCATCTTTCAAACTCCTGCTTATTTCTAAAAGCATTTTTATTTCGTTCCCATTCCGCCCATCGGTAATTCTGTACGCAGTCTTCTCTTGTCCAGTATCCTGCATAGTGCCACTCATTTTTATAGTATTCGTACCATTCAGCCCGAACCATAGTATTATTCACTATCACATGTTTAACCATAACATATGGTTTCGTAGCTTCCTCGAAACATACGATTGCCCATGGACCATAAAGAGGATTCGGCTTAACCTCTTTAAGATCCGGAAATTGTTTCCATAATTTTTCAAATGCCTTGTCCATATAACGTCCCTCATTAATTATTTTCATAAATTCAAACACGATTTATTACCTCGTTTTTCGTATGCTTTTTCCTAAACTATCTCCTGGCAATTATCTATTTCAAAAGAAATTTCTCCTACTGCAAAGACATCCCTGGATTGGTAAAATCAAATCCAGGGATGTACACATAACATATCTTCTGCTAATTTGTGGGAAGCCCTGATTTATCAATTATTATGTGGCTTGACAACTCCTGAATGGAGCATCATTTTCTTATTTATAATGGAAACAACCATTTCTATCGCTCGGATTATTATATCCGCCATAAGAACCACGGCAATATACTCTACCGTAGCGATCCGTATCATTCCAATCTGCATAAACACAATCAGAACAGTTGCCTTCAAAAGTTCCTTCCGGAATCTCAATAACCTGGGTACTCTTCATTTCTTCTTTCATCGTATTATCTCCTTTACAAAAACTATTTTGCAAAATCCGCCACACACATGACCGGATCTTCAGCAACGACCAAATTGCTTCCTTCTAAATAGCAACGATATGATATGATTTTTTTATCCGGCAGCACAACAATCGGAAAGAACAACTCTTTCTTTGATTGTGGCATTGCCTCTAATATCTTTTTAATATATACTTTATCTCCCTTAGACAGTGATGATACCCCGTAGAAATGAGTATGAAACAGACCATAGAACTCAATCCCGCTTTTACTCCATTCCAGAAGACAGCCATTAAGCATTACAACATTTGGTGTATAATGGCATCTTTTAAAATTGTCCTCTTTTCCGTCATCAAACACAATCTTTGTGATAATTCCATTTTGTCCACCTAACATACCACCAGTCTCAGGCATGTAAGCAGGAACATTCTCGAGTATTTTTGTATAAACAGACTTGACCATTTTCATTTCTATACCATCTCCACAGAACCATTCTTACAACTAATAAGTCAACGAAAAGTGTACAGTTAAAGCAGAAATCAAACATCGGGCGGAAAACACCGCCGAATAATCGCTCCCATGCGAATCGCCAAGGTACTCCGACAGTTGAAAACAGTCGGATATTTTTCTATATGATACCGGGATATTAAACGCCTACCTTTTACTTTCAGCTCCAATTCATATTGAAATCACCTGAGTTTATTCCGTATAGCCGATGTACACTGTACTAAATTCTATCTCACTCAATGAATTAAATAAGCAATCACAAAATACAATAATGCAGACGCCAACGCTTTTCCAGAAAGATTTTCATTTTTTTTCCAAAGCTTCGAAAACAACGTAGCTACAAAAACAATGATCCATCCGCTAGAGAATATCTGCATCCAATAAGCTACTTGTGCATAAGTGTCACGGCCTGCTGTTACAACTTTCCCATTTCCAACAAACCATGCCAGCGCAACGTAAATCAAGCCAATATTTCTGCATTTAGATGATATCGTCTTCATCTGCCCATTCCATTTGTTTTCATCATTTATAAAGCAAATTAGCATGTTTGACATGATTGCAATAAAATTAAGTGCTATTCCTGTTCTTAGTGCTATATTATAAAACATATTTTTTCCTTTTTAAGCTTCTTATTAACTTAGTAACTATTTCTTGAACTTTATCCAAAACGTACCAAAGGTTGTTTGATATTATGGAAATAAACTTCTGGATTCCTGCTCCTATCACCTGGATATTAACAGCAGCACAATTCCATATTTGTTTTATTCCTTCTTTTACATGAATATTAGTGCTTATTCTGCCTGGTAACTCCTGTAGTCCCACACTAAAATGTACAAAATTTGGTACTATACATGAAAAGACGGTAGAAGCTACTGCTTTTTGTATCACTAAAAGATTTTTTTTCGCATGCACTGCTATTATTATTCCGTTTTCTTTATAAAGTCTTTGCAGATTTTGGAAAATTCTCTTCTGGTTTATCTGACCAAATTCTTTTATCTGCAGAACTCGAAGCAGAAAAAGGACTGCCGCAGCTATCAGCAAAAAAGAAACTATATTTATACCTTTATTAATAGCAACTCTTCTTTCATTCTCAAGAAATCTTTTTCTTCTTATTTCTATCGTCTGGTTTATTACCTTTCTCTGGTCATATACAATCTGGTTATCTGGTATTTCTATCTTTTTATCATTATTGCTTTTTTCATGTTTCATCATAATATAATCCGTTGAAATCAGTTTCTTCAATCAAATGCTCTTTTCCTAAAAGATTAAGCTTCTGCTTTTCTAGTCATTGATTTTATAACAGTTCCAGAAAGCACCTAAAAACAGTGCTGCCAAAAATCTCGTATTTTCTGGAACTGTTATCGTTAATTATGTCAAATTCTCAATGCGGCACCACTCGCATTCCCCTGTATACGTTGAAGGCATATAGTGTCCATAATGGCCACAATGGCATTCCTCTAAAGATTCAAAGTAATCTGTCAGTGCATCATAAAATTCTTTTGCTTCTGGACGCGCTTGCGGATTTTTCGCTCCTTCAATAAAAGCGCGTTCAAATAACTTCCGCAATTCTGGAGAAAGCATTTTGTATTTTGGTGCATACTCTGGTGCTTTTTTGAAAAGGAAATGACGTGCAAACACGAATTCTCCTTTCTCCGCCGCATGGAATTGATCAATATCGATTGACGATACATTTTTCGATGGATGCTGTGAAATCTCTTCCATGTTAGCCATAGATGCAAACGGTGAACTTCCATTCATCAAAAGTGCAAAGATGTGATAAGCCATTGCGTACAAATCCGTATATTTATTGAAAACCGGATTATCCGCATCTTGATCAACATTTTCCAAATCTGTTTTTTCCTTTTTCAATCTTCTAGCAATTTCAGGTGCCATAAATTCGGGCACACCTACTGTACAAGGACAAAGAATTCTTTTATTGCTGCGGTGGATCGTCAGCTGAAAGCTATCCACATCGATAAATTTAGCCGTACTGGTTTGAGGAAATATAACAATATTATCTGCATTGTAATCTCCGATTGTTATTCCCCGCTGCGCCGAGTGTACTCTGTTTGTCAAAATACACAAATTCCGTGCAGCCCATACTTTTTGCGCATAACTAAGATCGTTTTCCACATAAACATCTTTTAACACTTTAAAGGACGTTTGTTTTTCCATTAAATACCCCAAAAATGTTTGAATATTCTGGCTGTTTTTCTGTGAATATAAACACTTTCGAGGAATAACAACCTGATCACTAAAATTCTTATCGAATTCATTTGCTTCAAACATATATTCCCATTCAAGAATTTTTGCTTCTCTTCCTCTTGTACGCTTTTCTTCTTTAAAAATTTTGGCATACAACTCTGGATGATTAGCAACAGAATATAATTTGCCTTCTCCCCCGCCCAAATTGCTCTCGTTAAGGGAATAGCTTCTACCATTTATATCATAAGTAATCATTTCATTGTCCTTTCCTTATAAATATCAGCTTCTGTATCTTTACAATTTTTTTTTCAAAAAATCGTACAATCCACTTTCTGTTTTATTTTTATGTGTTCTATTGCTATGTGTTTTCTCCTGTCTTCGCTTTTTCTCCTCCTCCGTTGGTTGGGTATGACTCTGCGTTTCTTGCTCCCCGGAAGAATCCGATTTCGTTTTTTTCTCTTCTTTAGAAATCTCTTCTTGCTTCGGAGTACCAGTATACTTTTCGAAAAGTTCCGTTATCTGTTCTTCTGTCCAATCCGGATTCTTTTCACGAATGTATTTATAAAATACGCTATTTCGGGTTTCTTCAGATGGATAAATAGAAATTTCTTTCCACTTAAGAGTATAAAAGTCAATTTCCGGCTCTTCCCATTTAATTTCTTCCTTGGTTAAACCACAACTCGTATTAACCAGTACCGCGACGCTTAAATCATCTGTCATGTCTTTGCATTCATCAGACTGTAAATATTGAATCGCTTCCTTTTTACACTTTTCTGTTGTTTCTTGTTCCTTAGATTTTTCCAACCCCAATGCATATGTAATAAATAAATTAGCAAACGGCACATTTATCTGAAATTTATAATCATGCAGTAAAAAAGGAACTACATTGTTATATACTCCATCTGTCATACATAACGTTGCAACCGGAGTGAATTTTGCTTTTCCCACTTCAAAAATGCGATTTGATGGCATTGCATAAACACGTCCCTCATCATCATTTTGTTGCTCTGTTACTAAATGATATTCTCCCTGATCATCCAATGCAATAATTCCAGAATCACCTGCATTTCCATAGTACAACAATTTGCTGCTCATAACGGCAACCGAAAGAGTTGTCTGATATTCTCGCTCATTTCCTTCATCATTTTTTTCTACGTATCTTTCAATAGCATTTGCAGCGCCATGCATTGCCGCACGAATAACGCTGAAATATGTCTGATCATCTGAAACAAATGGTGGAAATTGCTCTTTTATTAACTTTGCAACGGTCTCCACTGCGATTTTGGAGGCTGTTTCCGCATGCTTACAGCTTCCAACGCCATCAGCCACTACTGCAATTTTCCATGATGAAGAAATAGCTGCAATCAAACTGGAATCATGGCAAGGCATATGCTTTTTAATATGATCTTTTCCCACAAGTGAAAAGCAATAACTTGATAACATAACTTTCCTCCCATATATAATTTCACCATCTGGGAGCAAACGAATGCTTTGCTCCCAGACACTTTTTAAAATAATTATATTTTTATTTTGTTATCAAACAATAAACGCTTAGTTCCACGTATCTTTTTCTACATCCTGTGTGACGTAACGTTTTCCGGTGGATGTTTTCTTTACATCCTGTGTCGTTTTCAGCTGATCCGGCACTTGAATCTGTGCAGTCGTTCCTGGAGCCGAACTGGAAAATGCCACGATAGATGCATTAATAAAGTCTTTGACTGCCGGTAATCCATACGCACAATCATCTACTTTATAAAGCTTTGCATTTGAACTCAGCTGTTTGGCATCTGAAGTTGTTCCACCTGGCAGCAGAATAACATGAAGGGCTACTTTGTTCGTATCCACATATTTTTCACATAATTCTCTTGCTTCAGCAACTACACTGCTGTTGTACTTCGGGTCTGTCGAATATCCATCCGTAATAATAAAGATCTGCGGACGTTTGCACTGAATTCCCTTCGTCTTATAGGAGCTTTTTATTGCACGTACCGCATTCAATGACTGTTTCACTACATTATGAAAAGCCGTCACACCCACTTTATTCAGCGTAATTCCACCATGATACTCTGATAATGGCGCCCAATCTTTTTCTGTAGTAACATCATCCGAAAATGTCATGACACAGAAGTCTGTCGTCTTCTTGTATTCCCCTTTCAAATCCGGATCCTGTCCAATCTGATTAAGCATATCCTCGGCTAACTTCAGGTTTGTTTTCTGTTGTCCCTCTTCCTTGAAGTCCATAGAAGTGCTGACATCAACAGCAACAATCATTGGCTGATGAACCAACTGTGGTGTTTCAAGTTTGTAAACTTTCTGAGTTACTGGCATTTCTGCATAAGCATTTTTTTCTGAAGACATTTTTTCTTCCTCCTTGTTTATCTTTAAAGTAATTTGTGGGTTCCTATTATAAATATCTGAATATCTAACTTTTCCCCGAAAGAATTTTTGCTTTTTTCTATGTCATTCTCAAACGCCCCATCATTCGAGGCACATCGTTTTATGTTACTTTCTTATAGTTGTTATATAAAACAAGAGCGAAAAGCCCAACAAATGAACTTTTCGCCTTGCATTATCGATAGAAGAATCTTATTTATAGACTTTTTTCATAGCCTCAATGCAAAGGTTACAAAAACTCTACAAACTGTTTAAACGCCAATAAACCCAGTAATATTGACATCAAATAGTCCTACCAAACGACATCATATCGACCATCCGAATCAGACATCCATTTCTATTTTTCTGCTGCCAATGGTCGAAATGCCTGAATCGTAATTCCCCGGTATTCCAGAATACCTTCATCTCCCACAGCGATCAATACAGTGTCTGCATGAAAACTCCTAAGTTTTTTACGCTCTCCATTTTCAAATTCAACCACATACCATTCTATGTTTCCTCTTTGTACTGGTTTCTCCAGAATTTTTACTTTTGATTTTTCTAATGGTTTTGAATTGTCTTTTGACTTCAAAATAAAATATGCAATCCAGGAAACGATTCCTATAAATAAAAGAGCTATAAAAAACGCCAAAATTTCTTCATTTGAAAAACTGCTACCGCCAATACGTACATATGTCATTTTTTAATTCCTCCTGCTTTTAAAATAATATTCATAAATTCATTTTTTTAAATTCACTATATGATATTGGTTTATCTTCAAGTCTGTATGAATAATGCATTACACTTACATCCTGCGCTTCTCCTTGCACATAAAGAAAAACTGAGTCTGAATTCCAAACTACTGAATTACCGTCCTCCAGAATTCCCACGTGAATAATCCCACTTGTTGCACCACTTAAACTGATTTGTTCTGTAGATTTAAAATCAAACAAACTTTCAATCGTGCTGCCTTCAGGAATCTGAACTACAATACAGCCATCCGAATCTCCTGAAGCTTCTGAAGTTTGTTTCCCGCATCCAATAAGCACTACCATGACTAACCCTACTAAAAATGAATACACCTGTTTTTTTCTTTTCATACACATATTCCTCCTACTTTTTCTACCAGACCTTGATCTCATCTTCTTTCTTTTCCATCCCCTCTCACCCAATGTTTTGTGTCCCGTTTTTAAAAACTGTATTTTTTCACCTTTTAATAAAACGCTGTATCTTATTCGTATATTCCATTAGAATTACTGGAACTTTTACAATTCTATCAATTCTATTTTGTTACCGACTTTATCATCAATCGTATTCCGATTAGCATAATAAAAAGCGGTGCAAAAAGCGTAATCAACATTGGGATTTTAGACATGACATCACTAATGCTCCCATATTGGCTCTCAAAAATCATAATTGAAAAAACTAACACCATTGAATTCGTAGCCGCTGTGGACATGGATTTTCCAATTTTTGTCTGTGGAAGTTTCTTTACCAAAAAAGAAACAATGTCACCTTTGGGATCCAATTGGAGCAAATTTCCAATTAGCATTGCCGGAGTCATAACCAATGCGGTGCCTGATAAGAAACATTGCAAAGCAGTAAGCGCCCAAGAGAAAAAAAATGTCTTCTCCATAATGCCCAAAAAGTAATTATTTGCAATAACTCCTGCCAAAGCCAAAACAATACTTCTTATTATTTTTCCTGTAATCCCGGAACCTCCAAAACTGCCTGGTACAAAATTTGAAATTAAAGAGATAACAAATGTCAAGGAAATTAGTTTAGCACACTCTACAATGAAAATTGAGGTTCTCTCTTTAAACATAAAAGTAAGGCTCGAGTAGGAGTCAAGTTGCTCAACAAAAGGTATCCCATCAGGCCTTAATAGATATCCAAAGGGTATCCCATCCGTTCCTGATTGCTGTCCAAATAAAGCAATTATTATCAAGTAAAGAATAAGAATTGTTAATGTTCCTTCAAGAACTTTTCCATAATCTCCAGATGAATCCAGTCCGCAAACGGAATTAAGAAACGAATTTAGGATTAAAAGTAGAATTACTAAACTCCCACTCAGTATTATAATTTGTATCAAGTACACCACCCTCTAACATTAATTGGAAATAACAGAAACTGTACCGCTTGCACTAATCGCTCTACAGCAATCCGTATATACTTCAATAAAATCGTATCCGCCACGCATGGCAATAGAACGAGCCTTTTCGAGTCCGCCGGGAAGCACCTGACCTCTCTTATAATGTTCAATAATTTGTCCTGTTATATCAAGTGTATGAACTTCATAAGGTTCTCCAAGGTGGCAGATTGACACTATGCCAAGCATAATGCCACTGATTTCCAAATCCGGAAATTCGTTCCGAATAGTATTTATTATTTCATCAAGTTTGTTCTGATTATGAACATGACCACCAGCATCTAATTTATGTAATGACTGTATATACTCCTTGGATCGAGTTTTCCGAAGAAGCCTGTCCAACTTCATTTTATCCATTTGCTGAAACTGTTGCTTCTGCGGTTGGTTTTGGTTTGCACTCAAGATATTATTTTCCCGAGTCTGACCCTGCATTTGTTTTAACATAGGCTTCGGCATGTTACCTCTTCCTCCATACATAAAAACTTTGCGGACGCGATATAGCTTACAAAAATCAGTTCCATCCGCGTCTTTTTAGAACTATCACACCAATACTTTGCGCGTCTTTGGCCCATTCTTTTTCTGAGAAAGCTCTTCTTCGCCGATTGGCCTGCCGGAAGCAGGAACAGCCCGCTCTTTTCCCCAATTTCGGATAGCTTCGATTTTTTCCGGACTTGTCTGGGAAAGTGGAACCACATTGTTAAATGCTATCATCATATTTTCCTCACTAAGCACAAAGTTACTATTGGCAATAGACCGATATGCCAAATCTCTTACTGTAGATTCCAGGTCAGCGCCAGTAAACCCATCTGTGAGTTCTACGATTTTATCTGCAAAAGGGCCGATGAAATCTAGTTTCAAATATTTACGCATATACAATGAAAGAATGTCACGTCGTTCATCTGCAGTCGGTAAATCAACGAAGAATAATTCGTCGAATCTGCCTCTACGCAAAAGTTCAGACGGGAGCATGGAAACATCATTTGCCGTTGCTACAACAAACACCTGCTTTTTGCACTCCTGCAACCAGAACAAGAATTGTCCGACCATACGGGTAGAAACACCACCATCATTTGAAGCACCTGCTCCGGACAAGCCTTTTTCAATTTCATCTATCCATAGAATACAAGGCGATACATTTTCTGCTGTTGTTAAAGCGTCTTTTAACTGCTGCTCGGACTGCCCCACATAGCTGCCTTGGACAGTAGCAAAATCCAAACGATACAAAGGTAGTTTCCAATTGGCAGAAATGGATTTTGCGGAAAGAGATTTTCCACAGCCAGGTACGCCAACTAACAGAATTCCTCTCGGAGCCTGTAAGCCTTTAGCCCTTAATTCATCACGTTTTTCCGGAGTAAGAAGTTCCTTCTTCTCATCCAGCCATTTCCTAAGTCCGGCCAGCCCTCCGACATCCTTAACACTATCATCAACATCAATTTTTTCCAGACCTGATATGTCAGAGAACAGTCTATCCTTTGCATATCTTATTTCGTCCATATCAGACTTTTTGATTTGCTTATTCGCTATCAAAGCCGCAATTACATTTTCCGCTTCAATGCGAGTTACTCCCGCTAATGTAGATGCAGCTTCACGAATGTCGGTATTATCCCATTCGATAAGGATTTCTGAGCGATAATCATCTATGTATTCTTTAATAATGGAATACATTTCATCTTCATTCGGCAGATCTATTTTTATAACCATGCCCAAACGCTGAAGCTGGTTCCATACGGCATTATTTGTTAAAACGATTACGACACCACCGGATTCGTTTGCCAGCGTAACCAAATCTAAAATCTGTCTGGAATCACCATTGTCGCTGCTAATATCAGGAACTTCGGTTAGAATGAGCGTCATGTACTGCTTACGCTTCATTTGTTCACTCATAAAGTCAATAGCTCCATACACGGACTTATCATCATTGATTGTTTTTTCTGTAGTCAAATCGTAAATACCCTTTGATAACGTATGCACATAAAAAGGCAGAGCCAACTCCTCTGAGATCTCTTTTAATATATCCAAAGTTCTTGCTCTCTCAATTGTGTTAATAGCTATAAAGGGAATACGAGCGATAGAATATCTTTTCAAGAGTTCTTTGCTCTTGGCAACATCACTCATAAATCCATTCTCCTTTCAAAAAGAGTTTACTTTGTTATTTCGCACAATACTTGCAAGTTTTCCGCTACGATCCTTTTTTGCAGACTCTTCAAGAGAATTCTGCATACTGTTTGCCTGACTAATTACCATCTGATAATACTGCAGTCTATCGTTCTCTGGGATTGCAGGAAGATTCATTGTTTTAGACAAAAAACATAACTCCTTGCGAAGGGCAAGAAGAGCCTGTACGATAGCTCTCTCTTGCCCATTGGAACGTCCTATTTCCTTTTGAAATTTATCGGAAGCAATATTCATTCGATAGTTAACGACATCAATCAACTTTTTTGTAAACCGTTCGGCAACACCGGTCTGCCATTCAATTGTGCCTTCCTGCATAGCAGACAAAACAGCTTCATCATCAACCTTTCTTTTCAGAGCATCTAAAACCTGAACCCACTCAGAATATGTTTTTGGTACTTCAATACCCGTTGTTAACATCGGATTAATGCCTCCTTACCATTACTTGCGGAGGCTCAATGCTCCAATCAGGCAGTCCTTTTGCAAACACATTATTAGGTTCTCTATATTTAGTGTCCTTCGCCGTAACTTCCTGTGCAGTTTCAAAGGCAGGAGCATTATTTGCAGCAGCCTTAGGCGCAGAGATCTCCGCACCGCAGGAAATACAGAATTTGCTGCCAGCCTTGTTGTTTGCTCCGCATTTAGGGCAAGGCACATTCGTTTCGGAAGCAACAGAATTTATGAAATCAGCTTTACTTTTAGCATCCATTTTGTATTCTCCTTTACTGAACTTTGATTCGACGATTTGAATCAGCAAGCTTTCTTACGTACTGCTCGGGGCTGATCTGCTCAAGGAAATCAACAACCTTCTGACTTTCACTGTCTTTTTCTGCGAATTCAGCTCTAAAATCAACAACCTCTGCAAGAGTAGCTCTGATAAGCTTAGAGCCGACTTCACGCTTAGTTTCAAACTGAGTTTCAATGTTCTGACGTTTCTGTTCAACCTTTTTCTTCTTAGAAAAGTGATTGATCATCATACCGATACCGGCAATAATCGCAATCAATCCAAGGAATTTACTACTTTCAATCATCATACATAAACCAATAAAGCCAATAACACCGCCACCCCAAAGGCAGAAATTTTCAAAACCTGAGAGTACATTCTGTTCAAGAGTATTTGATTTTTCCTCGTCAACCAATGCGTTGAATTTTCCAATAAGCTCGGTCTCGTTCTGACCATCGGTTGTCTTGTCGTTGAATGTGTCTATATTGATTTCGATTTCATTCGGAATCTTCATTCGATTCTGAGCAACAACGTCATTGTATGCGTTACTTATCCATTCTTTAGAAAGTGCAATAGCAAACTTCTGGGTAGAAACGCCTGCATGAGATGACTCTGGTTTCATAGCTGCATCGGTCAGCAGCTGAGTGAAATCCTTGCGTTCTTCAAATGCACTCTGTTCAATCGTCATATTCCGGCGAGCACGATTTTCGTCACCATCAAAATCAATAATAAACTGATTGAATTTTTCTTCTTTTCTAAGAGGAATTTCTTCATCGTCAAATTCGGTAACAAGGCTGTTCAAAATTTCATCAAGCTGCGCTTTCAAAGAATCTGTAGACACTTCCTGTTCGAAAATAGTGGTAAAATACTCCAATATTTCAGCGTGGAGCATAGCGCCTTCCATAATATCCTGCAGAGCAGGCCAGGTTTTACTGCAATCGCGAAGATATTTATAGCGATCAGACGCAAGAGGCTTTCTTTTGAGATTGATAGCATCAGACCACTGTTTTGTCTGCTGTTCAACAAAGCCAGGCTTGTCTGCAAGATGTTCGAGCCATTCGCTCATCTGCTTAGAAACAACCCCTTCAGAATCTGCACCTAACAGACCACTCGCAAAAGCGTCAAGAATAATAACGGTTTTTCTGTCAAGATTTTCTTCATCTTGGTTTGCAAGGTAACGTTGAGTCCATTTTAGAGCCGCAGTCTTGCGGTCTGCGCGACGGCAGATTAATGCAAAGAACAGGGATGTCTTCTCATCATTTCTCTTGATACCTTCTTTAAGAGCACGTTCAGCCAGTTCTGGTTGGTCATTAATCCACGCTGCAAGTGCTACTAAACAAGGAGCAAGCCAATATCCGGGTGTGGAAATCATCAACTCCTCCGTAGCATTACTGATCGTATTTTTTTTGATAATGCCGAGGTCATCTGCCTGAAGAATACCGGTGGTAGTTCTTCTGACAATATCATAATGACCAAACTTTTTCTCTAATTCCTGCCTGATTTGAATAACTCTTTGCTGTGCTTTGGACAGCGCGTTCGCTTTGACCTGAGCCTGCACAAAATGATGAAAATCACGTGCCAAAGCATCGATTTCCTTGTAGACAACCTTAACATTGTTATCTACATTGTCAACATGGTGATCAACTACTTCAAGATTGTTGTTCAACGTACCAAGCTTTCTATTAATAGCATCCAGGCCATTTTCAATATAACTTAGATTTGCTGAACTGATTTGATAATCCGCCATCTTTTTTCCCCCTTTGACTTTGGAGTAGCTGTTGTCAAAAAATATATTTTTTGTCTATTTCATACGCATTTTCGCTCTCCAGATAAAAAAAATCATAACATATTTCATTTCTTTTTCCATTACTTATTCACAATCTGCACTTTTAAGGTAATAATCTGCATTTATCGACAACTACTTCCTATCCCTGCTCCTCTCCTTTTCTGCACTTAGAAATAATCTCCTCCCTCGACAGACCGCAAAAGTGACATAGTTCTGTAAATTACGTTCAAACAGAATGCCAGTTCCGCTACTGCGGAACGGCTATTCCATTTTTAACGGTACGAAGTACCGCTAGATGATATCATTCTGTTTCACGCATATTTATACTGTTTATCTCCAGACGATATGTATGATGATTACAATCCAAAGCCCTGCTTCCGGTTCTAATTGATTTCTTTCAGAAGCTTCCGCTGATGGAACCCAAAACATTTCTCGGCGATGTTGCCTTTGATTCCATTGAAATCTACCAATCCCTTCTCGGAGAAATCGGATTTCAAAAGGCTTTCATTCCTCTTAGAGTAGAATAGCAATTATTATAATCTGCTATTTACTAAAATCGTCAGCCATATCCTTGAAATATAACTGACGATTTCATATAACTTTTGTTATCTTTTACCACGTTGCTCCATCACGGTAAAAACAACACGAATTACTGCATCTGGATGGACCGTCTGCAGCGTTTTCGCGCTCTGCACCTTTGACATCCAAAGAAACTGTGGTAACTTCTGGACGTTTGTATTCCATATAGACTCTCCTCCTTTTGATTTTTATTTCCAAACACTATATAATAGTGTATCGGAGCTTAATCATTCGAATGGCACATATCCACTCTCATCCGTGTCAGTCGGCAAACTGTCTCAGCCGGCTTATTGTAATCTCCTGTTGATAAGTAGTTAACGACAACACATGGACTGCACATCATTAAATATTTGCATTTCAGACACTTATTATTTTGGGATGCCTGTTCCTTTAGTAATGATGCATAATCATTCCATGCCGTTTCAAAATCATCTGTCAGTAAATTCCATTTTTTCATTCTGCATTTATGGCAGGGATTAAGATACCCCTGATAATCCACCAGAAAATTAGATATTGCCATATCGCAAAGGTACAATGGTACTTCTTGTCGATTTTTAAATGGATTCTCGATTTCAGCAAGTTTTCTATACTCTTCTTTTTTGCCCGGTATTTTACTTTCAATCTCTATAATCTTTTCAAGCGAAATCATATGATTTTTGGTGCAGCCATTTCCATTTAAAGTTGGAAACAGCTCCATAGAATAAGAAAATTCTGCTCCATACTTTTCAGCAAGTGATTTAATTTCAAAAAAGTCATCTTGATTCTCCTGCATACCAATATATTTTATTTCAAAATGTATTTCATGTTGAAATAAAAGTTCAAAGGTATTAATTACTTTATTATACATTCCTTTCTTTCCAGTGACTCTCTGATAACTTTCCTCATCCTTTCCATACATACTGATGCTTATGGACGCTGGCGGAAGTTCTTCGAATATGTCAATAGTCTCTTGCGTTATCAACGTACCATTTGTCAATAATTCAACAATAAAGCCTTTCCGTTTTGCATATTTATAAATAGTAAGAAAATCTGTTCTGGTAAAAATCTCTCCGCCAGTAAAATATAAAAATAACACTCCTGCATCAAATAACTTGTCTATAATAGCTTTAATCTGCTCAGTAGAAAGCAGATCTTTTTTTTCCTGATCCTGAAGATAGCAATGGACACACTGCAAATTGCAATAAGGAGTTAATTCCATACCGCCTACATGTGGATGTCTGTTTTTCGTCCAGAGCTCTTCTTTAATCTTTTCAATTGAATTACTCTTTCCTGTATACGTTTCCTCGGCAAACACGATCAATTCACTTCCTTTAAATAATTATTGTGATACAATTTTTCAATAAACGCTTTACAGTCCTCATAAATTATCGGGTATAATTCTGGCGTATAATTTATTATTTTTGATCTTAAATGTGACACAATTCCGTCTAACGTACATATTTTATTATCCTGCATATACCTGATAATAACTTGTCCTGTTTCATTTACGGATAGTAAATGTTTCAAATCGTAATAATGTTTCTCATGAATATTTACTAAGAAAAAAACACCTCCGATATCACGTAAAACAGCACCTTCCTCTAATACATAATATTTCTGCTTATATCTTTCCCTTGCACAAAGATATAAGTTAATGTTTGCATCTTCATTTTTATATCCGCTTGATAGTTGAATCATATCGCATTGTAAATCGGATATTTGATCCCATACGAAAAGAATCTTTTCTGCTTGTAAGGTATACTCTTTTACCTCTTTCAGTTTATGTAACAATTCTTTTATATCATCACCGCCAGGAATCTGACATAAATAATATTTGACTCTTGTAACAAACGAATCATCAAATTCTAATCCCAGACATCTTAACCCAGCCTTCTTGTTTTGAATCAACTCCCTTACGATCTGAAAAGTCATATCTTCTTTAATTTCAACATTTTTTTCTAAATAACTGCTGATTTCTTCATCATAGTGAATACTCTCCTCTACTCCAAATGTTTTAAAGTAAAATCTGATTTCATCGAACTCTGACGATGTATTTTTCTTGGAAAATCCACAGTAATATAGAGATTTACAATCATTTTTACTTTTTATGATATTATCTATGCCCCTTAAATAGTCCAAAAATTTCATCTGTTTTTCAGACATTTTTGCTTTTTTCTTTAAGTAATCAATTAATTCTTTTTCCTGCTGATCATTTTTCAGATTAACTCTGACATAAAATCGATCCATTGTGGTTTTGCCGTCAAGCATTTTTTCAGATGTTCCATATCCTTTGATTTTTCTGACAAAATTCATGAATTCCACATCGCTATCTGATAACGTTTTTTCAAACATCGGATGACCATCTAAATAATATACGCTTGTATCAAGGCTTTGCATTTTTGACTTTACACATATATAATCTATACGACTCCAGTCTGTAATCTCATCAAACAACTTTTTACTGGCCATTGATACTATCCTTTCACTTCCGTCATATGTATTTCCAAGCTTGATCTATTCACCTTAAGTACTTTGAACTGCCTCTAGGTTTCCTTATTACCTTATGCTTTACATTCTTTCCATTAACCCAAGAAATTTAAACAGCAAATATAATAAGTAGAACATCGCTATCACATAACCTACAACAATACTTAATACAGCTTTAACTGCAATGTTAAGCGGTGCTCTTCGATCAAGCCATTCTGAACGACCTGTTAAAATGCTATAACCTGAATAAATAGCCCAACCTGTATACACCAGAATCAACAATGTTTTCATTTCCTTTGCCTCCAGATAATTTATATTCCCAACAGTCTGGTTTACTTCAGACCGAAAAGGTTCTTACTAACTGCTTCCTCCCCAAATGTCAAAATCACTCTTGTTTTTTATGTTTCTATTTCTAAATTGTTTCTTATTGTTTTATAAAAATTTTATCATATTGCATCTATGAATGCAATATATATTATTAGTTTGTTGCCGTGTATTTTTTATACTCATATAATATATAAAATATATTAATCATGGAGGTTACTCATGCAACCGGAACTGAACTATTCAACAATCGGACAACGTATTCGCACGGCTCGTCTTCAAAAAAAACTTAGCCAAGCAGATCTTGGACATCTTGTTGGCTGTTCAAATAATCATATCAGTCACATTGAAACCGCCCAGACAAAAGTTTCTCTTTCCATGCTCTCCAAACTGGCACTTGCTTTAGGACAAGATCTTGATTATTTTCTTCTCGATACGCAATATGCCAAACGCGATCGCCTAATTGATGAAGAAATTGCAGAAAAACTCAGTCGTTGCAATACATCTACACTACTAACACTAAATCAAATGCTTGATCTACTTTTAAAGCAACAAGAGATGAACGATCTTGAAAAAAATATGTAAATAAACTCAATATTTCTTTTAATTCTCGCTAAAAATCGTACCACATTCCATTTCTTTTTCCATTACTTCTACACAATCTGCACTTTTGCGGTAATAATCTGCGTTCATTGACAGCTTTTCTCTATCCCTACTCCTCTCCTTTTTCTACACTTAGAAATAATCTCCTCCTTCGGCAGATCGCAAAAGCGACATAGTTCCTCTCCGCCGTAATGCACTCCCACCCGGAGGGCTTTTTGCTTTACAGAAAAATTCAACTAAAATCCCCATAAAAAAATACCACACCTACAAGTGCAGTATTCTTTGTCTTTTCTATCCCTATTCTATTCTTTTCCTACCTCGCCCACCGCTTCATCCATTCCACATAGGCATCTTCCGTCTTTTTCCAGTAGCTTCTGCTGACATCCACCGTTTTTCCATTTTCCAGCAGCAATTTCTTTCTCGTGCATTCCTTCACATAGGAAAAATTGACCAGAAAGCTGGTATGGCATCTTACAAAATCATCGCTCGCAATCCGCTCTTCGATCTCCGGGATTTTCTCGTCCACCGTATATTCTTTTTCCTTTGTAATCACATAGGTAACTCTCCGGTCCCGTTCAAAATAAAGAATGTCATCCAGCTTCAGACTTGCTTTTACACCTCCGTGGCACTGGAGAACAACTCTTCTGTTCTGTTTTCGCAGCTGTTCTATCGCCTTTTCCAGCACTCCCGGCAGTTTTTCCTCGAATTTTTCTTTTACTATATAGTAGACGTGGCGTGTCTCGTAAACTTCCATTGCATAGGACCAGAAATTTGTCAGGTAAATGACCTGACATTTTGGCCATTTCCGGTTGACTTCCATCGCCAGGTCAATTCCATTTTCATCCGACATTTCAATGTCCATAAACAGGATATGCATGGGGGGATGTTCTTCTGACAGCAGTTCATTTCCATTCTGAAAGGAATAAATTTCTACGCTATTTGCCATCTGGTCTGTACAGTGTTTCACAGTTTCTCTCGTTTTTTCCCGCCAGTCCGGCGCGTCATCGCAAATTCCTATTCTTAAATCCATGTTCTTTTTTTCTCCAGTCGTACTTTCTGTTTCTGTCTGTTCTCTCTTAGAGGCTGACGTACCTGGACAAAATAACAGTCAGACCAAATTTCCCGGTCTTTTCTTTTTTCTCCTGTATTTTTCCATTGTACTTTTTCACGAGTCCGCGAAACAGCTTCCGACTCATCGGATTCTGGTGTCCGGAAGAGGTCAGGCATTCCAGAATCAGCTGATTTTTCACCCCTGTGATCTTCATCCGTATTTCCCGGTGTTCTTCTCTTTTCACAAGATTTTCTCCCCAGTTCAAGATTCCGATCAGGATTTTGGCCAGATCCTGTTCTTCGATTTCTCCCCGATCGTATCCCTCAATCTCGTAATGCAGTTCGATTTTTTTCTTCTCCAGATTTGATTTCCATGCGCACAAAACCGCATCTGTCATTCGATCTTTACAGTAAATCCCCTGCCGCACCTGATGACTGATTGCTTTGAGGCTGTCCGCATACTGTTTCAGCGTCTCCCCGGATATCTCGGCAGTTCCGGCCATAATTTTTTCCATCTGCTCCGAAATGGTCTGCTGATATTGTTCCATTCGGGGAATCTGCTCTGTCAGAACCTGGTAATGGTATTCTGCCATTTTCTGCTGTTCGGAAAGAAATTTATAATCCTTCATTACCCGGCGCTGGCGCTGTACTATGCTTAAAATGCTGAATACCATAATCAGAATAATCAGAATATCATCCAGAAACATCACCTGTATGTCCGTCAGTCCGTTCGGCACATAGTATAGAACCGGAAGAAAATAGACAAAAACCCAGATAATTTTCAGGTACCTGGCCTCAAAATCTCTATATCTTCGCAGAACATGGAGGATTGTTTTTTTCTCCAGCCTGTAAAACAGATATTCCAGAACCGGAATCAGTAAATCCCATGGTTCTACCGGGCATTTCAGAATATAGAGCGGACGCCCTGCCAAAAGATCCACAATACAGATTGCCGGGTAATGAATCATGGATGTTACGATATCGGCCAGCATCGCGCCCAGCACAACCTTAGGAAGGCTGCCCTCAAAGGTGTAGTAAATGAGAACGGTGTTTGCTATCATGATGACAACCGAACAGAACATCATCAGAATTCCCCACCAGCTCTCATCTCCATAGTATCCCCGCAGAATGATATCGCTGATGCCACCGATCAAGAATACCCGCAGAAGCTGCCAGATCATCAGAGGCTTTATGCTGTTTTTTCTCCGCATAAACATGTCAAACAGGTGAATGCCAAGAAATGCCTGTGGAACCAGATACAGCCAGCAGCGAATACAGGTCCGGACCAGTTCGCTAAGGTTAGGATCTTTCATTCTTTTTCCCTCTTTTCTGTCGAATGTTCGATCGGAAAGACAATAGTCTGCTCCAGGCTGTGTTTTTCTTTATCCCAGAAGGTTTTGCTGGTTCCGTGGTATTTTTCAACAATGGCACGAATGATTTTGGTTCCCACACCGTGTTCTGCTCCATCTGTTTTCCAGGTTGATAAGTTGAAAACCTCTTTGCTTGCAAGCGCATTTCTCAATTTCACCGTACAGGAATCGGAGTCTTCTTCTATCCAAAAAGAAAGCTCTTTTCTTTCCTTTTCCGGAATTCTTCCGTTCGCTTCGATTGCATTATCCAGTAAATTATGTAAAAAACCGATTCGTTCTACGGGCATCATCCATTCCATGCAGGTTTTCGATACCTGGATCTGAAAGGGAATCTCTTTTTCTATACAGACCTGTTTCTCCATCATCAGAAATGCATCTGTGATCTCATCCCGGCAGAAGGTTCCTTTCTGAATTTTCCGGTATGTTTCTGTCAGCTGATCCGCATATTTTCGAAGCTCCCCATCCGGATTTTTCTGCTTTTCTATCAGATACTCCAGCGTCTGCACATGGCTCAGAAGATCATGACGGAATTTTCTCGTCACATCCATTCTCTGCCGGATCACTTCATAAATCTCCTGAAGGGAATCCATATAGCTTTCCAGAACTTCTTTCTCCTGTTCCTTCTGCGCGATTTCTGAAATCAGATAGCCAAGTACGGCTGCCAGAAAAAATCCCAGCAAAACTCCCAGTGTTTCCCTCATTTGTCCGCCCTCATCTATTCCTTCTTCTTTGGTAAGAGAGTCCCACACCGCTCAAAATGGTTCACAGCATAAGGACTCTGCTTTCATCTTGTACTGACGGGATTTTTATTCCCCGCAGATCCGCAGAATCGCTTCTGCAAAGATCACTACACACTGTTTCAGGCATTCGATTTCTACAAATTCATCTGCCCCGTGCATGCGATTGTCAATTTCAAGGTCCGCACAGCCGAAAGCAACGCCGTTTTTCAGGTGATGGACATACGTTCCGCCGCCGATCGCAAAGGCTTTTCCCGGTTTGCCGGTGACATCGGTATAGCACTGCAGCAGCGTCTGAACGAACGGGCTGTCCGCAGGAACGTGGTGTGGCGGGAACATGGCACTGCCTTCCATGGAAAAGCCGCCTTTTTTCATATTCTGTTCGGCAGTATCATACAGGTTTTCTTTTGTCGCACAGAGCGGGGCACGGCAGTCGTAGGAACCGGTCAGGGTTTTGCCATCGTAGTTCATAAGGTCAAGGCTGAGGGTGAGCTCGCCGGACTCTTCGTCTGACATAGCGACACCGAGGCCTGCTCCTTTTCCGTCGCCGTGCGGGTAAACCTGACTCAGGAAAATGATGTCGTTTTTCAGTTCGCTCTCTTCCAGCGGAACGGATGCAAGAAGCTGCAGCAGTGCAGTCAGCGCATTGTTGCCCATTTCCGGGGTGGATGCATGGGCGAAGGCACCGCATGCGGTGATTTTTACGGTTCCATTTTCGTTGTCTTCCAGAAGGAAGGAAACACCGGTCTTCTGCTCTGTTTCGTCAGCGCAGGCTTTCAGCTCTTCTTTTTTCATGCCGGCAAGCTCTGCATACGCTTTTCCCGGTACGACATTCAATTTTGTTCCGGCCTGTAAGGATACGAGACGCACGCCTGTTGTTCCGGCATTGGATGTTTTTTCGAAGTGACCGCGCATGCCGCCCTTTTCAATGTTGATGACCGGAAACTCGGCATCCGGAGAGAACGTACACGGAGCTTCCGTTTCTTTTTTATAATAATATTTGAGATCGGAGCTTCCGCATTCTTCATCGGATCCGAGAACCAGACGCACATTTTTCTTTAACGGATAGCCCAGCTCTTTGACGGCGCGCATCGCATAAATGGCTGCAATAGCCGGTCCTTTGTCGTCTGCAGTTCCGCGGCCGAACATTTTTCCGTCCTTCACAAGCGGGGTGAAGGGATCGGTCTCCTGCCAGCCTTCCCCTGCCGGTACGACATCGAGATGGGCGAGGATATCGAGGCCTTTTTCTTCCTGATGAAAGTCGGCGGCAATCGCATAGTTGTCGTAATTGGTTACGGCAAAGCCGTATTTTTCCAGAATTTCGATTCCCTGCGCCAGTGCTT
>ENA-OUQM01000335-OUQM01000335.1-human-gut-metagenome-genome-assembly--contig:-NODE-335-length-33808-cov-9.136343_pt1 | contig 33808 bp, 34 predicted proteins | sample MGYA00237949_ERZ548830 | MGnify/ENA primary metagenome ERZ548830 (study PRJEB26490, sample SAMN05194706) | human gut metagenome | biome: terrestrial biome; feature: human-associated habitat; material...
GTTAGAAAAGTCTACGTTCTCACTCCATCCCTGTTTTGCATTAAAATCAAGTAACCCTCTTACGAATTCTCTGTATCCTCAACCACTGCCTCGCACGAAAAACCGGGTACTTTGTATCCAAGCACTTTACCCAGCGGATACTTCATGCGAAGGTCCAAATCATAACTCTTTAACAGGAACAGGATGTCATGACAGCCGCCAACTTCATCAATTCCCTGCTGATGGTCAAGTCTGGTAAATGCAGCAATTCTCCGATCCAAGTCGTCAATCTCAGCATCCATGCTTTTATAAAGCTGCCAAAGTACAATGTCTCGATAATACATCGGAAAGTCATCCAGCACGTCTTCATACAGATGGATCATCTCATGGAGTAAAACGCTATCGTCATCCGCATATTTGGGGCTGATAATAACTTCTGCGTATTTATCGTAAATCGGAGCACATTCAAATTCTGGCTTTTCGGGCAGTTCAATCGTCAGCTCGGTATTATAGAAGTCTTTAAAGCATCCCTTGACATTTTTCTTTACTTTCCACTATTGTTTGCCTGCGCAATGACCATCGCTACATCAGGGATGAAGTAACGGGCGGCATCCTTGTAATACTCGGTGCCGGTTTCTGCGGTAGTGATCGGAACAGGTTTGGCATCTGTGGGGTTAGTCTGTGTGGTCACGCCGATGGCTGCACCGTTGCTCAGCGGACCGGAAAGAGTGATTTGTTTGCCGCTCAGCAGATGTACATTATTTGCCTCGGGTTTTTCACTACCTGTAAAGGCAACCGTGTCTGCATCATAAGCACCGCCCTTGGTATTTTCAGCAACAAAAGGCGTTCCAGAAATGGATAGAATACCTCTGTTCATAATACCGCCGCCATTATTTGCGCTCTTATTTTTGGTAATCTTGCCCCCTGTTAGCGAAAGTTCATTATGAATATTAACGCTATTATCGGCAATATAAATATCGCCGCAATAGTTTGCAGCATTCTCAGAAATAGTTCCGCCCGTCATGGCAAGCGTACCTTGATCGATAAAAATGCCGCCGCCATTCGCAGCCGTATTCTGAGAAATCTGTGCGGCTTCAGTGACAGGAAATCCACCCTCACCATTGTGGTAAATGCCGCCACCGCTGGCAACGTTCTTCACATCGGCAGCTACAGTCGAATTGTTCTTAGAAATTGTCGTATTTCCGGAAACATACAGCGTCCCGCCAGCCATTCTAACATCGGCGCCATTTGTTGCGATATTATTCGAAACCGTACCGCCGGACAAGGTAATAACATCCTCAATGCTGGCAGAAGTAATACCTCCGCCTATTTTTGCAGTATCTTGAAAAACTGTACCGCCAGAAATAGTCAATTTACTGTGAGAAACTGAAATGCCTCCGCCGCTGGCTCCCGCACGATTGTTTGAAATCGTACCGTCAGAAATAGTACCGGTAGAGTAGCTCAGGTTGATGCCGCCGCCGTTTCTAGTATCACCAGTAGCTTTGTTCCCGCTAATGGTACCAGCTGTCATTGTAAGCTGCCCACCATAGACGGACATACCTGCGCCAGATCCATGTGTCATATTATCTTTGATTGTTACACCGCTTATGGTGACAGATATCGGATTATGTCCATGTATGCCAAGGCGCTCCCAACGGAAACGCTACAAAGATATGGATTACAAAGGCCGGCGGATATATCCTCTGTAATAACAATTCAAGGATTTCTGCTCGCATTCTCCGCAATATCATGGATGTGATTGAAGCGAGAAGTTCAGAAGTTATAGCAAAATGGACCGACTTTTTTGGAGAAGCCCGGTTCTTCTGCTGAAAATCATTTGTCAGAAAGGCATAGCACCACGACGGTGCTGTGCCTTTTAGCTTGATCTCTCATGATATGTGTGTTGTGTGGAATGAGCCCGATGGCTTGATGTCCTTCATCAACACCGCTCATTTTTTCATTGATTTCCTTCTTCCAACCGCTGCCAGCGCTTCCACACTGGCAGCACTTGGAAACGCCTGTCGTGCCTCGCTTCATGGCCTCCGCTGACTGTCTTCTTTCCGCCTATTCATAGCCCACCGCTGAACATGCCCAGAATCAATTCCATATTAGTAAAGTGTGTTCACCAGACACACAGCAGGAACTGCTGCCGCAGAATTGCGGCAGCAGTTTTGTGAAATTCAATCTGCGTTTGCTCAAATCAGCCAAACAGGAACATACCAGTTTTTTTAATCGACCGGGATCATATCCGGCGGCATGCAGATCACGGCACCGATCCCAATCTTCGTTTTCAGATGCGCTACTCCAGCCGAGATGCTGTCAGCGTCTGGTTCTTTCTCAATAGGATTCAGCACGCTGAAATTCTTTGCGGCATCCTTTGGCGCAGAATTTTTTTGATCTCTATCGGCGAAACGACACCATCCTGATAAATGATAAGGTCGATCTCCTTCTTGTTGCTGTCACGGTAGAAATACAGCGGCGGCTGAGATTTTCCCCTGATTGAGGTAGCTCTTGTAGATCTCAGATACCACCCACGTTTCAAAGAACGCGCCGTCCATCGCTCCCCGCTCTAATGTCTCTGCGCTGGTCCATCTGGTGAGATGTGCGCAGAGCCCTGTGTCCAGAAAATACATTCTCGGAGCCTTGATCACTCGCTTCAAGGCGTTGTTGGAGTAGGGCTGGATCAGTGCCACAATCCCCGAGGACACCAGAATCGAAAGCCACTGCTTTGCGGTTGGCGCGGATACAGTGACCTCAGATGCAGGGACTTCGTAGTTTACGTTGGTAGCTGTCCGCGCCGCTACGACCGACATGAAATTCAAAAATGCTGTCTCGTGAACGACCTGAGATATATCCTTGATGTCTCTGCTGATGTATGTCTCCAGATAGGATTCATAGTATTGCTCCCGATCCATCTGCTCGTTTTCATAGAGGCGCGGCATGGAGCCTTTGTAGATGCGGGCAAACACCTCATCTGCGGAGTGACAGACATGCGTCCCATCAATGCAGGAATATCTACTGCGAACGCTGGGAAATGGTTTCCATTGATCTCGCTGTTGGAAAGCCCCTCCATTCGTACAACGACGGCACGACCGGCGAGAGATTCCGTCACCCGCTTCATCATGCGGAAGGTCTGAGAACCAGTCAGCCAGAAGTCCCCGCATTTCTTTTCACGATCCACATAGACCTTGATATAATCGAACAACTCCGGCGCATACTGCACCTCATCGATCAGGACAGGCGGCGCATATCGCTGCAGAAATAATTCCGGGTCGCTCTTTGCGAACGCGCGGATCGTAGGATTGTCCAGGGACACGATCTTTCGATCTCTCTGCCAGATGGGTCAGCAAGGTGGTTTTTCCAACCTGTCTGGGGCCTGTGACGATCAGCACTGGGAAGGTCTCGCTAATCTTCTGAATGACAGGCGCGATCGTTCTCTCGTAATACATGAAGTTTCCTCCCTTACTGTCGCCGCGACCGTTTTATGCAAATCTAAAGTAACACTTTAGTTTATACCACATTCAGCCGTTTAACACAAGTGTACTGCAGAATCTTGAAAAGAGTATTTGTTGTATCAGCTCGTCGTCATATTCTTCGTTCAAGAAAAGAGACCATATCGTTACTTCTGCTTATAGAGAACCCAACAGTTGTTCTCTTTATTCAGTTTGTATGGCAGTCCAAGTATTTGCATCTGGTGGTTCACCGTCGATTTTCGACGCGGTGGCGCTTTTCGAACAGAAACCGCCTTTTGATACTCTGCGCTGTCAATCGGGAACCGATTTCTGCATTCCTGATTGTACAGATGCTCAAATTCTTTGTAAAAGTTCTCCCATTCCACCACCTGTATTTTCTCGCCTTCCCAATGTGAGAGAAAGCCGATGATACCTTCTGATACTGTTTGCCCGAGATAGACTGGCTCGGATTTTTCCATTTTAATCCATGTCAGTACAGTCTTTTCATAGCACGCGCTTTCTTTGTAATGCGCCGCGAGCGTACTGTAAAAATCGCTCAGTTGCTTCAGCTTTTTCTCTGCCAAAAAATTGGGGGTCAAATTGCCAGTCTCTTTGATATAAAAAAGGCTGTTAATGTCTTTGCGGCCCGCCTCCCACATTTTTGCTAACAAAGCGTTTCTCCTATTCGGAGCACATCTTTTTACCCCGTTGATCGCATTTCGCTTGGTCTCCACGCCATGCCTCAAAGTGTTAACTTTCTGAATTGTTGGCACCTCGACATAAAGGTAAACCCGTTCGCCCTCAGCTGTTCTTCTTCGTCCGAGCATCTGCATAAATTCGGTCTGATCACAAAAGGGAATGACAATGTGCCGCACACCTTTATCGCTAATATTGACGCCGTTGTCCAAAACCTTTGTTGTAATCAGCACATCTTCGTCATAGCGTTCTTCAGTAGAGAGCGTTTTCCATCTCTTATCAGCCTTATTTTCTGAGGATAGAAATACCGCTTTGCGGCCTGTTTCTTTTTTAATACGCTGCTGCAGCGCTTTGCCCCGCTGAATAGACGAAATAAAGATTAACCACTTCTCTCCCGCAGTCCGATTGATTACCGGCATCAGATCGTCGATACCGCGAAAAAAAGAAGGGGTGTACACGGCACTTTGGTGGTTGTTTTTATACACAATGCAGTGATCTCGGAATACCACCTTATTCAAATTGGCATCGATGAGGTTGTTTGGTTGAATCTTATCCGCTGCCGTCAGCAGCAAATCCTCCGACCCATCTAATGTGGCCGAAAGGAATATCCATACCGCATCGGGCGACTCGTTCAAAACCGACTTTAGCAACAGACCCGTTTTTGCATTGAAAAGAGAGTCTTCAACAAAAAAGTGCGCCTCATCAAATACGATGTAAGCGTAATCGCTTAGGAACATCTTAAGTGCCATAGGATTTAACGAGATTGCTTGATAGTTTATAACGGTCAGGCAGCAAAATGACCCAGGCAAATAGAACGTGGCTTCATCTTTTTTGATTTTTCCCTTAACCTCCAATTTCCGAGCTAGGGCATTTTTTATCTGCTGGTTCAGCGCAGACCGATTTGCCAGATATAAAATGTTATAATTGCTCTCTGCTGCAAAGGGAAACAGCTTGTCGAGAATAAATGAACTCTTGCCCGTTCCTGTTGGTGACTCGATGAAAATGCGTGACGCTTTTCGATGCCTCTCTACACCGCGCGGCAGCCAATTTTTGTAATCCTCTTGAATTCCGTTTACGAGCCAGCGCTCACAAAATGTCCTAACTTCCATCCCATCCACCTCTTAAGCCAAAAAAATTGGATTTATAATAATTATAATAAGTGTGCGCGTTCTGTCAATAGATGGATTTTGCGCCACGGCGTCTTGCCCATGTCCGACGCCCAGCTGCAAAAGCAATCATCAGCTCATCTTCGCCATCTCCCGAATAAATTCCACTAACGCCGCCTTCGGGATTCTCCACACACGACCGTTTCGATAGCCCTTGAGTTTACCGGTGTTTAGGAGCTCGTACATCGCATTATAGCCAATCTTCAAGGCTTCGCAGGCCTCTTCAACGTTCAGAACATCATCATAATTCTCGAACACTCGTCATCTCTCCTTCACTATGCTGCATTGCTCCCGGAGCGGACACAATGCCGGATCAGCCATACAGCGGTCACATAAGCACTCGGGAGGCTTTTTGCCGTTTCTCTGCCGCTGCGGGTTTTGCTTACGACCATACAGATCCATTTTCTCAATTTGCTGATAAACTGCCGGTTCAGTCCGGCCCAATTCCAGCGCAATCTCGGTGATACCGACACCGCTGTCAAATAAAATTCTCAGTCGATTCTTCTCATCATCTGTCCAGTAGTCTCCGGCACGGTCTGCTCGCAAAGTCTGATTGCGCATGGAGCGCACGGATTCTTGGAACGCTTCTTCATTTTTCATAGGTCTGATTTCTCCTTTGGGACTTTCTTTACCTTATGTTACGTTCCTAAATCGCAAATCACTTTATTTTTAGTTGTATATCATCCTTACGAAGCCCCGCAGAATTGTCCGCGGTGCTATTTAAATTTAAGGAGATATCAACATGAACGTCCTCTTAGTTGAACCCAACCTTGATCCCCGCACCATTGAAATTGACGGCTCTCTCGCATCCATGCAGTCCCTTGTCGGCGGCCTCATCGAAGCTGTGTACCCGTTTGAGGACCCCGTCGCCCTGATCTGCAACGATGAAGGCAAGCTGGCAGGCCTGCCGCAGAACCGCCCCTTGAAACACCCCGAAACAGGTGAGATTTACGACATTGTCTGTGGCCCTTTTTTCCTGTGTTCCGCACCAGCCGACAGCGAAAATTTCGAGTCACTGCCGGACGATTTGATTGAAAAGTACCGTGAGATTTTTGCCCTACCGAAGTTCGTTTGCACTAATTGCGGTGAGGAATTCCTTCGGGGCGAACTCTACCCATTCAACGGTGAGCTTCTCTGCCCGGACTGTTTGGAAACCAAAACCGTTCTCTGCTCCCACTGCGGTGAGCGCATCTATCGAAATGACAACGCCGGAGACGAATCCATACCGCTCTGTCAGGACTGCTATGACCGTCACTACACAAACTGTCACAGCTGCGGTGATATCATCCGCATCAGCCAGACCTATTACGCCTATGAGAGTGACGGCAACGAATATCCGTTCTGCTATGACTGCTACACGAACCGCGCTTCCCGCAAGCCAATTCAGGATTATTACTACAAACCCGAGCCGCTGTTCCGCGGAGAGGGCAATCGCTATTTTGGTGTAGAGCTGGAAGTGGACGGTGCCGGAGAGGACGATGACAACGCCGCCGAGGTCATGTCCATCGCAAACGGCAACGGCTTGGAAAACCTCTACTGCAAGCATGACGGCTCTTTGGACGACGGCTTTGAGATGGTGACGCATCCCATGACGCTCGCTTACCATCAGGCAGAAATGCCGTGGGCAGCCATCTTACAGAAGGCCGTCCAGATGGGTTACACAAGCCATCTGGCGGGCACCTGTGGACTTCATGTTCACGTCAACCGCAACGCCTTCGGTGAAACAGAAGCACGGCAGGACGCCGTGATTGCCAGAATTCTGTTCTTCTTTGAAAAGAACTGGGAGGAGCTTCTGAAGTTTTCCCGCAGAACGCAGTACCAGCTCGACCAGTGGGCTGCCCGTTATGGCTACAAGGATCAGCCGAAGGAGCTTTTGGACCATGCCAAGAAGAGCGCTCACGCCGGTCGTTACACCAGTGTTAACCTCACCAACAAGAACACCATTGAGTTTCGCATTTTCCGTGGAACCCTCAAATACAACACGCTCATTGCCACATTACAGCTCCTTGACCGAATCTGTGATGTGGCTCTTTTCATGTCGGACGAGGAGTTGAAAGCGATGTCTTGGACGACCTTTGTCTCCGGCTGCACACAGCCCGAGCTGGTACAGTATTTGAAGGAGCGTCGCTTGTATGTGAACGAGCCGGTAGAAAGCGAGGCGGAGGTCTGATGTGCTGTTTGTTCGGATTCATTGACTATGTTGGCGCACTGAGCGTCAAGCAAAAGAATCGCCTGATTCGAGAATTATCAATTGCAGCAGAAGTACGTGGTACCGACGCCACCGGCATCGCCTACAACACATCGCGTGGGCTGCAAATTTACAAGCGTCCGCTGGCGGCGCATCGGCTGCATCTGCGTATTCCAGCGGAAGCACATGTCGTTATGGGACATACGCGGATGACGACACAGGGCAGTGCAAAAAAGAATTACAACAACCATCCTTTCTTTGGCTGTGTAAAGGGAAAGTCCTTTGCGCTGGCGCATAATGGCATTGTTTGGAACGACCTTGAGCTGCGCCGCACAAAGCACCTGCCGAGAACAAAGGTGCAAACAGATAGTTTTATCGCTGTGAAGCTCATTGAGCAGCAAAAGGCCCTCAACTTGTCCAGCCTCAAATGTATGGCGGAACAGGTTGAGGGCTCGTTCTCTTTCTCGGTGCTCTCCGAACAGGATGAGCTGTGGCTGGTCAAGGGCGACAATCCTCTTACCATCGTCCACTTTCCGGCAGTCGGTGTCTATGTCTACGCCTCCACCGCTGAGATTCTGAACAAGGCGTTGGCCCGCTACGGAAACTGGCTTGGGCGCGAAGAGAAGGGCGATATTGCAATGGGGGACATCATAAAGATCGACAGCAACGGTCGCATCACCCGCGGCACGTTCGATGCCTCCAAGTTCTACCTCTCGTCGTGGGGGTATTGGGACACGCCGCTGTACCCAAGATTACCGCATTCTGAGGAGGAGCATCTCACACTTTTGAAGTCGGTCGCAAAGTCATTTGGCTTTACAGGGGAGATGGTCGATCGATTGTTAGACCAGGGATTCTCAACCGACGACATTGAAGAAATCTTATATGAAGGGACATGGTAATGATGAAGCAGAAAGTTAAAACGAAAAGTAATTATAAAGCACGCGGCAGCAGTGTAGACCTCTATTGTTCCGTGCTCGTGCACCGCGCCAAAGGCCGCAGCAAGTCGAGCTGCAAGGTCAGCACGCGCGGCAAAAGACGCTGAGGAGGGGATGGACTTGAATCTGAACTACGTAATGGCGGGCATGATGCTCACGCTCTTTGTCCTGTTTCTGGCTGAGGGCATTTGCGCCTCAATTCGGAAAGAGAGGTGATCTCATGCCTGTCTTTTTTGCTGTTATCGGAACACCCTTATATGATTTTGCCGCTGGCTGTGTGCTAGCCGCAAACGTCTATCTGATGATCCGTGGTGGAAAAAATTACCTCAAGGGACGGAAGAAGTAATTCTAAACTTCTATTGCTAAAGGCAAACTGCAATGAGCGAACATGTTGGTAAATACTCAGCCAAAGGAGGAGATCATTATGCTTGATGAATATGGCGCACTCTTGAGCTTTGACGAATTCTGTGAGGTTCTGCAGTGTGGACGTAACACCGCCTACCGCCTACTCAATTCCGGCATTGTTGGCTTTCGAATCGGACGAATCTGGAAGATTCCCAAAGCCGACGTCATTGCGCTTTTGGCAGAGCGGCATTCTATTTTGCAGGACAAAAATGCACTGAAAATGTCATGCAAGTATACTCTGTGACATTTTTCATTACAGTGCGTTTTTGTAAAATCCGTCGTCCCATACTGATCTAAAGAGGGCTGCCTGAGCAGCCCTCTTTAATTACTTCACATACATTACCGGCCTGTGTGTCACATCTCTAAGCTGCTGCAAAAAATCGTAGAAGTCCTTCTTCTTGCCCTGGTATCTCTGGCCGTCAGTGAAAGCTATCTGATTCATCACAATGTGCACGTGCGTATTGTCCGTATTTCCATGAACAGCGTACACAATTTGAAAATTTTTATAATAGTCAATTATTCCCTCAGCGTAATTCCGTGCTTCCTCCGCAGTCACGCCGGAATTTTCATCGAAGCTAATGATGGAATGGCGGATTCTTTTCCTGCTGTCCTTCCCGAAATGCTGTGCGGTTTCCTTCATTTCTTCTGCTGCGTTCTCTACACAGGAGACATTGCGGCAACCTGTATACACTGCTTTTTGTGGATTGCAAATGTAGTTGATCGCATCCCGTCTTGCGTCGTCGTCAAAGAATTTTTGGCGCTCACCAATTCCTGCGACAGTATAAGTAACAATACAGCTATTTTCTTTCATATCTGATACACCTCTATCTATAAAAGTAGTAAAGAAAAATACATCGTTTTTAATACTCTCCTTTATTAGCCGCAGGGGGAAGAAAAATCTTCCCCGGGGGCCCCTTATTAGTTGTGTTCAGATGATAATCGAAAATAATCTTAGGTGCTCAGTATTGTTCTTTAAAAATGACAGGTTCGCTTTATATTGTCCCTGACATTTTCTGCTGCCTAATGTTTGTCAGGAAGCACCGCCCTCGTATTCGTATCTTCTCCTAACCACGAAAAATACCAGACCCCCTTCTTGTAGAATTCCACCACTGCCTGCATTGTCTTATCATCGAGACCCATGAAAAAACAGTCAAGTGCTTCCGCACAGCGAGCTATGGCATTTTAATAATCTTTTTTAGTGCCTACCGGTAGACCTTCCAACCATGTTTGTGTCTTCTTCACTAAGCGCTCCCCAATAATTTTCTGGCGTTTATCTTTATCAAAGTATCGAAGAGCCAGTTCTTTTCTTAGTTCTTCTTCAAACTTTTCCCCCGTATATCCTTTCGCAATAACGGTGTTCTTAGCTCTCTCTCTTTCTCGCTGTATACTTCAATTTGCCGCTTTCTTATCTCGTAAAGATTTTCGCATTCCTTGCGCAATTGTTCAACTGTGCAGCAGTCAGTACTTGTAAGCAGTACCCTCCCCAGTTCGACATAAAACAGTACCCGCCACCACGACTCATCTGCCCCTCCCCTATTAGCTTTATTTTGAGCCATTTTAAGAACGGGTAGAACTTCTTTGCGTTGCTCTTTCGGGATCTCTGCCAGCATCTGCAAAACTTCCTCTGTGAACGCCGCATCGTCATCCATTAGTTTTTTTAAAAAGTCCACGTATCTTCTGTTATAGTCAAACAGCATTGGCTCTATGACCTGCCCTTTGGACTCTTCATTTTGAATATCTTGTACGTTGCAGCCCAGCTCTCGCGCGATTGCACGGGCATCTTCTTCGCGAATTATCACCGAATTCTGTTCTTTCTTTCGTCCTTCTTTTTTCAATGAACTGAGCCATGACCGACTCTTCCCAATACTAAGAGATAACTTCGCACACGAAATTGGTTTCGCTTTTGCCCTTTCATAGATTTTGCTAAGATCAGCGAAAAATATGTTCCTCTTCATATCAACAACAATCTACTCCGTCGATTTTCTTCAACTTTTCGTCGATTTTTTGAAATATTTCCACGCCACCTGAGATTTATGCTACCATAAAACCATCAAAAATCAGGAGGCTTCCAATGAAACCGAATTTTAAAGTTGAGCTCCTTGGCCGTCCTACATCTCAGCCTATCATTGAGACGCAGCGGAACAGCTCTTCCATTTCCAAATTTTTATCCAGTTTGGTCCCCAACTTAGCTCCTAACTCTGCGACTATGCTCGTTGCAGGTGTCGGCAGCGGTAAAACCACTTGGACGCTGCACACGGTTATCGATCTTTGCCTGCAAGACAGCTCCATTTCCGTCTGCTTTGTCTCGTCTCGCTGCGCGATCAACTCGCAGATGAAACGCAAAATTGCCCGTCAGCTCAAATGCGAACACGACCTCGATTGTTACACCGAAATCGGTCTGCAACAGCTGAAGCAAATCGGCCCCGTGACAATTTTGACCTACCACGCCCTCTATTCGATGATTCGGGAGGGCGACTCTCGGCTGCAAGACGTCGACTTCTTTATTTTTGACGAGGTACACTCGTTGGTGCAAGATGCTACCTTTGTTTCCTTCACAGGGGAGCTATTACGTGATCTCCCCCAGTTCTTTTCCAACGCAAAGCGTATTTATCTCTCGGCAACTCCCGAACCGATTTTAGCGCATCTCGCTAAAGTTGAGTCCCAGCCTATTCATGTTTTCAGGTTCCCGTCACACTATCCGCAATGGAAGCCGATTTTTTATGCGGATGAGTCGATCCTGCTGCAGCACCTTTATTCTATTCCTAAAACGGAGAAAGCCCTGATTTTCGTCCCGTCAATCAGCGCTGGGCGCTCTTTAAGCAGTAAATTCGATTCTGCCCAGCTTATTACGGCAAGAACAAAACTCGAAAATCCCCAAAAATGGCAGGAATTGCTATCGGCGCAAGAGCTTTCTGCTCGGTACACTTTTTCGACCTCGACGATTGATGCAGGAGTGTCCCTCACTGATCCTGCACTCCGCCACATCGTCTGCAGTTCGATTGACCCCGTCGAAGTCATTCAGCAAGCTGGTCGTAAGCGCTTGAAAAGCGGTGAAACCCTTTCCGTCTATATTCCCTTGCCATCTCAGCAGCAGCTCTGGCTGCAACTGAGCCGTCTTGAAGAGACGCTCTCTATCTTACGTACCACCAGCAACAACCAGTCGCTGTTCATTTCCAAGTATGTGCTTGAAGAAGACAGGACCGATATTCGACAATTGTGCTATTGGAAAGACGGGAAAATCTTACCCAATTACCTTGCCATCGCTTCTCTCGATCGTCAGGCTCAGAATATTCGGCACCTGGTCAACGCAAAATCGCCTTACATTCTTGAGCGCACTATTTATCATGCGCTGGGCCTGTCGCTTCCGGCTGACAATAGATTCATCTATTTAAAGCATCGAAGCGATGGAGAAATAAGTGCTTTTCAAGATTGGTTGCACGCACAGGTGGGCGAAATTTCTGAAAAGGACTCTTTTTCAGAAACGTTTAAAACGCAGTATCAAAACTGCTTCGGTGCCCGAAAAAATGACCGCTCCGACCGTAGTTGGGGCCTTTCCGTCATCAAGAAGGTACTCTCAACCTTAAACTGGGGCTTTTCCATTGAGGCAAAGCGCGGTATTTGGGTGCTGTCTGATCTGCGAACTCATTCCGAAGGGGGTGAGAAGATTGGATGACCTCATCACTTCCCTCGATTCCCTCCCCGTTGTGCTCCGCGTGGACGAGGTCAAGGCTATTCTTCGCATTGGGCGGAATCAATGTTATGAGCTCATAAGAAGCGGTCAACTCCGAAGCCTTCGAATCGGCCGCCAGTTACGCATCCCCCGCGATGCCGTCGAACAATATCTATCACGTACGGGCTGAATAGCAGGAGGGGTTCTCCTCCTGCTATATCACTGCCCTCATTAAAAGTCAAGGAGGAGAATTTATGTCTCGCAAGAAAGCTCTGCGTGCCGCTCAAGGCAGCGGCACCATTCGTAAAAAAACAATCACTCAAAAGGGTCGTCAATACACCTTTTGGGAGGGCCGAGTTACCATCGGCTATGACAGTGGAACCGGCAAACAAATTCAAAAATCGATTAGCGGGAAGACACAAAAGGCGGTTCGCGAAAAAATGCAGGCCATAGCTGTCGAGCTCAACACTGGAACATACAAGGAACCACTAAAGATGACCGTGGGCGAATGGCTTGACATTTGGGAAAAGGACTATTTAAACAACGTCAAGCCTCGCACACGAGAGATTTATAAAGCCTCGATCCGCAATCATTTAAAGCCCGCCTTGGGTGCCATTCGCTTAGAAGCGCTCGACACACCGACGATTCAAGCATTTTATAATGGACTCAGCTCGCCTTGTAAGACGCGCGATCATGCTCTCTCTCCTAAAACAATAAAAGACCTGCATGGCATTCTTCACAAGGCTCTTAGTCAAGCAGTTGCTATTGGTTATTTGAGATTCAATCCCGCTGACGCCTGCAATATCCCCAAGGTAGTCCGTAAAGAGTTAACGCCTCTCGATACCGAGGACATACAGAAATTTCTCACTGAAATTCGAGGTAATCCGTTTGAAATTCTATTGTCGGTGACTCTTTTTATGGGATTGCGAGAAGGTGAGGTACTGGCCCTCAGTTGGCACAATATTGACTTTGAACACGGTACGGTTCTTATCAACTGCCAGTTACAGCGCTTTCGCGAGGATAAGGGCGTTTACCGCATTGTGCCCACCAAAAACAGCAAAGGTCGGACTATCAAACCTGCTACAGCAGTAATGGATCTGCTCAAGCGTCAAAAAGCAATACAGGCAGAAATGCGACTTAAAGCCGGTACAGCTTGGGAAAATAATGACTTTGTCTTCACAAATGAATGTGGACATCACTTTGATAACTCGACCATTTACCGCGCTTTCAAAAAGGCTGCAACAGCAATTGGACGCCCTGACGCTCGCTTTCACGACCTGCGTCACTCTTACGCAGTCGCTGCTATCCAGTCTGGCGATGATATTAAGACTGTGCAATCAAATCTCGGTCATGCTACTGCTGCCTTTACTCTCGACGTTTACGGTCATGTCACAGAGCAAATGAAGCAAGCAAGTTCAGAGCGCATGGATAACTTCATTAAAAGCGTGTCTGGTGGTGAAAAATGAGCCTTTTTCACTCTCATAAGGGAAAACCATCCCTAAAAGGCAAAAGAAAAACCCTGTAGCCATTGAAACTACAGGGTTTTCACTTGGAGCTGCTGGGCAGATTCGAACTGCCGACCTCATCCTTACCAAAAAGTTCGCGTTCATCTTACCTTGTGTCCGCTTGTGTCTCTACATACCGTCAGGTCTCTGTGCCATAAGGATTTTTGTGTTATCTTCTCTCTCGTCGTTTTACCTTATTTTAGGCCGTTTGTTGGAAGATTTGTTGGAAATTCTTTTTCGCATTCTTCACCAAAACCGCATCCCTTACGGCGTTCTATTACAATCCCGCCCAACACATCTTCCAAATACACATACTTCTGTCAAATGATATATCTATCCCTCTCGTTTAAGATCATCAAACATTGTCCTGACCGACAGGGCATTTTTTGTAAGCTTTTTGATACTGAGCTCATCCGCCTTATTGTTTACAAGGCGAAGACTATTTTCAGAGGAAAGAAGTGCCGCCTTTGTCTTTTGCAAATGGTCTATGAATCAAAGTTCAGCAATCAGCTCCACTTCGACTAGGACATTTTTAGGTAGCCCCTTTACAGCAAAGCAGGAGCGAGCGGGTTTTCCGACGAAGTATTTTGCATATACCTCATTGAAAGCAGCAAAGTCAGTCATATCACTCAAGTAACAAGTGGTTTTCAGAACCTTATCAAAGGATGTCCCCGCTGCCTCCAGTACGGCAGCAAGGTTTTGCATAACCCGTTCGCTCTGACTGATGATCTCTGTTCCTACAACAGTACCGGTTTTGGGATCGAGGGGAATTTGGCCCGATGTGAAAAGCAGTGAGTTCCCTATCATGGCCTGAGAGTACGGTCCAATTGCCGCAGGTGCCTTATTGGTCTCGATTTTATACATGGAATAGTCCTCCTAGTCAAAAATGTCCCATCTGGACGTTAAATTTATCATATCGTCAAATATTATAGGAGTCAAGATTAGGAAAGCCTATTTACATTTTAATAAATATACTATAAAATATAGAAAAACTTAATTGCTTGCGTGGGACTAGTGTTGTTTAGAAGAACATGTGTTAGTTAAATATCACAAAGAGGGTATTGAGAATGGAACGAGTTGATGTTGAGCTTTTTTTGGCAATAGTTAAGTGGAACAGTATTACGAAGGCATCTGAGATTATGCACTTCTCACAGCCAACGGTTAGTTACCGCCTTAAGGTGCTAGAAAAAGAAATGGGTGTACAGCTTTTTCATCGCCGCAAGGGTGTACGGACTTCCGAATTAACACAGCAAGGAGAGCAGTTTATAAAAATTGCAGAACGTTGGCTTGCAGTTTATCAAGACACACAGGAGCTGAGGCATTATCCGGCCAATTTGCTGAGCATTGGCGCAGTCAGCAGCATTAATGTCCCAATTTTATCTGATGTCTATTCGATAGTCTCTCGCCAGCCTTATTCGCTACGGTTGAATGTGATCACGAAATATTCTGAAGAGCTTTACAACCTCATTGAGGAACACAGTATTGACATTGGCTTTGTGGCAGAGGCCGACAAGCGAAAGAGCGTGATTACAATACCTCTATTTCAGCAGAAATACTATGTAGCACGCTATGCTAGGCATCCAGATATTGTCGGGAAAGTCAGTACAAAGGATCTTGACAAGACAAGGGAGGTCTATATGTACTGGAACAGCGAATTCGAACAGTGGCATCAGAATATATTTCAAGAAGTACCGACTTATCACACATGTGTAGATAATGCAGCGTTACTCCAGTGCTTTCTTGCTTCAGATGGAGATTGGGCAATCATTCCAAACAGTTTGGTTCCGGCTTTGACAGCTGCATCTCGGAATATTCAGATTGACGAGTTAGACGTTCCAGAGCAGATTGTGCGGACCTGCTACCTGATTAAACATAGGGAGCCACGCATGTCTCGTTTAGATGCGATTGAGTTATTTGAGGACAAAATGCGACAGAGTCTTGTGCAAAATCCCTATGTAGAATTGCTATAACTTATTAAAAATTTCTATCCAGCTCAGCAAAAATTGCCATTTTTGCTGAGCTGTTTTTTCTGCTATGGTATAGGCAGAGCGGCTCATATGGCCCACTTAAAACGAAAGGGAGGAAAACATAATGACATTATCGGTTGAAAACAGCATTTTTACAATTACTCTTTCAGCGATTTCAACGGTGGCACTCGCGCTTCTTATGTTAATGCTCGGCCAAAAAATCAAAAACCACGCAAAGTTCCTACAGGCCTATTGCATTCCAGCCCCCGTTATCGGCGGTGTACTTTTCGCGATCTTTAACTTAATTCTTCATCAAACCGGTGCGGCAGAAATTGTGATGAACACGACATACCAGTCCGATATGCAGAATCTGTTTTTTACCAGTGTTGGTTTTACCGCGACATTTGCTTTAATGAAAAAAGGTGGAAACCGTCTCGTTAAATACTTTGTCATGGCGGCGATTCTTGCAGTCCTTCAGGGCGCAGTAGGCGTGTTGGTCGCCAAGGGCATTGGGGCAGAGGAATGGCTCGGCATTATGTGCGGCCCCGCAGCTCTTTCTGGCGGTCACGGAAACGCAGCGGCTTTTGGCGAAATGCTCGACAAAATGGGACATAACGCAACTGTCGTCGGAATGGCAGCCGCAACATTTGGTCTTGTTACCGGAGGGTTTTTCGGTGGTCCGATCGCAGAACGTCTGATTCGCAAGAAGAATCTTACGCCTGCTACCTCCTTAGACGCAACACTCGTTGCCGAAGGAAAAGAAGATACAAATGCAAAACCTGTTACTGGTGCGGCAATTTTCTCCCACGTTGCGTTGATGGCTACTCTACTGGCCGTCGGTCTTCTATTCAAATCGCTTATCAAAGAAGCATTCAATCTTTCACTACCGGATTATGCGGTTCCCGCAGTGTTGGCGTGCCTGACAGCCAACCTGAATGAGCGTACACATTGGTTCGATGTCAATCCAGCAATCATGAGCGGTCTCCAAGACTTTACACTAGGCGTGTTCCTCTCGCTCGCAATGGTATCCCTTAAGCTCTGGCAGTTAATCGATCTTGCGATTCCCATGATTGTTATTCTTGTCATAGGTCTTGTCGTCACTCTGCTGTATATTTACTTCTTTGTATTTCCCATCTGTGGCAAAGATTATGATGCTGCGATCATGTGCGCAGGCATGACCGGCCATGGCCTTGGTGCCTCTCCAACTGGTTTTGCGAACATGGACAGCGTGTCGAAGAAGTACGGTCGAAGTGAAATTTCTTATCTGTGCGTGACAGTCGTTGGCGGTATCCTGATGGACTGGGTACTGCTCATTGTGAACACCACGCTTGTGAATCTGTTTGGCTAACATATTTTATAAGGTTATGCTGTGGAGGATAAAACTAATATGAAGCAGAAGTTCAAAATTGCGATCCCAGAGCTTCCAATCGACAGATCAACGCTTCCATCTCATATTTTTGATGAGTGTGAGCTTTTGGAAGGGGACAAGGCTGTCCGCGGTGATAATGCTCAACTCATGAAATATATCGACGAGGTCGATGCCATCATTTTTAACTCAAGCAATACAATTGATGCCGAGTTGATGAAAGCAGCGCCAAAGTTAAAAATTGTTTTTAAATCCGGTGCTCGCCCGGAAAATGTTGATTATGCCTATGCCAAAGCACACGATATAGCAGTCGGCTGGACACCTGCGGCTAATGCACAAAGTGTTGCGGAGTACACTATTTTGCTGATGATGGCAGCTCTCCGACAATTTTCAGCTGCCAAAGACGTGCTCGCTAACGGAGGATGGCGCAACCAGTGTGGGTTAGGACATGATATCTGCGGGCTGACGGTCGGACTGGTTGGCTTCGGTGGCATAGGACGCAATGTGGCACAAATGCTTAAGGGATTTCAGGCGAATGTTGTCGCGTATGACCCCTATACACCTGATGCACTATTTATACAATGCGGTGTAAAACGTGTAACTCTTGACGAGTTAATGAAGTGCTCGGATATTATTTCAATTCATTGCCTGCTAACAGATGAGACTAGGAATATGTTTGACCTCAGTGCTTTTGAAAAGATGAAACAAAGTGCAATTCTAGTCAATAGTGCCCGGGGTGGTATGATTGATGAACTTGCTTTGACAGAGGCCCTCAGAACACACCAAATTGCAGGTGCAGCAATCGACGTTTATGCTTCAGAGCCACCCGCCCTTGATCATCCATTCCGGACATTAGATAACATCATCATGACACCACATATCGCTGCACGGACACAAGAAGCCTCTTGGCGCGAATGCGCATGGTCCATTGAAGGTGCGTTGGATTACCTAAATGGACGGGAGATTAAAAATGCTGTTGTAGTTCCGCCTGAGAGAAATTGAATTACGGCCTAGTTTAAATGGAAAAGAAGTTCAAATAGATACCGGACTTCAAATCAATGCTTATTTTTAAGGAGGAAAATTTTATGTATTATCCGAAAGGCGTTATTGCATCCATGGGAACCTGCTTCGATTCTTCCGGCGCGCTCGATCTCCCCGGTCTAGGAAAAAACATCGAGTTTCAGAAAAAAGCTGGCATCAAGACAATCTGCGTTTTGGGGGGCACCGGAGAAGCGGCGTCCATGTCGCGAGAAGAACGCCATGCCGTTATGGAAGAGACTATGCGTCACGCAGATGGACTGCATATCGTCTTTGGAGCTCTCGCCGGTACTCCCGCTGATGTAAAGGCTGACATTGCAAAGGCCAAAGAGCTCGGTGCCGATGCCGTCATGGTCATGGCGACTCCATTTGTTCGTCCCTCTGAACGTGATGTTGAACGACTGATCAGAGAATACGCTACCGTCGGTATGCCATTGATTGTTTTTAATACCCCTAGTCGGTCGGCGTTTCGTATGTCCGCCGCACTGGTCAAGCGACTTAACAATATCGATGAGGTCGTAGGCATCAAGGAGTCCTCTGGAGATATGGTACTGTTTCAGGACATCCGTGTTGATTGTCCGCATCCCTTTGCGCTGTTGACCGGTGGTGACGACCTATACTTGCCTTCCCTTGCCTTGGGTGGCGATGGAGGTATTTTGGCCTGTGCTGCAGTAATTCCCGAGGTGTTCGTCAAGATGGATGAGGCTATCGCAGCAGGAGATTACGAGACCGCCAGACGTTGCCACTACGCAGAGAAGTTGCTTAATGATGTGATGTATAAGGCATCTCACCCTGTGCCTATGAAACTGGCTCTGGCTTACAGAGGCCTGCCGGCCGGTCCTTGCCGTCCACCTTTTACGGATCTTGAGGAATCGCATAAAAAAGACGTCTATGAAGCTATGGGTCAGCTTAAAAAGGACATTAGTGATATTGTAGCATTTGTGGATGAATACTCATTTGTGTAATGGCAAAATGGCTTAGTGGTTGTGAAAGCAAATCGGTTCTTGTGGAATTCTTTTATTCCTTCTCCTTTTTGCGCAACTTATCTTACCTTATCGGGTGTGACAGACCTGCTTAGACAGGTGCTTGGAAAATCAATTTAATAGGTGAACAGGCTGGCTGCAAAATAACTTGCGGTCAGCCTGTTGTTTTATTCAACGCCAAGCGCCTTGAAAACAGCCTTATTCCCTCATATATCCAAAGGTCCTATGCAAACCTCCTCCGTTTCTTCTTCCATGCATTCCAACAATGTCTGTATCTCTGCCAAATGAACAGGTGCAAACCAAAGGGTTAATTCATCATTTAGCCGTATATCCGCCTGAGATGTGGTCGTCCACGCACGAATTTTCTCTTTCATCTGCTCAATGCAGGTGCTATCCTCTCTCAGGCTTCTATACTTTATCGCGCAATTAGGGCATAGGCAGAGATGCATTTGCTCCAATTCTCTCTCCGGATTTTTTTCAATTTCAACCGCCACAAAGTCGAAGTACGGCTCATGACACAGCTGGCAGCCATATTGGTTACTTTCTTCGTAAAGGCTCTTAAGATAAGACCTCTGATCGATGTTATTCTGTGTGATTCTAATGCTGCGGGGTACTCGTTCATACCGCACGAGCTCTGCACAAGCAAACTCCTCCTGCACATGGCGGTGGAGACGCTTCAAATCAAGGATTCTTCCGCGGGGGAACTTCCAGTCTTCGTTATCGTAGTCTGTGCTTTCTTCACGCTCCCCGCGTCGCTTTCGTTCGTCCCTTACTACCTGTTCGAGATCTCTCAACGCATCGCCGGTCCATTTTTGAATAACCTCCATAAGGCTTTTCTTTCGATCTTTGCTATCTATTTTGAACTTCAAACATTCAAATAGCGGAGAATTATATGGAAGTTCCTCATATAGGCGGCGATCCAAGTCATACTGCGAAACATTTACCGATGATACCAGCCGGTTATCTTCCGTAAAAAGCCACGGAATCTGATTTAAATATTGGATTGCAACGCAATCCAATATTGTCCTATCTATTTTGTCAACACATCATAGTTTGACTCTTAAAGGGGGAAAAGAGATGCCGGGGCTTAATATTTTACGTTTCTTTTTCACAAACTTACTATGGAAAAACTCCAACTATACATCCCTGCGCAAGTCTGATACACTGATATCGTATTCAAGGGCGAAGTAAGTGAGGGCGGAGTAAGTTAGGGAGGAACGGCGAAAACATAGGGTGTAGTGCGCCCTATCGTTCCGAAAAGAATGTAGAATATTTAGAAGAACACTCAAATTAACCGGCGAAGAATGAATAAAGTGACAGGGCGTTTCTTTGCGCCTTGCCGAAGAAATGAAGAGACGAAGCAGACATCCGGTCTGCCGCGTCTCTTTTTGTGTTTTTGTATGGAGCCTCGCTCGTTGGAGCAGCCGCCGGTCCTGCCAGCTGGAGGCCACGAGGCCGCAGGAAGGTCAAGCAGTTAAAAGAAAGAACGGATTCCTCTCAGATCGGGGCGGTTTGAGGATACAGGAGAAAGCGCCTCACGAGACCTCGGCAAAGGTCTCACCCCTGCGCCCGGGCAGCGTGCCCGAACCGGCGGCGCAGGAACAGCACACCTCCGATCCGCAGCCGGTGCGGATCAAAGAACACCGGCAGCTGCTTCCGATTTGTCAGCAGCTGCAGCCGAGTTCAGCGGCCCGGTGTTCACCGCCGCCATCACAGATGGCAGGGCGCACGCCCCACGCGGTATCGTACTGACCGAGGCAAAAGGAAAAAGAGACAGGTTCTTGGCCGCACCGCAAAACGGTAGACGCCACAAGGCCTTTTCACCGTTCAAGGACCTCCATTCCGCGGAAAGGAAGCGGAAACGGACACCTTTGCCAACGGGTGAAGTGCGCCCATCTGAACACGATAACGACTTTAAGGAGATCTACATATATGTCTACTATTCAAAGCAAAGGGATATTTCTCTCCCTTGTCGCCCAGTTGGACAAGCTGGCACGGCACAATCGACAAGGCAGCTTTCGTACCAAGGAGCGCTACTACGAAGCGTGCAAACGATTCTGCGCTTACCTCGCTGCAGAGTACCATCTGCAAAAGCTGGAGAACATCAGTGGCAAGCATTTGGTGAGCTATGTGCTGTATTTACAGGATACCGGCAAGTCTGCCGGCACCGTAAAAACCGACCTTGCCGCCATTCGCTTCTTCCACGATAAGATGTCTCGCCCAAAATACACGCTGCCAACGAACAGCGAGTTAGGCGTCGAGTTGGAGCGCCGCCGGTTCGGGCAGCTCGACCGGACATGGAGTGGGCCGGAGTTCAACCGTCTGCTCGGCAAGGCGATGGCGGAAAACCGTGATGACTTCATTCTTGCCCTCTACCTTGGGCGCTATGCAGGATTTCGTATCCACGAGTGCTTCCGTATGGACACCGCAGCGGCGGAGCAGTATACAAAGCTGACGGAGGACGGCATGAGCGCCATTGACGCGCACTATGCGGTCTCCCGTCTGTTGGGCCACGAGCGTGCCGACGTAACGAACATTTACCTTGCGTCGGTCAGAAAGCGGGGCCGCGATGGAGAATAAGTACTGTTCCCTTGACGACCTCCCCGTGACGCTGCGTGTGGAGGAGCTGATGCCGATCCTCGGCATCGGGCGCAACACAGCCGATGAGCTGGTGCGCAGCGGCAGGCTCCGCAGCATCCGCGTCGGTCGGCAGGTGCGCATCCCCAAGAACGCGCTGATCGAGTTCCTAAACGAAAGCAATAAATAAACAGTAGTGCGGGCTCAGCGCCGCAAGACCGCTGAGTCCGCACCGTGTCCTTTTTCCAACAGGCGGTTATACCGCATTCTCATTCCAACAGGGATTGAAATGTCACCCCTGCTATGCTATCATGCTCACCGTAGAGACACAAGCGGGCACTCCGCTCTCAGCCATTAAAGGAGGTCTATACGGCTTTGAGCAGACTACAAACTACAAAGGAGTGTCACATAATGAATATCCGTCAAAAGGGCAGGCAGTATGAAATTTCCTACCGCTGCCCCAATTACTCAAAACCTATTTATGAGCGTTTTCCCTCTTATGAGGCGGCCAAGCTCCGCGTCGCACAGATTGAATACGAGAAGTCCATCGGTCAGCTTCGTCCTCCGAAGGTCACACCCTCCGCGCGAAATAAACCCTTGGTAAAGGATTTTCTGACGATAGGTGAGCTGATGGACGAGTATGTTCAGCTTTATGGTCTCAACCATTGGGGCGATTCTTATCTCTCCTGCAGCCGTCACCGGATCGATGACTATATCAAGCCCTATCTCGGCAATGTGCTTGTACAGGATCTCACCACACATGATTTGGACCTATATTATGACAGCCTCCGCGATAAGCCCGCTGTCGTTCTGAAGGGTCATAAAAGCGCTGGGAAAACCGTTTCTCCGCAGGTCATTGAGAAGGTCCACGCTTTGCTCCGCAGCGCCCTTAACCAAGCGGTAACATGGGGCTACATCAAGCAAAATCCCGCGCTGAACGCCACCCTGCCACAGTACGAAAAAAATACACGCTCGGTATGGACCTTCAGTGAAGCGCAAAACGCTGTCGAGCTTTGTGACGACCCCATTCTGCGCCTTGCCATGCTGCTTGCTATCGGCTGCTCCATGCGTATCGGCGAAATTCTCGGCTTGGTATGGGAAAATGTCCACAATACTGAGGAAAGCATACAAAACGGAACTGCCCGCATCGTCATCGACCGTGAGTTGAAGCGCTGCGATAAGAAAAGTCTTGATGATCTGGAGACACGCGGACGCTCAAAAGTGCGCTTTATCTTCCCCGAAATCAAGCGAAAGCGGCCTTGCACAACAGTCCTTGTGCTAAAGGCTCCCAAAACGGCAAGCAGCATCCGCAATGTCTATCTCCCTAAAACCGTTGCCAAAGCGTTGCAGGAAATGAAAACTCGCCAAGAAGAAGAAAAAGCCTTGATGGGTGCTGCCTATACGGACTATGACCTTGTACTCGCGCATGAGGACGGTCGCCCCTACGAGGAGCGGCAGATCGCCGACTTGATCCGCAAATTCAATCAAACGCATGAATTCTCCCCCGTTGTCTTTCACAGTCTGCGCCATTGCAGTGCTTCCATGAAGCTGCAGCTCAGTGGCGGCGACATTAAAGCGGTGCAAGGCGATACCGGCCACGCACAGGCGCGAATGGTTACCGATCTGTACGCCCACACAAGCAACGAGGATCGACGTCAGCTTGCGAAAAAAGTGGAACAAAAATTCTTTCGTCATGAGAGCGCCAAACTGAAAGAAAAAACAGCCGTTGATGAAGCACAAAAAGCCTATCAACTGCTGTTGGAAAAACCTGAAATGGCTAAGTTGATCATCGCGATGATGGATCAAAACTCAACCTAAACGACGACTGTTGGAAAAAGTGTTGGAAAATCCAACATTTCGCCTCTGCTCATAAAAAACAAATAGCCTGTAACCATAGGGGTTACGGGCTATTTGTGGAGCTGCTGGGCAGATTCGAACTGCCGACCTCATCCTTACCAACTGCCGTAGAGCCTTCCAGCCCCTGCTGTACAAGGCTTTTCGGCGGTTTTTTGTCCAAAAAGGACGAGGTCACAGCCTGTTTGTTCCATTGTTTCCATCCGCGCGTTTCCCCGTTTGGGTCACGGTGTGGGTCAGAGTCTCTTCAGCTCATCAAGAAACGAAGGCAAAACATCAAATATGATCGCGCAGATGACTGTCCAGTTCTCATATCCTCATAATGATGCACCAGCCTGTGCCTCAGTCCTGCAATCTTCACCCAAGGGATATCCGGATATTGCTTCTTGAAGTCTTCTGATAAATTAGCGGCATGCTCTCCAATGTTGTAGAGCGGTGTTGTAACGGTCCATTGAACCGCTTCTTCTGCAAAAATTTTCTCCGGAGTGATGTTCTCTTTCTCCACATAACGCAGGAGCTTCTCGGTTGTCCCCCGCATCTTTTCAATTCTCTGCTGGTCACTATATTTCATGCGATCCGGACCCCTTCCTCCATAATCGTATGGTAGAAAGCAGAGCCTGTGTTGACCTCTCTCAGCTCATAAACGTCTACAGCTTTCCCCATGGTGCGATGCAGTTCCTCCGCAATGCAGAAAATATCCGTCGGATCAAATTTGCTGCCACCGACCACGATTAAATCAATATCAGAGGCCGCATCCGCTTCCTGCCTTGCATAAGAGCCGAACAGGATCGCACTTTCCGCATGATACTTTTTTAGCAACTGCCGTACTACAGCGAAAATCTCACTCTGTGTGTAGATATGGTCAGACATCGGCTTCGCACCTCCTTTTCTTGTGATATAGTATACCATAACTTTCGCAAAAAATGAAGTGGCAAATTGAAGTCATCGCAGCCACGCTTCTCGTTCCAAAAACGCACCGCTGTAACCAAAGAGTACGCCCTCGCATTTGTTCGCTCCTTTTATAGCAAAAGATGCCGCAAATCAGTAGGATGCAAAAGCTGTTTTTCACGTATTCACATTGTCATATTTTCCACTGCTGTATTCAATAAAACCTTTCAGCGGAGATAGCCAACGCAGGCTATCTCCGCTGAACTTCTGTATGCAGTTTCTTCAAGCACAGTCATCAACTTATCACAGACATTGACAAGAAACTCCGTCTTACACTTTGGGCAATACAGCAAATGCTGTATCAAAATCGCAGACTACTATTCATTGCTTAATGCAAGAACAATGTTTTTGCGCGCTGTCAGCATACGCTTCCACGCCCCGGTATCAACAAAGCAACGGCCACTGCCGTCATTCTGCGCGGCAAGTTGATAAAAATCATAGGCAACTCCATGGCCAGCATGAGACGGTAAAACAATATCCACTGGCATATCGATCACGCGATCAATCGACTCACAATAAATCTGTCTCATATTTCTGGGAAAATCATTCCAAGCCATGTCACTGTCTGTCAGTGTCCCTTCACCAAGACCACCGTGGATACCGCAAAGAAGCTTTTCTTTCTCAGTCCCCTCCATTGCAGGAACCTCGAAGAAGAGTGAAGTTGTGCCAGGCGTATGGCCTGGGCAATGAACCGGAGTAATCTGAAAGTTTCCGCAATCAATTGGCTTGTCATAATCGTAGAAATGATGAATCGGGAACTCCGGAATATGTTCTTCGCCAAGCGTGAGGTCACGACGCTGGGTAAAGAAGTATTCATCATCTTTGCCAAGCCAAATTTCACAGCCACTCATCTCATAAACAGCTCTGGCGGCACCACAATGGTCATAATGTCCATGCGTCAGCAGCAGCTTCTTAATCCTGCGAGGATCAAAGCCAAGACGGTGAATAGAGTCCACCAACAGGTAGAAGGTCTCCTGCATGGCGCAGTCGATCAACACAAGTCCCTCCGAGGTATCAAGCAGGAAGGCCGACACCCAATCAACGCCGACGAAGTAGACATTCTTCATTATCTGGAACGGAGCCTTATCCTCCAACCATGGGAACTTAAGTCTTTCAAGCTCATCCATTTTCTTTCCTCCGCGCTTATTCATCCCTCATGTTAAAGCCTTCTGCACGCTGCATCTGACGGTCAACTTCGGTCTCCTTGCCCGCCTTCTTCTTGGCAAGTTCACGGCGTTCTCGGATAAAAGGCCAGAACAAAGAAAACGCCATAACAGCAAGAAGTGCCGCACTGACAGGGCGCTGTAAAAAGATCAGGAATCCATTGGAAGAATAGGTCAAGCCTTCACGCAGGTATTTTTCCATCATCGGGCCAAGGATGTAGCCAAGGATAAACGGCGCATAGGGGAGATTCCCATAAATCATAAACAGTCCGAGGGCGCCGAGGAAAACCATCATGCCGCAGTTGAAAATAGAATAAGAATTTGCGTACAGTCCCACAATACAGATGATGAAAATCGCACTATAGAGATAATGGGTAGGCGTCCGAAGAATGTACGGGAAGGTTCGCATACCAAACCATTCACAAGCAAAGGTAACAAGTGCGCCGAGCAGCAGTGTGCCAAAGAAGCAGTACACCAGTACGGTGTTGGAGCTCATCAGCAGAGGACCCGCCTCAATGCCGTGTATCATCAGAGCGCTGATAAGCAATGCACAAGTCGTATCACCGGGGATGCCAAGGGCAATCATCGGGATAATAGCTCCTCCGATAGAGGCATTGTTTGCGATTTCAGGGGCAATAACACCCTCAACACAACCGGTGCCAAACTTTTCGGGCGTTTTTGATTTTGCCTTGGCAACCGCATAAGCAACCACGTTAGAAAGGCCCGCACCCATGCCGGGCATAAAGCCAATTGCAAGGCCAAGTGCGTAAGAGGTGGCGATCATCTTTCCATGGCTAAAATACTCTTTCATAGAAATACCGATGCCTTTGATCCCCTTGGTATCGATTTTGGGGGACTGCATGTCACCCTTTGCAAAATTGTGAACAAGGTCAGCGACCGCAAAGAGGCCAAGACAAACCGCAAGAATATCTACGCCGCTGCGAAGATTGGTAATACCAAAAGTGTAACGGATAGCAGCGTCCACGGGAGCCATACCTACTGTACCGGCCGCCATACCCAGGCCGGCCGCCATCAAGCCGCTGAACATATTCCCCTTGGAAATGGTAACAACCAAAACAATAGCGGCTGTACAAAGAGAGAAGTACTCCCACGGACCAAGCTTGATTGCGATACGAGCCAATGGTGCACAAACAAGCATAGCAATCAAAACGCTTGTAAAGGTCGAAATCAAGCTGGAAAAGATACCGACGCCAAGCGCTTTGCTCGCTTGGCCCTTTTTCGCCATCGCGTATCCATCGTAAACAGTGGCAAGATTTGCATTCGTTCCAGGAATACCAAGCAGAATAGCGGAAATCAAGCCTCCGGAAACGCCGCCACAGTAAATGCTTGCCATAAAGATAATCGCTGTCGTTGCGTTCATTGCAAAGGAAACCGGCAGCAGCAGCGTAATTGCCGTATTTGCGCCCAAGCCAGGGATGGCACCAAAAATGATGCCGATTATTACACCGCCGACTAAAAACGCCAAATTCGTCGGCGTAAAAAGGCTCTGTAGAACATCTAAAACCATATGATTATTCCTCCTTGATCTATGTTGTCAGCGGCACGCAATCAGAACAGTTTCCAAATGGTACCGACCGGCAGCACGATGGAGAGCAGTTCACCGAAAAGCAGATACATGATGCCTGTAAGACCAGCAGAAAACAGGATGGGACTATACCAACGAACCTTGCGGTCTTCTTTCAACAGGAAAACGCACAAAACGCCAGCGACAAAAGTGCTGAGCAGATAGCCCAGAATTTTGAACGAGTAGACATAGACACTCAGCAACGCAAAGACGGCGAGTACCTTCAGCCAACTTTTGTTCGTTTCATAAAAATTGTCATCATCTTCCTGTGTACAGGTAAGAAACTTTCCCACAGAGGTTACGAGCAACAGAACGCCGATGATAATTGGGAACAATCTGGAACCGGGATCTCTGTCTCCGGCATAATTGAAGATACTCTTGATATCTTTTGACATATAAAGCCAGATAATGGCAAAAATAAACATGATCACGCTTACGCGGCGATCTCTGTTTTTGAACATTGCTTTTAACAGGTTCATGGTTCTCCTCCCTTATCCGGATATATAGGAGCCTGGCAAATACCAGGCTCCTATAAGCCTTTGTTTTACATCTTTGCAGCCTTCGCAATCAGCCCTGAGAGGACATATAATCGTTCCAGGCAGACTCGGCGGATGCATAATCACTCTGCAGTCTGGCAACAGTCTCTTCGAGATTGCCGTAGGAAACATAGTCGCAGCCTCTCTCGGCAAGGGAGGTCTGAACAGATTCGGTCGCAAGCGCAGCGTTGAACAACTCATTGATCTTTTCATAAACACCGTCAGCGGCTCCGAGGGGAGCCCAGACGATAAAGGTGGTACCCATGGTGCAGTTTTCGTAACCAAGGTCAGCCAGAGTGGGGATTGCTTTGATGCTGTCAACCGACTTATCGCTGATGGGGAGAACGCTGGCAAGCACCTTAACTTCGCCAGCCTCCAAATAATTCTGGGTAGTCGTCTGGTTCGTTAAATAGCAGGACATATTTCCGCCCATGACCATGGCAACAGCATCCGCGTCACTGCCGTTGGTGGCAACGAGAGAGCAATCAAGACCAGTGGATTTGATGAACTGGCTGGTCAGGATAGTCATGGTGGAACCGGGGGCGCCAGCACCCAGAGTCAGTTCACCGGGGTGCTCCTTGCCATAGGCGATCATCTCATCAAGCGTGTCATAAGGAGCATCCTTGTTAACAACAACAAAGTAGGAGCTGTTGCCATCCATGGCGAAAACAGGTTGAATATCAGTCATGGGATTGATATCAGAGACACCGGAGAGATAGGTAACAAACATACTATTGAGAGCAAAAATAAGCTGATCACAGATAGAAGCATCGGAAGTGCGAACCTGCTCCCAGCCGATAACGCCGCCGCCATCGGTCATATTGACAACACCGAAGTTGCCGTTTGCACCAAGAGCCTCAGCAAGCGTGCGAGCAGTCAGATCCGTACCGCCACCTGCGCCATAGGCGACCACGAGCTGAACAGCCGTGGAAGGCCATTTGACTTCGGTGGCTTCGGAGCCATCCTTTGCATCCGTGTTTGGGTCAGTAGTTTCCTTTGTGCCGCAGCCAAACATGGACAGAGCCATAAGAGCAGCAAGCAAGAGCGCGATGAGTTTTTTCATTTTTTGTTTCCTCCATAGTTTTTTATATTAATATGGTTCAGAAATTCTTGCAACCATATTGGTATACGATACACATTGTTTATCCAAATTGCGTGTTATGCGCAAACCAAATGGATTGCAAAGCCTGCTATTTCATCTGCGAGATAAATGGCAATCAAGTGGCCGTCTTTGATAACTGCGGTCTCTTCGGCGAGGGCAACGCCACGCTCTTTTAAATAGGCAACCGCTCCTTCGATATCTGCCGTACCAATAGCGATATGACCATTTGTTCCACGAAATATTTTTTTCATGATCTCGATTCTCTTATCCGCTGTGAAAATAGAGGAATTTCCTACTGTGTAAGAAAAGCCAAATAATGTTTCAAACGTCCTTGCCGCAGAGAGCGCAGCCTCTTCATTTTCTTGGTTGATGCCAATGTGCGCAATATGGAAATCGAAATTTTTCATTTTTGTACCTCTTATCTCTGTACACGGCCGGAACCATTGCCATTAGCGAGGGTTTCAACCTCACCAACGCTGACGAGGTTAAAGTCATGTTCTATGCTGTGTTTGAGACACGATGCCGCCACCGCAAAGTCGATTGCCTTTTGATTGTCGTAATCAGAGATTAAGCTGTAAATCAGCCCACCGCCAAAGCTATCGCCACCGCCGACGCGATCCACAATATGGATGTGATAAGTTTTGGAAAAATAAGCATTTTTGCCATCGAAGAGCATACCGGCCCAATCGTTATCGTTTGCAGAAAGGCTGCCTCGGAGTGTAATGGCCACTTTTTTGCAGCGAAATCGTTCGCAGATTTGTCTGGCAACATCAACATATCCATCTCGATTGAGCTTGCCGCCTTCAATATCGGTACCCATGGATGCGATGCCAAAAACATCCTTGGCATCTTCCTCATTTGCAATGCAGACATCAACATAGGGCATCAGCCTTCCCATGACTTCGCCAGCCTTTTCGCGGCTCCAGAGTTTTTTGCGATAGTTGAGGTCGCAGGAAATTGTGATGCCACGTTCTTTGGCCGCTCTGCAGGCGGCAAGACACGCCTCGGCACAATCATCACTCAACGCCGGAGTAATGCCAGTCCAATGGAACCAATCCGCACCCTCAAAAATTTTGTTCCAATCGTATTCGTCGGCCTTTGCCAACGCAATCGAGCTGCCTGCACGGTCATAAATGACCTTGGATGCGCGCTGAGAAGCTCCCTTTTCCACAAAGTAAACGCCCAGTCGAGGGCCGCCGCGCAGAAGGAAAGACGTGTCAACCCCATTGCGCCGCAGCTCGCGCACAACACAATCTCCTATCTCATGAGTCGGCACCTTGCTGACAAAAGCAGCATCCAAGCCATAGTTCGCAAGCGAAACCGCTACATTAGCTTCTCCGCCCGCAAAGCTTACTTCATATCTTTCAGCCTGTACCAAGCGAAGATAACCCTCCGGATTAAGCCGCATCATAATTTCGCCAAAAGTAACTACTCTTTTTGCCATTATTTTTTCTCCTTACATTCTCGTAGCAGCAATGGTTTTTTTTGCTGTTTCCGTCAGGGACGCATAATCGCCTGCTTCAATTGCCTTTTTGCTCACAAGATTACCGCCAATTCCAGCTCCGACGCACCCTGCAGCAAGGAATTCAGCAATATTGCTCTCGCTGATGCCGCCGACAGCCATCAGACGAATGTCGCTCAACGGAGCTCGAATAGCCTTGATATAGGCAGAGCCAAGATTACCTGCAGGAAAAATCTTTACAAAGTCTGCACCGAAGTCGTGTGCCGTCACTGCTTCAGTTGGAGTCATTGCACCAGGAATAGAGACCATGCCAAGCTCTGTTGTGCGTTTAATCACTTCGCCGTTCACGTCGGGGGAGATAACAAATTCTCCACCACTTGCTTTGGTAATCTCAACTTGCGCAACATTCATGACCGTCCCCGCTCCGACCTTCATTTTACCATCCAGTTCCTTAACGACTGCAGTAATCATTGCACCAGTCTCAGAATCGGCGATTTTACCGGTTGCGTCAAATGTCACTTCCATAAAGCGCACCCCGCCATCGTAAAGAGCCTTTGCAGCGGATACGACCTGTTCCGCAGCAAGTCCCCGCGCGATGGCAATAATTTTCTCTTGTTGCATTTTTTGAATAAGGCTTTCCTTTGTCATGAGCAATTCCTTCTTTCTCAACATACAGCTCCATCAAACTGGTATGTTAGTTTTCTGTATCATTTTACTAAGTATTTTCAGAAAAGTCAATACACGTTTTGAATTATCTTTAAAAAGCTTATTTTTTGTTCTTCCACTTTTTGTGTTGACAGGAATACGAAGAGGCGTTAAAATATTCTGGTATACCAGATTTCCGACTATTACATTGAAAGAGGGTACAATATGAAGGCCATTATTACGGACTATCAGTATGAAAATGTTAATCAGGAAAAATCGCTAATCGAAGGTGCCGGCTATATGCTCGTCGCACATACCACTTCAACCCCGGAAGAGATTATCGCCGCAGCTTCAGATGCTGATGCCGTTATTACTCAATACTGCAATATCGATGAGCGTATAATCTCAAGGCTTCAGCACTGCCGTGTAATCATCAAATACGGCATCGGCATTAATAATATTGATGTCGACGCTGCTTCCAGACGCGGAATCTATGTCTGCAATGTACCCGATTATGGGGTGGATGAAGTTTCCAATCATGCAATTTCACTTTACTTTGCATTGAACAAAAAGCTGTTCACTTTAGCCGACGCATTGCGTAGCGGTGATTGGGGTTATTCCTCTGTCGTTCCCCTGCATCGAATCGCAGGTTCCACGCTTGGTCTCGCCGGTTTTGGGCGCATCCCTCAGTCCGTTGCCAAAAAAATGAAGGGCTTTGATGTACATATTCTTGCCTATGATCCGTTTTGCTCCGCCGAAAAGATGTCTGAGATGGGTGTGGAAAAAGTCGAATTGTCTCAGCTTTTAGAGGAGTCTGATTCTATCTCCATTCATTGCCCGTCTACCCCCGAAACTCACCATATGTTTAATTCCGACGCGTTTCGGGCTATGAAAAAAACAGCCTTCCTCATCAACACCGCCCGCGGCGACATTATTGATGAGGCCGCCCTGATTGCCGCTCTGGAGCAAAATGCAATCGCGGGCGCAGGGCTTGATGTTTTTGAGCGTGAGCCGATTTCAAAAGACTCCCCCCTGCTCCATATGCCTAATGTCATTGCGACACCGCACAGCGCGTGGTATACTGAAGAGTCCATTAAAGCTCTACAGCGCAGCGTCGGCGAAGAAGTTGTACGCGTCTTAGGTGGGAATCCTCCGCTTCATCCTTGTAATATAGCGGCACTAAAAAAATATGGATTTTAATTTTTGCAAGCAATCTTTGACAATTTAATTGAATTGTGAGACAATCGGCTTGACATCTCAACAGGGAGAGATTTATTGATGATTGAAAACAATGACATTAGTAGCCTCGAATCTTTTATCTACACCTCCTTGAAGGATCAGATCATAAATCTTGATCTCTTACCAGGGACAAAACTCAGCGAAATGAAAATTGCCAAGCTATATGGTTGCAGCCGCGCACCCGTGCGCGGAGCATTTTCAGAGCTTCGAGTTAAAGGCTATGTCGAGTCCCGACCACAGGTCGGTACTTTCGTCTCCAAAATTGATCTGGACCGCGTAGAGGAGATTCGTTTTGTGCGTGAAAGCGTAGAGGTGGCTGTTCTCAATCTTGGCATTGAAAAGAACCTGTTTGCTCCTAAGCTTTCCCTGCTGCAAGCCAACATTAATGAGATGATTCTCGCACGCAACCAAATGAATTTAAAACGTTTCACCGAACTCGACGTTATGTTTCATAACATTTTGTATTCGGCTGTTAACAAACCATTTGTCAGTAAGTACTGTGGCGACAATGATGTGCATTATGCCCGCCTGCGTTTCATGGTTACACGAGAGCCTAAAAGCTTACAAACTACAACCAATGAACATCAGGAAATTCTAAAACTGATTTCCGATAGGAACGTAGCTGGAATTAACGATGTTGTCTTTCGCCATTTGCACAACATTTATAATTTTCTTGACAGGAAAGCACTTTCAAACGCAGATATATTTGTTGGGGGTACTCAACTGTAAGTATGGTTTTATGCTTATATGCAGTTGCCGAGATCTATACATCTTCACGTTCTGACCAGTCAAATATTTCATCAACATATTACAGTACCCGCAACCAAGCAGTTGCGGGTACTGCTCTTTAAACAGAATATTTTTCTATGTCTTCTGCGTTGATGAAAGCGTTCATCGCAGTTCGACTCACGCTTTCCTGTCCTCGGGAGTTATTTAAATGATGACAGCTAAAAGCAATTTTGTAACCTTTCGGCGTGGCTCACATCCCTGTACGGTTTCAGGTGCGGATTTCACAGGGCACCATAGGGTAGAACGCCTCTTTTCATCGGTCGATAGGAGCAGAACGTCTCTCAAATGCCTAACATCCTTATTGAAGTCACATCATCTAAGTTCTTTCACTTTTGTCTCTGCTTTATATGAATCGCATAATTCACTTGCGCCTTATTATTTTTCTCTATTTAATTCAACGAGTCTTTCTTGACAACTCTCCAAGCCTGCTATTATACTGGTAGTAGGCTAAAGCCTAATCTCGCAGCTTTCCGGTGAGGTCCACACCCCGGTGTGGCCTCAGACATTCATGGGCCCCGTAGGGCATTATGACCACCCCTGTACGCAGGATGCTCCATG
>ENA-OUQM01000339-OUQM01000339.1-human-gut-metagenome-genome-assembly--contig:-NODE-339-length-33590-cov-8.423319_pt1 | contig 33590 bp, 28 predicted proteins | sample MGYA00237949_ERZ548830 | MGnify/ENA primary metagenome ERZ548830 (study PRJEB26490, sample SAMN05194706) | human gut metagenome | biome: terrestrial biome; feature: human-associated habitat; material...
GCCGCAAAATATCTACGGCTGATATTATAGCAGGAGAAAGGCATTGGCGCTTTTCTGCGCCATTGCCATTCACAGCAGCCCGCAGTGCGGGTTGTCACAAGGGTTTGCGGGCTATGACAAATGGCGCTTTTTTAGAGGACTCCGAAATGGTTTGACGCCAATTTTCGAAAAAACCTCCGCAAAGCCCCGTGCCAAAAGACTTTGCGGAGGCGCTGCGGCGGGCGGGTTTGAATTTCAATTCTTGCGGCCCAAAAATTGACACGCTATAGACAAAGAATAGCCCTAAAATGAATTGATAACTTTCTCTTAACTCTGCCCGCCTTCGATAGCTATTAAGGTCGGCTTGTGGTATGTGTATTGGCTACCAAGAAAAGGAGTTGATACCATGCCGAAGAAACGAGCTAACGGAGAAGGCAGCATCCGCAAGCGGAAAGACGGCCGCTGGGAGGGCCGCTACACCGCAGGCTGCGATCCCACCACCGGCAAGCCCATCCACAAGAGCGTCCTCGCTAAAACCCAATCCGAAGCCAAGAAAAAGCTCAAGCAGGCCATCGCGGAGGCTGAAAAACTGGACATGAGCCGTGCAAAATCGTACACGCTGGGCGCCTGGATCAAGCTGTGGTACGAGGTCTATGCCGAGCCACGCCTACGGGAGAAAACCAAGCACTACTACCTCAACTACATCGACAACCACATCGTCCCGGAGCTGGGTAACACGCCGCTGGAGAAACTGACCACCATCCAGATCCAAAAATTCTACAACGACCTGCAAAAATCCGGCCGCATCCAACGGTATACCCACATCAAGCTGAAGGATAAGGGTCTCAGCACCCGCGTGGTACGGGGCATCCACACGCTGCTGAACAACTGCCTGGAGCAGGCGGTGGCGGAGCGGCTGCTCCTCGCCAATCCCGCCAAAGGCTGCCGCCTGCCGAAGCTGGAAAAGCGAGAGATGAAGATACTGCCGGAGGACAAAATCGGCCCGTACCTGGCCGAAGCAGAACGGCGCGGACTGCTGGCAGCTTTCTATCTGGAGCTGACCACCGGTCTGCGCCGGGGCGAGCTCCTCGCCCTGCTGTGGACGGACTTGGATGTGGAGAATATGACCATCTCTGTCAGCAAGCAGGTAAACCGTATCAACGGTGAGCTGGTGGTCAGCCAGCCCAAGACGCCTAACTCCATCCGCAAGCTGGCCATCCCGCAGCGGGCGGTGGAGCTGCTGGTAGAGGAGCACGCAAAGCACCCACACAGTCCCTACCTGTTCGTATCGCCCAAGACCGGCACCATGTTCGACCCGGATTCCTTCCGCCACACCCATGAGAAGATCCTGAAGGCCATCGGCGCAGAGCACATCAGGTTTCACGACCTCAGACACACCTTCGCCACGCTGTCCCTCAAGTACGGCGTGGATGTCAAGACGCTGTCTGGTGCGCTGGGACACTACAATGCGGGCTTCACGCTCAGCACCTACACCCGCGCCACGGAGGGGATGAAGCGTGACGCCGCCGACACCATCGGCAGCGTCATCAGCCAGACCATGTAGCCCACAAAAATAGTCGGAGAGGGACGGATGATGCCATCCGCCCCTCTCTGGTGCTTTCCTGACCTCTCGGCTTTTGGGTCACGGTTTGGGTCAAGCGAAAAACGCCAAAATGCAGCGTCACTATTTGAAAACATAAATAGAAAAAGTTCCTGATTTCTTACGAAAACAGGAACTTTTTGGTGGAGACTGCTGGACTCGAACCAGTGACCTCCTGCGTGTGAAGCAGGCGCTCTAACCAGCTGAGCTAAGCCTCCCTATTCGGCAACCCTTACGAGTTGCCTTGTGGTGACCCGTACGGGACTCGAACCCATGTTACAGCCGTGAAAGGGCCGTGTCTTAACCACTTGACCAACGGGCCGGATAAACCCTTGAGGGGCCCCGGAGAGACGTGGTACATCTCTCCGGGCTTTGGTAGCGGCGACTGGATTTGAACCGGTGACACTGCGGGTATGAACCGCATGCTCTAGCCAACTGAGCTACGCCGCCATATCGATAAGCTCGACAAGCAAGAATAAATATAACATATGCGCCGGTGTTTGTCAACAGATATTTCCCGGAAATCCGGGAAAATCTTCACCGATCTTCGATGACGCCGCCGCCCAGCACCGTATCCCCGTCGTAGAGCACCACGGCCTGTCCGGAGGTGATGGCCCGCTGGGGCTGGCGGAAGACCACCCGCATCCGCCCCTCCGGCAGGGGTGTGACCTCCGCCTCCGCCTCCGTCTGGCTGTACCGGGTCTTGGCGGTGACGGCGATAGGCTCCGTCGGCGCCGTGCCGGAGATCCAGTTCACCCGGCAGGCCGTCAGCTCCCGTGCATAGAGCTCCTCGTTGTCCCCCAGCAGGATGGTGTTGTCGGCAGCGTTCTTCCGCACCACATAGACGTGTCTCCCAGCGCTGACGCCCAGCCCCTTCCGCTGGCCGGTGGTGTAGCAGGGGAGACCCTTGTGGCGACCCAGTACCCGGCCCTCCCGGTCCACGAAGTCACCGGGCGTCATCTCCACATGACCATACTCCCGCAGGAAGCGGCCGTAGTCCCCGTCCGGCACAAAACAGATATCCTGACTGTCCGCCTTGTCGGCGTTCAGCAGCCCCGCCTCACGGGCGCTCTCCCGGATGGCGGGCTTGTCGAACTCCCCCACCGGCAGCAGCAGATGCGACAGCTGGTGCTGCGTCAACTGATACAGCACATAGCTCTGATCCTTCCGCCGGTCCCGGCCCCGCAGCAGCCGGTACAGCCCCGTCTCCGGATCGTAGCCCACACGGGCATAGTGACCCGTAGCCAGATAGTCGTAGCCCAGCACCAGCGCCCGCTCCAGCAGCGTGCCGAACTTCAGGCATCGGTTGCAGTCGATGCAGGGATTGGGGGTGTGACCGGCGCAGTATTCCGCCACGAAGTGGTCCATGACGTCCCGTGCAAACCGTTCCGTCTCATTGAATACATAGAACTTCATCCCCAACCGATAGGCCACGCTGCGGGCATCGTCGGCATCGTCGGCGGAGCAGCAGGTACCCTCCACCTCACCGCTGTACAGCTTCAGCATGGCCCCGTCGCAGGCGTAGCCCTGCTGCTGCAATAGAAGCGCCGCCGCCGAGCTGTCCACTCCGCCGGACATGGCCACCAGAACTCGTTTTTTCTCCATGCACCGTTTCCTCGTGTATCCTTTCCCGCCAAAGCGGGGATCCTAATATCATATGTGGGGCCGTCAGTCCAGATTTTTCCGGGTGAAAGCCGTATAGGGCAGCGCATCCGCCAGTCCCAGCAGCACCGGATGAAAGCCGCCGCCGTAGGCGAAGGGCGGCTCCCGCAACACCGTTTTGGTGCAGCGCCGATCCGGCAGCGACACCGTTACAGTGGTACCCTCCGGGCCGGACTGTAACAGCAGCCGCCCGCCGTGACCACGGGCAATGGCCTGACACAGGGGCAGGCCCAGCCCCAGACCCTGTGGGGGAGGTGGCATCCGCAGCTTCTCCAGATAGCCGTCGAAGAGGTGCGCCTGCTGCTCCGGGGGGATGCCCACGCCGCTGTCTGCCACCGTCAGCAGCACTTGTCCCGCTGCGGCCCGCAGCGTCACCGTGACCTCGCCGCCGGAGGGCGTGTACTTTACCGCATTGGACAGCAGATTCCACAACAGCCGCTCCAGATAGCTGGGGTGGATGGCCGCCACATGGGCCGTCAGGCTGCACCGCAGGGTCAGCCTCACCCCGGCATGGGCCACCAGCGGCTGGGCGCAGTGCATCAGCTCCGTCAGCCACGCCACCAGCTCCACATTCTTCGTCTCCAGCGGCTCTGTTTGAGAGATCAGGGGGGCGGCGGAGAGATTGTTTACCAGCCGCAGCAGCCGGTAGTAGCTCTGGCACAGGATGGCGGCGCTCTGCCCGGTGGAGCCTTCGCCCTCCGGCATCTCCTCCGGCACCAGCCGGGTCAGCGCCGTATGGATGTTGCCCATGGCCCCCCGCAGCTGCGCTGCGATCTGCGGCATGATCTGCTCCAGTAGAATCTGGCTGTCCTCTTGATGCTCCACGGCCATCGCCCCCTTTCTCTTTACCATGCCGGGAAACGGGGGGAAGTATCCCCGCCAACTTTCTCCAGCGCAGCGGCAGTGGTGAAATTCAACACATTATAGCAGGGTTCCTGTTGAAAAACAAGGCATATCCCCGGATTTGAAAAAAGAAAAAAATTTTATGAAAAAAGGCTTGATTTTTTTGCGGCAGGTGCATATAATACTAAACATACCATATGTTTGATATATTCCATCAGAGAGGAAGTTTTCGTGATGAGCATTAAAGTTGGTATCAATGGATTTGGCCGGATCGGCCGTATGGTCCTGCGCTGCAGCCTGCAGCACCCGGAGATCGAGATCGTGGGCATCAACGACCTTTGCCCTGCCGACTATCTGGCATATATGCTGAAGTACGACACCATGCACGGCCGGTTCCAGGCCGACGTGTCCTCCAGCGACAAGGGCATTATCGTCAATGGCCGCAGCATCCCCGTGTACGCCGAGCGTGACCCCGCCAACCTGCCCTGGAAGGAGATCGGCGCCGAGTACGTCATCGAGTCCACAGGCCTGTTCCTGACCAAGGAGAAGGCCGCCGGCCACATCGCCGCCGGTGCCAAGCACGTGGTGATGTCCGCCCCCTCCAAGGATGATACCCCCATGTTCGTCATGGGCGTCAATCAGGACACCTACACCTCCGACATGACCTTCGTCTCCAACGCCAGCTGCACCACCAACTGTCTGGCTCCCGTGGCCAAGGTCCTGCACGATAACTTCGGCATTGCCGACGGCCTGATGACCACCGTTCACTCCACCACCGCCACCCAGAAAACGGTGGACGGCGTGTCCGTGAAGGACTGGCGTGGCGGCCGTGCCGCCTCCGGCAATATCATCCCCAGCTCCACCGGCGCTGCCAAGGCCGTGGGCAAGGTCATTCCCAGCCTGAACGGCAAGCTCACCGGTATGTCCATGCGTGTCCCCACGCTGGATGTCTCCGTGGTGGATCTGACCGTGAATCTGGAGAAGCCTGCCACCTACGATGAGATCTGCGCCGCCATGAAGAAGGCCTCCGAGGGTGAGCTGAAGGGGATTCTGGATTATACCGACGAGGCTGTGGTTTCCTCCGACTTCCTGGGCGACACCCACACCTCTATCTTCGACGCCAAGGCCGGTATCGCCCTGACCGACACCTTTGTGAAGGTGGTCTCCTGGTATGATAACGAGATCGGCTATTCCGATAAGATCCTGTGCCTCATTGAGCATATGTACTCCGTGGATCACAAGTAATCGCATTTCCCCCTCAAATTTGCTTTCTACCTTTACGTTTTCCTTCTTTTTGTTCCGCCAAAGAAGCCGCCGTCAGGGCGGCTTTTTTGGTACCCGTTTTTCCCTCGGAGATTGGCAAGTCCGCACCGGTGGGATACGGCAGCAAGAGAGAGCCTGCGGCTTTTGCCGCTGGCTCTCTGAGACTGTCGGAAAAATCCTCCGGGTTTTTCCAACAAAAGGCTTGCAGTCTGCTGCGCGCATAATTTGTGTGCCATAGGCGCAGAAATTCCACACTTGCAGCCTGAGAAGTATTTTCTCTCACGCATATGTCGTGAGAGAAAATGATTTCAATTCTTTGCCGCCTGCGGGCGGCAAACTCTGCGAGGCTTTTTTGACACGCTGAGAGGGCCAGCGGCTTTTGCCGCTGGCTCTCTTTCTGCACTTCCTCAATCAAATGCCGGAGCCAACGCCCGGTATTTCCCCAGCGGAGAGGCTCCGTTCCATGTGAGATACCCACCGGTGTTGCCGGTGTCCCGCAGAGCCTTGATCTGGGCCCCTACCTCCTCCGGGCCGTAGGTGTTGTAGGGCTCCCGGATGGCGTTGTAGGCCTGCACCCACGTGCGTACCGCCGCCGGAGACGCCGTCTCCAGCTGTCGCTGGGCAGCCTTCTGGCCGAAGGCATACATGGTCTCGTAGGGGTGCTCCCACGGTAGCCAGTCCCCGGAGGCCCCGTAGTGATCCGGATAGGGCATGGCGCTGATGGCGTCCACCACATTGCTGATGGCAGGCCAGTACTGGCCGTAGGCGGTGACGTAGGCCTCGGCGCACTCCCCGAACACATCGGCGGAGACATACACCCCGGCGTCGTGGAGCCGGTCGCAGGCGTACATCAGGAATCGCTGCACCGCCTGGGCCTTGCTCTCGCCGTTTTCGTTGCGGTAGTCAATGGTCCCCTCCTCGAAGGCCCATGTGCCGTCGGGGAAGCGCATATAGTCGAACTGGATCTCGTCAAAGCCCATGAGCCGGGCCGCCTCCAGCCCCAGCTCCACCTTGTACTGCCACACGAACCGGCTGTACACACTGGGCCAGTACATCCCGCCGATCTGCAAAGGCTCGCCCGCCTGATCGGCGATGACGCACTCCGGGTGATCCTCCGCCAGATGGGGGTCATTGAAGGCCGTGATGCGTCCGATGACGTAGTACCCGGCATCCTTCAGGGTCTTGATGCCCGTCTGATATACCTCCAGCGTGTTGTAGGCACTCTCGTAGGCGGAGGGGGAGTACTGCTTCATCACCTCCGAGGGATAGGCGATGGCTCCGCCGTCCATGATGTCCACCACAAAGGCGTTGATACCGCAGGAGTCCGCCACCTCCACGTATTCCGCCGCTTGGGCGATGGATTCGCTGTTGAGATACAGGGCCTTCACCTCGCCGGGCATGGGATGGCCCTCGAAGCTGGCCTTTTCACGGGGGAAGTAGTCCAGCCCCGCGGCGTCACCGCCGCCCCAACTGTCCCCTCGTTCGGCGTGGAGCTGATAGACCTCCTGATCGTACTGCGCCTTGGCGCTGGGCTCGTCCATGGTGACGTACTCCGCCCGAATGTAGCCGCCCTCCACCTGCCAGCGCCCCACGGCGCCGCTGGCGTCCATATCCTGCCAGCCGGTGACGGTCAGGGCCTCTCCCTTCTGCACCAGCTGCCCCGGCACGGCCCCCGCTTCATCCAGCAGATTCACCGCCGTGCGGGCGTAGACGGTTTTCGTGGCCACCACGTCCTTGGGGTCCGTCACCAGCTGCTCACGGGCCAGATAGCCGAAGCTGTCCTCCCCCAGCACCAGCCGCACCAGACCGGGATGATCCTTGTCCTCGTCCTCCACCACATAGGTGACCTTCGTCCCCCGCACCGGCTGGGACAGGACGGCTCCCTCGCCGTCGGTGATGTCCGCCGTCAGCTCCTCGGCGGCCACATAGCCCTCCGCCAGCGTCAGGGGCTTTTCCGCCCACCGGCAGAAATACAGCGCCGCCCCGGCTGCACACAGCAGCACGACGCACAGGATGATCCACAGGGCGGTGTGGGGACGCTTCTGAACAGTTTCCTTGGTAGCTTGCATGGACGTACCTCCCGGATTCATTGTCTCCATTATACGGGAAGCGGCGGCGGAAAGCTACCGGAAAATGCTCACTTTCGACAAATTTCATATTTCCGTAAAAAATCGCCGCCGGAGCGTGGACAGCCGGGCGGCGTGCGTGGTATACTGTACGGAGAATTTGTATGTAAAGGGAGTGGCACGGATGAAAAAAACATACCTTGGCTTGATGGGACTGTTCCTGCTGCCGCAGACGGCACTGGCCGTCGATGCCGCCGCCCCGGCAAGCACCAGTGTAAGCTCGCCGCTTGCCGCCCTGTGGCGGGTGCTGCTGACCCCCATCACCGTGCCCCATCTGCCGTGGCAGCTGCCGCTGCTGGCCCCCGTTGCGCTGGTGCTGGTGCTGCTGCTGCTGATCTTCTGCCTGCTGGCTCGCCGTGGCGGCTATCGCCGTGGCTTCCGGGAGGGGGAGCGTGTGGTGATGCGCCAGATGGCCCGTGAGGAACAGGAGGCCGCCGTGCCGCCCATGCCCCACCGTCCGGCCCCGCAGCAGCCCGCCGCCCCGAAGCCTGCTCCGCAGCCGGAGAAGGCTCCCACGCCCCCGCCTGCGGAGGAGAAAAAGCCCGCCCCTCCGGCAGCAGAAAAGCCGGCATCTCCCGTCCGGGAAACACCGGCCCCCGCCGCTCCGGCCTCTCAGGAGGAGAAGCCGGACGAGCTGGACATCGATCTGCTGTTGGAGGAGATCAAGCGGATGTAGCTCACTTCTTCAGGAATCCGAACAATCCCTTTTTCTCATAGGGCCGGGCGCTGACGCCCTGCACCTCATAGCCGGTCTTGCCGATGGCGGCCCGCAGGGCCTCCTCGTCCAGCGGCGCCTCGCTGAGGATCACCGCCTGCCCCTTGGTGTGGGAGGCGGTGACTTTTTTCACCGGCAGAGCGCCCCGGATGGCATCGCTGACATGGGCCTCGCACATCCCGCACATCATGCCGTCTACCTTCACCGTTGTCTCGATCATATGGATTCCACTCCTTTTGGTTAATGTTATCTAACTGTATCTCAGAAACCAAGCCGCCCGCAGGCGACCTCTGGAACGACTGCATTGTAATCCCCACCGCCGGTTTTGTCAAGAGACGCTCTTGCAAATCCGGCAAAACCCACTTATAATATACTATAAATCATGCCGATCCCCAAGGAGGAAGCTTCCCATGCAGCTCTCTGCAACGAAAAAACTGGTATTCTGCGCCATCTGCGTGGCATTGTGCGTGGTGCTGCCCATGGCCTTTCATGCGCTGGGCTCCGGCACCGTGTTCCTGCCCATGCACGTCCCCGTGCTGCTGTGCGGCCTGGTCTGCACGTGGCCCTACGGCGTGGTCTGCGGCCTGCTTGGCCCGCTGCTGTCGTCGGTGCTGACCGGTATGCCTGCGGCGGCGGTGCTGCCCTCCATGATGGCGGAGCTGGCGGTCTACGGTCTGGTAACGGCGCTGGTGATGCGTCTGGTGCATACGGGGCGGCTCTACGGCGACCTCTATATCGCCCTGTGCTGCGCCATCCCCTGCGGCCGCATCGTGGCGGGTGTGGTGAAGGCATTGACCTTCCCCGCCGGCAGCTGGTCCATGGCGGCGTGGGTTTCCGCCCACATTCTGATCTCGTGGCCCGGCACCCTCATCCAGCTGGCTCTGCTGCCCACACTGGTGGTGGCCCTGACCAAGGCCCGGCTGGTGCCGCCCCGCTATTAAAATTTTTATAGCTTGCACAAAATGAGGGTGGCATTTTGCCGCCGGATATGGTAAACTATTCCTGTCAACCTGACGGCTTTGGGCCGCAGGTGTGAGGAGGAATGGAAATGAACCGTCAATACCCCAGACTGGTATTGCGTGACTCGTCCTTCCGCAGCAACGCCCGGGAGACTATCTCCCGCTGCGCCGCCTGCGGAATCCAGGTCTGCGGCGTCATCAAGGGCGTCAACGGTCTGCCGGAGGTGGCCCGCCGCTTCCGGGAATGCGGCGTCACGCAGTTGGGAACCAGTCGTCTGGAGCAGGTGGAGCGCTGCCGTCAGGCGGGCATCCCCGGCCCCTATCTGTTGATCCGCATCCCCGGCCCCACGGAGCTGCCGGAGCTGGTGCGGCTGTGTGAAATGTCGCTGCAAAGCGAGCGCAAGACTCTGGACCTGCTGGAGCAGGAGTGTACCCGACAGGATAAGCCCCACGCCGTCATCATCATGGCGGATCTGGGCGACCTGCGGGAGGGCTACTGGGACCACGAGGAAATGGTGCAGACCTGCCTGTATGTGGAGCGCCGGCTGCCCCATGTCCACCTGTCCGGCGTAGGCGTGAACCTCAGCTGCTACGGCTCCGTGCGGGCCACGCCGGAGAAGATGCAGATGCTGCTGGCCATCGCCCGCCGGGTGGAGGACGCCATCGGCCGCCCGCTGGAGATAGTCTCCGGCGGCGCCACCAGCTCCTATCCCATGATCCATACCGGCACCATGCCCGCCGGCATCAACCACCTACGGATCGGAGAAAATATTCTGACGGCGCAGGATATTGCCGATTCCTGGGGCGTCCACGATGCAGACTACCTCCGGGACGACGTGTTCCGTTTGGAGGCAGAGGTGGTGGAGGTGAAGGAGAAGCCCACCTATCCCCAAGGGGAGCTGGGGGCCGACGCCTTCGGCCGAAAGCCTGTCTATGAGGATCGTGGCCTCCGACTCCGTGCCATTCTGGCGTTGGGCCGGGCCGACGTAGGCGACATGGAGACGCTCCGGCCCACCATGCCCGGCGTCACCGTCGTCGGCGGCTCCTCGGATCACTGTATTCTGGACGTGACCGACGCCCCCCAGCCGGTGCAGGTGGGGGATGTCCTGTCCTTCCGGCTGTGTTACAGCCACGTACTCTATGCCACCCAGCGGGACGATGTTCCCGTGGTGATCTGTCCGTGACCTCCGGGCCAAGCCCGCTGGCAATAAAATTCATCTAAGGAGGAACTCCCCTTTGAACAATGATAACTTTATGGTATTCGTCTATAATGCCATCATCGCCCTGTTTGCGTTCTTCGTGGCGGCCCCCATGCTGCTCAACGCCATCAGTCTTTTCACCGTGCAGAAGCGCTTCGCCAAGGTCATGGTGGACGAGGGCGTGGTGAAGGAGGAGACGGTGCGCCGCCTGCACCCGAAAAAGCAGGTGGCCGGCGTCCTGATCTCCCTGCTGGTGCTGGCCGGTCTGGGCTGGACCTGCACACGGGTGGATATGGGCTATATCTGCGGCTGCATCGCTCTGGTGGCGGGCGTGCTGAAGTACCGGAATATTATCCAGTTCAACAGCCTCACCGTCCAGCGCTTCCGCAATACCTACAAGGATGAAATGGATCTCAATAAGTACAATAAGTACGTGGATTCTCATTTCTAAGAGCGAGCGTATCGCCTGTAAGCAGGGCATATTTTTACAAACGAGCCTTAACGGCGCAAGCTGTGCGACGGATTTTAACCGCAAACAGATACTGTGAAGAAGAAGGCCCCCGGCAATGCCGGGGGCCTTCTTCTTGCATTGGCAACCAAAGACAACCCCCGGCTCTGCCGGAGATTTTGATTTGAGCCCAAACGCCCCATGCTTTTGCATTGTCTTAGATTCTATCCACTGCGGCGCTCGACCTACTTGTGTCGCCTTGGCATAACAGGAATACCCTCTGCGTCTATCGTGCGGTGCGATGCTCACATCGCACCCTACAACTGGTGGAGCTGGCGGATGTGCTGGGTCTGTGCCCGGCAGGGAGCCGGGCGGCGAAGGCCCGGGTATTTATTGACGCCATTTACCGCATGAACCGGGCGCTGGGCATTCCGGAGTGCTTTCCCTGTATTCGGTCGGAGGACCTGCCTCAAATGGCCACCTAGGCGGAGGCCAACCCCGTATACCCGGTGCCGGTGATTTTCGGCAAGGAGGACTTTATCCGCATGGCCCGCCGGGTGATGCCGTGAACCTTGGCAATTAAAAACGAAAAAAGGAAGGCGGCTTACGAGACGGTTCTGTTTCATAAGCTGCCTCCCTTTTTAATTCCGGGCGTGAAGAGCATCCTTTAATTTTTACGGTTTCGGTGCGCTTTATTCGGTGGTGGTTGGCACCGTATAAATATTGATGTGATTTCCCGCCGGATCAGCCATGCGGAACATATGCCAGCCGTAGGGGCGGAAGAAAGGCTCCTGGGTGACGGCACCGGCTGCCTGCGCCCGGGGATAGATATCCTCCAGAGTCGGCACCTGCAGCTGGAAATGTACGGCGCCGGAGGTGGGGAACGGATTTTCCTGGGTCAGCAGCACCAGCTTTGTGCCGGCGAGATCGTACTTAACGCCCCGGTCCTCCGGCCCCTCGTCCCAGCCATAGAACGGTTGTGTCGCAAATACCTGCTCGTAAAAGGTACGGCAAGGCTCATACTGCTCCGACGGCACATAGAGAAGCAGCTGAAAGTCCAGATATGACATGTTCCTTTCCTCCTATTGTGGATTACGGCGATAGGGTGCAAAGGCCTCGCAGGTATCCCGCAGCACACGGGTGCAGACCTGCTCGCCCTCTTGCAGCAGCTTCGTCTCGTCTACGCCGGTCAAATGATCGTCCCGATAAACAACACGGCCATTGATCATGGTCAGCCAGACGGGGCCGGTGACACCCAGCTTGGCAAGCATGGATGCGGGGTCATGGAGAGCACCGGCGTACTCCAGGCGCCGGGCATCGACCATGAAGAGGTCCGCCGCCTTCCCGGCGGCAAGCTGCCCCAGCTCCGGACGCCCGATCATCTCAGCGCCCCCCACAGTGGCCAGCTTCAGCATCTCATAGGGGGAGGGACAACCGCCCCGCTTTTTGCTGAGAAAGGTCTGCATCAGGTATGCCAAGCGCAGGGTATCCAGCATATTGGAGCCGTCGTTGGTGGCGCAGCCATCCACGCCGAGGCTTATGGGTATGCCGGCCTTGCGCATACCGGGGATGTCCAAAATCTCGCTGCCGCCCAGCATGGTGGGGGCGGGGCAGTGGGAAATGCCCATGTGGTTTTCCGCCAGCAGAGCATATTCCTCCGGCAGCGTTTCCCGGCCATGGGCCAGCCAAATGTCACTGCCAACAAAGCCGATGCGGCGGCACCATTCCAGGGAGCGGACGCCGAAGCGGCGCACCATGCTGCTGTTTTCCCCCTCGCACAAATGGGTGTGCATATGGACACCGGCGCTGCGGGCCAGGCGTATGGTCTCCAGGAAGGTGTCCTCGGTGCAGTTGATGGGCTGGCAGGGAGCCAACACGATTTGCCGCATAGAGAAAGGCTCCGGGTCGTGATAGAGCGCCAGCAGACGCTGGCAGTCATCCAGGTACTCCGCTGTTGTCTCGCACATCTCATCGGGAATGGTGCTGCCCTTCCAGCGGGGCAGGGTGTTGGTGCCCCGGGCGGCCACAAACCGAAAGCCCATCAGACGGGCGGCCTCCATCTGCCGGTCCACCCCCTGCTTGCCGGTGGCCGGTGTGTAGCAGTACTGGTGATCTACCGAGCAGGTGCAGCCGTGCTTAATAAGGTCTGCCATACAGGCGGCGCTGGCATAGAAAATCACATCCCCGTCGATACGGACGAAAACCTTATAGATGTCATCCAACCACTGCATCAGCGTCAGCTCCGAGCGGTCAATCGTCATCAAATTGCGAACAAATGCCTGGAAAAAATGATGGTGTGTATTAACAAGGCCGGGGTAAACATACTTGCCTGCGGCGTCAATGATCTGGGCGTCACCGGCGGCAAGGTCGCTCCCCACCGCTTCAATGCGGTTGCCGCAGATGAGAATGTCGCTGTTATAGAGCACCCGATCCGCCGGATCGCAGGTCACCACAGCATCCGCATTTCGAATCAGTATCCTCTCCCTCATGACGGATCCTCTTGCGGCAGCGTGTCCCGATTTTTCATATTGCGGCGATAGGCCAGCACCTCCACCACATTCTTTTCCTCATCGCAGATCTGGAAAATCCGGTCGCCGTACCAGGTGTCGGTAAGTCCCAGCAGCACCTCCACATCGTCACGGCTCTCCAGCCACGCAAAGCAGGCGTTGACATCCTCGGCCTCAATGGTGGTCAGCGCAGGGCCCTGGGGCGTGTTCTCCGTCTTTTGCCGAATATCCGTAAAGCCGCCGGCAGAGCGGAGGCGGCAGCCCCGATCCTCGGGACCCCGATCCCAGGAGGTGACCACGGGCATCTGCATGGAATCCCGGTAAAAGGCGGTGATCTTCTCCAGATCCTCTGCAAAAAGAATGGCGGTATACTCATCGGTAAAGTAGCAGCCGCCGTCATCGGCCCCCATGGGCCGATACTGCTCGGAGCGCTGGTAGACCTCCACCCAGTTGCCCACGGGGTCCTTGATGCAGAAGCTGTATTCGCCCCACGGATGAGACTGCAGGGGGCGGATAACGGTGACCCGAGGCTCCTTTTTCAGGTTGGCGTAGCACAGCTCAATGTCCTTTGCCTCTAACCGCATTCCCGCAGGACCTTGGGGCAGAGTGGGATGGCGGCAGATCAATTCCAGGCGGTTGTCTCCGATCTTGAACTTGCAGCCGCGATCCACCGGACTGGTGTACCAGCCATACATCTGGGGCAGACGCAGCAGATCCCGATAAAAGGACTGCAGGGTGTCAAACTCCCAGGAATAATAAACGATTCTGTATTCTTTGCGCCACATATTTTCCCCTTTCCATAATCAGTGCATCAAAATTTCCTCTCGCACATTGCGCAGATAGGCGTAGATCTCCACCACATTGCCGCTGGGGTCGTACATTTGGAACAGCCGCCGTGCATCAAAGTCCGTGTCACGCAGCACCCCGGCCTCCTTATAGTCCGGACTTTGGCTGAACCGGTCATACAGCTTGTTGACGCTGCTGGCCTCCAGACCGATCATAGACGGGCCCAGGGTGCAGCCTGCCGGACGCCTGCGCAGCAGCAGCTGTGCGTCGCCGGCCTGAAGCAGCAGCGCATCTGCCTGCCGCTCCAGCAGCGGAAGCCCCAGCCGGTCGCAGTAGAAGTTCTGCGCCGCCGCCAAATCATCCTCATAAAGCACGCCGGTAAAGGTGCCGGTAAACATATCCGTTTTATCCACATCGCCGCCGCTGCAGGGGCTGTCGTCCTGCAGCAGATGCACCAGATTGCCTTCGGTGTCCCGGAGGGTTACCTGCCGGGCATCCTGAGAGAGGATCTCGATGTGGGGCATTTCCTCCAAAATCCGCTCCATGCACAGAGGCAGATCGGAGCACTGGGCCAAAAACTCACTGTGTCCCTGCCGGGGGGTAAAGGGGATCTGGGTGATCTCCAGCCGTCCGCTGCCCATGTAGAAGCGGTAGCCCTTCTGATCGGGGACGATGGACCAGTTATAGTTGGGCTGCAGGCCCAGTACCTCGCGGTAGAAAAAGACACCGCTGTCATAATCCTTCAGGTGCAGAATATATCTGCATTCGTGAAATGTAATATTCATGCCTTCGATCCTTTCGACTGTGATTCCCCGGCGCTTTTCCGGCGCAGGCAGGGAGCGGAGAGCGGATGGGGGTAGGGGGTGCCATTGGCCGCCGGTGCCCGCATCCGCATACCGGTGAGCTTGATGCCGATCAGCGCAGCCAGATAGGGCAGCATCTGGGTCAGCTGCGTGGCGATGCCGAAGCTCTGCAGGCGCATCCGCAGCGCCTGCATCACGCCAAACAGCAGCGTGGCAAGATAGCCGCCGACGGGAGACCACTGGCCGAACTGGTTGGCGGCAAAGGCCATAAAGCCGGACCCGGCGGACATATCATTGACAAACACATTGGCGGAGCTGAGGCACATGACAGCGCCTCCCATGCCGGCAAAAACGCCTCCCAGAAGCACCGCACGCATTCGCAGGCGGTAGACATTGATGCCCAGCGTGGCCACGGCGGCGGGGTTTTCGCCCACGGCACGAATCCGCAGGCCCCATGCGGTTCGATGCAGCAGATACTGCATGACCGCTACCGCCAGCAGACCCAGATAGATGCAGGCCGGGTAGCCGCTGAGCATGGTGCCCGCTATGGGGACACGGGAGAGCAGGGGAATATTCACGGCCTGAAAGCCCTCAACCCACGGGGAGATGCCGGTGGTGTCCCACAGGGCACGCATCAGCATATAGGCAAAGCCCGGGCCGAAGAGGTTGAGGCCGATGCCGATCACGATCTGCTGGCCGTTGCAGTAAATGGCCAGCACCCCGAGGATCAGCGCCAGAAATGCACCGGCGGCGCAGCCGCACAGCAGCCCTACCCAGGGGCTGCCCGTATAGTAAGAGCCCACGGCGGCGAGAAACCCGCTGAAGAGCATGGAGCCCTCAATGCCGATGTTGATGACACCCGCCCGCTCGCTGATGGTGCAGGCCAGAGTGCCCAGTGCAATGGGTGCGGTCAGCCGGATGGCAGAGGCAAAAAAGTTGGCAAATGAGATCCAAAAATCCATTATTCAGCAGCTCCTTCCTGTTTCCGGCCCCGGCCGACACAGCTCTTGAGCCGCTGCCACAGGTGGCCCAGCACATTCCACACATCCGGAGAGGCCACCAGCATGACAATAAAGCCCTGGAGCACGGAGATCATCTCCGTTGTCACCTGGCTGGTCAGGCTCATGCTGATGGAGGCGGAGCGCAGCATTCCGAACAGGAAGGCGCTCAGCAGCACGCCCACAGGCGAATTCATGGCAAGGGTGGCCACGGTAATGCCGTCCCAGCCGTACCCGGGGGAGAAGCCCATGACAAAGCGCTTATATACCGCCAAGCACTGGATGGACCCGCCCAGGGCAAACAGGCCGCCGCTGATGCACATGGCGGCGATTGTCCGGCCATAGATCGGCAGTCCGGCCTGCTGCATGGCACGGGGGTTGCTGCCCATGGCCCGCAGGGAAAAGCCAAAAGGGGTTTTATACAGCATCCAGGTTACAACGACTACGCAGAATAGCGCCACAAGGATGCCGTAGTTAAACTGCGTGCTGGGGAAAATGCGCGGCAAAATGCTGCCCTCGTTAACAACCACGGTCTCCGTGTTGCTGGCGCCGGGACGCTGAAAATAGCTCTTGACAATATACTCCGTCAGCAGCGCGGCGATGGAGTTCATCATAATGGTGGCCACGGACAGTGAGGTCAGGTTTCGCCCGGCAAACAGGGTGGGCAGGAGCGCCCACAGAGCACCGGCCGCAAAGCCCGCCAGCAGCGCCAGCAGCCAGCCCCACGGCGCCGGCAGCGGCACCGTCAGGCCCACAATAACGGAGGCCAGTCCGCCCACCAGCACCTGTCCCTCACCGCCGATGTTGAAAACACCGCTCTGGAAGGCCACCGCCGCACCGAGGCCGGTCATGATCAGCGGCAGCATATATGCCAGCACATTCAGAAAGCTCTTGGTGCTGCCGAAGGAGCCGGTGAGTATGCTCCAATATACCACCAGGGGATCCCGCCCGGTAAGCCGTATGGTCAGCCCGAACAGCACCAGCGCCAGAACCAACGAAAACAGCGACAATCGAATCCTTGTTTTTTTCACAGTGTCCCTCCTTGCGCAGATGATATGTCTCTGCCGATAAGGTGCGGGGCCGAAGGCCAAATAGGCCTTCAGCCCCGTGTTGGATTTACGCCGCCTTCCACACCTTTGCTTCTTCAATGGTGCTGGGGACCACGATGGTGCCGTCCTTGATGGCAGCCACCGCTGCATTGTACTTCTCCATCACATCAGCGGGGATCTGATAGGCAGAGCCGTCAAAATCCAGGTACAGGCTGTCCTCTGCCAGACCCTTTTCAATGGCACCGGCGGTGAACTTACCGTCCATGACATCCTGAATCGCTTCCTGAGCGCAAGCGGGGAAGTCCCGGATGGCGCTGGCAATGTTGGTCTGGGGGGCGTCCGCATTCAAGTTGCCGTCAAAGAAGACGGTCAGGAAGTTCTTCTCCTTGCCGGCATTGAGGATACCCAGGCCGCCGGCGCTGGCGGTGTGGTATATCAGGCTGGCGCCCTGCTCATGCATGGATGTGGCCAGCTCATAGCAGCCGTTGACCTCTGCCCAGCCGTTGGCGTAGTCCACCAGTACCTGGCAGTCAGGGTTGGCATAGTGGGCTCCGGCGATCATACCGGCAGCGCCCAGATTGCACAGGGGGATGTCGTGGGCGCCGATAAAGCCCAGAGTATTGGTGTCGGACAGGCTGGCACCCAGGAAGCCGGCCAAAAAGCCCAGCTCCTGATCGCGCCATGTGTAGCTGCGGATGTTGTCACCCTCCACCACAGCGTCCAGGATCACAAACTTCTGCTGCGGATAGTTAGGGGCCACATTTTCCAGGCTGGAGCTCTGGCTGCCGCCCAAGCAGATGATGAGGTCGCAGTCTCCGCTGTCGGCATAGCCGGATATCAGACCCTCGTACTCGGCGTCATCCTTGGGCTCGGAATATACCCACTGGATGCCCATGGTGCTCTCCGCTTTCTTCATGCCGTCATACAGCGCGTCGTTAAAGGACTTGTCTCCCAGGCCGCTGGAGGCGAACACAACGGCGACCTTGGTGCCTTTCTCGGAATCGTCACCTGCCGGATCCTTGTCGGACTTCCCGCAGGCCACCAGGGACAGCATCGAGCAGACCACCAGCAGCATGGACAGCCACTTTTTCACATTTGTAAACTTCATCTTAGTTCCTCCTTGCACGGTTCGTTCTAAGCTGCCGTTTCATCGGCAGCAGGATCAATAAAGAATCGATCAGTGGGCTTCGCCCAGCATCATGCGTCCTAAGGCCTCACGGGTGGCATTGTCTGCATCCACAAATCCCATGATCTGCCCGCGGAACAGCACCATGATCCGATCCGAAACCTTGATCAGCTCATCCAGATCGCTGGAAATGAGCAGCACGGCGCAGCCCTGTTCCGCCGCTGCCAAAATGCGGCCTTGGATGTAATCCGCCGAGGCGATGTCAACGCCCCGGGTAGGCTGTGCGGCAATGAGCATCCGGCAGCCCCGGTCAAGCTCCCGGGCGACGACGATTTTTTGTTGATTGCCGCCGGAGAGGGTGCCGACCACAACCGACTCATTGGTGGCCGCAATGCTGTAATCGGCGATCTTAGCCTGCGCATCACGGCGGGCGGCCGCCCAGTCCTCCAGCAGCGGGCTTTTGGCATAGGGCTTTTCGTCGTAGGCATTCAGCAGCATATTTTCAAAGAGCCGCATACTGAGGATGAGGCCCATGCCTTGCCGGTCATCGGGAATGCTGCCCACGCCGGCATCGCGAATCTGCTTGGTCGTGCGGCCGGTGATCTCCCGCCCGTCCAGCAGAATGCTGCCGGAGGAGGAGCGGCAAAGGCCCAGAAGGGCCTGCGCCAGAGGCGTCTGTCCGTTGCCCTCGATGCCCGCTACGCCCAGCACCTCGCCGGAGCGAATGGAAAAGGTGACATTTTGCACAGCGGCGCCGCCACGGCTCTGCACGCTGAGGCCCTTTACCTGCAGCACCTCCTCCTCCCCAATGGGGTGGGGCCGACGGCGCCCGGTGGGAACCGTTTTGCCCACCATCATCTGCGTCAGCTTTTCCATACCGGTTTCCTGAGGGGTGGTGGTGCCGATGATCCGGCCCTGCCGAATCACGGTCATGCGGTCTGCAATTTGATAGACCTCCCGCAGCTTATGCGTAATGAAAATTGTGGACTTACCCAGCTCCCGCAGGCGGCGCAGCACATCAAACAGTGCGTCGGACTCCTGAGGCGTCAGCAGGGCGGTGGGCTCGTCGAAAATCAAGATGTCCGCCTTGCGATACAGCAGCTTGACGATCTCCACTCGCTGGCGCTGCCCAATGGTCAGTTTGTCCACCAGCGCATCAGGGTCTATATCTAAGCCATAGGAAGCGGCCAACTCCCGGATACTGCGTGACGCTTCCTGCTTTTTCAGCCGTCCGCTTCTGGTCCTGACCTCCTGCCCCAGGGTAATGTTTTCCGCCACCGTCAGGTGCGGAATCAGCATCAGTTCCTGGTGTACCATACCGATACCGTGGGCAATGGCGTCAGCAGGGCTTTTCAGCACCACTGGCTCGCCGGAAAGGAACATCTGACCCTCATCGGGCTGCTCGATGCCGTAGAGCATTTTCATCAGTGTGCTCTTTCCTGCACCGTTTTCCCCCAGAAAGGCGTGTACCTCGCCGCAGCGCAAGGTGAAATTGATGTGATCGCTGGCCTGTACGACACCGTTATAGCACTTGCACAGGTCAACACACTGCAAAACAATGGGGGCCTCGGCGGTGGTTTGCGTGTGTTCGGCTATCATAGGATCCTCCTTTCAGGGTCGTTCCCTCCATTGGTTGATAAGGACAAGCGGTCCGGTTCTTTTCCATGGGTGGTATTTTGCGTGAACTCATTATACGCCAGCACCCGTAGAATTTGAAGAACAAATAAGCGATGTAAAGCCATCGGTAAAACCGATGGCTTTCAGGTAAAAACAGGGTTTTGGGGGAGTTAATTTATAGTGCCGAAGGTTGCTTTTTAACAAAAATGCTGCTAAAATCAGGAAGATGTCCCACAATTACCATTCCAGCGGTGTCGGTTGGGGCAAACAGTGACGAGAGGTCTCCATCTGCGACAGCAGCGCAAGTATGAGGTGAAAACGATGACATTAAAGCAAATACTATATGTCCGGGCCGTCAGCAAGGCAGGCTCTATCGGCAAGGCAGCAGAGTCGCTGTTCATCTCCCAATCCAGTCTATCCGAGTCGATCCGAAACTTGGAGCGGGAATATGGTATGGTTCTTTTTGAGCGAACCAGTAAGGGCATATCGCTGACGCGCCAGGGAGAGGCATTCCTGAAGGACACACAGCTGCTGACAAACATCTACCAGGATTTGGATGACAAGTATAAAAACCACAAGGGGGAGTGCGAGTATTTTTGCGTATCTTCCCTGCACCATGTCTCCGGTATCGATGCCTTTGAGCATATTGTATGCCAGCCTAAGAATCAAAAATATCATCTGGGATATTTTGAGGGAAACATGGATCAGGTGCTGCAGGATGTGGAAACGAATCGCTCCGACATCGGCGTGCTGTTTTTCACCAGCGACAGCCGCAGCGCCATTATCAAGGCATGCAATCGGCGGAATATATTTTTTCAGCATCTGAAATATGATCTGCTGCATATTTACATCCAGAACACGCATCCCTTAGCCGGGCGCAAAAGAGTTACACTGGCGGACATCCAGCAGTACCCGTTTATTTCTTATGAGGAGTGTCATCCCTCCTCGGCCCGATTCACGACGACCAGGCGCCAGTGGAACCCCCAGCAGCAGGTCATCTCGGTATCCGACCGGGCGATGGCGTATTCACTGCTGGCACTGGGCGATGCCTATGTGACCGGCTCCGGCTATCTGACACAAGAGGATCGCCGCCGCGCCTTGGTCAGTGTGCCCATCACGGATCTGGGGCAAATCGAGATCGGGTATATCTGTAACCCCTCTCGAGTACTGTCAGAATTGGCGCTGGAATATATTGAGTGGCTGAAGATAATCACCGTGTGACAGGCGCTATTCGCCCTATAGGCAAGCCGTATTTACCGCAAGGGTAAGAGCATACGGCCACTTTGCTTCAAGCCCTCACCCATAGAGCAAAAATAGGCAAAGAAGAAGTCCTGTTTTCGAGAGAAAACAGGACTTCTTGGAGCTGCTGGGCGGATTCGAACCGCCGACCTCATCCTTACCAAGTGATAAAATGCCCTCCAGCCGTTGCGGCATAAGGGTTTGCGGGCGTTTTTGCCCCAAAAAGGAAGAGATCGGAAACTCTTTGTTCCATGTGTTCCACCCGTTCGTTTCCCCGTGTGGGTCAAGGTGTGGGTCAGCACCGCAATCAGCAGCGGTGTGGGTCAACTTTTGGCGGGGCGAAAATCGTTCCATTTTGCGCTGCTGTAGACAATAAAAGGGTGCCTTGCTAAAAGTATAGAGCCGCCGGGCGGAGAAAGGCTCTCCCGCCAGACGGCTCTTTATTTTCGCAGTCGTTTCCCGTATGGGTCAAAATGTGGGTCAAGCGGAAACCTCTGCGTCAAACTGATTGGTAGCATCATAAACGAACGGTCGAAACTGCACAATCCTTACCTCTTAAATAGTATACCATAGTTTTTGCAAAATTTGAAGCAGAAAATTGAAATCAGTGTCGTCACTTTTTATTCCAATATCGCACCGCTGCAAACAAAAAATAAACCCCCCGGGGTCTCTTGCCATGCAAGAGGCCCCGGGGGTGCTGTTTTATTTTGCCGCTTAGGTTTTTCTTTTTGGCTTACGCCTCCCGCTCCTTGCGCTTGAGGACGAAGGCTGCGGCGAGAATCGTCACGGGCAGGGCGATGACCCAAACCAGCACGCCGGTATCGCCGGTGGCGGGGGTATTGCTGCCGCCGGTCTGAATGGTCACATCGCTCATGTCATAGAGCCGGGTCTGGGTGTTTGCGAAGCGGTAGTAGGCCGCCAGGGCGTAGTAGCCCTGCTCGGTGGCCATGTCGTTCCGCTCGCCGTCAGCAGTGTGCCGGAAGCCGCCGCCGGTGACATAGAACCCGGCAAGAGCATCCAGGACGGTGTGGCCGTTCTTCACGAAGCGGCTGTCCGCGGTGGGATCGATGCCCAGGGCGGTGAGAGCTACGATGACCTGGGCGCAGGACTCGCTGTTCACGGTGCCCCAGCTGTCAAAGCCGCCGTCAGTGCGCTGCAGGGCGGAAAGGGCCTCCAGAGCCTTATCCACAGCAGCCTTCACGGTCTCGTTGGTCTTGTAGTAAGGTGCCAGGGCCTGGATGGCCATAGCGGTCATATCCGGGTCGGCCTTGTCTGCACTGAGGCCCCAGCCGCCGTCGTTGAGCTGGGCATCCAGGATGACCTGAATCAGCTTCTCCCGGGTCACATCGCCCATAGTGGGGTAGTTGTGGCTATCCAGGGCAATGAGGGTGAAAATGGGGCCGTTAATATCCTGGGCCTGCACATAGGCCATGCTATCCAGACCCTTCAGCAGGTTGTGGCCGCCCACATTGGTGACATCCTTGCCGATGGCCGTCAGGGCCAGGATCACCCGGGCGTTGTCGGTGACTTTGGCCGGGTGCAGACGCTCATTGGCGTCAGCATTGGCCTTCACATACTCCACCACATTGTCATAGTACCCGGCGGGTACGGTGCGGCCGCTGCGGGCCAGGCCGATGACCATCCACTCGCCGCCGGTGGAGTTCACCGTGGGGGTGCCCAAGGTGGCCATGAAGTCGCCGGTGGTCTTATAGATGGTATCCAGATTTGCCATGAGGTCCGCGTGCTTGAGCTGGTTGAGCCTAATGATAGCGGCGGTGAGAGCGTCCACCTTATCGGCGTCCACCAGGGCCTTGTCCTCGTCGGAGAGGGCATCGTAGGCGGACTTGGCGGCGGTGATGGCGGCCTCACTATCCAGGGTGACATTGGCGCCGATGGCGTCAATAAGGTCCTCCACGGTCTCGATGTCGCCCTTTAAAACGGTGATGGTCAGGTCGCTGATCTCCATCTGATAGAACTTCGCATACTTATCCAGCCATTCGTATCCGCCGCTTCTGTGGGTAACATCCAGATAGCCGCCATGAATTCTATAGGTGCCCGCCGGGGTGGTCTTGGGCACGGTGAAAGTGATGCTCTTGAGGGCCACCTCGGGGCCGACGGGGGTAGTGCCCTCGCCCTCCCAGGAGTCGCCGCCCTTGGACCACTTGGAGAAAATGTACTCCGCACCGGGAATATTGGTGGAGTAGTTCAGCAGGCAGTACTGCAGCTTATAGTCCTGGGCCAGCTGCTCGATGGGCAGCGTGGGGATGGAGATGGTAAGCTTGTCCCCAGCCTTGACCTGCCCGCCGTTCTCGGCCACGGTCTCATACTTAGGCTCCAGCTTGAAGTTGGGGTTATCCTCCACCTGCAGCGTAATATTTGCCAGCATACCGAAGCCATAGCGGGTGGAAGCGGCGATACCGCCGGTGTTGCCCTGGTCGCCCTCGCTGCCGGGATTGGAACCGTAGCCCCGGTTATCGGAACTGCCCTTGGTGAGGGTGATCGTGCCGGATTCCGTCAGATAGGCCGCAACGCGGGGCTGATAAGAAGTCTGTTTCTTTCCAGTGTCCGTAACGCGATAGATGTCGTGCTGGTTGTCTGTATTTACCACGCTCTGCATGGGCATATCCGTATAGAACACCGTCGTGGATGCAGGGTTATAAATGCGGAGGATCTTATGGATATTGGTAGGCCGCCCGATGATCCAAATACCTGCGGTGTCGCCGGTGCGCAGAGCCTCACCGGGGCGAGAAATGTTCTCCTGCACATAGCGGGTGACCTTACCCTTGAGGGAGTAGACCTGCGTGACGGTCTGTCCCTGATAGTCGGCGGTGACCTCGATGCCGTTGTAGCCGTCCTTCAGAAGGATGGTCACATTGCCCTTGGCGTCGGGGGTGTAGTCGGTCTTGACGGGGGTGCCGTCTTTGTTGTACTGGAGGTAGTTATAGACGCTGACCTTGGCGTTGGTGCCGCTCACCTTAAAGGTGAAAGGCGCACCCTGGGTGCCGTAGTCATAGGTCCAGTTGTCGTATTTGCTGGTGTTGTTCAGAGAAGTGAAGTTTGTCAGGTTCTTGTTCAGATCCTGAATAGCCGTCTCCTCGGGGCTATTGACATGGACGGGGATCTCCGGAATCTGCCCATAGAAATTGCCCGCCTTATCCGTAAAGGTGACGGTGAAGGTGGTGGTGCCCGCCTTCTTGGGCACCAGGTAGTACTTCATGGCCGGGAAAGTACTGCCGCCGCCCAGACCGCCATCCTGATAGACATCCTCCACTTCCTTAATCTCGAAGATGCTGTCATCCTTGATGTCAAATTTCAGAATGCCGGGCAGGGTATAGGGCAGACCTTTTTCTGCCGCATATCCAGCAGGATACAGCGTCGTAGGCCGGTTCGTCCAAATCTCCCGGAACACGGCGGGATAATAGGTGTCCTCGTGGCCCAAGTCCAGATTATAGTGGTTGGCCGACATCATGAAGTCGTCGTAATATTCCGTGGGCTTGCCGATGGAGCTGCCGTCCAGAATGGACTGCTCGTTGACGGTGCGGTACGCAGCCTCGTAGGCCGTCATGACTGCGGCGTTTTCCGCAGAGTAAATGTACGAAAACTCCGCACGCTGTGCATCGGACAGCTCCAGATACTTCACCTGTGCATCCTGCACGGCGTCGTAATACTGGGCATAGTTTTCTGCGGTCACTTTCCCGGCAAAGGTGTTCACCAGGCCGATCCATGCCTGAATGCCGTCCTCATGGCGCTTTTTCAGCTCCTCCACCCGGGCCACGGAATCCTGCAGCTTTTTCAACGTCTCCGCGGACAGCTGCTTCTTTTCCTCGTCGGTAAATCTGTCATAGGTGCGCTGATAGCTCATGACGATCTTGTAGTTCTCGGAATACGTCAGATTATCGGTGCTCGGCAGAGCGCTGATAAAACCGGTCAGCTCCGCCGGGGTGGTCTTGACCACAACTACCGTAACAGTGGTGTGGATCTCGATTTTGGGATCCTTACTGCTGGTGCCAACGAATTCGATTACCGTTTTATCCTTTGCCAAGGGAACAGGTTTTTTGGCAAACGCCTGCATGACAGGTACAAGTGCCTTCCGCTCGGCAATATGAACCTCACCGTCCACTAAAATCTTCGATTTTAATGCTTTCAGGCCCGAATTGCCCATTACGTTCATAAAATACGAAACACCGAAGTGGCCCACCGCAGGGGAAACATACACGGTATAATTCCAGCAGCCCTTGGCATAGCCGGTCTCGCCTGTGGGATTGCCGTTTTCATCTGTCTGGAACAGAGTACCCTCGGGATAGCCGTAGAATACATTTTCCTTGTCGAAATCGGGGGTACCACTGAAAATAAATTTCCCCCAGCAGTAGTCGCCGGGCTTGGTGAGGGTCAGCTTGTAATTCTCCGTGCGGCCCTGGGCGGTGACGGCGATGTAGAAATAGGCCGAGCCGCTGCCGGTGAACTGATTCGCCGGGGTGGAAGCCACGCCGTTTTTAAAGTCCGCCAGGACCTTGCCGTCGATGCTCTTGAGCTGGGCGGTGGCCCCTGCGGGCAGGTCGGAGAGCGTCACGGTGAAGCCGCCGTCGTTATACTGCTTGAGATGGGTATAGTTTGCCAGCTTGCCGGTGAAGGCGGCGGTTTCCTTGTCAAAGGTCAGGCCCACTTTGGTACCGGCGGAGCCGTCCTGATGGATGGAGGTGAGGGATACATTGTCGCCGGAGAGGAGGGTGCCCGCCGCCTGGAGGGCGATGGTGTAGGTCTCCGGGGCGGCATCGCCGTCATTGCCCACCTTCAGGGTGATGACGGTGCCCACCTGAACGGGAATGGCATCCTTGCGGCCATACTCCGTGCCGCCCACATAGATGCGGACACGATTCTGCTTGTTGCTGGCGGTGGGGGTGACGGTGAGGGAGGTGACGCCCTCGGGCAGAATCATGGTATAGTCATGCACGCTGGAGGAAAAGGCGGGGTTCAGTTCGCCTGCGCTGAGGGCGATGGCCTTCAGGGTTTTGTTGCTATCCCCAAAAGCACCGCCGATATCTGCACCCAGGTTGCAGGTGTGCTGCACGGCGATCTCGTCCCCGGCCTTCAGCTTGCCGTTGGCCACGGTGTAGGCGGCGAAGCCCTCGCTGGTGAACCAGTCGTTGAGGGTACCCATCCAGCCGGAGCCCTCGGCGGCGGCCTTCTCCTCGATGCCGTTGATCTCGCTGATGTAGCCGGTGTCCGCGCCGGTCTGGGAATAGCCCCCGGCCGTCAGTGCGTCCACGATGCAGCTCATCATGGAGGAGTCCTCCTGGAGTGTGACCCACTCGTCCACCAGCATCCCCTCCCAGGGTGCGCCGTCGGCCTCGGCCCAGGTGGTGTTTTCCACCGTCACATGGACCTGACCTGTGTGGTCGTCCGCCGCCAGCACGCTCACGGGAAGCAGTGACAGCGCCATGATAAGCGCCAGCAGCAGAGAAATGATTCTTTTTTTCATCTCTTTTTCCTTTCGCTCTTTTTATTTATGTAAATGCCGAAGCAATCACACACTTTTTGCCATTGCGAGGGCGCACTGCGCCCGTGGTGATCCGTAATACCCTATATCTCACGCCACCTGTTTCCCTCCCCCGGGCCGCACTCTTTGCAGCACGGCCCGGGGGGAGGGAACATGAAAGGAACGACAAATAGCGCAAAAATTTTTCTGGAAAGCGGGACGGGAAAGGTCTGCCGTCCTCCCCCGCCCCGGCGGCTTGAAATGGCTATCATGCTTTCCGTGGAAAGCATGAGACACCATGGTGTCTGGCAGCAAAAAATCACCCAGCCGCCAAAAAGCAGCCGGGCGAAGCAAATTCTATACGACAGCTTCGGCTCCGGAGATGGCGGTGCCCGGGAGCAACGCCTTGCGTATCTGACTTAGCCGAATAAATCGGCATCACAGTGACCGTCTCGCGGGGCCTCTCACCCCATTCCGCCGCCGGGATAAACCCGGCTCACGCTGTCCCGTTATTCAGTTCGAGTGCATTATAGCACAGGATATGACATATTGCAATGGAGAAACCTCCATCATTCGCCCCGACTTGGCATCTCCCGGTGCATATCTTATATTGTTCTTAGGCGAAAGCCTGATCTTGCAGCCTTCCGGTGAGGTCCACACCCCGGTGTGGTCTCAGGCATTCATGGGCCCCGTAGGGCATTCTGACCCCCCTGTACGAAGGCAGTCCCATGGAGGCCGACAGTTTTTGGCGCTGTACCGGCAGTGCGGGTGTGCGCCCTTCCGTCGAAAGCGGAAAGGACACAAAAGCAAAGGAGCTGATGGAGAGCGGCCGCACCAGAGGCAAAAGCGGGCACGGCAATCCGGGACTCAGCAGCGCCACCGTCCGCAGCCTGCACTTGATGCTCCACAACGCATTGAACCGTGCCGTAAAAGAGCGCTTGATCCTCCGCAATCCTACCGAGGATTGCATCGCACCGAAAGTGCAGAAATTTGAAATGCAGATCCTCCAACCGGAACACATCAAAACTTACCTTGACGCCGCAGAGAAACGGGGACTGCTGCCCATGTTCTATCTGGAACTGTTCAGCGGGCTGCGCAAGGGCGAGTTGACCGCCTCCCTGTGGAGCGACCTCGACATCGCGGACAAGACCATCTCCGTCAGCAAGCAGTACGTCAAGAACCCCAACGGTGAATTGACCCTCTCGCGCCCCAAAACGGAGACATCGGTCAGAAAGATCAGTATTTCACAGGAGGCTGTTGACCTGCTGGTTGCCGAACACAAGAAGCATCCCGACAACCCGTATATGTTCCCGTCGCCCGTCACCGGCGAGATGTACTACCCCGATTCCATCGTAAACCTGCACAAGAAAATTCTGAAAGATGCCGGGCTGCCGCACATACGCTTCCACGATCTCAGGCATACCTTTGCCACACTGGCCCTGCAAAACGGTGTGGATGTAAAAACCGTCAGCAGTATGCTGGGCCACTATGACGCGGGTTTCACCCTGCGCACCTATACCCACGCCACTCGCCAAAAACAGGATGAAGCCGCCCAGACCATGGGCAGCTTCATGGCGCAGGTGATGTAAGCCAATCTAAAAGAGATGAGCGGACGGATATTCCGTCCGCTCATCTTTCAACCTTTCCGAGCATTTCCACGTGTGGGTCAGGGTGTGGGTCAACTTTGACCCACATTTTGACCCACACTTCTTTCAACATTTTTACAACAAAAAAGCACCGAAAACCGAAGTTTTCGATGCTTCTTGGAGCTGCTGGGCGGATTCGAACCGCCGACCTCATCCTTACCAAGGATGCGCTCTACCGACTGAGCTACAGCAGCATATGGCGACCAAGATGGGGCTCGAACCCACGACCTCCAGCGTGACAGGCTGGCGTTCTAACCAACTGAACTACTTGGCCTGATCTCGCTCGTAGGAATCAAGCTTGTTTATTATAGCAAGCGCAGGCGGGTTTGTCAACACTCTTTTCCAAAAAAATTGCCGGGAACGGGAGAAAAGCAGGAGGGCTGCTCCCATGGGGGGCGGATTGGCGGCCAAAACATAAAAACATACATTTTGCATAGAAAAATCACATAATTATCATGAAAATAAATAGTTATTGCTGTAGAAATTTGCGATAAGTAGGATGAAATTTCTTGACAGAGGGAGGGTGGTGTGATACTCTATGGGCGTAAGCCGCTCTAAAGGCGGAAAACCGAAGGGAACAAAGGAGCGTGACCGCCTGTGCAAAGAAAGTCTAAGTATCTCTGGGCTGCATTGGCAGCCTCTCTGTGCCTGATCGTGGCCCTGCTGGTGATGCTGGGCATGAGCCTGCGGCATCAGCCGCTGACGGGCACCTACCTCTGCGAGGGATTGAGCCCCGGAACCGGCACCTATCTGGTGTTTGATGGGAAGGGAGACTACACCCTGTACCGGCAGTCCGGCGTGCTTTCCGCCGGGACGTATGCCGAGGACGCCAACGGCGTCTATGTGCTGAAAGGGGAGGGACTGACGGTCCCGTATGTGACCTACGACGGGAAGGACAGCGTGCATTTCTTCTCCGTGCCGGACACCTACACCTATCAGCGTATCAGCGATATCCCCACATATATCAACGTGGAAAAGCCGTAAAATGAATGACCGGGGGCCTTCCGTAAGGGGGGCCTCCGGTTTTTGCGGGATGAGGAAAGAGTACCTGAAGCCCTGCGGCTTCAGGTACTCTTGGAAGCTTGCGGTGCGGGTCAGCACTCCAGACGGTCAGCAGCGGCGGAGAGCCAGGAGCCTTGGAAGTCCTCGATGCGCCCGGCGTCCACCAGAGCCGCCAGCGCCGGGTCGATGGGCATCTGAGCCAGCAGGGGCAGACCATAGCGGTCGGCGGCCTCCTGCGTCTTGCCCTCACCGAAGAGGTAGATCTTCCTGCCGCAGTCGGGACAGGCCAGATAGCTCATATTCTCCACCAGACCGACGATGGGGATGTTCATCATCTGAGCCATCTTCACGGCCTTTTCCACCACCATACCCACCAGATCCTGCGGGCTGGTGACGATGATGACGCCGTCCACCGGCAGGGTCTGGAACACGTTCAGAGCTACGTCGCCGGTTCCGGGGGGCATATCCACGAACATATAGTCCACGTCCTGCCACAGCACGTCGCCCCAAAACTGCTGCACCACGCCGCCGATAACGGGGCCACGCCAGATGACGGGGTCAGTCTCGTGCTCCAGCAGCAGGTTTACGCTCATCAGCTGGATACCGGTCTCCGTCTGCACCGGGAGGATGGCATCCTCGGAGCCAACGGCCCGGCCGTGGATGCCGAAGCACTTGGGGATGGAGGGGCCGGTAACGTCGGCGTCCAGAATGGCGGTGCGGTGGCCCCGGCGCTGCATGGTGACGGCCAACTGGCTGGTGACCATGGATTTGCCGACGCCGCCCTTGCCGGAGACGACGCCGTAGACCTTGCGGACATGGCAGCCCTCATGAAGGGGCTTGATCTGGAAGGGGCTTCCGCCCTGACGGTCAGCGCAGCTCTCGCCGCAGCTGCTGCAATCGTGGGTACATTCACTCATGGGAATATCTCCTTTATTATAATAGTAGCTTCAAAGGTGCTGAGATGCTGATGGGAATTACTTCTTGTCCTTCTGGCCGGGGCGCTTTTCACGCAACAGGTTCAGCAGCTTTCCACTGTGGCGCTTGGAACGCAGATCGGGGTGGGAACGGAGCAGACGGCGCTCGAAGAGGTCCTCGCCGCTGCGGAGCTGGGCCAGATACAGCTTCTTCTCCTTGAGGAAGTCGTCGTTAGCGTCCTCTAAGCCGGCCATGAAGCGGTCGGTGACCTCCTCCAGACGGCCTTCATACTTCTGCTGCAGCTGGGCGGCCTTCTCCTCCAGATGGGAGCGGATCTCCTGCCGCACCTTCTGCAGATCGTCCAGACGGTGGGACAGCTGGATGGCGCTGCGGACGGAGAGGACGTTATCCATGAGATACAGGCCGAAGAGGAACGAGGCCACAGGGACGGTGTAGGCGGAGCCGATGTGGAACAGCCACGCCATCACTGGCGGATTCACAACATGGCACAGCAGCACGCAGGCCAGACCGAACAGCAGGCTGTTCTGCAGACAGATGCGGCCGTTGAGCTGGATCTTCTTGCGGCTGTAATCCCACCAGCGCATATGGAAGACGGCCTCCATAAACCAGCTGGTGAAGTACTCCAGCGCAGAGGTCAGCGCCATGCCCGCCAGAAAGGTCAACAGGGGATTTTTCAGGCCCCCGTGTAATACATATAGCACCAAAAGGGCGCCATGTCCATAGATGGGGCAGATAAAACCGTTCAAAAAGCCACGTTTTTCGCAGATGTGGCCCTTGCCCACGGAGCAGTAGAACATTTCGCCCACCCAACCGGCGGCGCTGTAAATTATCAGCAGCAGGAAAAATACACAGAGATTTTCAAAGGTGTTCAGCGGGAACATACAGTACCTCCGTTCAGGGTAAGAATGTGGACGCCGGGGCGGCCCGCCAGATAGGTCCGCTCCCGGTCATGGCAGGTGAACAGCAGAATTTGACGATTTTGACTCTCTTGGAACAGCCACTCCAGCGCAGCGGCCAGCCGCTGGTCATCGAAGGAGGCGAACACGTCATCCAGGATCAGGGGGACATGCTTCTCCGGCGGCAGCACCAGCTGACAGATGGCCAGCCGCACCGCCAGATACAGCTGATCGGCGGCGCCTTGGCTCAGCACCTGAATGCTGCGGGGTGTGGGGTCGCCGGAGGGCTCGGCGGAGAGAGCCAGCGTCCTGTCCAGCAGTACCTTGTCGTAGCGGCCACTCGTCAGGGCGGAGAAAATTTCCGCCGTACGGGCGCCCAGCGCCGGGGAGAAACGGTTTTGCAGAGTCTGATTGGCGGCGGACAGGGTGTCCATAGCCAGCTGGATCGCCTCGTATTCCGCCTGCAAGGCCGCCAGCTTTCGGCGCTTCTCGGCCAGCTGGGCCGTCAGCTCTGAGGGGTCACGGGTCGCCTGCAGCTGGCCGGAGATGGTATCCAGCCGGGTGCGTGCGGTGGCCAATTGGGCTTGCGCCTCCGGGATGGCGGAGCGCATGACTTCGACGGAACGGGAGGGCCGGGGCAGAGGAATGGCCGGATCCGGCAGCTCCCCCTGCGGCAGACGCTCCTCCAACAGGCGGCAGTACATCTGTGCCTGCTCCTGAGCGGTTTGGGCCGATCGGAGGGCGGTGCGGCTGCGGCGGGCGGCGGACAGGGCCACCTGCACGGCAGGCAGATCCACAGCGGTGGAATGGAAGGCTCGGACCCGTGCCAGCAGCGCCAGCAGCTGGGCCTGATCGTTATGAGCCATGGCTTCGGCGGCGGCTGCGGCGGCATCGGCGCTGCGAGTGGCCTCCTGAGCCTCCGTCAGTAGAGGGAGATACTCTGCAATCTGCCGCTGTAAGGTGCTCCGCTGGTCGTCTGCCTGCTGCTTCGCCTTGGCGTGACGATGGCGGGATACTATATCATATAGCAGAGCGGCGGCACCGACTGCGCCACAGAGAATGGGCGCATACACAGGCAGATGCAGCAGCACGCAGGCTGCGGCCCCGACCAGCAGAAGAAGTCCCACAGGCAGGGGGAGCTTCGATGGTGCGGGCGGGTCCGTCAGGGCGGACAGGCGGCTTTGCAGCTGCGGCCCGTCGGCGGGAGAGAGGGGGTGTGTCGTGCAGCGGGCCATGGCCTCGGCGGCCTGCCGGCGCAGCTGGGCCGCTTGCTCCGTGGCCTGCCGCCGGGCGGCGATGGACTGGGTCAGAGCGGTAGCTTGTCCCTCCAGCTGGGAGAGTGTCTCCTCGTCCGGTAGGACGTCGCAGCGCTGCTCCAGTTGCCGATACTGCTGCTGGGCGGTGGATAGGGCTGCTTGGGCCTCCTCGTATTGGTGACGGGCGGCTTGGCGCTCCAGCTGCTGCCACTGGGCGTCTTGCTGCTGCAGTTCCTCCAACTGGTGTTGGGCATCTTGCAGCCGGAGCTGTGCGGCGTTGAACTGTTCCTGCAGGCTCTCCTGCCGGGCCAGCGCATCCTCCAGCTGGGCGATTTCCTGCTCCAGCGCCGGGATCTGTCCGGTGGAGCGGTTGGCTCGCCGGGCGTTCAGCTGCTTTTTCAGCCGCTCATAGCTCTCGGAGTAGGAGGTGTCCTCCTCGCCAGTGGAGATCAGAGCGGCGATGCGGCGCTCCAGCTCAGCGTCCTGATCCACCGCCAGAGCATTCTGGCCGATGAAGGCGCTGCGCAGAAACACCTCCCGTGGAATGCCCAGCAGATACTGACCGGCCTCGGCGGCGAGGATGCCGGGAACGGGGTCGGCGGTGTCGGTGTAGGTGAGACGGGCGTCACCCATGGGGGCGGTGGTCCGTCTGGTCTCCCGCAGGAGGGTATAGCGGGCGTCGCCGTCCCGCAGCAGTAGCCGCCCCTGCATGGGGGAACCGCTCCACGGGGCGTAGCGGTTCTTGTCAGCCAGCGGCCCCCGCTCCTTGGTGGGGACGCCGTACAGCATATTTTGAAGGAACCGGCACCAAGTGGACTTGCCGGATTCATTGGGGGCGCAGATCACATTCAGCCCCGGCTGAAGGTCCAGCTGGGAGCCGTTCAGTCTGCCAAAGGTGGCGCTCATCTGCTCGATCTGCAAGGGATCACCTCTTTATCATATATGGTTCATGTCGCCGGATAGTATACCACAGAAGCGGTCGTTTGTCACTGGCTTTATGGACGGAGAAAAAACGGGAATTTTTTGAAATTAGGTATTGACAAATGGCGTTTCCTCTGGTAATCTAAACAAGCTGTTTCGCAGAGCGGTTTTCATAGGAGCTTCCATTAGAGTACCAAATGACTGGTAAAAGTTTTTTTGGAAAAGATGAAAAAACCTGTTGACAAACTTGGCTTTGCAAAGTATAATAGCAATGTTCCGCAGAAGCGGGCGTGTATCTTGTAAATTAAACAATGAACGAACAAAAGCACCAGACGGGAGCACATGAAAATGTGTGACGAAACTTGGTGGAGCAGGGTTAAGTCAATTACCTGCGAAGCTAAGTATAAAAAGTTTTTGAAGCTATGACAAATAGCTCTGTAACGAGATTAGCTCAGCGGAGACGCTGTGTTGATACGATTTATAGAGAGTTTGATCCTGGCTCAGGACGAACGCTGGCGGCGTGCTTAACACATGCAAG